>Ga0114972_10000498_pt1 | contig 29180 bp, 25 predicted proteins | sample M_140807_EF_Meta_FD_87354 | JGI IMG/M metagenome (GOLD analysis project Ga0114972, IMG submission 87354) | Freshwater microbial communities from Lake Montjoie, Canada to study carbon cycling - M_140807_EF_MetaG | ecosystem: Environmental > Aquatic > Freshwater > Lake | place: Lake Montjoie...
CCCTCACGATCCGTCGTCAGAGCCCCTCTTGAAGGATGGCCCTCATTCCCGGCCGGGGACTCGGGGGTGGTGCGTCGCCGCGGCCTGTCGGCTCGAGGCGACCGCGGAAAAGCCGGGGAATGTCCATCCAAGGGCGTCGTTTCCCGATCTCGACCATGCCGAATTGGTCGCCGCCGGGCGGGCGATCGCCCCGGCGATCGAGGCCGCGCCGTCGCAGCCCCTGGGGCGGACGATCCTCGCGGCGGTGTCGGCGTCGCGCCGCGTGACACGATCGAATGCCAATCTTGGCATCATCCTCGCCATCGCACCGCTGGCGAGCGTGCCCGGCGCGGAGGCTGGCCGGCCGTTCCGCCCCGACGACGTCGCTGCAGTCCTCACGCGGCTCACGCATGAGGATGCAGCCGACACTTGGGAGGCGATCGCGCTGGCGGCTCCGGGGGGCATGGGGCAACGCGGCCGCTGGGATCTGGCGGGCCCTCCGCCGGACGATCTGCTGGCGGCGATGTTCGCAGCAGCGCCCCACGACCAGATCGCCCGACTGTGGACCGAAGGCTGGGGATCGCTCGAGGATGGCTTGGTGAATGATCTCCTCGCGGAGGTCGCCACGGGCCTTCCCCTCGAGGAGGGAATCGTGCGCGGATTTCTCAGACAGCTCGCCCGCGAGCCCGACACGCTCATCGCCCGCCGCCACGGCCCCGATGTTGCCGCCGAGGTGTCGCGCCGGGCCGCGGCGGTCATCGGGCAAACGGGAGCTTCGTGGCGCGACGCGGCCGCGGCCTTCGATCGATCGTTGCGGCATCCACGGCGCATCAATCCCGGCACGACGGCCGACCTGTGCGCCGCCGCGCTGTACATTCTTCTCCGTGACGGACGGCTCCCGATCGGCGACATGGCGCTCCGCGCGGCCAGCTCGGCGACAGGCCACGATCGACTTTCCCACGACGCGCGCGGGTGAACGCAGCATGGAACGCTTTTCTGTCCGGCTCCGCAAAGCGGTGCATGTTTTTTGCGCCGGGCATTTCATCACCCTCACCGACACCCTCTGCGAACCGGTCCATGGCCACAATTGGACCGTGGCGGTGGAGGTTGCCGGCACCCCGGATGCCCACGGGATGGTGGTCGACTTCATCCTTCTGCGTGACACGCTCACCCGGATCGTCGCCCGCCTCGACCACCGCATGCTCCTACCGACCCGCAATCGATTCCTGGAGGTGAGCGAAGCGATCGGGCCGGGCGGGCTTCCCGAGATGACGGTGCGCTTCCAACGGCGCCGCTGGGTGTTCCCCGCCGACGAGTGCGTTCTCCTGCCGCTGGCCAACACCAGCGCCGAGTGGATCGCCGCGTGGATCGGCGACGAGTTGACGACGGCCCTGGCGGCGGCGGGCACGCCACTCCACGGGAAGCTCGTCGTCGCCGTCGACGAGTGCGCTGGGCAGGAGGGCGTCTGGGAGCGGACGGGCCCGTGATCGGCGCTCCGTCGCGTCAGCCGTCCATTCGCGGCGGAATCACCCCTCTGCCACGACGAGCTTCGTCGCGGCCTCGGTCGAGAGCGTGATCGTCTGCGCGCCGATCCTCACGCTCATCAGGCCGGCGCCGTCGGGGGGCCGCACGACCTCCCCCTCGACGCCGAGGACAAGCCCCGAGTCGGTGAGCGAGCGGAGGAATCCGGCCGACTGATCGAGGACACGCGTCAGCCGGAACCGCGCGCCGGCCGCGCTGTCGGCCAGAACCCGCGCCGGGGGTTGCCCATCATCCGGATCGGCACCGTCGGCGGGGGGGATCGGGTCGCCGTGAGGATCGACATCGGGATGGCCGAGGAAGGCATCGATGCGATCGACGAGCAGATCGCTGACGGCGTGCTCGAGATGCTCGGCCTCGTCGTGGACCTCGTCCCAACTCATGTCGAGCGTCCGCAGCAGGAACAACTCGAGGAGGCGGTGGCGACGAATGACGCGCAGCGCCAGCACCCGTCCCGCCTTCGTCAGCGCCACTCCTTCATAGGGACGGTGCGTTGCCAGCCGGGCCGCGTCGAGGGTCTTGAGCATGCTCGTCACCGTGCCCGGCGAGACCTCGAGCGCCGCGGCGACCTGGCCGGTCGTCACCGGACTCCCCGACTGGGCGGTGGCGATGAGGTGGATCGTCTTCACGTAGTTCTCGACGGTCAGGCTGGCCACGAGCGTGTTCCCGCTGGGAGAGAGAAAGGCCGTCACGGGCCGCGCGGACGTCATCCCGACCGCGATCGACAGCCCCGGGATTGCCCGTCGCAACGACCGGCGACATTATGTCCGCTCCGGCGGGGCGTGACGTGCCTGCGGCGGAGAACGCGATCACGATCGTGATCAGGCACGACGACACCGGCCATGGAGCGGCCCTTCATCGAGGGCTGATTCCATGCCGACAGGACTGAACGCACGCGCCGCCGGGATCGTCGCGGCGGGGCTCGCCGACGCCGAGCGGCTCGGGGTGGTCGACCACCGGACCGGCGCCGGGGTGCAGATTGTCGACGCCGGGGTGAAGGCCGCCGGTGGCGACGAGGCCGGGCTGCTCCTCGCCCACGCGGCGCTGGCCGGGCTCGGGGAGGTGTGGCTGGAGGCGCGTGGCACGCCCCCCCACCACCGTCGCATCCACCCCGCCTCCGATCCCTGGCAGGGGCGCTGTCCCTGGCCGATCGTCGCCGTGGAGAGCCTGGCGCCGATCGCCGCCTGCCTCGCCTCGCAGTACGCCGGCTGGAAGGTCTCGGAAGGGAAGTACTTCGCCATGGCGAGCGGCCCGTTGCGGGCGGCGATCGGTCGCGAGGATCTGTATGACGACATCGGCCTTCGCGAGCGTGCCGACGTCGCGGTGGGCATCCTCGAATCATCAAAGCTTCCCCCTGACGATGTCTGCCTCCGGCTTGCCACCGAGGCGGGTGTCTCCCCCGATCGCCTCCTCCTGCTCGTCGCCCGCACCGCGAGCTCCGCCGGGACGCTCCAGGTCGTCGCCCGGTCACTCGAGACCGCGCTCCACAAGCTCCACGATCTCCACTTCGACCTCTCCCGGATCCGCGCCGGCCTCGGCCGGGCGCCGCTGCCGCCGGTGCCGGCCCCGCCCGACGACCTCGAGGCGATCGGGCGCACCAACGACGCCATCCTTTACGGTGGCCAAGTCGTGCTCGAAGTGACCGGGCCCGACGCTGGCCTCGACGACGTCGCCGGCGCGATGGTCAGCGGGGCATCAGCCTCGCATGGCCGACCGTTCCGAGCGCTGTTCGAGGAGGCGGGTTACGACTTCTACAAACTCGATCCCACCCTCTTTGCACCGGCCGTCGTCGAACTGGTCAACCTCGACACCGGCACCCGCCACCGGGCAGGCTCGATCATGGCGGACGTGGTGCGGACGTCGTTCGGCGGGGCGTGAGCCGGAGGTCGATCCGATGCGACTGGTGGTGATCGGTTCCCCGGGGGCCTGGCATGTCGGGCGGATCCGCGCGGTGGCGCTCGCGCGCGGCCACGATGTCGCGGTGGTGGAATGGCGTCAGCTCGGCGCCTTCGTCGCAACGGCTCTGGCGGGAGCGGAGCGGGCGACGTCGCTCCCCGAGCCATGCCGGACGGACATCTTCCTCCCCGACGCGATCGACGCGGCCGACGCCGTCCTCGTCCGCGGCATGCCGGCCGGCCGGCTCGAGGAGGTGATCCTCCGGATGGACCTCCTCGGCCGACTCGCCGAGCGCGGCACGCCGGTGATCAACAGCCCCCGGGCCCTCGAGACGGCGATCGACAAATACCTCTCCCTGGCCCGGCTCGCGGCGGCCGGGATCCGCGTCCCGCGGACGATCGTGGCCCAGGACCCGGATGGCATCCGCCGCGCCTGGGAGACGCTCGGCGGGGACGCCGTTGTGAAGCCGCTGTTCGGGTCGTGTGGACGGGGCATCGAACGGATCGACTCCGAAGCGCTGCTCCTCCCGCTCTTGGCCGCCGCCGCCGAAGCCCAGGAGGGGGCGGCCACCTACCTCCAGGAATTCATTCCGCACGCTGGCTGGGACGTGCGGATCCTGCTGGTCGGGGAGGAGGCGTTCTCGATCCGGCGCCGGTCGGCGACCGACTGGCGGACGAACCTCGCGCGAGGAGGGATCGGCGAGCCCTTCGAGCCCCCCCAGGCCTGGGTCGATCTCGCCCGCCGGACCTCGGCCCTTCTGGGGGTGGAGGTGGCCGGGGTCGATCTCGTTCCAGACGCAGGCGGGGATCCCCTCGTCCTCGAGGTGAACGCCGTCCCGGGATGGCGGGGACTCGCCTCGGCCACCGGCCTTGACCCGACCCCGGCCGTCGTCCGGTGGGCGGAGCGAAAGGCCCTTCGCCATCCCCCACCGGCCTGAAGGCTGGACTTGAGCCCCTTTTTCCCGGCCTCACAACCCGGACAGTTGGGAAATGCGACTCCGGCGAGCTGCCTCTTTTTGTGGCATGTCCTCCACTGCCTCTCTGCTGCGCAGCGCTGCGCAGAAATGTCTCGGCCTCGGTCCATTTGGCGCAAGTCCTTTCCCTGCTGTCACTTCCTGCTGCGACTTGACCGCAGCGCCAGCATGACCTCACCGGTGGGCCCACGGAGGGCTCTGCCGGCCCGTCCGCGCTTTCCGCAGGGTCACCGAACATGGCGATGAGGTCCGAAGCCCAGTCCACCGTCCCCGAGTCCACCGATCCCCAGGCGACCTCCGTTCTCCAGGTTGCCGAGCGGCTTCACGCCATGGGACCGGACTGGGTCGTCTTCTTCCGCGAGGTGCTGGGGGTCGAGGGGATCGTGCGCCGCTCCTTCCCCAGCGCCACGGCCCTCTCCCACTTCGAGTGCTCGCCGCAATACGCCCGGATCCGGGAGATGCTCGACGACCTCCGCAACCGGCAGCGCGAGCGCCCCACCAGCCGGGAGGCCCAGCGGGTGGTGACGGTGCGGATGCCACGCTCCCTCCATGAATCGCTCAAGGCGGAGGCGGACAACATGCGCGTCAGCATCAACACCCTCTGCATCTCCAAACTGCTCAAGATCCTTGACGACGACGATCGGAAGGACCTGGCGCCCGACCGGGGCACCCCCGAGGAGATGGCCGGCTGATGGCCGGCCGGCGGGGAGCGGGGCCGGGGAGAGGGAAGGGGCGGACCTGTAAGCCGGGTTTTGTTCCGCACCGCCGGAGGCGGCACGGTGATGACCATTTCTCTAGGACGCCGGTTGCCCGGCGCCTCTGGCAGCCGACCCGGGGGTGGGACGGAACGGGCCGTTCCGTGGCGACCTTGCGGCCGACTCCCCCCTGCTTGGCCTTGCTCCCGATGGGGTTTACCGAGCCGGACCGGTCACCCGGTCCGCTGGTGAGCTCTTACCTCACCGTTTCACCCTTACCGACGGGTTTCCCCGGCGGCGGTCTGTTTTCTGTGGCACTTTCCCTGACCTCGCGGCCGGTGGGCGTTACCCACCATCGCACCCTGCGGAGCCCGGACTTTCCTCCCGTTGGGGCGTTCCCACGCGGCAACCCTTCCGAGTGCCACGGAGTCTCTCCCGACCGGCGGTCATCCGTTCCGCCCCGTTCCCTCTCCCGGGACCCGTCCCCCCAACCATACCACCCCGGAGGACCGAAGACTTTTTGACCATCCGTCCGGCGGGGCGTAGATTTTGGAGTCGTCTGCCCACCCTACGGCGTGAACCACCGCCGAAGAAGGAACGTATCCAGACCCATGTACGGCGAACTGATCCCCCAAGGGGGCGGAGATCCGATTCCGTTGTTCAAGCCGGTCCTCATCGTGGGCCGGCGCGAAAGCGCGGATGTCGTCCTCCGTTTCCCGAATGTGTCCGGATCCCATTGCGAGCTGACGCTCGTCGATGGCTATTGGTTCGTCAAGGATCTCGCCAGCAGCAACGGTACGAAGGTCAACGGGGTGCGCGTCAGCGAGAAGCGGCTCGATCCGGGCGACAAGCTCTCCGTAGCCCGCCACCACTTCGAAATCACCTACGAGCCCTCGAAGAACGGCGCTACGGCGGCGCCGGCCGACAGCGTCCCGGTGAATCCCTGGGGGAAGAGCCTCTTGGAGAGCGCGGGGCTCGAATCGCGCCGCAGCGCGCCCACCTTCTCCTCGGCCCCCGTCCCCGCCGCCCGCCGCCCCGACCCGCCCGCCGCGGGGACGCGTGGGGATCGCCCCTGATCGGCTGCATGGCGAAACCCCGCAAGATACGGATCGACTTCCGCAAGAATCGCTCCGCTCGGCGGCGCGGTGGCAACCTGACGCGATCGCTCGGTGACGATCCCGACGGCCTCGCCGACATGGCGACCTCCGAGCGCCTCTCCGGCAAAGGGGATCTGACGCGGAAGCGGACGGTCATCGATCCGGGTCCAGACGTCGCCATCGACAGCTGGCGCGGGCAGGTGCTGCATGTCCACGGCCTGGAGAGCTTCGTCCGCCGGGACGATGGCCATGTCGTCCGCTGCACCACCCGTCGTGTCCTGCGGACGATGGCGATCGACCAGCGGCATCCGGTGGTCGCCGGCGACCGGGTCACCGTGCGCCAGGCGGCGGCCCCCGATCTGTCCGCCCATGCGCTCCCGACGACAGCCCCCGACGGCATCCGGCAGGACGCGACGATCCATTCCGTCGATCCGCGGCGCAACGAACTGGCGCGGAACAGCCGCGGACGCCGTCACGTGATCGTCGCCAATGTCGATCAGGTGGTGATCGTCGGCAGCGCCGCCCAGCCGCACCTCAAGCCGGGGCTCATCGACCGGATGCTCGTCGCCGCAGAATGCGCCGGCATTCGCCCCTTGATCTGCCTCAACAAGGCCGATCTCGTCGCCGCGGCCAGCCTCGTCCCCCTCGCGGGTGTCTACGCGCGGATGGGATACCGGGTCGTGCTCTGCTCGACCGTCACCGGAATGGGGCTCGAGCGGCTCCGCGCCGAGCTCCGCGGCGTCGTCAGTGCCGTCGTCGGCCAGAGCGGCGTCGGCAAGTCGTCGCTGCTCAATCGGCTCGAGCCCGATCTTGCTCTCCCCGTCTCGGAGGTGAGCCGCGACAACGACAAGGGGCGTCACACGACGACGACGGCGCGGCTCATCCCCCACCGGCTCGGCGGGGCGTTCGTCGACACCCCGGGCGTCCGGCAGTTTCAGCTGTGGGACATCGTGCCAGCCGAGGTGCCGGCGGCCTTCCGCGATCTGCGCCCCCTGGCCAATCTCTGCCGCTTCCCCGACTGCACCCACAGCCACGAAGCCGACTGCGCGGTGAAAGACGGGGTCGCCGATGGCCTTCTCGACACGCGCCGCTGGGAGAGCTGTTGCCACCTGGCCACGAACCTGGGCGAAGACCCCGAGGATGACGAATGACGACAACGGTCCGCAGCAAGAGTGTCCAGAGTGAACGGGCGGTGGTCGTCGGCGTGCTCCTCCACGCCCCCGTCGACACCCTTGACCCGCTCGACGAGATCCGTGGCCTGGCGGAATCGGCCGGGGCGGAGGTCGTCGCCGAGATGACGCAGCGGCGTGAAAGCCCCGATCAGACGACCTATCTCGGGAAGGGGAAGGTGACGGAGCTGGCCGGGCTCGTCGCCCACCACGATGCCGACGTCGTGATCTTCGACAACGACCTCTCGCCGGCCCAGACCCGCAACCTCGAGGAGGCGTTGAAGACGAAGGTCCTCGACCGCTCCGAGGTGATCCTCGACATCTTCGCCGCGCGGGCCCGCACCTACGAGGCCCGCCTGGCGGTGGAGCTGGCGCAGCTGGAGTATTCGCTGCCGAGGCTCAAGCAGATGTGGACGCATCTGTCGCGCCTCAAGATGGGGATCGGTATGCGTGGGCCGGGCGAGAAGCAGCTCGAGGTCGATCGCCGGCTCGTCGAGAAGCGGATCCACGATCTCCGCGCCGAAGTCGCCGAGATCCACGGCCGGAAAGAGCGGCAGGTGAAGGCCCGCCAGGACCACATGACCGTCTCCCTCGTCGGCTACACCAATGCCGGCAAGAGCACGCTCCTGAATCGGCTGACGGGCGCCGACGTGCTGGCAGCCGACAAGCTCTTCGCCACCCTCGACACGCGCACGCGCCGCTGGAAGCTCGACGGCTGGGGCCCGGTCCTCCTCTCCGACACCGTCGGCTTCATCCGCGATCTTCCCCACCGGTTGATCGCCAGCTTCCGGGCGACGCTCGAGGAGACTCGCCAAGCCGATCTCCTCCTTCACGTCGCCGACGCCTCGAGCGATCTGGTCGACGCGCAGATCGCGGCGGTCCGTAGCGTGCTTGCCGATCTCGGCGTCGATGAGAAGGACACGCTCCTGGTGCTCAACAAGGTCGACGCCATCGCCGATCGCGAGCGCCTCGAAGCCCTCCTCGACCGCTACCCGCACGCCATCCGGATCTCGGCGCGGAGTGGACTGGGGATCGCGGACCTCCTCCGCGCGACGAGCGATTGCCTCGGCCGCAACTTCGGCGACGTCGACGTCCGCACCTCCGCTGGCAACGGCCGGCTCCTGGCCTGGCTGTCGGCGCATGGCGAGGTCCTCTCCCGCCACTTCGACGACCACTCCGTCACCGTCCACTGCCGGATCCCGGCGGCGATGCTCGGCCGGATCGACCCGGCCGAAGCCGAAGTCACGCCGCACGTAGCTCCCACCGCTGCCACGCCAGGTGCGACGTCGACGATCAAATCCTCCTGAGCCGTCCGTGAACAAGGCCCTCGATGGCCTTCGTCTACGGACTCCCCCGAGGGCGCCCCCCGCCGATGCCGACTCTGCCCCCCTCCCCTGACGCCCTCCGCTCCCGCCCCGCGATCCTCCGGCCGCGCCGGGCGCTCGCCGGCCTGCGCGTCCTCCTCACCGGCGGATCGTCGGGGGTGGGACGGAGCTTGGCAGTGGAGCTTGCGCGCCGCGGGGCCGCCGTCTTCGCCACGGCCCGTCGAGAGCCCCTCCTCGCCACGCTTGCCGCCGCACATCCGATCGCGGTCCTCGCCGGCGACATCACCGACGACGCCTTCCGCCAGGAGCTCGTGGCTGCCGCGGTGAAAAGCCTCGGCGGCCTCGACATCGTGATCGCTGCGGCGGGGAGTGGCGCGATCGGTCGGTTTGCCGAGGCTGATCCGGCCACGCTTCGGCGCGTGATGGAGATCGACTTCTTCGCCCCGGCGGAGCTCGTACGGCTCGCGCTGCCGGGCTTGGCACACGGCCGCGATCCGGCCGTCGTCCTCGTCGGCTCGATCCTCGGCCTCCACCCCATCCCCCTCCATGCCGACTACTGCGCCGCGAAGGCAGCCCTCCATTCCCTGGCCGGCACGCTCCGCGCCGAGCTTGCCCCCACAGGCATCGACGTCTTGCTGGCCACGCTCGGGCCAACGGCGTCGGAGTTTTGGGACAGCCTCTTGGTGGGCGATCGCCCCGCCTGGTCGCGCGGCCGGCAGCTCAACGTCGCCACGACTGCCCGCGCGATCATCGCCGCGCTCGAGCGCCGTCGGGCGGCCGTCTACCCCGGCTGGTCGGCGAAGGGCTTCGCTCTCGCCGCCCGCTTCTGCCCGCGCCTCGTCGACCGGATCATCCGCCGGCGGATGGCGAAGGGGTAAAGGCCACGGCAGCCGTCGACAGCCGCGTCAGGACCCCTTCGCCCGCTCCAGCTCCATGCCGATGGCGAGGAGCTGCTCGGCGTCGAGGAGGGTGTCGTTGGCGGCGAACAGGCGGCGAATCGCCTCCTTGTGGATCTTCATCTTCGTCCCACCGACGCCGAGGGCGCCGTAGATGACCCTGCCGCCATCATCACGGGCCTTGTCTCCGGCCGCGATCCCGGCGATCCCCGCCGGCGGCACGGCATTGAGATCGACAAGCACTCGAGCGCCGGTCGCCGCGGCCCTGCCCCGCTCGTCAAGGAGCGTGATGCCGGCCGCCCCGCAAGCGACGACAAGCTGCGCGCGCGCCAGCGCTGCGGCGAGCTCCGGCTCGGTGCCAGCCGCCCCCCGGGCCTCGACCGGACGGACCGTCGCCCCGGGCACCTCGGCCCGGACGCGCTCGCACACCGCCCCCGCCCGCTCGAGGGAGCGCGACACGAGCGTGACGGCGACGCCGAGGCCAGCCAGGAGCCTGGCGACGCGCTGCCCCACCGGACCGGTCCCACCGAGGACCACCGCCCCCAGACCGGCACTGGGACTGTGAAGAGGAAGATGGCGGGCGGCGGCGACCAGCGCGGCTGCCGCGGTCGTATTGGCACCCGATGGGTCGAGCAGGACGCCGACTCGCACCGGGCCGAAGAACGTCTTCTTGATCTTCGCGAACACCCCCTCCGCCGCCGCCACGTCGCTGCCACCGACGAAAATCGCCGTCGAGGCGAGATCCGCGCCACCGCGTGTGAACATCGCGCCATGAACGAGCGGCACGACCGTGTCGACCGTCACGCCGCCGTGGCGGAGGAGGACGTCAGCCCCGGCATCGACCGCGACGACGGCGTCGAACGTGCTGGCTTGAGGATCGGTGTCGAGTTGGAGGAGGATCCGGGCGGGCATGGCGAGCCACTCCTTCAGGAAGCCAATCGAGGCGAGAAACAGATGCAGAAAGAAGCGAAAAGCGGCAGGGACGGGCGCAACCAGAACGACGCCGCCCGTGGCGCGGAGAGCCGCGCCACGGGCGAACGGTTCTTGAAAACGCCGGGCCCGGATCAGAAGCCGCGGAAGGGATGGACCGCGTCGCGCTTCGCGACCATCTCGGCCGCCGTCGGCTTGCCGTGCATCGCGTTGGCGATCGCCATCTTCGTGGCGTTGTAGTTGTAGGTGTAGATCTTCTTGTCGTCGGCGGCCTGCCAGTGGATGAAGACACCGCAGACGATGACGAGGTTTTCGGCATCCTTCTCGGGGATCACGCCGTCGGCCACGCTGTCGGCAACCGCCTTGGCAACCCCAGCCTGGGCGGGGCCGAACATCTGCACCGCCTGCTTCGCTCCCTTGATCGTGACCTTCGTGATCATGACCGTGGCCGGCTTGACGGCGACATTCGGCGTCAGCACCGCGAGGAGGTTGGAGTGACCCTCGCTCTGCCGGGCCAGCGCGTTGGCAAAGGCCGTACCCACCGGACCATCCTTGCTGCCGATCAGCAGATCGATGTGGGCGATCTCGTTGCCCTCACCGTCGAGCGCCTCACCAATAAACATCGACATCTCTGTCTCCTCGTGAAGTGAATCCCCTCCCCTGACTGGGAAGGAGTGGACCAGATCCGGCGACTGGGCCCGGCTCCGGAAATTTCAAGTGCGGTCAGCGACGTGCCGGTCGTGCCCCTGTAGCCCGACTCGGATTCCCGGACCACCCGCAGGTACTCCAGGCACGACCGACCGAGCAGGACACCGACCGCAGGCCCCCCCGACGCCCGCCCCGTAGGCAGGTCCGATGGGATCGGGAGAATACCATGTCCCCTGACACCGGCAACAAAGTCCCCTTCCAGAGCCCCGGATGCCGCCGGAACACGCCCTTCCTCCCCCACCTGGCCGCGGGACCGGCGACGAAATCGGCCTGGGTCGTCCTCCGCTCTCAGCGCCCCCTTCGCTTCTCGTGCTCGGGGCCAGCGCCCGCGCTTGGGCGACATCGGTGCGCCGTACCGGGCTCATCGTCCGGGCCGCCGACCTGTTCGCCGACCGCGATCTGGTCGGCATCGCGGCCGCCGTCGCCATCCCGCCGGAGCGGTATCCCGGGGCGCTTGCTGAGGCGGCCGAGGGCTTCCCGCCCGGTCCGTGGTGCTACACCGGCGCCCTCGAAAACCATCCCGGGCTCGTCGATGCGATCGCCGCCACGCGGCCGCTGGCCGGCAATGGTGCAGAGGCGATCCGGCGTGTCCGCTCGCCACAGCATCTGGGGGCGGTGCTGGCCGATGCAGGAATCGGCTTTCCGCGGACGCTCGACAACCCGGCGGCCGTCCCGTGCGATGGCCGCTGGCTGCGGAAGCCGCGCGCCAGTGGCGGCGGTCAGGGAATTGTTCCCTGGACACGGCACGAGGCCGGCGGCGCAGCGGCGCCCGCGGTGCAGGGGTGCGTCTGGCAGGCGCTTTGTCCCGGGCTGCCGGTGGCCGGGGTGTTTGTTGTCACGAGCCGGGGAGCGCGTCTGGTCGGTGCGAGTCGGCAGTTGATCGGTATCACGGCCTGGCAGGCTCCTCCCTATGCCTACTGCGGATCGGTCGATGTCGACCCGCTGACCCTCCCCGACCATCTCGGCGACCAGTGGGATCGGATCGGCGCGCTTCTGGCAGGATCGTTCGGCCTCTGCGGAGTCGTTGGCGTCGATGCGATCGTGACGCCGTCGGGCCGACTGGTCGTGATCGAGATCAATCCGCGACCGACCGCATCGATGGAATTGGTCGATCGCCGCACGGGGCTGGCGCTCGCCGCTGATCACCTGGCGGCCTGCGGGATTGTCATCGGGCCGATCCGCCCCGCCTGCGCCGGGGGCCGGTGGGCCAAAGGCATCCTGCGGGCCGCGGCGACGATCGCCGTCGACCAGCGGCTCGGCGATCGCTTCGACCTCCTCTCGGAGGCGTGGAGCCGCACCGATGGCTGGCCGGCGCTGGCCGACCTCCCGCGCTGCGGCACCGTCGTGCCATCCGGTGCGCCGTGCATCACGCTGTTTGCGGTCGCCGATACCGGCCGCGGAGCGCGACAGCTCCTCGACCAACGGATGGAAACCGTCCGGGAGGCCATCGGGCGGCCCGGGCCGTGAAGCCCGCCGCCGTCGCCCCCCCGCATCAGCCGGATCAGCCGGCCATCCGCCGCGGCATCGCGACCTTGGCAGCCTCGTGCGATTGGTACTGCATGAGGTAGGCATCCTCGGTCGAGTCTTCGTAGAAGTCCTTGAGGACGGAGATCGCCCGGTAACCGAGCGACCGGAAGAAGAGCTGCGCGGGGAGATTCCGCTCGCGGACCTCGAGGAGGATCCGGTCGCGCCGCTCGATACTCAATTTGGCAAACAGCTTCCCCATCATCTGCGTCCCGATCGCCAACCGCCGGTGGGAGCGGCGGACGGCGAAATTGAGGACATGGAGCCGCGTCCGGTGGAGCTCGTAGATCATGAACGCGACGACGGAGTCCCCGACCTCGGCGACCATACCGATGCAGTTCCGCTGCCGCAGACAACGGGTGAAGTCCTCGTCCGACCAGGGAAACTCGAAAGCCTCCTGCTCGATCGAAAGCACCTCGGGCATGTCGCGGCGGATCATCCAGCGCAGTTGAATCCGGAGTCGGTCGGCTTCCGTGGTCGCCACGTGTCGTCACTCCATCGAGTCGGGGGTCAAGGTGGGGGCTGACCGTAGCAACTGCACCCGGGCGAGCCAAGAGAACTCCCGCCACGATTGGAGCGCCCTACCCGAAACCGTCTTGACCCTCCTCCGGCGATCCTCCTACCCTCCCCACTCTTCCGCCCGGACCCGGCGTCCGGAACGGATGGAGGCGGCTGCCATGGACCGCCGGCTTTCGACACGACCCCGGGGATGACGGCGTGCCATGCAGACCACTCGACACTCCTCGCCTGCTCTGAGCCTCCCTCTCCGGGCGGCCGCCGATCAGTCCCTCCGGCGGACGGCATTCCCGATCCTCGCGGCACTGGTCGCCCTCGTCGGCTGCGCCGGACCGGCGATCCGCAGCCAGAGCCCCGAGGTGGCGGCGCTGATCGGGATGGAATCCGAAATCCGTCTTGTCGGCGACTATGCGGCGCCCTGGGGCACCCACCCGCTGCGCATCGAGCGGGCCGCGCTCGTCACCGGCCTTCCGGGGACGGGAAGCGATCCCCCGCCGGGGACCCAGCGGGCACTCCTCATGGCCGACATGCAGGCGCGCGGGGTCGCCGAGCCGAACAAACTCCTCGCCTCCCCCACGACCTCGCTCGTCTGGGTCCACGGCTATCTTCCCCCCGGCATCCGCAAGGGGGACCGCTTCGACGTCATGGTCGAGGTTCCCGCCGACAACGACACGACGAGCCTCGGCTCCGGCTGGCTGATGGAGACCCGTCTGGCGGAAATGGCGATCCTCGGGCAGCGCGTCCGCGACGGCCACTTGCTGGGGATCGCCGAGGGGCCGCTCCTGGTCGATCCGGTATCGGGGGGAACGCTCGACTCGAAGTCGAAGCTCCGCGCCCGCGTCCCCGGCGGCGGCGTCTCCCTGACGACGCGCTCGATCGGCCTGGTCATCGCCCCGGAGCACCGCTCGATCGCCCTCTCGAAGCGCGTCGGCGACACGATCAACCGCCGTTTCCATGCCGTCATCAAGGGGACGAAGCGCGGGGTCGCGACCCCGAAGACGGAACGCTTCATCGACCTCGAAATCGCGCCGGCCTACGAGCACAATCTCGGCCGCTACATCCGCGTCCTCCGGGCGATCGCGGTCGTCGAGCCGCCGGCCGGCCGGCACGCACGGATGGAGCTCCTCTCCCGGCAACTCGCCGATCCGGTCACCGCCCCATCCGCCGCGCTCAAGCTCGAGGCGATCGGCCGTGATGCCCTGCCGGTCCTGAAGAAGGGGCTCGAGTCGTCCGACGCCGAGGTCCGCTTCGCTGCCGCCGAAGCGCTCGCCTATCTCGGCGAGTCGAACGCGGCTCCCCATCTCGCCGAGGCCGCCCTCCATCTCCGCAGCGCTCGCCCCGCGGCCCTCGCCGCCCTCCAGGTGCTCGACGATGCCAACGGAATCGACGCCCTCCAGTCGCTCCTCAGCAGCTCGAGCGCCGAGACACGCTACGGGGCGTTTCGGGCCCTGTGGAAGATCGACCCCACCGCGCCGCTCATCCGTGGCGAGCGCCTCGGAGAAGCTTGCTCGCTCCATGTCGTCGATGTCGCCGGGCCGCCGCTGGTCCACTGCACGCGGAGCACCCGGCCGGAGATGGTTCTGTTCGGAACGGAGCACGCGATCGATTCCGGGCTGCGAGCCGAGGCGGGAAGCTCGATCGTCGTCGTGGTCGAGGCGGGCGGGGCGACCATCAACCGCTTCGTGGCAGGGGAGCCGGACCATGTCGTCAAGGTCGATGCCCGGGTCGAGCCGATCGCCCGGGCGATCATCCAGGTCGGCGGCACCTACCCCGACGTCGTCCAGTTCCTCCAGCAGGCCAGCGCCGGCCGCTGCCTCGCGAGCCGTCTCGCCTTCGACGCTCTGCCGAACGAATTCGACGGACGGACCTCGATCCACGACGAGACGTCGGCCCGCGACCGTGACGCCGGCGACGAACCGGTCGAGGAAGCGGCTGATCCCGATGCCGACACTGCCCGGCGCGGCCCGGGCCGGGGGGCCGAAGTCGCTGCCGGGGAGGGCCACGCCGGCACCTCGTCATGACACGCCTCAAGGCGCTTGAACTGTTCGGCTTCAAGAGTTTCGCCGACCGGACGCGCTTCGAGTTCCCCGACGGCATCACCGTCGTCGTCGGACCGAACGGCTCGGGGAAGTCGAACGTCGTCGATGCCATCAAATGGGTCCTCGGCGAGCAGTCGGTGCGCAGCCTCCGCGGCCGCGAGATGACCGACGTGATCTTCGCCGGATCGGTCTCCCGCAAGCCGCTCAACAGCGCTGAGACGTCGCTCGTCTTCGACAATAGCGCTCGGCTCCTCCCCGTCGAGGCCGATGAGGTCCAGATCGGCCGCCGTGTCTACCGCAGCGGCGAGAGCGAGTATCTCATCAACGGCGAGGTCTGCCGGCTCCGCGACATCCGCGATCTCTTCAGCGGCACCGGCGCCGCCACCGAGGCCTACAGCGTCATCGAGCAGGGGCGCGTCGACGCCCTCCTCATGGCCTCCGGCAAGGATCGCCGCGCCGTTTTCGAGGAGGCGGCGGGGATCACGAAGTTCCGTGCCAGGCGCACCGAGTCGCTGCGGCGACTGGAGCGGGCCGAGCAGAACCGGCAGCGACTGGCCGACATCGTCGGCGAGGTGGCGGCCCGCCTCGAGACGGTCCGCCACCAGGCCGCGCGGGCCCGCCGCTGGCGGCAGATGACCGACCGTCTACGGCGGCTCCGGCTCGTCGCGGCTCGCCAGGATCTCGCCGAGTTCGACAGCGCGGTCGCCGCGGTGGAATCGGCTCTGGCCCGGCTCCGCGCCGACCTCGAGGCAACCGAGACCGCCGCCACCGCGGCCGCCGCCGCGGCCGCGGCCCGCAACGCCGAGGATCAGGAACTGGCGCCGCAGGTGACGCAGTTGCGGGCCGTGGTCACCGCCGAACGGGAGCGGGCTGCCGCCGCGGAGGCCCGCCGCCAACCGCTCCTCGAGCGGATGGGGGAATGGGAGGGGGAGCTGGCGCGGATCGACCAGGAAGGGCGCACCAGTGCCGCCCTTCTCCGCAGCGCCGTCGAGGCCGCCACCGCCGCCGCGGCGAGCTCGTCCGCCCTCACCGCCGAGCGGGGGGCCCTCGAGGAACGGCTCACGGCATGCCAGCAAGCCGCTGCCGGATCGCACTCTGATGTCGAGGAGGCCCGCACCCGCGTCGAACACCTCGCCACGCGGCTCGAAAACCTCGCTGCCCAGCGACAGCGTCTGCTCCTCGAGGCCGATCGGGCCGATGGCCGGCGGGAGGAGGCGCGCCGTCAGGCCGCTGATTCCCGTCTCCGCATCGACAGCGCGCGACGCCGGATGGACACCGCCGCCGAGGCCCTTGCGGCCCGAGAGGGAAACCTCCAGGCCCTCGTCCAACGGCTCGAAGCCACCGGCCGCGACATCGGCGCCGCCGAGGAGACCGTCCGCGAGCGCACCGTCGCGCTCGAATCGGGGTGGCGCGAACTCGCCGGATGGCAGGCAAAACTCGAGGCCTGCCGGGAGCGCCGGGGGCTTCTCGAGGAATTCTCCGGACGGCACGAGGGGGTGGCAGAGGCGGCCCGACGCCTCCTCGCCGCTGCGGCCGACGACCCCCAGGCGAGCGCCGTCCGCGGGATCATCGGCGAGATGATCGAAGCACCGATGGAATGGGCGAGCCTGGTCGATGTGGCGCTGGGAGCCACGGCCCAGGACATCGCCGTGACGTCGCTCGACCGCTTCGCCGGGTGGTTGCAGCCGTGGGCCGCCACGGAAGCAGGCAAAGGGGCGCTCGCCACCGGAGGGCGGATCGGCATCGTCGCCCCGGCCCCGACCCCCACCGACGACGAGCCCGACGTGGCAGCCGACGGGAGCGTCGTCGGTCGGCTCGATCGACTGATCGCCTCCGCCGACGCCCCCGCCGCCGACACGCCCGCCTCTTGGCTCCTCGGCCAGACCTGGGTCGTGGCGACGTTCGCCGATGCCCGCCGCCTGGCCGCGGCCCATTCGACGCTCCTCTTCGTCGCCCGCGACGGCCAGAGCTGCCGGGGGGGCCGCTATGAAGTGGGGAGCGCCGCAGGGGCCATGGGGCTGGTCGCCCGGCGGGCCGAGCTCAAGTCCCTCAATCTGCGGCACGACGAGCTCGTGCGCCGCAGCGACGACCACGCCGCAATGGTCGCCGACCTCCAGGCCGGCCTCGCGGCGGCGGGTCAGGCGGTCCGCCAGCTGCAGTCCCGCCGCCAGCACGATGCCGAGAGCGTGGCCGCCGCGAAGGCCGACGCCGCCCGCCTCGCCCGCGAGCAGGAGTCGGCCAGCGAGGCCCTCACGGCGGCGGAAGAGGCGATCGCGGCCATCGAACATCGGGCCGGCGAGGCGGAGCGCCTCCGCGACGAGATCACCACCCGTCTGGGGGTCACCGAAGCGGAAGTGGCCGAGCTCCGCCGCGAGCGGACGAGGATGGAGCAGTCGATCCTTGACATCGACCGCTCCCGCGGATCACTCACCGAGGAGATCCACCGCCTGCGGATCGAGCTCGCCACGGGCCGGGAGCGGCTCGACCGGGCGGAGCACGACGCTGCCGCACGGGCCGCGCAGGTCGCGGAGCGCCGGGCGGCACGCCTCTCGATCCTCGCCCGTCATGACGCGATCCGCGACCGGCTCCACACCACCGAGCTCGATGTCCTCCGGGCCGGGGGCCTCCTGGCGGAGGCGACGTGGGCCGCCGAACATGCGGAGGCCTCGCTCGGCTCCCTCGTGGCCCGCCAGGAGGGGATCCGGGCTGCCGCTGTGGCCGCCACCGACACCGCGACCAGCGCCCGCACCGCCGCCGGCCGGCTCGGCGATCAGATCCACGCCCGTGAGCTCGAAGCGGGCGAGGCGAGGCACCGGCGCGTGCGGATCGTGGAGCGGATCCGCGACGAGTACGACATCGACATCGAGGCGGCGGGCAGCGCCGAATCGACGGAGGTCTCCGGGGCCGCAGAGAACGCCGCCGAGGAGGAGATCCCCTCCGATCGGCCGGCGCTCGACGGCGCCATCGACGAGCTGAAGCGGAAGCTCGCCTCGATGACAACCGTCAACCTCGAGGCGCTGGCCGAGTCGGAGCAGCTTGCCGAACGGCTGGCCGGGCTCGAGGCCCAGCTTGCCGACGTCACCAACGCCAAGCTGTCGATCGAGCAGCTCATCGCCCGGATCGACGAGGACAGCCGCCGACTCCTTGCCGAGACGATCGAGACGGTCCGTGGTCACTTCCGCACCCTCTTCGAGCGCGTCTTCGGCGGCGGTCAGGCCGACATCATCCTCGAGCCCGGGGTCGATGTCCTCGAGACGTCGGTGGAGATCGTCGCCCGCCCGCCCGGCAAGGAGCCGCGGAGCATCTCCCTCCTCTCCGGCGGTGAGAAAACGATGACGTGCGTCGCCCTCCTCCTGGCCATCTTCCGTTCCCGCCCCAGCCCCTTCTGCGTACTCGACGAGGTCGACGCCGCCCTCGACGACGCCAACGTCGACCGATTCGTGGGGGTGCTGCGGGAGTTCAAGAACACCCAGATCATCGTCGTCACTCACCGCAAGGCGACGATGGCCGCCGCCAACACGCTCTACGGTGTCACGATGGAGGAGTCGGGGGTGTCAAAGCGGGTGTCGGTGCGGTTCGAATCGACGGCGGCGACCGCTCCGGCTCCACTGCGGGCCGCGGCGTGACGTCCTCCGGGAAACAGGGACGGCGCCCCTTGTTTTCACGCTTCTGGAGGGAGCCGTTGCAGTCGGACCACCCGTTCCCACCGCTGCCGTCGCGAAGAACGGCTCAAGTCGCACCACGTGTCCATTCGATGTTTCCCTAGGACGGTCATAACGCGGCCGCGAAACCGGTTTGTCCGGAACGCGATCCGCGAGTTTGGAGCAGGGGGGGATACCTGCGAGTCGTGGCTTCCTCGAGGAGCGCCCGTGAAGGGTGCGCCTGCGGAGGAATGCCCTCTTCCAGCCCCCCCGCGCTTCATGCCGGCCAACGTGGGGCTCGACGACGCGGTCGTTCCCACAGAGACGGTTTCCGCGTCGGGGGGGCTGTGTCCCGCGCTCTTTGGGAGCGGGCTGGCCAGAGACGTTCCGGACACAAAAAAAGTGCACATGGAGTTCACGTGATGAAGGTTTTCACGACAGGCCAGGTCGCCAAAATCTGCAAGGTAGCGCCGCGGACTGTGAGCAAGTGGTTCGATTCCGGTCGCCTCAAGGGCTACCGGATCCCGGGGAGTCAGGACCGCCGCATTCCCCGTGAGTATCTGATCAAGTTCCTCAAAGAACACGGCATGCCGCTGGGCGATCTCGAGGACGAGGCGATGGCGAAGGTCCTCCTCGTGGGGCAGGATCAAGTGCTCATCGAGAATCTGAAGAAGCATCTGCCGCTCGAGCGGTCGTTCAAGATCCAGATCGCGGCCAGCGGTTTCGAGGCCGGCATCCAGGCTGAGAGCTTCCACCCCGATTGCATCGTGGTCGACTACTCGATCGGCCGGATCGACGCCCAGCAGATCTGCCAAAATCTGCGCCGCAATTCCGAGTATGCGGAGACGATCGTGATTGCCCTGCTCCCCGACGACGGATCGCAGATCACGATCGACCGGGCCCATGTCAACGAAAGCTTCAAGAAGCCGTTCGACGTGGCCCTCCTCGCCGAACGCCTCCGCACGTTGATCGGTGCCCGCAAGGAACTGGTCTGACCGCTGACTCGCGTCCGAACTCCATCACCGCAGGCCGGTGTGCCAAGGGGGGCACTCCGGCCTGCGGTCGTTTCGCAGCCGGCTGACCATGGACAAACGCCGTCCGCGGCCTGCTTTTCCCTGGTATCCTTCCGGCATGGACACCCACCCGCTCCGCATGATCGACGTCGGCGCCAAGCCGATCTCTCTCCGCACGGCCCGCGCCTCCGGCCGGCTCCTTGCCCATCCCGACACCGTGCGGCGGATCCGCGCAGGGGATCTCGAGAAGGGGGATGCCGTTGCCGCCGCGCGGCTGGCGGGGATCCTGGCCGCGAAGAAGACGGCCGAGATCGTGCCGTTGTGCCACCCGCTTCCGCTCGACTCGGTGGCCGTGACCATCGACTTCGACGACCCGGAGGGGGTGTCGATCAGCGCTACGGTCCGCTCGACCGGCCGCACCGGAGTGGAGATGGAGGCCCTCGTGGCGGTCACCGCCGCCGCGCTGACCCTCTACGACATGACGAAGTCGATCGACCCGGGGATGACGATCGACCGGATCCGCCTCGACGAGAAGACCGGCGGCACGCGCGGCGACTGGCGGCGCGGCGAGGGACGGATCCGGCCGCAGCCCTGAAGGCCCCACCCCACTGCCGCAGATCAGCGGCCGCGCGGCTCGACGGTAGCCTCGGCCGGACGCTCGCCCGCCGGGGCGCCGCCCGGGCCCGACGCCCGTGGGGCCACGATCGCTGGCCCGCCGGCCATCATCCGCGCCGCGGCTCGGTCGCTGGCCGCGGCTCGGTCGCTAGCCGCGGCTCGGTCGCTAGCGAGGATCGGCTCGAGCTCGTCGACGAAATCTCGGGCATCCTTGAACTCCCGGTAGACGCTCGCGAAGCGGACGTAGGCCACTTGGTCGACACCGCGGAGGAGCTCCATGACCCGCTCCCCGATCGCCCGGCTGGGGACCTCGCTCTCGTAGTTGTCATAACACTCCGACTCGATCGCCGACACGAGGGCCTCGATGTCGTGCTCGGTGATCGGCCGTTTCCCGCAGGCGATATTCAGCCCGGAGCGGATCTTGTCGCGGTCGAAGGGCTCGCGGACGCCTCCTTTCTTGACCACGGAGAGGGCCTGACGTTCGACCCGTTCGTAGGTCGTGAACCGCCGCCGGCAGGAGAGGCATTCGCGCCGCCGACGGATGTTCGCACCATCGTCGATCGACCGGGAATCGATGACCCGGTCGTTGTCGACTCGGCAGAAGGGACAGCGCATCGGCAGGATCCTCCGTGACGATCAGGCTGACTGCGTTGGTTCACCGTCGGCATCCCTGTCCGTCTCCACACCCGCTGCCAGATCGGCCCCGGCCGGATCCCGCGCCGGTCCGGCGAGCTTCCAGTCACGGCGCTGGCGCGAGCTGGGGATGTCCATCGCCTTGCGGTATTTCGTCACCGTCCGGCGGGCGACCGTAATCCCCTGTTTCGCCAGCTCGAGGACGAGATCGTCGTCGCTGAAGGGGGCATCCTTGGGCTCGGCCTGGATGATCTCCTGGAGCTTGATCCGCACCGCGTCCCAGGCCACCTCCTCGCCATCGGCACTGACGGTGCCGCCGACGAAGAACCGCCGCAACGCCCACAGGCCCCGCGGCGTCTGCAGCCACTTGTCGTCGACGGCGCGGCTGACCGTCGTCACGTGCATCCCGATCCGGTCGGCGATCTGCTGCATCTTGAGCGGCTCGATCGCCTCCGGCCCGTCGGTGAGGAAGCGCGTCTGGTGGTCGACGATTGCCTGGGCCGTCCGCAGGAGCGTGCTGCGGCGTTGCTCGATCGCCTCGATGAGCCACTGGGCCGAATTGATTTTCCGCTTGATGTACTCGCGCGTCTCCGGCGGCGTGGCCGGGTCGGAGAGCATCTCACGGTAGAGCGGGCTGATCCGCAGGTTCGGAAGATCGACCTCTTCGAGGCGCACCTTCCAGGTACCGTCCTGTTGCAGCTCGACATGGACGTCGGGCTTCACCACCGGCACGTAGGGCACCGTGAAGCGCGCTCCCGGCTTTGGCTGGAGCGAATGGAGATCGTGACGGAGCCCCTCGATCTCCTCGATCGTGAACCCGGTCTTCCTGGAGATCAGCGGCAGGCGGTTGGCGCCCAGGTCCTCGAGGTGGTCTGAAACGAGCCGCCGGAGCTGGCGGGCGTGGGGTGTCTCGGGGCGGATCTGGAGGAGAAGGCATTCCCGTAGGTCGCGGGCCCCCACGCCGGCCGGCTCCATCCCCTGGACCACAGCGAGCGCCTTTTGGAGCTGGCCGAGCTGGGCCTGCCAGAGGGGGGAATCGGGCGTGGCCTCGACGTCGACAAGGTCCTCGAGCGGCATCGGCAGGTAGCCGTTGGGATCGAGGTTATAGATCACCTTCTCTGCGGCCTGCCGCACCTCCGGACCGTGCTCGTCGTTGGAGAGCTGCTCGTGGAGATGGTGGAAGAGCGTCTCGGGGCGCTCCTCCATGTTGGCCATCGCGTCGAGGTAGCGGTCGGAGGCCTCGTCGATCCGGGAGGCGGAAGGGCGGCTGCGGTCGTCGTCCGATTCGGGGTAGTCGCTCGACCAGTCGTAGGAGCGCTCGAAATCGGCCTGGTTGGCATGGTCCTGATCGACGACGAGCGGCCGTTCGGCGACCGTCCGTTCAGGAGCCGGATCGGCGGCATCGACCGTCGTGGCGAGGGCGCGGGCTTCACCTTCCGGGCTGTCTCCGACGGCGGCATCACCGACCGAATCGTCGACCTCGAGCGTCTCGTTGTTTTGGATCTCCTGCTCGATCCGCTCCTCGAGCGCCATCGTCGGCAGTTGCAGGATCTCCATCGACTGGATCATGCGGGGCGCGAGCACCTGCTTCTGCGCCAACCGCATTTCCTGGCCGAATGACATCCGCATGGCACACATCCTTCAACGGTCACCGCACCGAGGTCCCTGCCCGTCAGGATACCCGTTTCCAAGGCAAGCGTTCGGGAAGCTCCTGCCACCTGAGGGAATCGAAGCGCCCGCCCCAGCCTCCCGGGCATTTTCACATCCGCCGCCGCCCGGCGAGCGCGTCGGTGAGCATGTCGCGGTTGGCCTGCTCGAGCGCCGCACCGACCGTCAGACCGCGGGCCAGGCGGGTCATCTCGACAGGGAGGCCGGTAAGCCGCTGGACGACGATCAGCGCCGTTGCATCCCCCTCGACGTTCGGGGTGGTCGCCATGATCACCTCGCGCACCCCCCCCTGCCGAACGCGGGCCACGAGCGCGTCGATCGTGAGTGTCTCCGGGCCGGTGCCCTCCAGCGGGGCGATCCGCCCCTGAAGAACATGATACAGCCCTCGATAGGCACCGGTCTGCTCGAGGGCGAGGAGATCGCGGACCTGCTCGACGACGCACAGCGTGGTCCGATCGCGGCGGGCATCGCGACAGATGCCACATTCCTCCCCTTCCGCGAGATTGAAGCAGGTGCGACAGGGACGGAGATTCTCCTTCACGGCGCGGAGGGCGGCGGAGAACGCCAGCGCCTCCTCGCGCGGCATCCGCAGCACATGATAGGCGAGTCGCTCCGCCGACTTCCGGCCGATGCCGGGGAGCTCGGCGAAGCAGTCGATGAGCGTGGCGATGACGCCGCGTTCTTCGGGCATGGGGGTTCCTCCGTGAAGCCGGTCCGGGGTCAGCCGACGTCGTCGCCGTCGGGGGCGTGGTCGATTGTGTCGTCATCGGGGAGCGGCTCGCCAGCGCCGGAAACCAGCGCCTCGACCGGCGTCGGCTCGACCGCTGCAGCTCGGGAGCGCCCTTGCTCTACCTTGCGGATCGCCGCGTCGAACAGGCTGCGGGCCTGGATCACGAGCGGATGATCGAGGGTCTCCCGGAGGAGCGCCGCCTGCGAACGCCCCGGAGCCGGCGGCGGCGCGGCCGGTTCGCCGGCCACACGCTCGGCCCCCCCTGCCCCGGACGATCCTCCGGCCAGTGGCTTCCCGGCCACCTTCGGCTCCTGTCTGATGCGGTGCCGCAACGGCCGGCCAGCCCCCGCCGAGAGGGCCCGATTCAGTGCCGCGACCATCTCCGGCCGGGAGAGGAAGGCGACAGCGGTCGTCGCCTCGGCCGGAAAACTGACGTCGAGGACATCGTCGACCCACGCCACCCGGCCGGCCATGGCGACGAAATCGGCGGCCAACCCACCGACCGCCTCGCCGCACGCCTCCCAGGCCGCCAGCGGATCGCTCGGTAGCGGCGGCGGAGCGGGAACCGCAGCGGTCTGCGTCGGCACTCGCTCGGGGGCCGCCGTGGACAGCGCCTGGCGAGGCTGCGGAGGGGCCACTGGCTCGACCAAGACGGCGGGAGCATCAGCCCCGCCGGTCAGGTCGGTCGTTTTTTTTTCGCGCGTCTCCGGCGCCGCCGGGGGATTCGCGACGGTGGGCCGCGGCAGCGCGGAAGGGGCCACCCGTGGCGGCGGTGGCGCCGCGGCGGCCTGCTGGGCAATCCGCTCTACGGCGGAGGCGAGTTGGTCGAGATCGTCGAGCCGCGCGAGGCGCACGACCGCCATCTCGGCGAGCACCCCGGCATGACCGCTCGTCCGCATCCGCGACAGCGACTGATCGAGGATCTGGAGCATCGCCAGGATCGTCTCGGTGCCGAGCAGCCGGCCGGTGACTGCCAGGTCGATTCCCAAACCATCCCCCTGGAGGAGCAGCGCCGGGCCGCAGCCGACACTCGCCACGAGGCAATCGCGGAGAGCCGCGAGGAGCTGCTCGAGGACGCCACCGGGATCGGCGCCGCCGGCGAGGCTCGCGTCGAGGGCAACCAGCGCCGCGGCGGGATCGCGGCCGGCAATCGCCCCGACCAGCGCGCCGATCCGCTCCTCGCGGCCGGTGCCGATGACGGCATGGACATCGTCGACACCGATCGCGCCGGCGCTCGAGCCGAGGAGCTGCTCAAGGAGCGACTGGCTGTCGCGCATGCTGCCGGCAGCACGGCGGGCGATGAGCTCGAGGGCGCCGTCGGTGACCGTCGCCCCCTCGGCGCTGACGATCTGGCCGAGACGGCGGGCAATCGCGGGGGCATCGACGGTGACGAAGTCGAACCGCTGGCAGCGGGAGAGGATCGTGATCGGGAGCTTCTCCGGCTCCGTCGTGCAGAGGACGAACTTCACGTGCCCCGGCGGTTCCTCGAGGGTCTTCAGGAGCGCGTTGAAGGCCTCACGCGTGAGCATGTGGACTTCGTCGATGATGTAGATTTTGAATCGTCCGCGAGCGGGGCGGACGGCGACGTTTTGCCGCAGGGTGCGGATCTCGTCGATGCCGCGGTTGCTGGCGGCGTCGATCTCGACGACATCGACGTCCTGCCCCGCGGAGATCGCGCTGCAGCTGTCGCACTGATTGCACGGCTCCGCCGCGGGCCCGGTCGCGCATTCGAGGGCCTTGGCGAAGATCCGCGCGGCGCTCGTCTTGCCGACACCACGGGCGCCGGTGAAAAGATAGGCGTGGCCAATGCGCCCCGAATCGATCGCCCCGGAGAGACCGCGGGCAACATGCTCCTGGCCAACCAGCTCGTCGAATCGCTGCGGCCGATAGCGGCGGGCGACGACCTGATAGGCCGCGGAGGGAGCGGCGCCGGAAGGGGTGGTGGAGTCAGCGGGTGCGGCCATGGGATCGGACGCCGATGAGAGGCCCTCCGCACAAAGGGACGACTGCTTATGGCTGCTGCGGTTAGGCCCTGACCAGGTTCACAGGCCCCCATCGCAGGGGCCTCTCATCGGAGTCCGCTCCGGCCTTTGCATTGTGGCGTCGCGCCCCCGGCCGGTCAAAGCCGGTCGATTTCCCGGCCCCGTTGGCCGACACTCCCCCCGCGACACTCACCCCGGCAGCCGTCGCACGACGGCCTCTGGCAGGAGGACGGCTTCATCGGCCACACTTGGCCCCCATGGCAAGTCCGATGATGCAACAGTTCGAGGCGGCGAAGGCACGCTGCCCCGGGGCGCTGGTCCTGTTTCGGATGGGGGACTTCTATGAGCTGTTTGGCGACGACGCCCGTGAGGCCGCCACGCTCCTCGATCTGACACTCACCAGCCGCGACAAGGGGCCCGACGCCATGCCGATGGCCGGGTTTCCCTACCATCAGCTCGACCCGCAACTGGTCAAGCTCGTCGCCGCCGGCCGCCGCGTCGCCATCTGCGAACAGATCGACGACCCAAAAACAACGAAAGGACTACTCCGCCGAGAAGTGACCCGGATCGTCACCCCCGGCATCGCCGCCGACGAAACCCTCCTCGACCCCGCCCGCCGCAACTGGCTCCTTGCCCTCGCTCCCGGCGCCCCTCCCCGGCTCCAGCGCGACGACCACGACGACGCCACCGCTGCCACGGCCGGATCGATCCCCGTCGGCCTGGCCTGGATCGACGTCGCCGCCGGCACCTTCGAAGCCGCAGTCGTCCCGGCCGAGGATGTCCCCGATCTCGTGCTCCGTCTCGAGCCGGCCGAATACTTGTGTGCCATGAAAGACCGCGGCGCCGTCGCAGCCCTCCTTCGGCCCACCGGCAGGTCAGGCGCCATCACCGCGCGCCCCGATTGGTGGTTCGAGGAGGGAAGCGCCCGCAGCGCGATCGACCGGGCCGTCGGGGGGGCGCGCCTCGAAGGGCTCGGCTTCGACCTCCCCGCTGATCTCCCCGGCATCGGCGCGGCCGGCGGAATCATTCATTACCTCGACGAGAACGAGCCGACGGCGATCAAGCGGATCACGACGCTCGCCGCCTGGCGACGCGGCGAGCGGATGGAGATCGACGAGGCCTCGCGGCGCAGCCTGGAGCTCATCCGCACCAGCGGCGCCACCGGCAACCGGCGGAGCGGCTCCCTGGCCGGGGTCCTCGACCGCACCCGTTCGCCGATGGGGGCCCGTCTGCTCACCGACTGGCTCTCCGCGCCGCTGGTGGAGAAGGGGGCGATCGACGAACGCCTCGACGCCACCGCGGCGCTCGTCGCCCACCCCCCCCTTGCCGACCGGCTCGGCAGCCTGCTGACCGGGATCGGCGACATCGAACGCCTCATCGGCCGCGTCATGTCGGGTCGCGCCGGCCCCCGTGACCTCGAGCGGATCGGCCGGGCCACCGCCATTCTCCCCGAGCTGATCGCGACACTCCGGGGGAGCCCCGGCCTCCTCGGCGAGCTGGCCGCCGGCCTCGATCCGCTCGACGATGTCTCGGCGCGAATCGGCTTGGCGCTCCGCGAAGGCTGCCCGGTGTTTGCCCGCGACGGCGGCTTCATCCGCCCGGGCTGCGATCCGAAGCTCGACGAGCTCGCCGAGATGGCCAGCGGCGGCAAGGCTTGGATCACGCGCTACCAGGCCGACGAGATCGCCCGCACCGGCATTCCGTCGCTCAAAGTCGGCTTCAACCGGGTCTTCGGGTTCTTCCTCGAGGTGGGGCGCAACCACGCCTCCAAGGTGCCCGCCGATTACATCCGCAAGCAGACGGTGAAGAACGCCGAGCGCTACACGACGGCGGAGCTCGACGAGCGCCAGCGGCAGGTGCTCGGGGCCGAGGACGAGGCCCTCCGCCGCGAGCTCGAGCTCCTCGAGGCGCTGCGCCAATTCGTCGCTGCCCAGCGCGAGCGTCTCGACCGCGCGGCCACGATCCTCGCCCGGATCGACGTCCTCGTGAGCCTCGCCGAGGTCGCGCGCTCGCGGGGCTGGGTGCGCCCCGAGATCAGCAGCGACGGCGTTCTGGGAATCGAGGCGGGCCGTCATCCGGTCCTCGAGGAGCTCCTCCCCGCCGGCACGCTCGTCGCCAACGATCTCTCCCTCGCCGCCCGCCTCCCCGAGGCTCCCCCCGGCACCGCCGGCTTCCCCTCGATGCTCCTCGTCACCGGCCCGAACATGGGCGGCAAGAGCACGTTCATCCGCCAGGCGGCGCTCCTGGTGGTGATGGCGCAGGCCGGGAGCTTCGTCCCCGCGCGCCGCGCCCGGATCGGCGTTGTCGACCGGATCTTCGCCCGGATCGGCGCCGGCGACGACCTCGCCACCGGCGCCAGCACGTTCCTCGTCGAGATGGCCCAAACGGCGCGGATCCTCAATCGCTCCACGCCGAGGAGCCTCGTGATCCTCGACGAGGTCGGCCGCGGCACGAGCACGTTCGACGGCCTCGCCATCGCCCAGGCCGTCGTCGAATGGCTCCACGGCGTCCCCGGCTGCCGGACGCTGTTCGCCACGCACTACCTCCAGCTCGCCGCGCTGGACAAGCTCCCCGGCGTCGCCAACGTTCAGGTGCTCGTCAAGCAACACAACGACCAACTCGTCTTTCTCCATCAGGTCGCCCCCGGCGCCGCCGACAAGAGCTGGGGCGTCCACGTGGCCCGGCTCGCCGGGGTCCCCGCCGCCGTCGTCGAACGGGCCCGCGACCTCCTCCTCGCCTTCGAATCCTCGGCCGCCCCCCCCGCTGCCAAGCCGCGCCGCAAAGGGGAGACGGCGCAGAAGTCGCTCTTCGACTGAGGCTCCGTGGAGTCGTCCCGCCGAGGTCGGCGTTCAGTGGCCCGCTTCCGCGCGGAGATCCGCCAGCAGGTTTGATGTTCCGTGGACCTTCGCCCACCGGTCAATGTAATTCCAATCGAGTCCTTCGCCGGAGACCGCGATCAGATTGACGATGTCGTCCAGATCCTTCCGCCGGGCCCAGCGGAGCTTTTGGATCACGACGTCCTCCGCCGTGGAAACCCAGACCTCGCCGCGGCATTCCGGAACCCGCAAGCGCCGTCGGCGCGAAAATCGCTCCTGGTGATGGGGATCGCCACCGAGCCGGAAGAGCTCGACCGTGAATCCACTCGGTTCGTGATGGAGGACATACCGAACCGTCCCCGTGAATCCCTCGCTCATCATCTGCCGATCGAGCCGAAACTCGTCACCCAGCCCCGTCGCGAACGACACGATATCGAAACCTCGACATCGGCATCATCGGTGGCCCGGGGAACACCGTAGAGGTTGCTCGAGAGGGCCCCGACGAGCAGGTAGCCGACTCCTCCGCGTTCGAGCCGGTCGATGACGTGCGCCAAGGCCTGATCGCTCGTCATGACGGGTCGAGGGGGGTGTAGATGCCCCGTTCCTCGCGGGCCCGGACTGCGGCCAACCGCCGCCGACACTCGACCGAAATCTGTTGGTCGTTCCAAGTCGGATGGAGGGCCCGAATCCCCTCCAACATCCTCCGCCGCACGCAGTCGAAGAGTCTGGCGCCGGCCAGAAGCTTCTCTTCCGGCGGCATGGCTCGCGCCCGCTCGATCTTCGTCGTCCAGACCGC
>Ga0114972_10000499_pt1 | contig 29124 bp, 29 predicted proteins | sample M_140807_EF_Meta_FD_87354 | JGI IMG/M metagenome (GOLD analysis project Ga0114972, IMG submission 87354) | Freshwater microbial communities from Lake Montjoie, Canada to study carbon cycling - M_140807_EF_MetaG | ecosystem: Environmental > Aquatic > Freshwater > Lake | place: Lake Montjoie...
ATCGGTGCCTTCTTTGAGGCGAATCTCGCCCTCACCGATCAGCCCAACCCCGCCTTCTCCTTCTACGACGAAAAGTTCCCCATCTATACGCGTCCCCGTTACCTGCCCCCCAGCAAGCTGCAGGATGCCCAGGTCACCCAGTCGATCATCGGAGAGGGATCCTTACTCAAGGCCTGCAGCATTCACCACTGTGTGCTCGGGGTACGGACCCGCGTTGAAGATGAGGTCGTGCTCCAGGACAGCCTGGTGATGGGCGCCGACTACTTCGAATCGATGGAGGAGCGCCTGGTACTGCGTGAGCGCGGTGGCATCCCGATTGGGGTGGGACGCGGTACCACAGTGAAGCGGGCGATTCTGGATAAGAATGTGAGGATTGGAGACAATGTCACGATTATCAACAAGGATCGTGTCGAAGAGGCTGATCGCCCCGAGCTCAACTTCTACATCCGAAACGGCATCGTTGTCGTTGTTAAAAACGGAACCATTCCCGACGACAGTGTGATCTGATCCTGACAAGGATCCCATCCACCCGCCAGGATCCGGTCACCCTGTCCACACTGGGTTGTACGGATTTTTACCCGGTCCCATGAGCAAGGCGCATTTCGGCCTGATCGGTCTTGGTGTGATGGGGGAGAACCTCGTCCTCAACGCCGAGCGAAACGGCTTCTCCAGCGTGGTGTTCAACCGCACTTACGCCAAGACCCAGGAGTTTCTTGCCGGCCGCGGGGCCGGGAAGCAGATCATCGGAGCCGAAACGCTGCCCGAATTCGTGGCCGCCCTGGAGCGACCGCGCCGGATCCTGGTGATGGTCAAGGCCGGCCAACCGGTGGACGACATGATCGCCACCCTGTCGCCCCTGCTGGAGGAGGGTGATCTGCTGATCGATGGCGGCAATTCCCTCTACACCGACACCGAGCGTCGTGTGAAGGAACTCGAGAGCAGGAGCTTTGGTTTCATCGGCATGGGGGTCTCCGGCGGTGCCAAGGGTGCCCTGGAAGGGCCGAGCATGATGCCCGGTGGCACCAAGGCGGCCTACGACGCCATTGAGTCCCTGGTGTGCAAGATGGCCGCCCAGGTGGAGGATGGCCCCTGTGTGACCTACATCGGTCCCGGTGGCGCCGGCCACTTCGTGAAGACCGTGCACAACGGCATCGAGTACGGCATCGAGCAGATCCTGGCTGAGGCCTACGACCTGATGAAGCGCCTGGCGGGCCTCGATGGAACCGCCATGGCCGACGTGTTGGCCGCCTGGAACGGCACCGAGGAGCTGGCCTCGTTCCTCGTGGAGATCACCGAGGTGTGCCTGCGCACAAAAGATCCCGAAACGGGAAGCGATCTGGTGGAGTTCATCGTCGATGCCGCCGGCCAAAAGGGCACGGGCCTCTGGACCGTGGAAAGTGCCCTCAACATGGGGGTGCCCGTTCCCACGATCTACGCCGCCCTCAACGCGCGAGTGCTCAGTTCCCTGCGCCCGGAGCGGCTGGCTGCTGAGCCCCTGCTCACCGCTACGGCGAGTGGCTCCTGGGGGGATCTGGGCGATCCGGCCAGCGGCCCCCTCATGGATGCCACCGTGCTGGCTTGCATCGCCAGCTACGCCCAGGGCATGGCCCTGCTCCAGGAGGCCTCCAACCTGCACGAATACAAGCTCGACATGGCCGCGATCGGCCAGATCTGGAAGGGGGGCTGCATCATTCGTGCCCGCCTGCTGCAACGCATCCAGAACGCCTATACCGCCAAGGCTGATCTTCCCAACCTGATGGTGGATCCCTGGTTCCTGGAGCAGGTGAACCGTCGCCTGCCCGGCCTGCGGGCTGTGGTGGCCAGTGCCGCTGCCGCGGGCATTCCCGTGCCCTGCTACAGCAGCACCCTCGACTACATCACCAGTTATTTCAGCGGCCGGCTGCCCCAGAACCTGGTGCAGGCGATGCGGGATTGCTTCGGCTCCCACACCTACGAGCGCACCGACCGCCCCGGCAACTTCCACACCGAGTGGCTGTGACGACCTCCTACCGGATCTCGGTGGCCACAAGTCCCGAAGACCTGGCCCGCCAGTGCACCGAGCAAATCGCCGCCGCGATCGACCTTGCCCTGGCCGAGCGGGACCGCGCCCAGATCGCCCTGGCCGGAGGTGAGACGCCGAAAGCGGCCTACCGCCTGCTGGGAGAGGAGCACCTGCCCTGGGAGCGCGTTGATGTTTTGCTGGGCGATGAACGCTGGGTTAACCGGGATGATCCCTCCAGCAATGCGCGCATGCTCGGCGAAACCCTGCTGGCCTGCGAACCCGGAAGCCGGGCCAGCTTCCATGCCGTACCCACCGATCTGGCCGATCCCGAGGCCAGCGCCTCGGCCTACGCGACCCTGCTAAGGGCCTTGTGTCCAGGAGATCCACCCCGCTTCGATCTGATCCTGCTGGGCCTCGGCGACGATGGGCACACCGCCTCCCTGTTCCCCGGAACCGCCGCCCCTGCCGTGCGGGATCGGCCGGTGACGATCGGGGAGGGCAAGGGCCTGCCCCGCATCACCCTCACGGCACCGGTGCTCTCGGCCGCCCGCCGGGTGGTGTTCCTTGTGAGCGGAGCCGGTAAGCGCCAGGCCCTGGGCCGTCTGCTCGATCCCTTTGAACCGGCCGATCGCACGCCAGCCCGCCTGGTGCTGCCTGCCGGGGAGGTGCTGATCCTGGCCGACCAGGCTGCCGCCGAAGGCCTGGCCTGAGCGGGCCCACAATGGGGCCTGATGGGATCGTTCCGTGACGCAGCCTGGGGAGAAGCTGGTGGTGGCCGGCGATGGCTTCGTCGGTTGGCATGCCCTCAATGACACGATCATGGGGGGCCGGAGCAGCGGCAGTTGCAGCGTGAGCCAGGCGGGGCTTCGCTTCTCGGGGGAGCTGATCGAGCAGGGCGGCGGCTTTGTGAGCGTGCGATCCCCCCTCTTCTCTCCTCCCCTGGATCTTTCGGATTTCGCAGCACTGCGCCTCGATCTGGCCGGCCATGGCCGGCGTTTCAAGTTGGCGGTGGCCTGCGCGGATGGGGTGGCCGGCCTCACCGAGCTGATTCCGGGGGGTCTGCGCTGGGTGCATGAATTCGGCACCGAGGCGGATGGCATCAGCGCGGTGCGCATTGGCTTCGATCAGCTCGCGCCATCGGTGCGGGCCCAGCCGATCGAGAAGCTGCCGATGGGGCTGCCCCTGCGCTTTGATGCGGCCCGCATCACCCGCCTGCAACTGCTGCACTCCAAGTTCGATGACGCCGGTGGGCTGAACCCGGGATTTCGCTCCGGGCCCATCGATCTTGAGCTGCAATCCATTCACGCGGTGGGCTGAGCCCATCGCCCTGCGGGATTGCAACCTGTCCGCCACCATGGTGTTCAGTGTGTGCCGTGCAGCGGCCGACGCATGGACTGGGCCGATTCCGATCTCCTGGGGCCCGGCTGGCCCGATGAGCTGGCCGGGGTGAACACCGACCTGGCCCAGTTGGTGGCGGCGGCGGCCGACCTGTGCCGCAAACCCCTCCGCCATGGCGTGGTGCTGAAGAGCCAGCCGGAGGATCCCGATTGCAGTCTCGAGCTGGAGGTGCGTAACTCCCAGGGGGAACGGCTGCCGGAGCACGACCTGGAGCTGGAGATCTTCCGCAGCGGCACGGAGGTCAGCGCCCGGCTCCATCTCACCCTGGCCTGGCGCCTCGATGACACCCGGCCCTTGCTCTGGCAGGGCAGCCACCCGGTCTGGATGGATGGCCATGGACTCCGCTGTGAGCGCCCCGAGGATGGAACTCCGCTGGAGGCCCTGGCCCGGAGGCTCAGGGCCCTGCTCGACGCGGACCTCTGATTGAGCTGGTCAGCCCTGGTCAGTGACGGCCCCGAGGCTGCTGCTGCTCACCAAGCGGGCGTACTTGCCCAGCACGCCGGTGCGGTAGCGCGGTTTAGGTTTCACCCAGGCGGCTCGGCGGCGCTCCAGTTCGGCATCGTCGACGTTGAGCTGGATCAGCAGACGCTGGGCATCCACGGTGATGCTGTCGCCCTCGTTCACCAGGGCGATCATGCCGCCGACGGCGGCCTCCGGGGCCACGTGGCCCACCACCATCCCGTAGGTGCCGCCGGAGAAGCGGCCATCGGTGATCAGGGCCACCTTGTCGCCGAGGCCCTCGCCGATGATCGCGGCGGTGGGGGCGAGCATCTCGCGCATGCCTGGACCGCCGACGGGGCCTTCGTAGCGAATCACCACCACATCCCCCTCGCGAATCTGTTTGGCGAGGATGGCGGCAAGGGCCTCTTCTTCGCTCTCAAATACCCGCGCCGGTCCGGTAAGCACAGGCATCTTGACGCCGCTGATTTTGGCCACGCTGCCCTCGCTGGCCAGGTTGCCCTTGAGGATCGCTAGGTGCCCCTTGGCGTAGAGCGGATTGCTGAGGGGGCGGATCACGTCCTGGCCGGCCGGAGGTTCGGCGGGCACTTCCGCCAACACCTCCCGCAGGGTGCGGCCCTCCACGGTGCGGCTATCGCCATGGAGCAGACCGGCATCGAGCAGCAATTTCATCACTTGGGGGATGCCGCCAGCTTGGTGCAGGTCCACCGTCACGTAGCGCCCGCTGGGCTTCAGGTCGCAGATCACCGGCACGCGCTGGCGAATGACCTCGAAATCGTCGATGGTGAGTGGTACGCCAGCGGTGCGGGCCACTGCCAGGAGATGCAGCACGGAATTGGTGGACCCCCCCACCGCCATGATCACGCTGATGGCGTTCTCGAAGGCCTCGCGGGTCATCAGGTCGAGGGGACGGATGCCCTGGGCGATGGCGTCCACAAGCACCTCGGCGCTGCGGGCAGCGCTGTCGGCCTTCTCAGGATCCTCGGCCGCCATCGTGGAGCTGTAGGGCAGGCTCAGGCCCATCGCCTCGAAGGCGGCGCTCATCGTGTTGGCGGTGAACATGCCGCCGCAGCTGCCGGCTCCAGGGCAGGCGTTCTTTTCGATGGCGGTGAGCTCGGCTTCATCGATCCGGCCGCCGCTGTACTGACCCACCGCCTCAAATGCACTCACCACGGTGAGATCGCAGGCGCCGAGCTTGCCGGGCTTGATCGTGCCGCCGTAAACGAACACCGAGGGGATGTTCATGCGGGCCATCGCCAGCATGGCGCCGGGCATGTTTTTATCGCACCCGCCCACCGCCAGCAGCCCGTCCATGCTCTGGGCGTTGCAGGCGGTCTCGATCGAATCGGCGATCACCTCGCGACTCACCAGGGAATACTTCATCCCCTCGGTGCCCATCGAGATGCCATCACTCACGGTGATGGTTCCGAACATCTGCGGCATGGCACCCGCCAGACGGGCCGATTGCTCGGCGCGGCGGGCCAGGTCGTTGAGCCCCATGTTGCAGGGGGTGATCGTGCTGTAACCGTTGGCAATGCCGATGATCGGCTTGTTGAAGTCGTCGTCGCCGAAACCCACGGCCCGGAGCATGGCGCGGTTTGGGGACCTCTGGATCCCCTGGGTGATAGCGGCGGAGCGCAACATGGCAACGACGGTCAGGTCGTGGGAAAAGCTACCGACCGACGGGACCGGCAGCTGCTCAGGGCAGCGGCTGGAGTTGCTCCAGCTGGCGGCGCACCTCATCGATCGCCTTGTTCAGCTGTTGAACCCGTTCCTGCAACAGGGGATCGACAGAGCCAGCCGCTGAGGCGGGCTTGAACTCAGTCCGGGGGCGAGCCTCAACCTTGACGGTAGGCTGACGAGGCGCCCTCAGCCGCAGGGGTTGTCGAAGGCTGATCTGACGACGACGATCGGCCTCACTCAACAGCCACCAACCGAGGCCCGCAGCCCCGAGTACGGCTCCACCGAGGGCGCTCAGCAACAGGCCGCTGCCGGAGCTGGCTGGGCGTTGCCGTGGTTCAGCCATGGCTGGGTCGATGGATCTGCCTCACCCTAGGGAGGCTACGCCCTCGATTCCAGTGAAACGGAGGTCGGCATCCCCGAATCCAGGCACGATCTGGCCCTGGCCATCAACATCGGCGTCAATGCAAGCGCAGTAAAGCGTCAGGTCGCTCCATCGCTCACCCAAGGCCTTCAGCCCCGGGGCCGATGCCACCAGGGAGATAATCCGGAGTCGCTCACCATGCACCCCTTGCCGGGCGAGTTGCTCCAGCAGAAGCGTCAAACCAGCACCGGCGGTGATCTCTGGCAGGAAGAGCAAAACGCCCACCCGGTCGCCAATCGAATCGGGCAGGCCGATGATCCGGCCCTGCTCTTCGATCCATAACGGGGCCAAGGCGGCGGCTGGCAAGACGGTGCGGGCGCCTTCCCACAAGCCGAGGCCCGCCGGCAGCAGGGGAAGGGCGAGCACCGGGATGGTGGCATCCACTACGCGGCCCTCGGTGGTGGCGAGGGCCGTCCGGACCGCCACGGTCCTCTCGGGCAACCAGTCGCGCAAGGCCTCGTAGGTCAGCCAGCGCCCGAGCTCCAGCATGGCAGTGGCAAACAACGGCGGCGGTGTGTCGCCATCGCGAAGCAGCGTGAGCCAGTGTGCAATCAAGGGATGGGGGGGAACCACCACCCGCAGGGACATCGCCATGCCTGCCATAACTGGGGCCAGCAGCGTAACGGCTAGGCCATGGGGAACCGCAGACCGACAGCTCAAGCCGAGGGACGCACTCCTGGGTTCCTCACCAGGGAGCCGCTGGCTATTGCTGCGGCACTGGCGCGGATTTTTAGCGTTGCCCTGGCTCCCTGCCTGGCGCTGCTGCTGGTTCTGATGCCCCTGGCACCTTTCGACCAGCCTGCCCTGGCGATTACGGCGCCGGAACTGCGAGGCCAGCGCAGCCTCCAGGACCTCGAGCCCGACATGCACGGCCGTGACCTCAAGCAACAGGAGTTTCTCAAGGCCTCGATGGAGGGTTTCGATTTGCACGATGCCGACCTTCGCGGTGCCGTGTTCAACTCCAGCAACCTGCGCCGAGCCAACCTGAGCAACGCCAGGCTCGCGGATGTGGTGGCCTTCGCCACCCGCTTCGACGGGGCGGATCTGCGGGGTGCGGTGTTCAGCAACGCGATGCTGATGCAGAGCCATTTCCGCGATGCCCTGATCGAGGGAGCTGATTTCAGCGAGGCGGTGCTCGATCTCTCCGAGCAGAAGGCCCTCTGCGCCAAAGCCACCGGCGTCAACAGCAGCACCGGTGTGGCCACCCGCGACAGCCTGCGTTGCCGCTGATCCACCGCACTGGCCTCCAAATGCCCTGGGGCGGGATCTGACCGCCGTCCAACCTGCACCTAGAGTCTGGTCAACCGGTTTCGCAGGGGATCAGCCTGCGAAGGAAACGGGGAAAGAACGGTGGGGGATTCCGGTCCCGATTCCGTCACTGTCCCGCAGCTGTGATGGCCAAACCCTTGGCCCAGTCAGAACGCCCGCCGGTTTTACCCCCCACAGTCCGGCGCGGACCGGCTTCCTCCATGACTTCTGCTCTTCCCGGGCGCCGCGGCCCTGTCGCTACGGCAGCCAATGGTGTTCTGCCTGCTCTGGCCATCCTCGCGTTGCTTCCCGAGGCGGCCCAAGCCCACCACCTGATGCACTTGCTGCATCTCAAGCCCACCCCTCTCACCGGTCTGCTGAGCGGCATGGCGCACCCGGTGCTCGGTCCCGATCACCTGCTCTTTCTGCTGGCCCTCTCCCTGGTGGGATTGCGCCATCGCGCCAGCTGGATGCTCGCCCTGCTGGCCACCGGCCTGGCCGGCAGTTGTCTCGGTCTGGTGCTTCCCGGCCTCCCGGCGGCGGAAGCCTTGGTGTCCTTCAGCTTGGTGGTGGTTGCCCTGATTCTTCTGGCGGGCTGGGATCGACGCCTCCTGTTGCCGGCGATCGCCCTGCATGGCTATGTGCTCAGTGCGACGGTGCTTGGCTGGAATGCCGCACCGATCGCTACCTATCTGGTCGGTCTTCTTCTTAGCCAGGGAACGCTGTTGTTGTTAGCCCTCGGTGCCCTGCGCCACAGCGCTGCCGCCTGCTCCAGCACCACCCAACGCACCCTGGCGGCCGTGTTGTTCGGTCTCGGTGCCGCCTGGACCTGGTCCGCCCTGGTGGGCTGACCATGGCGGCATCCCCCTCTAGTCGGCTGCCGGTCACCGTGGTGACCGGTTTCCTTGGCTCCGGCAAGACCACCCTGCTGCGTCACCTCTTGCTGGAGAGCGGTCTGAAGCTCGCCGTGCTGGTCAACGAGTTCGGCGAGATCGGCATCGATGGCGACCTCTTGGCAGCCTGCGGCTTCTGCGAGGCCGACGAGCTCGATGGCCGTCTGGTGGAACTCGCCAATGGCTGCCTCTGTTGCACCGTGCAAGACGAGTTCCTGCCCACCATGCTGAGCCTGCTCGAACGGGCGGACGAACTCGACGGCATCGTGGTGGAAACCAGCGGACTGGCCCTTCCCGAACCCCTCGTTGCCGCTTTTGGTTGGCCGGCTATCCGTACTCGGACCCGTGTGCATGCCGTGGTGACGGTGGTGGATGGCGAAGCCCTCGCGGCAGGCCATGTGGTGGGTGATGGCGAGGCGGTGGAAGCCCAGCGCCGGGCCGATCCCAGCCTCGATCATCTGCGGGCGATCGAGGAGCTGTTTCAGGATCAGCTCGAAGCCGCTGACCTCGTGCTCGTGAGCCGGGCCGATCGGTTGGAGGCGTCGCAACTAGAAGACGTTCTCGACCAGATTCGTCCCCGTCTACGGCCAGGCACGGCCCTCCTCCCGATGGCCCGGGGAAAGGTGGATCCCTTCCTCCTGCTTGCCTCCAGGGGCGCGGAATCGAGCCAAGATCCGCACCTGAGGAGCGCCGCGGGGCACAGCACGGCTAACGATGACCACGGTGATGGGCACGACCATGAGCACGATCATGACCATGAACACGATGATGACCATGCGCATGATCACACCCATGTGGCCATGCACGCCGTGGTGATCCGTCGTGCCGGTCTCTGGGAACGGGAAGCCCTCGAGCAACAGCTGCTTGAGCTGATCCGCACCGAACCGGTGTTGCGCCTCAAGGGGCGGTTGCACCAGCAAGGTCGACGCCTCCCCCTGCAGATCCAGGCCGTCGGTTCCCGACTCGATTGCTGGTACGAAGCTCAGGAGATCCCGGGGGTAGGACCTGCCGAGCCCTCGCTGGAACTGGTGCTGCTGGGAGCCGCCGCCGACGCGGCGCGGCTGGAGCTGGCCTTCGCCTCCCTCTGAACAGCGATTGGGTTGGCAACGACAGCCTGATCATTAATCCAGGGGAATGTCGCCACGGGCGCAAACCCCATCCCAGCAGAGGCTGTTCTGGCCTTCCCAGCGGCTCCTCACAGGCCGCCAGGCAGCCGCTCCGTGTTGCATCGTCACGCTGCCAAGGCCGTCGTGGCGAAAGTGCCAACGTTGGTCACCTACGACAAGGGCCCACTGGCTGCCAATGGCCACCACCTCCATCCTGCAGGCCTGCCATGGACCCTGGCCCAACCGGCACTCCAGAGGAATGGCCTGGGCTATGGGTTGCTGCACCGCCGCAAACGCCTCTGGCCCGGTATTGAGATGAACCGTGGCCGACAACAGCAGCACCAGCGGGCGCCGAAGCCATGGGCCGACCCAGACTGTCGAGGAGCCCACGGAGACTGGTACAAGGGGCCTTCCTCAAGCTGCCCCCTGGCCTGACCTGTGGGGTGGGCGGGCTGCCAAGATTTAACAAACCTGCCCTCCGCCGGTGCCCCTCTTCAAAGCCCGTGTTCTGGTTTCCCTCCGCCCCTCGGTTCTTGATCCAGCGGGGGAGGCAACGCGAGCCGCTGCCCAACGGCTCGGGGTGGAGGGCGTGAGACGTCTGCGGATCGGCAAGTCGATCGAGGTGGATCTGGAAGCCCCGAACCGGGCCGAGGCCCAGGCGAGGCTCGACCTTCTTGGTGATCGGCTGCTCGCCAATCCCGTGATCGAGAACTGGAGCGTGGATCTGGCCGAGGTCGCCGGCGGAGTCGAGCCATGACCGTTGGCGTGGTGGTGTTTCCCGGCTCGAATTGCGACCGGGATGTGCGCTGGGCCCTGGAGGGCTGTCTCGGGCTGCCCACCCGCTTTCTCTGGCATGAGGAGCGCGATCTACGCGGCATCGATGCCGTGGTGCTGCCGGGTGGGTTCAGCTACGGCGATTACCTGCGCTGCGGGGCGATTGCCCGCTTTGCTCCACTGCTGCAGGCCGTGCGTGAATTTGCAGAGAAGGGCGGCCCTGTGCTGGGCATCTGCAATGGATTTCAGGTCCTCACGGAAATGGGTCTGCTGCCGGGCGCTCTCACCCGCAACAGGGACCTCCACTTCCTCTGCCAACCCGTTGACCTGGTGGTCAGCAACCCCACCAGTCCGTGGCTGAAAGGGTATGGGCAGGGCGAAACGATCACGCTGCCGATCGCCCACGGTGAGGGCCGCTACCAGCTCGATGCCGAACACCTCGATGTGCTGGAGCAGGAGGGTCAGGTGGTGCTTCGCTATGGAGCCAATCCCAATGGCTCCGTGGGCGATGTGGCCGGCTTGACCAATGCAGCCGGCAATGTGCTCGGTCTGATGCCCCACCCGGAGCGGGCCTGCGACCCGGCCACCGGCGGCATCGACGGCCGGCGCCTGCTGGCCGCCGCCCTGGGCTGACCCGTGCGACGCCGTGGGCTGATCACTGGTCTTGCCGGTGGACTGGGAATCTTCGGTGCTGCCGCCGCGTCAGGACGACGACCTGATCCTGCGGTTGCTCCAGGCTTACCGGCACTGCTCCCGCTTCCCCCGCCGCTCCGCCAGGGCAGCCGCTTGGTGGCGGTGGCCCCTGGCACCTGGTGGGAGAACGGGGAGCAGGAGGCCAGAGAGTTGCAGCGCCGCTGCGCCGAAGCCGGTTGGACCCTGGAGGTACCTGCCGCAGCAATGGGTCGATGGCGATGGTTTTCAGGCCCTGATGCCTCCCGGCGGGCCCAGCTAGAGCGGGCCTGGGCGGATCCAGCTACCGATGCCGTGTTTTGTGTGGCGGGAGGCTGGGGGAGTGCGCGCATTCTGGAAGCCGGCTGGCGACCTGGCGACCGTCCCCTCTGGCTGGTGGGGTTCTCCGATCCCAGTGCGCTGCTGCTGGCCATGGTCAGGGCTGGTCTCGGTGGCGCGGTTCACGGCAGTACGGGCGGTGATGCGGACCAATGGCAGCGTTTGGTGCGACTGCTGCAAGGCGAACCCCTGCCACCCCTGGCAGGGGTTGGATGGGTGGCGGGGGTGGCCAAGGGGCCGCTGGTGGTGACCAACCTCACCGTGGCCACGGCCCTGATCGGTACCCCCTGGTTTCCCTCACTTCGGGGCTGTGTACTGGTGCTGGAGGACGTGGGTGAGGCCCCTTACCGGGTCGACCGGATGTTGACCCAGTGGCGCAGCGCCGGCCTTCTGAAGCAGGTCGCCGGCATCGGTGTAGGCCGCTTCAGCTGGAGTCCTGATGACGTGCTTCCAGGCGACCTCAGCCTGGAGGATGTGCTCCGCGATCGGTTTGGCGACCTCGGGGTGCCGGTGGTCGGGAGGCTGCCGGTGGGGCATGGCCGCCCCAATCTAGCCCTACCCCTGGGTCGGCTGGCACGCCTGGATGGATCACGGGGCCAACTGGCCTTGCTGTGAAACGGGAGTCTCGCTAGCCAGCGCGGCTGGCCAAGAAAAAAGGGCCCGGAGGGCCCTTGGAAAAGACTGTGGCTAGCTCGACCGTGGCCCCGTAGAGCCAAAATCAAGGTTCAGTTCACAGCGGCAAAGAAATCCTTGCTCTTGACAGGATCCGGGTTCATTGTTTTCTCACCGGGCTGCCAGTTGGCTGGGCAGACCTCATCGGGGTGGGACTGCACGTACTGGAAGGCCTGCAGCACCCGCAGGGTTTCATCCACACTGCGACCCACAGGGAGATTGTTGATGGTGCTGTGGGCGATCACGCCATCGGGATCGATGATGAACAACCCGCGGAGCGCGATACCGGCTGACTCATCAAGCACCTCATAGGCCGCAGCGATCTCCTTCTTCAGATCGGCCACGAGGGGGTAGGCGATATCGCCAAGACCACCATTCTTGCGATCGGTCTGAACCCAGGCCAGGTGGCTGAACTGGCTGTCCACGGACACACCGAGCACCTCGGTGTTGCGACTGGTGAAATCGGCGTAGCGATCACTGAAGGCCGTGATCTCGGTGGGACAGACGAAGGTGAAATCGAGCGGGTAGAAGAAGAGCACCACGTACTTGCCGCGGTAGTCGGAAAGGCTGATCTCCTTGAACTCCTGATCCACTACGGCCGTGGCCGTGAATGCGGGAGCTGGCAAACCGACAAGCCTTGTCATGGGAAAGGGGAGATGGTGGTGACGGGGGGTAGGTCCGAGGTCCTGGGAATGACGGAGAATGACTTGGGCCCGAGGGACTCAGGTGAAGTCGGACCGACTACCAGTTGTCTCCTTAACAACCTATCACAATTGCAGTGTCCCTTGTGGGCCACGGCGCCATAGGCTCATCCGAACACCCTGCTTGCGTGCCCAATGGCCTGGGATCCTGCCGTGCTTCGCAAATACAACACCACCGGCCACTTCCGGCTTCTCAATCAGCTTCGCTCGGAACTCAAGGGCAATCCCTTGATTCGCCCCAAGGACGGCGAGACGGTGGGGGCAGCGAACCGCAGCAGAAGTCTCACACGGGCGTTGGAAAATCGGGCCTCGGCTGGCTACAGCCGCAGCCGTCGCTCCCAGAATGCCCAGGAGGTCGTTGTGGTGTCTGGGGAACCTTGGCGCCACGAGGAGATCTCGCCGCAGGCTTCAAGCCCGTGGAAGGGCAACGCTGATGTCGGCAAGCTCAGTGATGGTTTCAGCTTGGCTCCTGAAGAAACCGAAAACATCGATTCCGATTCTGGATCTGGAGGATTCCGCACCAGGCTGCGCGCCATTGACCTGCGCTGATCACCGGCGCATCTGCTTATCACCTGCAGCACCGTTTGACGGTGCTGCCCATGGCTCGGGGGAGACTTGAACTCCCGACCTTGGGGTTATGAATCCCACGCTCTAACCAGCTGAGCTACCGAGCCCCAACGGATTGATCTTAGGGGATGGACTGGCACCGCTCCCCTGCATCGGGAATCGCAATGGCCGTGCTCAGGCCCGGGGGGGCAGGAACTGGAGGGGATTCATAGCCCCTTCGCCGGCGGGCAGGACTTCGAAATGGAGATGGGGGCCGGTACTGCGTCCGGTACTCCCCATCTGGCTGATCACCTGCCCCTGCTCCACCAGCTGCCCTTCCCTCACGAGCAGATTGCTGTTGTGCCCGTAGCGGGTCTTGCTGCCGTCTTCGTGGGTGATCTCAACAAAATATCCGTAGCCGCCATCGTGCCAGCCCGCGAAGCTCACCCGGCCCCGGGCCGCTGCCACGATCGGTGTGCCCACGTTGTTGGCAATGTCGATGCCCTTGTGCATGCGCCCCCAGCGCCAGCCATACCCTGAGGTGAAGGTCCCCTGGGACGGCCAAATCAACGAAGAGTTGCCCCGCAGATAGGGAGCCGATGGGCGCTGGTCATTGCCAAAGGAAGGAAGTTCAGGCCAACTCAGCCCGCCACTCCCCACTGGCGCCAGACCCAGCAGCATACGGCTTCGGCCTGGCGAAGACTTCACCACCTGGACCTGGGTACCGACGACAAGCCGGGCTGTTTCAAGACCTGGATTGAGTTGCAGCAGTTCCCCGATGGTCAGCCCGTATCGCTGGGCGATCTTGAGAAGGGTGTCACCGAGACGAACAACGGTGGAGATGGTTGTGGTGGGAGGCGGCGGCGGCATCGGTGCGCGCCGTGGAATTTCAACCTCCTGGGCGATCAGGGTGTCCGCGGCCGAGGGAGCAGGGGAAGGAGCAGGCTGCACCGTGAGCTGCTCAAGAACCTGGAACCCTTCAGGCTCGAAGCTCCTGGTGGACGGATTGCTGGCCACTGCGGCAACCACAGGCACCAGTGCCGGTGTGGCAAGCAGCAAGGGGAGAATGAATCGGTGAGGCTTCATGCAGGAATCACCCGTTGGACAAGACCCGTTGGAGAAGCCAACATCCCCGGGCCGCGCAGACAGTAGCGCCCTGCCTCCTTGGGATCAAGTGTTCTCTGTGACAAAGCGGGACCTGGAGGGGCACCAGATCTGGTGGGACCAGCTCAGCGGGCGCTGCTGCTGGGGGGGCTTAAGGGGGCTGTGCCGCTGTTCAGCTGCCGGATGGCTTCAAACAGCACCACCCCCACGGCGACCGAGAGATTGAGGCTGCGCACCCCAGGGGTCCCGTTCCGGGACGGGCGGGCGAGGGGGATGGTCAGGCGGTCTTCGGCCTCCTGCTGGAGTTTGGGGGGCAGGCCATCCGTTTCTCGGCCGAAGAGAAGCCAGTCGTCGTGGCGAAAGCGAAAGTTGCAGTAGGGCTGGGTGGCATGGCTGCTGAGGGCGATCAAGCGGCCACCCTGGCTCTGGCGGTGGGCCAGGAACGATCCCAGGTCGGGGTGCAGGGTGAGCGGCACCAAAGGCCAGTAATCGAGGCCGGCGCGGCGCAACTGGCGATCATCGATCTGGAAACCCAGCGGTTCGATGAGGTGCAATTCACTGTCGGTGGCGGCGCAGGTGCGGGCCACGTTGCCGGTGTTGGGGGGAATCTGGGGCTGGAAGAGAACAACCCTGGGCATGGTGGTTTGGGCAAGGTGCCGCGGCGGATCAGGGCCCACCGGGTACCGGCAGGCTCAAGCTCATCAGATCAAGGGCACGACCGTGGATCACCAGCCAGGAGGCATCGGCTTCAGCAGCCAGCAGTTGTTGCAGGGCCGCGAGTCGCTCCCGAAAGCGACCTCCCACCGCCGTGGGGGGGACCACCCCCCATCCACATTCCTCACCCACCATCAGTAGGTGGCCGTCGCCAAGCCGTACGCGGTTCATGAGGGCCTCGCAACAGTGCGACCAGGCGGCCTGATCCGCCTCGAGATGAGCTGCCACCCAGGTGCCGAGGGAGTCGACAAGGGCAAGCTGCTCCGGAAGCAATCGGGCCAGCGCCGGGGAAAGATCGCCACCCACCTCCCAAAGGTCCCAGTCCGGCGGACGACGGTCACGGTGACGGCGCAGCCTCTCTTGCCAGCTGGGGTCATTCTCCAGGGAGGGGCCGGTGGCGATATAGATCACACCAAGACCGCTGCTGGCGGCAAGATGTTCAGCCCAGCGGCTCTTGCCAGAACCGGCCGGACCACTGATCAGAGTGAGGCGGGGCCGAATGGGATCAACCACCACCGTTCATGTTGCGCAGGGTCGCCACCGAGGAGGGGGAAACGCGATTGAGATAGCGGAAGATCCAATATTTGAAAATGGTGGCCAATACCACCGGGAAGGTGGCAATAAACAGCATGATAAAGTTTTCCCTAGCTGGTAAGCCAAGGTGGTGAGCGATACCATCAAGAAGAACCGTCCAGCCTTCAGGGCTATGGAATCCAACGAAGATATCCGTGAAGAGGATGATTGTAAAGGCCTTGGCACTATCACTCAATCCGTAGATGACTTCATCGATGAAGCCGCGCAGAATCTGAATATCCCTCTGACCGAATAAGCAAACTAGGACAAATCCCAAAAAGGCGGCGATGTCTGAGAAGACATTTTTAATCGCATGGGTGCTTTCGTCTTTCGATTGATCCTGCAGTTCCATCGCCTTTTCACTCAGGCGCTTGCGAAGTTCATCCGTATTCGGTTGGGGCTCATTGCTCAGCAGCGCTTCAAACTCCAGTTCATCCTTATAGGCACGCAATTCCTGCACGGCCCTTGCCTGGAGGTGGGGTCTCGGATAACTCAGCAGGCTATTGCTCGGGGCAAAATGATCCACTAGCGGCGACACCACGTAGGTGCGGCTCACCTGCTGCAGCAGGATGGGCACCAGGATCAGGAGTAGAAGGATCCGCAGGGAGACCAGGGTGGAATCCCGTCGCCGCCGGAATCCGGCCACCACGCTGGCCTCGGCATCGGGATCAAGCTGGCGCCGCAACTGGTCAACGACTCCGAGCAGGCTGCGGGGCAGAACCTCCGGGCTCCGGCTAAGGCCGGGAAGCGGTGCCCGGCGAGGGTCATAACGGTTCATCACCGCCTCGATCAGCTGAAGCTGGCGCAGTTCCTGCCCTGAAAGTTCGAGGCGAAAGGGCTCCACCGTGTTGAGCGCCTGTTGGCAGACCTGGGAGGCGGCCCGGAAGCGGCGTAGCAACTGGGCCTGCACCGACTTCGGAACAGGGAGTTCCAGTTCCGGCCGGACGGGACGGTCGTTGTAATGCTCTAGCTCAATGCTCTGGATCTGCAGGGCTGCCTCGTAGCCCCGCTCCAGATCACTGCTCAGGTCACGGGACTTCGCCTGGCCGAAAGCTCCGATCCAATCGGTTAGACCCATGGAGTTCGCGACGGTGTTGGGATAAGGGAATCAGCGGGAGAAGACCCACCAAGTGAGCATCGGAACCACCGAACCCACAACCAACAACACCACGACCCAGGTGAAGCCGTTGCTGCGTTCCGTTTCCTCTTGCGTGGGGATATTGGTGGTGACGATCGCTTCAGCGGCGACCACGGGTTCACCTGGATCTTCCCCACCCCGCAGCACCGTGGCAAGCCGTGTCAGCCCATCGAGACTGGCCTGGCGGTAGCGATTGCCCTCACGCAGCGGAATCGCCATGGTGGTGCGGGCTGTACTGCGGAGCAGCTCAGGCGGAAGCTGGCGCTGCAGGGGCTCCGATGCCACAACGGCGGCCGCCTTGGTCTGGGCGTCCACCAAGACCAGCAGCAGCGGCTCCTGGGCGGAGACTCCGGCGGAGCCCGGCTCGGCAGGGGGACTCCAGCGTTGCAGCAGTTCCTGGCCCAGCTGATCAAGGCTCAAGGAATAGTCGAGGCGGGGGACCGTGATCAATCGGGCGTCCACCCGTTCGGCCTTGAACCCCTCAAGCTGTTTCTCGATCTCCGCGCGGGAGGCGCGGCTGAGCACATCGGCTGAATCCAGCACCGCGGCGGTGGGAGGCGCGCTGGGGAGATCGTTGATCGACACGGCCAAGGCCGCATCGATCGGCCCCAAGGCCAGCAGGGCCAACAGGAGGGGGGCCAACAGGCGGAGCCAGGCTCTGATGATGAAGCGGAGGGATGGGTAGCCGGGTGCGGCCAACGGCATGGGGATTGTCACTGCAGGGCAACACACCGGCAAAGCCTCTCCAGTTTGCAGCCAGCCGGCTCGCCTGGCTCGGTGATCAGGATCGTGGATGATCAGGGACGATGCCGGCCGTTCGCCATGGCCCTCTCCGCTACCGCCCGATCCGCCGTGCTGCTGGGCGTGGCGGCTCTGACCCTGGCGGTGATCAACCAGGCCACGGCGCCAACCCTGGATCCTCCCCTGGAAAGGGCTTCAGTGCTTGCGGGCATCCTGGCGGTGTTGCTGATGCTGGGCGGGCTTCTGGGGGAAAGGGTTCTGCCGGCTGATGCCGCTCGGGTGGCACTGCTGGGTCGGGAGGGGCTGGAGCTGGCCGACGACCTTTCCGAGGCCCAGCGCCAGGAGCTCGCCTGGGGCAGCGCCATGCTGCTGAAGGCCACACCGGCGGCCTTGGTGGTTGTGATGCGCGGTAACCAAAGTCTTTTGCGCCGGGGCCTTCTGGCCGAATCCACCTTTGTGCCGGGGCTGATTTGCGGCCAGGCCCTCCAACGGCAGCGCGCGATCTCCCTGGTCAACCTGGCGATTTATCCGGGCAAAGACGAATTCCGGACCCTCATGGCCGATCTTCCGGCTGTGGTGGTTCAACCGATCGGAAGGGAAGGCCTGCTGTTGGTAGGGGGGTGGTCGCCACGCTGCTTCGGCCGGGGCGACCTGATCTGGATCGAGGGGTGGGCCGCCAGGCTGGCCGTGGCCCTGGCACCGATTCCGTCGCTCAGCGACGATTGCGCGTCACCTGAAAACGGCTGATCACCCGGCTGCCTGGCGCACTGAGGCTGAAGCTGCCCCCCTCACCAAGATTGCCCTCCAGGACCGTGCCACGGCTCGTCTGCCGGTTCGCCGCCCGCTGGAGAACCACCGAGCCCTCGGCCGAGACGGCCCCGGTTCCCCAATTCCAAATGCAGGTGCTGGCATCAAGTTGGTCTCCCGGCTGTTCGACATGGCACTGGTTCGCGATCGTGGCCAAGGTGTTGAGCCCCTGCACCGTCAGGCCGGTGCCCGTGGCCCGAAGGGAGCCACGGGTGAGCTGGAACGGCAGGCTCGTGGTTCCCGACTGGGCCGAAAGATCGAGCTGTAAGTCACGTCCTTCGAAACGCTGGCTCCGGGCGGGATCCTCCAATTGCACGGCGCCCAGCAGGGTGAAGGTCTGCCGCTGGGTGTTCCCTTCTAGGCGCTCGGCCAGGAGCTTCTGGGGCTTAACGCCCCCTGGTTGGCCGGCATCGCTCCGCGCACCCACAACGGGTCCGGCAGCCACCAGCGCACCCGTCCCTGGCTGCCAGCTCAGACTGGCAACCTGAACCGTGGTTTCTGGGGGACCCTTCGGAAGTGCTGCGAAGGGATTGAAACGTTGCTGCCATCGATCGAGCCGGGGCGCGCCGATGAGCTCCAGGGTGTCGGCATCGAGGCGGAAGCGGGCCCGGGTTGCCCGCAGTCTTGCCTGCTGGTCATAGGCCTCGGGATTGCGGTCCACCAAGAGCAACTGCTGCTTGGGCAGCCAGCGGGCACGATCCGCCTGAATCAGCACCTCCGGTTTCGAGAGACGCTCAACCCGCAGGTTCCCCTCGAGGAGAATCGCCTGGCCATCACCGATCACCGTGCCGCTATCGGCCTGGATGCGATAGAGCGGCTGGCCCTTGGCGTAAATCAATCCCCGGGGCTTGTCGGCTCTAGCGAGCCGACGGCGAAGGTCGTAACGGGCCTCCGGACTGGTGAGCTGCCACGCAGGGCGGCCACTGGGATCCTGTTGCTTGAGATCGAGGGAGCGGAAGACGAAGGCAGGGGTCTGGTCAACGGCAACAGGTGTCCGAGGGCGACGGCAGGCGGTCAGGGGCAGCAGGACCACCGCCAAAACCACAGCGGCGGAGATGGAACGGTTCACAGGGGCGGGTCCAGCTCAAGCCGTTGCATGACAGGTACTGGCTCTGGAAGGGGGCTGCCCCCCTGAAGGCCGCCCCAACGGAGCGCTTCGGGCCAGGGGGCGGGATCCAAAGCAGCGATTCCAGGACCGCTCGGAATGGCCTCTAGACCCAACTGGCCAAGCATCCTGGCGGAGAGCTCAGGCAAGAGCGGGGTGAGCAGCACCGCCACCAGCCGACAGGTCTCCAGTACTGCGTAAAGGTCGGTTGCGACGGCATCGCGATTCTCCTCCTGTTTCATCAGTTTCCAGGGGGCCCGATCGTTGAGATAGCCATTGGCCTCGATCGCCAGCTGCAGGATGGCCTCGGCACCACGACGGAAGTCGAACGTCTCGAGGGAAGCGACCGCAACTGCGCAGCTTCGCTCAGCCGCCAGGGCAAGGGGATGATCCTGAGGATGGTCAGGGGCGAGGGGTTCCGGAGGAGGGGGCACGCATCCTGCAAACCATTTGCGTGCCATTGAAGAGGTGCGATTCAGCAGGTTACCGATCGTGTTGGCCAGATCGTTATTGACGAGGTCTGTGAAGCGTTGCTGTTGAAAATCACCATCCTCACCAAAGGGGATATCTCGAAGCAGATACCAGCGCACCGCATCCGTACCGCAACGCTCGAGTAGCAGCTCAGGATCCAGGACATTGCCAAGGGATTTGCCCATCTTTTGCCCCTCGCGGGTCAGAAAGCCATGCCCAAACACCGAACCCGGCACATCCAGCCCAGCGGAGAGCAACATGGCCGGCCAGAACAGGGCGTGGAAGCGCAGGATGTCTTTGCCGATCACATGAACCCGGGCCGGCCAACCCCTGCTGACGAGAAGGTCAAGATCAATCGGATCGCTCGGGTCGAGCAGGGCGGAAAGATAGCCAAGTAGGGCATCAAACCATACATAGAAGGTATGGCCGGGATGGCCAGGAACAGGAATGCCCCAGGGAAGATTCTGGCGGGAAATTGAAAAGTCCTTTAGCCCACCAGCAACGAAATTCTCGACCTCACGTCGGCGGGATGCTGGAGCCACAAAGTTTGGCTGGGCAACCAGAGATTCGATTGCTTTTTGATAGCGAGATAGACGAAAAAAGAGATTGACCTCATCGCGCCATTCCAGGGCTCGAAGGTGGATGGCGCAACTCGGCTCCACGTCATTGGGCGGAGCGTCCTTGAACTCTTCACAGGCCACGCAGTACCAGCCCTGCTGGCGCCCCTCCACCACATCGCCGCTGGCCTCGACCCGGGCGAAGAAGGCCTCCACCAGTTGGCGGTGGCGGGGATCGGTGGTGCGGATGAAGCGATCGTTGCTGATCTGCCAGCGGCGCCACAGATTGCGGTAGCCCTCGCTCACAGCATCGCAATGGGCCTGGGGCAGCAGCCCCGCCGCTTCCGCGGTCCTCTGGATCTTCAGACCGTGTTCATCGCAGCCGGTGATAAAACACACCCTCTGGCCCTGCAGGCGCTGGAAGCGGGCGATTGCATCACACGCCAGGGTGGTGTAGGTGCTGCCGAGGTGGGCCCGATCGTTGACGTAATAAAGGGGTGTTGTGAGGGTGTAGATCGGCATCAGGAGGGGCGGCAGCGCTGGAAAACAAGGTCGCGGCTGGACCCTGTCTGGCCCGGAAGGATCAACCGCTTGACGCGATGCGGCCCGGGAGGCGTTCGCCGGCACCGGCACGGGCCCGGAGGATGCGCGAACGGATCGGGCCGAATGCGGGGGGATCGGCGGGGCAGCCGATGAACCCTCTGGGTGGGGTGATCCTACTGAGGCGGTGCGGAGCTCTCCGCTGTCTCGCCTTTCGTGCGGCTGGTGGTGCCCGGGGGCTGCCATGGTGTTGATCCGAAGCTCTCCTCCGATGGTCGGTCCCACCTCCCAGCCCGTGGCCGTTCTGGTTTGGGGCGGTGGCAGCGGCGGCGTGGCGGCGGCCCTGCAGGCGGCCCGCTCAGGAGCCCGCACCCTGCTGCTCACCCCGGGATCCTGGCTGGGCGGCATGGTGAGCGCCGCGGGGGTGTGCTGCCCGGATGGCAACGAACTCACGCCCTGGCAGACCGGACTCTGGGGGGCCCTGCTGCGCAGCCTGGCCGCCCAGGAGCCGGACGGCCTCGATCACAACTGGGTGAGCTGCTTTGGTTACCGACCTGCCACGGCGGAGGGGATTCTGCGGCGCTGGCTAGCCGCCGAATCCCAGCTCAGCTGGTGGCCGCTCTGCCGGGTGATCGACGTCGAGCGCCGGGGTGCCCGGATCAACGCGGTCTCCGTGCTCCGATCGCCTGGATCCTCCAGCGCCATCGAGGAGGTGATCACCATCACCCCGGAGCTGGTGATCGACGGCAGCGATCGCGGCGACCTCTTTCCCCTGGCGGCAGCCCCTTTCCGGCTCGGCTGGGAAGCCCGGGAGCTCTGGGGGGAGCCAAGCGCCCCGGCCGGAGCGGATCTGGCGGAGCCCTTCTTCGCGGCCCAGCCGGTGCAATCCCCCACCTGGGTGGTGATGGGCCAGCTGGCCGATGCGGAGGCTCCGCAGCCCACGACAGAGGCCATCGCTCCGATCAGCGAAACGCCCACCCTGCCAGCGCCCTTTCGGGGCGCCTGCGATGCCTTCGGTGTGGCCCGCACCCTCTGCTACGGACGTCTGCCTGGAGGCGCCGTGATGCTGAACTGGCCCCTGGAAGGCAATGACTGGCACGGGGACCTCGGGCGAGCTTTCCAGGCCGCCGAGGCTGCCGACTTTCCGGCTTCAGCCCCAGAGCAGGAACTGGCAGCCTCGATGCGGGAGCACAGCCTCCACTTCGCCCGGGTGCTGGAGGCGGTCAGCGACGGGGCTCTGAGGCCCGGCGGCCTGTTCCCCACTCCGGAGCAGGCCACTGCCGGCGCGTTGGAGGGGAGCGAGACACTCGCCCTGATGCCCTACTGGCGGGAGGGCCGGCGCCTGGTGGGACAGGAGCTGGTCTTGGAGCAGCACCTCCTGCCGGTTGGCCAGGGGGCCTGCATCGCCGCCCTCCCCCGGGACGAGGGCGGTGGCAGCAGCGCCATTGCGGTGGGCAATTACGCCAACGACCACCACTATCCAGGAGCCGACTGGCCCCTGGCCCCCAAAAGCTGCCGTTGGGGTGGGCGCTGGACAGGCACCCCCTTCACCATCCCCTACGGAGCCCTGGTGAGCCGCGATGTGGAGAACCTGCTGGCCGCCGACAAGTGCATCAGCGTGAGCCACATGGCCAACGGCGCCAGCCGCCTGCAGCCCCTGGTGCTGAACATCGGTCAGGCGGCCGGTCTGGCGGCCGCCCTATGCGTCCGCGACGGCCTTCGTCCCGCCGAGCTGCCCGTACGACGCCTCCAGGAGGCCCTGATCAGCGATCCCCTAGCCCCGGCGGGTCCTTTCCCGATTTGGTCTCTGCCGTGGCATCACCCCCGATGGGCCGAGGGCCAGCGGGCCGCGCTGAGCGATCCCAGCCGGCTCGATGGCCAGGGAAATCTTGCGAATTGCCCCTCCAACTGGGTGAGCGCCGACCCCTACCAAGCTCCACCGGAGGCCACAGAGCGCCTGTGGCAGGGGGATTTGGTTCCGGATGGTGGAGGCGGCTTCGTGCTCCACACGGCGGAGGGTCCCTGGCCCGTGATCACGCTGGAACCTGCCCTCCATCGTTGGCTTCTCGAGCTGGAACGGCCGGCGCCGGTGCGACTGATGGGTTGTGCCAATCCCTGGGGGCGCTGGTTGCGGGTGAGCCGACTGGCCCGCTCTTGATCACAGTGCCCCTGAGCCTGGGGGGCCCTTTTAAGCCGACGCTTCCAAACGCAGCAGGTCTTGGAGGGAATCCACAGCGCTCACCCGCACCAGCAGGGCGCTTCCAGGTTCGCTGCGGGATGGACAGATGCAGGGGAGGGACTGGGCCAGATCGTCCAGCCAGACCAGGGCAAGCTGATGGTCCTGCCGGAGCCAGCGAAGGAAGAGCCCAGGCCACTGCCTTTGCTCCTGCTGTTCAAACCACACCTGCAGCCAGTGACGCTGGTCCTCCCGGCCGATCTGGATGCCCTGGCGCACCGGAGCTTCCAGCTCCGTGAGCAGGGCGGCGAGGTCCTGTTCCGCCAGGGGGGGCTCACCGGTCTGCAGAGCTAGAAGCTGGCGCTGCACCAGAAGATCGCCATAGCGCCGGATCGGCGATGTGGCCTGCACGTAGGCACGCAACCCGAGGCTGAAGTGCGGTGCCGGTGAGGTTCCCACCAGCCCGCGACTGAGGCAGCGTTTGATCGCCGCATGGCGGACGGGCCCGCAGGGAAGCTGGTCCAGTTCTGCGGCCGAGGGCAACGCACAGGTGGGCTGACTGCGGAAGGGAAGAGCAAGCCCCTCGTGAATGGCCCGTTCCGCCACGAGGCTGCCGGCTAGCACCATGGCTTCGGCCACCAGGCGTCGGGAGGGCGAGGACTCCACCACTTCCAACTCGGCCCGTTCGCCGCGGCAGCGGATCCTGCCCTCGGGATCCTCCAGATTCAGGGCTCCCTGGGTTGTGCGCCACTTGTGGCGAGCCGTCAGCAGTTCGTGGATCGCCAGCAGATCGGCCTCCTGGGGTGGCGCAAGTTCGATCAACTCATCGGCATCGGCATAGGAGAGGCGATAGGTGGGCTGGATCCAGCTTCGTTCGAATCCATCGGCCAGCACGGTGCCACCGCTGTCAAGTTCCACCCAGAGGCTCCAGGCCGCGCTGCGTTCCCCGCGTCTCAGACTCATCGGGCCATGGGCCAGCTGGGGCGGAAACATCGGCAGGTTGCCCCCGGCTAGGTAGAGGCTCGTGCCACGCCGGCGGGCCTCCAGGTCGAGGGGGGTGCCAGCCGCCACGAGCCTTCCGGGATCGGCGATGTGGATCCACAGCCGCTGGCGCCCGTCGGCGGTGGTTTCCAGGGCGAGGCCATCGTCGATGTCGAGGGTGTCGTCGTCGTCGATGGTGACCACCCGCTGCCCGCAGCGATCGACCCGCTCCCCGTCGCCGGGGAAGGACAGGTGGGCTTGGGCAACGAGCTGATCGGCCTCCTCCAGCAGCTGGGGGGAGAAGCCGTGCTGCCAGGTGGTGGCCTGCAGCGATGGCAGTTGGTGCCGCTCCCACTGGCCAAGATCGACCAGCAGGTGGCGGATCGGCCCCGGCTCAAGGAGGCAGTGGCATTCGCGCAGCAGGCGCTGCAGGTCGTCGGAGAGGGGTTGTTCCGTCGCTCCGCCTGCCCAACAAAGCAGCTGGTTGAGGTCGTGCTTCTGCTCCGCGGTCAGTCCGCTGGCATTCACAGGTTGCCTGGCCTGAAGTTGCTGGAGCCATTCGGCTCGCCGCATTCGGCGCAGGGCCTGCTGCCGCCGCTCCTGCCGTAGGGGACGAAGCTCCTCCGAACGACGGGGCGTGATCCTGGATTGGCGGATGCGGAAAAGGGTTTGATCGCCGTGGAGCCAGAGCCAGCAGGCCGCCAGCAGAGAAGGATCCGCCGCTGATCCCACCAGGCCGGCCAGATCGGCCAGGGTGCCTTCCCAGCCACCGGGTTCCTCCACGAGGACTGCCCACGCTTCACCGAATGCACGGGAGCTGGGTCGGCTCTCCGTCAGGCCGGCGAGGCTGAGGCTCCAGGGTGAATCTCCGACTCGGCCAGGGGTGCCTGGCGCCGTTGGCGGCAGCGCGGCAATGCGTTCGACATCCCTCAGCGGTACCTGGTGGAGCCGCGCATCAAAGCCAGTGCGCAACTCCACCTTGGAACCGCGCACGGACTGCACGACGCCGACTTGGTATCCACGGGCGTCGTTGACCCCCACAAGATCCCCTGGTTGGAGGCTGACAGGCTGGGCCACACCGAGGGGTCCCCCTAGATCAACCCTCAGGATTCACGAAGGGAAGGAGTGCCACGATGCGAGCCCGCTTCACGGCGTTGGTGAGGTCGCGTTGCTGCTTGGCGGTGAGACCGGTGAGGCGACGGGGAAGGATCTTGCCGCGCTCAGTGATGAATTTCTTGAGCAGATCGACATCCTTGTAATCAATCGGATCACCAGGCTTGATCGGCGAGAGACGCTTCTTGAAAAAGGAGCTGGACATGGGATTGGGGGAACGGAAGGAATGGAAAAAATGCTCTGCGCTGCACGGCGCCTGATGGGCCATCCCAACGGCGGAGCGGTTGGGTGACGATCAGGCCCACGGCGGGGTTAAACGCCGGGCCCGGAAGGATTCCGGAGCGGCGTTGGCCTCACTTGATTTCCTTGTGCACCGTGGAGGAATTGCAGTGCGGGCAGAACTTCTTCAGCTCCAGCCGTTCAGTGGTGTTGCGGCGGTTCTTCTGGGTCGTGTAACGGGACACGCCAGGGGACCGCTTGGCGGGGTTGGACCGGCACTCGGTGCACTCGAGAGTGATGACGAGCCGGACGCCCTTGTTTTTTGCCATGGAAGGACGTTGCGCCGCTGAGCGAAGCGATGTGACAACGGCCAACTGTAGCTCTGCGCCGTTCCCTCATCAACAGGCCGCCTCGGCTGGAGACTCCCCACAACCCCGCGCCTGAAAAAGACCCACCCCATGGGGTGCGGCCCGCAGCCGCTGCCTAGGATCACGCCCATCAAAGCTGATGCCAGAAGCATGCGGGTTTCGCTCCAATGGCTCCGGGAACTCGTGCAGGTCGAACCGGAGGCCCTCAATCCGGAGCGCCTAGCTGAACGGCTGTCGATCGCCGGCTTCGAGGTGGAGGCGGTGGAGGATCTGGCCGCCCGGGCCGCCGGTGTGGTGGTGGGGCTGGTGGAAGCGCGGGATCCCCACCCGGCCGCCGACAAACTGAGTGTCTGCCGCGTGCGGGTGGGGGCAGAGGAGCCGCTTCAGATCGTTTGCGGCGCTGCCAACGTGAGGGCGGGCATCCATGTGCCCGTGGCCCCCGTGGGAACCACCCTGCCGGCGGTGAACCTCACCATCAAACCCGCCGAGCTGCGGGGGGTGGCCAGCAATGGGATGATCTGCTCCCTTCAGGAGCTCGGCCTTCCTGCCGGCGTGGACGGCATCGCCATTCTCGAAGACCTGCTTGAAACCCTGCCTCCCCTCGGGGCCCCGATCGGACCCGCCTTCGGCCTCGATGATCAGGTGCTCGAGCTGGCCATCACCGCCAATCGGCCCGATGGTCTGTCGATGCGGGGGATTGCCCGGGAGGTGGCGGCCCTCTGCGGCGGCCAGACCAGCTTTCCAGTAACCGGCTCGGCTATCGAGGCGGCCCAACTCCGCCCCGATCCGGACAATGGCCGGCGGATCGAGGCCGGCGGCCTGTTCAGCATCACCGCCCTGGCCAATCTCACAGTCGAGCCCTCCCCGGCCTGGCTGCAGCAGCGCCTGGAGAAAGCCGGCGTGCGTCCGATTAACAATGTGGTGGATATCACCAATCTGGTGATGCTGGAAACAGGCCAGCCTCTCCATGCCTTCGATCGGGATTGCTTGGCAAAGGCGGTGGGTGCACCAGCCGATCCCGCTGCGATCGGGGTTCGTCAGGCTGAACCGCAGGAGCGGTTGTTCACCTTGGACGGGGTGGAGCGAACCCTTGACCCGGAAGCCCTGGTGGTGACCCTCGCCAACCGGCCCATCGCCCTGGCCGGCGTGATCGGCGGCCTTGAAGAGGCTGTCACCGCCACCACCACGTCCATCTGGCTGGAGGCGGCCGTGTTCGAGCCCCAGGCCGTGCGGCGTTCGGCCCGCAGCGTGGGACTGCGCACCGAGGCCAGCAGCCGCTTTGAGAAGGGGCTGCCTCCCGCTGGCACCCTCAGCGCCAGTGATCGGGCCGTGGCACTGCTTCAGCAGCTGGCGGGCGCCACGATCGAGGGCCGCTGGCTGCACCAAAGCCTCTCAAACGGGCCCGAAGCGGTGATGCTACGCCGCGATGCCCTCCACAACCTGTTGGGTCCGGTGCTGGTCGATGGCGAGGCCGAGGACCTCGACGACAGCCGCATCGAGCGCACCCTGGTAGCTCTTGGTTGCTCCCTCACCCCTGAGGATGGTGGCTGGGCCGTGGCGGTGCCTCCAGAGCGGGCTATGGATCTGCGCCGGGAGGTGGATTTGATCGAAGAGGTGGCGCGGCTGGTGGGCTACGACCAGTTCGCGGCCCACCTCCCAGATCCTCTGGAACCGGGGGGGCCAGAGCCGGCCCAGTTGCTGGAACGCCGGCTGCGCCAGGCCCTCTGCGCGGCCGGGCTTCAGGAAACCTGTGGGTTTTCCCTGGTGGCGGCCGGAGCGGCAAGGGTTGCCCTCGCCAATCCCCTCCTAGCCGACTACGGCCACCTCCGCGATGACCTCCACACGGAGCTCCTGCAGGCGGCCCGCCGCAATCTTCAGGCCTCCCGCCCTGGTTTCTGGGCCTACGAGATTGGCCGGGTGTTCAGCGAGGCCGAAGGGGTGATCCAGGAGAGGGAGCTGCTGGCGGGGCTCATCGCCGGGGAACGGCGCAGCGAGCTCTGGAGCACCAGTGGCAAATCACGCTCTCCTGATTACTACCTTGCACGGGGGGTCCTCCAGGCAGGCCTCGATCCGTTGCTGGTGCCTGTGCAGGACAGGCCCCTAGCGGCTGGTGAAGCTCCCGACAACCTGCTCCACCCGGGGCGCTGCGCCACGCTGGTGGTGGAGGGCCGGCCCGTGGGCTGGTTCGGGCAGTTGCATCCTGCCCGGGCCCAGGACCTCGATCTGCCCGAGGCCACTTTCCTGTTTGAGCTGAAGCTTCAGGGTCTGATGGCAGCAGCGTGCCGGCCGACTCGGTTGCAGCCGCCGTTCCGCCCCTACCCCACGGTGCCGGCTTCCGAGCGCGATCTGGCCCTTGTGGTGGAAGGCGGCGTCACGGCGGCGGAGCTGCTTGTGGCGATCCGCAAGGCAGGAAAACCCCTGCTGGAGCAGGCCGAGCTGATCGACCGTTACGTCGGTGAGCAGGTGAAGGCGGGCTTCTGCAGCCAGGCCTTCAGGCTCCGCTACCGCGATGCGACCCGCACCCTCACCGAGTCGGAGGTGGAGGAGGCCCATGGCCGGGTACGCCAGAGTCTGGAACGCCAATTTGCTGCCGAGCTGCGCAGTTAGTTCAGACGCTTGTTGAGCTGGTCGTTCAGTCGGCGCTTTGTGGGGATCGAACGCTCAGCGTCGGCGTAGCGCGGCCAGGCATTCCACGTGGCTGGTGTTCGGGAAGAAGTCGATCGGCTGGAGCCAGAGCAGCTCATAGGTTCCCCCGGCAGCCAACTGGCCCAGGTCCCTGGCAAGGGTGGCGGGGTCACAGCTGAGGTAGGCAATCCTGGCCGGAAGGGCCGTCTTGATCGCGGCCACGGCATCAGGTTCTAGGCCCCGGCGCGGCGGATCCACAAACAGGTGGGGACCATCCGATGCCGAGCGGGGATGGAGGCGATCAACCAGCACCGGCGCCACGGGGGTGCATTCGAACTGGGCCATGGCCTCCAGACCATTAAGGGCCGCATTGCTTCTGGCCAGCTCCACGGAGGGCCGATGCTGCTCAAGACCGTGGATGCGCCATCCCCGCTGGGCGAGCGGCAGGGAGAAGGTACCGATGCCGCAGTAGGCATCGACAAGCTCCCTGGGCCCTGGATTGCTTTCATCAGCGAGGGCCTCGTGCAGGGAGGGCATCAAGGCTTCGGCCTGGCCGGTGTTCACCTGGAAAAAGGTGTCGGACCCGATGCGGTAGCGCAGACCAGCGAAGCCCTCTTCCAACCATGGGCGCCCAGCGATGGTGTGGGTGTGTTCACCCAGTAGCCGGTTGGTGGGCTGATCCTGGAGGTTGAGGCACACGCCCACCAATTCGGGCCAGCGGGCCATCCAGTCGTTGGCCATCGCCTCCAGCCCCGGCAGGTCTCGGTCGGCGGACACCAGGGTGAGGAGCACCTCGCCCGTTGACTGTCCGACCCGCAACGCCAGATGGCGCAGCCCCCCGCCACAGTGGCGATCGACCGGCCAGCCACTGGCCTCCAGATCCTGCTTGAGGGGCTGGATCAGGCGGTCAATCCGTCCATCGAGCACGGGACAGCGGTTGAGGTTGACGATGCGGTGGGAGCCGCGCCGGTAATAGCCCGC
>Ga0114972_10000500_pt1 | contig 29097 bp, 28 predicted proteins | sample M_140807_EF_Meta_FD_87354 | JGI IMG/M metagenome (GOLD analysis project Ga0114972, IMG submission 87354) | Freshwater microbial communities from Lake Montjoie, Canada to study carbon cycling - M_140807_EF_MetaG | ecosystem: Environmental > Aquatic > Freshwater > Lake | place: Lake Montjoie...
CAGATTCGTCAGCGCCTTGAGAACGCGACCGAGATGACTGAGCTCCGCGAGCTGCAGGACCTGCTCGTCTCCGAGACAGTCAACGCCGCAGCCGAGGCGAGCAAGATGCGGGCGCAGCTCAGCGAGCTGTCGTCGCAGGTGAGTACCTCGCAGGCGCAGATCGATACGCTGGAGCGCAAGCTCGTTGAGACGACGCAGGTCATGAACATCGACCCGCTCACGCGTGTTCCGAATCGGCGCGCGATGGCGGAGTGGGTCGAGTCCACGCTTTACCCGGACGGGCGCCCGGAGCGCGGCTTCAGCGTCCTGGTGCTCGACCTCGACCACTTCAAGCATGTCAACGACACTTATGGGCACTTGGCGGGCGACGCCGTGCTCCAAGAAACGGCCAAGCGCGTGAAGCTCGGGATCCGCGAGGTCGACATGCTCGCCCGCTACGGCGGCGAAGAGTTCGTGCTTGTCCTGCCGGAGTGCGACGCGCAGATCGCGCGCGCGGTCGCAGAACGCATGGTCACGCTGGTGAACCGAAAGCCCGTGATTCACAGCGGCCTAAACATCGCGGTGACGACGAGCATCGGCGTAGGGACGAAGCGGCCGGGTGAGCAGTTCAAGGAGGTCTTCGAGCGCGCCGACCAATGCGTCTACCGAGCGAAGGCGGGCGGGCGCAACCGCGCGGTGACCGAGGCTGAACTGGCGCTGAGCGCGCCGTAGTGTTCACATGGCGTTGACCATCGCATGGAGGCGTGTGTCGTGGTGCCGTTGCGTCTCGCGCTGATCGTCGCGCTGCTCTCGCTCGCGCCGGGCGCTGCCCTCGCGCAGGAGGTCGCGCGCGTCGACGACTTTCCCGACGTGCTCGACCAATATCGGCGCTTCGAGGTGCCCGTCCCTGTGGGTTTCACGGCGACGTGCGCGCAGAAGGCGCTCGTCGCGACCTGTACGATCACGGCTGCAGAGCTCCCTGAGGGCTTCAACCGCCTCCTGCGGACGTTCAAGGGCGGCATCATCGAGGCTGTGGACCTGCTCGGTCGACGCAAGGGTGGCTTCGATATTCGGCTCACACTCCACGCGGCGCCTGCGGGCGAGGTGACCGCGGTGCGGACTGCACGCCTCGAGAACCCGAGCCGCTGGGTGATCGAGGCCGGCTATGCCCGCTTCTTGAGTGATCCCATCGAGGAAGAGGTCCCGTTCCGTCCCTATCCCTTCAAGCCGGGTCGATTCGAGCCCGTGGCGCCCAGCCCATCGCTCGCGGAGATCGAAGGCGAGAGCGACGCTCACGCCCAGGTCAACGCGTGTGTTCGGCGCGCGCTCGGGCCGAAGCCTGCAGATGGGCTCGCGGAGTGTGAGGCGGCGTTGCGCGCCGCGCCGCGCGGGCCGCTGCAGGTCGCCGCGAAGATGGGGCTCGGTGAGGTCATCGGGGCGCTCGGGGCGCAGGGCCGAGCGCCGGACTTGAGCGCGATGGTCGAGGCGCTCAACGAGGCGGAGCGCGTCGCGCCGACGATGGAGGCAAAGGCGCGCTTCGCGCTCTTGCAGTCGCGGGGCTACGAGCCGATGGGCTACCCCGCGCGTGCCGAGGTCGTCCTCGGGGAGAAGCTCGCCGGCTACAAGGGGACCGACGCAGAGCCGTGGGTCCTGGCGGGGCAGCTGCGGAGCGCGATTGACCAACGAAACGAAGCGACGGCGAAGGCGCTCCTCGAGCGCCTCAAGTCCATGCCCGGCACGAACGTCAACATTGGTGGCGCGGTCTTGCTCGCAGGGGGTCAGGCTTACCAGCGTCAGGAGTGGCTTAAGGCCCTCGAGGTGCTTGAGGCGGCCGCGAGGCAGTGGCCCGACTTGGTGCGTTCGCGGCCCGAGGCGCTCTTTCACTTGGGAGAGCTGTGTATCTACTTCGGGCGCTACGCCGACGCGGCGGTCTACTACGAGGCGTTCCTGCGCCAGTTCGGTGATGTGCATCCGCAGTCGATCGTGCGCGTGCGGCTCGCGTCCTTGTCGACGCGGAGCGACCCCCTCGCGGGACGCGCGCGGCTCCTCGACTTGGCCGCGTCGTTGACGAATACCGAGGGGCAACAGCTCGCCGCGCTGCAGGCCGTGCGCATGTCCAACGATGTTAAGGAGCGTCGGCGCATCTTGCGGCAGATTGAGCGCACCGACCCGACGGCCTATATCGCGCCCGAGTTCTTCGCGGAGCGGGCGCGCGTCTATCTGGCGGGCGGGCTGCTGCGGCCGGCCTACGACGGCGTGCGTGAGGTCTGGCGCAAGTTCCCACAGGACGCTCTGCTCAAGCGCGCCCCCCAGCTCGCGGACCGCTTGCTCGCGATGCTGACCTACAACTATGTCAAGCACGACCGGCCACTCGCCGCGATCAGCACCTACTACAGCGAGCGCGCGCGGTTCGAAGCGCACCCGCAGCGGCCCTGGATGCACCTGGTTGCCGGGCGCGCGATGGCGCGCTTTGGCTTGGACGAGGAGGCGGCGAGCGTTTGGCAGCGGGGCCTCAAGGCGGGGGACGAAGTCATTGACCCGGACATCGAGGGACCCCTCTTGGTAGAGCTCGCGAGCGCGCTCGCACGCTTGGGGGACAGCTTCAAGCTCGGCGAGGTGCTCAAGCTGCTCGACAAGAAGTACCCCGACCGCTTTGACACGTTGCCTTACTGGAGGGCGAAGGCAGCCGACGCGCGGGCGCGTGGGCGTCTCGACGAGGCCCGAGACGTGCTCGTGTTCGCGCTCAATGGGCCGATCACCGGCGCGGACCGCGTCGCGCTCGCGGGTGAGGTCGCCGCGCTTTACGGAGAGACCGGCGAGGTCGAGCGCGAGGACCGCGCGCTCCGAACCCAGCTCGAGCTGATGGACGCGCAGCTCGACGCGTCCGCCCGCAAGGCGAGCGCGGCGCGGCGCGCGTTGCGGTGGCACCTCGCTGAGCTGTCCATGATGCGGGACGCCTCAGCCGATGTCGTTCGGGACCTGAGCGATTTCCTGGGGGAGTACCCCGATGATGCGCGCCTCAACGAGGCGAACTTTCAGAAGGCACGCGCGCTCGACGCGCTCGGGGATCGTGTGACAGCGGTGCGCATCTACGACGCGCTCGTGAACGACCCGAAGCCGAGTGAGTTTAAGCGGCTCGCCCAGCTTGAGCTCGACCTGCTGCGGTGGAACCGCCGCGAGTCGCCGCGCGTGCTCGAAGAGGCGGGGTTTTCGCCGCCGCCGGCGCTCTGACGTCAGCCTGACGCCGGGGCGTCAGCGGGTCGACGCTTGAGCTGAGAGCGCGTCCAGCGCGGGCGTCGGGAGGCTTGGCACGGGGCTCGCATTGAGCCCGCGTGTGGAGGTCGCCCGTGAGCGTACTTTTCGACCGACTGACAACGACCCTCGAGCGCAGCCTCGACTTTCGCCTTGAGCGCGGCAACGTCATCTCCGCGAATCTGGCGAACGTCGACACGCCAGACTACACGCCGATCGACCTGCAGTTCGACGACGAGCTCGCGCGTCAGCTCAGCGGCGAGAAGCCCGCGGACATCGCGAAGACGCACGATGGGCACCTGAGCGTTGTGCCCGAGCCCGACGAGGCGCTCGCGCGCACGGAGTTCGACACTTACGCGCTGCCCAACATGGACGGCAACTCGGTCGACCTCGACCACGAGATGGCGAAGATGTCGGAGAACCAGATTCAGTATCGGGCCTCCACCGTCTTCTACAACAAGCGGATGGCGCTCATGAAGTACGCCATCACCGAAGGGAGCGGCGGCTGATGGACTTCTTTACCGCGATGAGGATCGGGGCGTCGGGCCTCTCCGTCCAGCGCACCCGCATGAACATCACCGCCAGCAACCTGGCGAACGTCGACACGACCCGCACGGCCGAGGGCGGCGCCTACAAGCCGCGTCACGCGATTGTCGCCGCGGTCCCGCTGTCGCAGACCTTCGACGAGGTGCTCGGCGACGTGATGCACGACAAGGTCGCGTCGGCGGAGGTGGTGTCGGTGCAGGCGGAGCAGGGGCAGGGCCGCATGGTCTACGACCCACAGCACCCCGACGCGAACGGTGAGGGCTACGTCGAGTACCCGAACCTGAGCGTAGTGGGCGAGATGACGAACATGGTCACGGCGACGCGCTCCTATGAGGCGAACGTAAGCGCCGTGCAGACGATCAAGCAGATGGCGAAGAACGCCTTCGAGATCGGGAGCTGACGATGGCCGGCCCAGTACGGTTTCCCAACATGATGACGTCCTACAGCAGCCCCATGGGCATGGCGGGCGTGAGCCCCGAGCGGCGACTCTCAGCGAACACCGAGGTCGAAGGCGTCAACGCGGGCGAGGTGAGTGAGTCGGCACACGGCGTGCATAGGCCGTTCAGCGACTACTTGGCGGCGCAGATTCATCAGGTGAACGACGTGAACAAAGAGGCCGACACCGCGGTCGCGAACATGGTCACAGGGCGCTCCGGCAACCTGCACGAGACCATGCTCGCCCTCGACAAGGCTGACGTGTCGTTCCGGATGCTGACGAAGGTGCGCAACAAGGTCGTCGAGGCCTACCACGAAGTGATGCGGATGAGCATCTGAGCGGAGACGAGCGCCCATGAACGAGATTCTGCAGCGAATGAAAGAGCGCATCGCCGCGCTTGGCGAGCGGCTGACGACGGTCCAGAAAATCGCGATCGTCGTCGTCTCGCTCCTGATGTTCGCCGTCATTGGCGCGCTGGCGTGGTACGGCACCCGCGTTGAGATGGTGCCGCTCTACACCGAGCTCAAGCAGGAGGACGCGGGCAAGATCGCGGACCGCCTCAAAGAGGAGAAGGTGCCGTTCGCGGTCGAGAAGGGGGGCTCCACGATTCTCGTGCCCGCCGACCAGGCCGACGCGCTGCGCATCATGCTCGCAGCGGACGGCCCGATCGACGCCAACCCCGGCTACAAGCTCTTCGACGGCGCCGACATGTTCGGCATGCCCGAAGAGGTCATTCAGCTCAATAAGCGCCGGGCGCTCGAGGGTGAGCTCGCCAAGACGATCGAAGCGATTGAGGAGATCAAGGCCGCGCGGGTCCACCTGGCGCTGCCGCCCGACGAGCTCTTCGTCGAGGACCAGAAGCCGGCGACGGCGTCGGTCATCCTGAACATGAAGCCGGGGGGTACGCTCCGGCCCAAGCAGGTGACGGGCATCGTCAATCTCGTGGCGGGTGCTGTGCCGGGTCTTGACGCTGATAACGTGACGGTCGTGAACCAGGCGGGCAAGGTGCTCAAGCCCGCGAACGAAGAGCAGCTCGCCGACCTGCAGCGCAATGTGGACTACCAGCGCAACGTCGAGAAGGAGCTCGAGCAGAAGGCGACCGAGGTCCTCGAGAAGGCCGTCGGCCGTGGCAAAGCGGTCGTGCGGGTGCGCGTGAAGCTCGACTTCACCAAGGAGCAGCGGACCGAAGAGCTCTTCGACCCGCAGCAGCAGGTGGCGCGCAGCGAGGAAAACTTGAGCGAGACGCGCGCGAACGGCGCAGACCGCGTCGGCGGTACCCCGGGCGCGGCGGCGAATGACCCGAACGTGGCGCAGGGCGTCATCCGTGTCGGTGACGCGAGCAACTCGAGCCGCGAGAAGCAGACCATCAACTACGAGATCAGCAAGGTCACGCGGCAGGTCGAGGTCCCCGAGATCAAGCTCTCGCGGGTGTCGGTCGCGGTGCTCGTCGACGGTATGTACAAAGAGGTGCCACCCGCGGAGGGCTCGGACGCGGCAGCGACCAAGGAGTACCAGGCCCGCACGCCCGCGGAGATCGAGACGATCACGTCGCTGGTGGCCAAGGCCGTCGAGCTCGACACGCAGCGCGGTGACCAGATCGAGGTCGCGAACCTGCAGTTCCAGGAGAGCCCGGACGAGTTTGTGGCGGCGCGCGCCGGTGCCGAGCGTCAGGCGCTCATTGACAAGGCCATCAACTACGGCTTGATTCTCGTGTTCCTTCTGCTGATTGTCTTCGTGGTCCTCCGCCCGGTCGTCGCCTTCCTGACGGCGCCGCCACCGCCGGCAGAGATCGAGGAGATCGTCGAAGAGGGCGCCCTGCCCGAGCCGGAGCCGCCTCCGGCCCTGCCTGGAGAGGAAGCCGTGGCCCAACTCGAGCAGCGAGAGCTGACCGTCAACGAGAAGATTCGAGAGTTCGCGGTGAGCAACCCCGACGTCGCCGCGGCGGTCCTGCGGTACTGGCTGCGCCCGCGCTACCAAGGGTGAGCGACGCGGCCCCCAGCGGCCGCGTGAGAGAGTCGAACGATGGAAAACGAGCTCGCAGGCGATATTCCCCCCGAGATCAAGGCCGCCCTGGTCATGCTGACGCTGGGCGAAGACGTCGCCGGCGAGCTGTTCAAGAAGCTCGGCAAGGACGAGATCAAGTTCCTCAACAAGGGCATGATGAACCTCACCATGCTCACGCCCGACGATGAGGAGCGCATCCTCATCGACTACTACGCGCTGCTCCAGAAGGGCGACCCGCTCCGACTCGAGGGGGGTGAGAGCTACTTCAAGGCGCTGCTCGAGAAGAACATGGGCAATGAGGGTCGCCGCCTCGCTGAGGAGATGGCGACCGAGAACCAGATGCAGCTCAACGCGCTCGACCCCGTCGACGCGCGGACGCTCGCGAACTTGCTCCGCAAGGAGCACCCGCAGACCATCGCGCTCATCATGGCCTACAGCAAGGCGGAGAAGAGCGCGCTCGTGCTCTCGCAGCTGCCCGTCGAGACGCAGGTCGAGGTCTGCTTGCGGATGGCGAGCCTGGACACGGTGAGCCCGAAGACGTTGCGAGACGTCGAGAACGCGCTGCTCAGCGAGATGAAGGGCTTGGTGGTCAGCGGCGGCGAGGAGACCTCGGGCGTCGTGATGGTGGCGGAGATCCTGAACAACATCGAGAAGCAGCACGAGGAGCGCATCTTCGAGCAGTTGATGGAGATCGACCCGGAGCTGGCCGAGGAGATCCGCAACAACATGTTCGTGTTCGCGGACCTCGTGAACATCGACGCCCGCGGCATTCAGACGCTGCTCAAAGAGGTCGACAACCAGACGCTGCTGCTCGCCCTCAAGACCGCGCCAGACGCCATCAAGGAGCGCGTTTTCGCGAACCTGTCCGCCCGCGCCGTGCAGATGCTGCGCGAGGACATGGAGGTCATGCCGCCGGTCAAGATCTCCGAGGTCGAGAAGGCGCAGGCGTCGATTACTCAGCTCGCGCTGCGGCTCGAGGCCGAGGGCAAGATCATCATCGCGAAGGCCGGCGCGGCCGAGGAGTTCGTCTAATTCATGGCCGTGCTGCGGCGGGACGCCGGTTCGAGTCAGGTCCAGAGCGTCGATTTTCGCGAGGGGGCCGTCGCGGCTGAGCCGAGCGACGTCAAGCCGATGGTCTTCGAGGACCTGAGCCCGAAGCCGCCGCCGCCCCCCGCGCCGCCCCCGCCGCCCGTGCAGGCCGCGCCGCCGCCCCCTCCGCCGCCTCCGCCGCCGCCGCCGCCGCCTGCGGAGCCGCCCGTCTTCGAGGTGCCGGCCGACCTGGTGCAGTCCATCTACGAGGACGCCGTGCTGAGGGGCCTGGAAGAGGGCAAGGCCCAGGTCATGGCGGAGCTGCAGGTGCTGCAGGAGCGCTACGCCGCCGCGCTCGACCAGCTCGAGGGGGTCAGTAAGCAGCTCGTCGACCGCAATCGGTTCACGCTGATCAGCCTGGCGTGCAAGGTCGCAGAGCGCGTTGTGCGCCACGAGGTCAGTATTCGACCTGAGACGCTGCTCGGGCTCGTGCGTGAGGCGATGGCGGCGCTCGATGAGCGTGACGAGGTCGTCGTGCACTGCAGCGCGCCCGACCACGGCTACTTGACAGAGCGCCGCGCCGACCTCGCCGTCGGCATGGGGGATGCATTCCGTGTCAAGGTGATGGTCGACGAGAGCCTCGAGCACGGTGATTTTCGCGTCGAGACCCGCACCGGGTCGATTGACGGCCGCGTCGCTGTGCGTGTGGGCGAGGTGCAGGACGCCTTGCTCACGGGCGGGGCGCGCTGATGCCGATCCTGAACGCCGAGGACTTCGACCTTGACCTGAGCGCGCTTGAGCGGAGCATCCGCAAGGTCCCGCTCACGCTGCGCGCGGGCAAGGTCAGCAAGGTCGTCGGCATGGTGGTCGAGGCGACAGTGCCCGACGCCAGCGTGGGCTCGCTGTGCGAGATCACCGCCGAGTCGGGGCCGCCCATCGCGGCCGAGGTCGTCGGGTTTCGCGACAACACGGCGCTGTTGATGCCGCTCGGTGACATCGGCGGCGTCAAGATGGGCGCGCACGTGCGCTCCCGCAAAGCGCTGGCGACCGTCACGGTGAACGACTCGATGCTCGGTCGGGTCATTGACGGTCTTGGTCAGCCCCTTGACGGCAAGCCGCTGCCCACCTTGGGCCGCGAGATGCCGCTGTACGCATCGCCGCCAAACCCGCTCACGCGCAAGACCATCCGCCAGCCGATGTGGCTCGGCATTCGCGCGATCGACACGCTGCTGACCTGCGGGCGTGGCCAGCGTGTCGGCATCATGGCGGGCTCGGGCGTGGGCAAGTCTGTGCTCCTCGGCATGATGGCGCGCAACGCCGTCTCAGACGTCAACGTCATCGGGCTGATCGGCGAGCGTGGCCGCGAGCTGCGCGAGTTCATCGAGAAGGACCTGGGGCCCGCCGGCTTAGCGCGCTCCGTGGTCGTGTGCGCGACCAGCGACACGGCGCCGCTCGTGCGGATCCGCGGCGCTTGGCTGGCGACGACGATCGCGGAGTACTTTCGAGAGCAGGGCAAGAACGTGCTGCTCATGATGGACTCCGTGACGCGCTTCGCGATGGCGCAGCGGGAGATCGGCTTGGCCGTCGGCGAGCCCCCGGCGACGCGCGGCTACACGCCGAGCGTGTTCGCGCTGCTCCCGCGCTTGCTTGAGCGCGCGGGCACGTGCGACGGCGCAGGGTCCATCACGGGCCTCTACACCGTGCTCGTCGAGCAGGACGATATGAACGACCCGATCGGCGACGCGGTGCGGTCGATCATCGACGGCCACGTCGTGCTGAGCCGCGACATCGCGGCCCGCAACCACTTCCCGGCCATCGACGTGATGGTGAGCGCGAGCCGTGTCATGTCCGATGTCGCCAAGCCCGAGCACCGCCAAGCCTCTGGCCAGGTCAAGGAGCTGATCGCCGCGTTCCGCAAGGCCGAGGACTTGATCAACATCGGCGCCTACCAAAAAGGCGCCAACCCGACGATTGACCGTGCGGTCGCGCAGAACAGCAACATCGACAAACTCCTTCGGCAGGGCATGCACGAGAAGACCACGCCGGACGACGCCATCAAGATGCTGCAGGCCATCGCGTCCGCGCCAGCGCCTCAGCAGGCCGCGCCTGCAGCGGCGGGTGGCCTACGATGAGCACGTCTCGCGCGCTCTTGCTGGCGCTCTTGCTCGGCGTGCCACGCAGCGCGTCTGCGCGGCCCCAAGCCGAGGCGGCGAGCGCCCCCGCGAGCGGCGCGGCCTCGGCGCCCGGCAGCGAGGCGGAGCCCGACGCCGCGCCTGAGCCAGACGCGGCGCCCGAGCCGGAGCCGGAGAACCCGGAGAACCCGGACGATCGATTGGATCCGACCGCGCCGCTCGATGACCCGACGCGCCTGCGTATCTTCAAGCAGACGGAGAAGCGCCTCGCAGAGGTCGCGCGTCGCGAGAAAGAGGTCGCGCTGCGGGAAAAGCGCCTGAAGAAGTCGCAGCTCGACCTGGAGTTGCGGATCAAAGCGCTCCGCATGGTCCAGACGGAGCTCTCGTCGACGCTCAAGGCGCGCGACGAGGCCGCCGAGAAGGCCAAGAAAGAGGCCGAGGACAAGAAGAAGGTCGACGCGGAGAAGGCCAAGGTCGACGACGGCGAGGAGGCTGGCCGTCGTAAAGAGGCGGTCGAGCGCCTCTCGCGTGTCTTCGAGAAGATGAAGCCCGCCGAGATCGCCAAGGTCGCGCCCGAGATGGACGAAGACCTCGTGATCGAGGTGCTCGGCAAGCTCAAGGACAAGACCACAGCCAAGGTCCTGGGCAGCATCGACCCGGCGAAGGCGGCGCGCCTCTCGGAGAAGCTGGCGCGCTTGAAGAAGAAGCAGGCCATGGAGGCCGGCGGAGCAGAGTAGTCACACCGCGAGCCCGAGCGGGCGCGCCACGATGCGGGAGCCTCACATGGACGTGATGCCGAGCATGAACTCGAGCGCTGGGGTAAGCCCAGCGATGAACTTGGTCACTGCGACCGGCACTGGCGCGAACGCGGGGCAGGCGGCGGCCTTTGGCGCGGCGTTGAGCGCTGCCGAGGTCGCCGTAGGCGGTCAGTCCGGTGTCGTCGGCCCAGAGGGCGGCCAGGCGCCCGCTACCGGCGCGGGCGGGGCGCCACCGGCGCCCGGCGACGCGGAGGCGCTCGACCAGGCCGCGCTGTCGGCGATGCTCGGCATGACGGGTGCGGTCGAGGTGCGGCGGCCTGTGCTCACCAGCTTGCAGACGCACGCGAAAAGCGGGGGCGCGGGCGCCTTAGTGCGCGGCGGACTCCTCGGCGCGGCGAGCGCGGCGCCGCTGGCAGCAGCGGGTCTCGCGGCTTTGACCGGCGCTTTGCAGGGACCACCGGGCGAGGGCGGGGGGGCGCGCGCTGCGCTCGACGCTCTGCAGGGCGCAGGGGCGCAGCAGGCCTTTACCCAGCAGCTCGCGCAGATGTTGGCGACGCGGACCGGGCCGCTGCCCACGTTCGGGGGGACGGCCAACACGTCGACCCCTGAGAGCGTGACGCTCGGCGGTCGCGGGGCACGAGCTACCGACGGCGAATCGGCCGACGGGCTCGATGACGGCGACGCGGCGCTGGAGCTGGACGTCGACGCGGTCGAGGGCGCCGAAACGACGGTGGCTCTCACGCTCAGCGCCGAGGCGCAGCGCGTGAAGGCCGAGGCCGATCTCGCCGCGGCGCTTGGCGGGCAGCGAGGCGCTCACGCCAAGCTCGGCCACATGGGCGAGGGGGCCACGCCCGGGCAGCTCTTCACGCCGACGCAGGCGCCCGTGTCGACGACGCCGGCCGCGCCTCTGTCAACCTATGTGTCGACGCTGCCCGCGCTCCCCGAGGGTGTCAGTGAGTCGGCGGTGCTGCGTCAGATTGACGACGGTCTGCGCATGGTCACCGAGGGCGGTCGGACGGCCGCTGAGATTCGGCTTGAACCGGCCGAGCTGGGCAAGATGCATGTCCGGCTCGAGCTTGAGGGCGCTCAGGCGCGCCTTTACGTGACGACGGAGCACGCAGGCGTGCGGGATCTCGTGGCTCAGGGCCTCGACCAGCTCCGCCGCGACCTGTTGGCACAGGGCCTGCATTCAGTTCATGTCGAGGTCCGACAGCAAGACCAACGGTCTGGTCAGGGGCGGCGCGACGAGCGTCGACCGGACGAAGACGGTGCGGTCGTGCTCGACGACGGTGTCGCGGAGGCCACGCCGGCCCTGCGGTCGCTCAGCGGCCGCGGTGGCGGCGCGCGCGGTCGCCTTGACCTGACTGCTTGACGAGAGAGGAGAGAGCGATGGCAGCAATCGGCGCACTTGACGCGCTTCGAGCGGGGGGAACGACGGGCTTCGAGGGCGCGTCGGACACCCGCAAGGCGTCCATCGAGAAGGAACAGTTCCTGAAGCTCCTCGTCGCTCAGATCGGCAATCAGGACCCGCTGAACCCCCAAGATAGCGACCAGTACATGCAGCAGCTCACCCAGTTCTCGACGCTCGAGCAGCTCATGAACCTGAACCACGGCGTTGACACGCTCGCGGTGGGGCAGTTGTCCGCGAACTCGCAGTCGGCGATTCGGTTCGTCGGCAAAGAGGTCCTCGCGACGGGCAGCGACCTGTCACTCGATGAGTCAAACCAGCCGAGCATGAACTTTGCTGTCTCGGATCCGAGCGTCGAGAAGGTGACGGTGAACGTGCGCGACGACTCCGGCGAGGTCATCTACACCCAAGAGGTGACCGTCGCGGCGAACGGACGCGGCGAGTTCACGTGGAACGGCACGGACATGAACGGTCGCCGGATGGTGCCGGGTCGCTACAAGGTTGAGGTCGAGGCTGAGGGCGAGAACGGCGCCGTGGGCGTGGACACTTATGTCCGAGGCACGGTGACTGGGGTGCGCTTCGACCAGGGCTACCCGGAGCTCATGGTCGGCGACCGCCGCCTGAAGCTCTCCGACGTGCTCGAAGTTTCTGGGGAGTAAGGCTTGGCGAACGACGGTCTCAACGTCCTGCTGCCTCGCGGTGGCCCGCGCTCTATCGTCGACCCGACCCGGGTCGAGGAGCGACGCGGCGCGCTCGAGAGCGGTCGGTCCGGCGGGATCTCATTCGATGACATCTTGTCGGGCGAGCTCGGAGGCGGGCGCGTCCGGATCGCATCCGAGGTTCAAGAGGCGTTGTATATGCGCGGGATCCCGCTCGGTCAGGTCGAGCTCGACCAGATCGGGGGTGGGATGGACGCGCTGGCAAAGCGCGGCGGGAAGACGGGGCTGCTGATGGCGCGGTACGCGACTTTTGTCGTGGACGTGCCCCAGCGCACCGTGACCAAGGCGCTCTCTCCCAGTGAACTCAAGAATCACGTTTTTACACAGATCGACAGCGCGCTCATTCTCGATTGAGAGGCACAGGCCAGGATGGCCGCGCGGCACAGCGCCGCACCACGCGTCCACGGCGCCCATGGAACGGGCGTACGAAAGGCATTCGTATGGGAAATATTCTGGCGTCGCTCTACACCGCCAACACCGGTCTCGGCGCCGCGGGCACCGCAATCGGTGTCATCGGCAACAACATCGCAAACGTGAACACAACCGGTTTCAAGGCGTCTCGCGCGCACTTCGAGGACCTGATCAGCCAGTTCATCGTCGGCACCAGCGGCACGAACCAGGTCGGCAAGGGTGTGTCGCTCGCCCGCGTCGAGGGCCTGTTCACGCAGGGCGCCATGCAGAACACGGGCGTCCCGACGGACATGGCCATCAGCGGTGATGGCTTCTTCATCGTCAAGGGCACCCAGGGCGGCGTGACGCAGAACTACTATACGCGGGCGGGCTCGTTCCGGTTCGATGACCAGGGCAACTTGGTCAATCAGAGCGGATTCCGCGTGCAGGGCTACGGCGCCGACCCCACGGGCAATCTGACGGCGACGCTCGGCGACATTCAGGTCACGCGGCGGAGCCTCGACCCGCTCGCGACGAGCAACATGACGATCCACGCGAACCTGCGGCCCAGCGACCCGGTGGTGCCGGCGCCGGGCTTCCAGATCGCGAACGCGGATACGACGTCGTCCTTCAAGACCTCGATGGTGGTCTTCGACAGCCTCGGGACGTCCCATCAGGTCGATGTGTACGGGACGCATGTGAGCACGGCGCCCGATGTGTGGGACATGAACATGGCCATCGACGGCGGTGACGTCGCGGGCGGCGTCGCCGGCACCCCGGTCGTGACGAACCTGGGCCAGTTGACGTTCGACGGGCAGGGGCGACTGCAGAACGCGACGACGCCGAACCCGGTGGCTGTGCCGTGGACCGGTGGCGCGAACGCCGGGGCGTTGAACTTCAACTGGGGCGACCCGATCGCCGCGGGCGGGACCGGACGCGGTGGCAGCACGCAGTGGAATACGGTCGCCGAGAGCGCCGCGAGCTTCCTGACGCAGGACGGCTACGGCACCGGCAACTTGGAGACCATCAGCGTGAACTCCGCCGGCTTGATCACCGGCGGCTTCACGAACGGCAAGACCTTGACGCTCGGACAGGTCGCGATGGCGCGTTTTGACGATCCGACCGGCCTCAACTCCGTCGGCGGCAATCGCTACATCGAGACGCCGGACAGCGGGCAGGCCAACATCGGCGTCGCCCAGACCGGCGGCCGCGGCTCCATCGCGGGCGGGACGCTCGAGCAGTCGAACGTCGAGATCAGCGACCAGTTCATCGACCTGCTCGCCTACCAGAAGGCTTACCAGGCGAACGTCAAGACCATCACCACGGCGGACTCTCTGTTGCAGGAGGTCTTCCAGTTGATCCGTTGATTCATTGGCACGCCGCTCGCATTAGCGTGTGAGCGGTGAGTGAACGAGCTCCTCCACCGAAAGCGTCGGCCAGGGCTCTCTTGCAAGGCGAGAGGGCTCGGCTTTTCGCACGGACGTGGGAGGTCGCCCGAACACCCGGCTCATGCTGGCTGGTCCAGGGAAGGACCAGATTACCCGGTTCTATGGCGCGCCAGGGAAGGCGTCGCTCCGGGTCCAGGCAGCATGAGCCGGGTGGCGGCCGGCCGACGAAGGGACCAGGGAAGGACCCGGCTGAGGTGGGGCACATGAACGTACGAAAGGAGGCTGCGCCCAACAGCAACGTGTTCGTGTAGTTGTGTTGTACGACCCATTTTTTGTCTCCATGAGACGGCGGGAGGCCATCGTCTCGGGCGGTTTGACCCACCGCTCGCCGAACCCCGGCTCATGGCTGTTGTCTTTTTGAAGCGTGTACCGAATCCGAGTGACTCTGAACCGCCCGCCGCGACCCACGGCGGGCGGTTTTTTTTTACTGTAGGGTAGAGGACACGTTAGGAAGAACCATGGCGAGCGAAGAAAAACCCAAAGAGGAAGCCGCCGCCGCCGAAGGCGAGGGCGGCGCCGAAGGGAAGAAGGCGGGTGGCAGCAAGCTGCCGATCATCCTCGGCGCCGTGAACATGCTCGCCGTGCTGGGGCTGGGCGCCATGTTTGTGCTCGGCAAGGGCAAAGAGGAAGAGGACCCCAAGGACAAGGCCAAGAAGAAGCCCGCCGAGGCCGCAGCGGCGGCCGCGGGTGAGCACGCCGACAAGGGCCACGGCGAGGCCGCAGACGGCCACGGCGAGGCCGCAGACGGCCATGGCGAGGACCACGGCGAGGCCGCCGATGGGCATGGCGAGGCCGCCGACGGCCACGGCGCCGCAGGGGATGGGCACGCGGTCGCGACGACGCTCGTCGGGCTCGGCGTGTTCCTCATCAACCTGGACGAGCCGGGCGAGCAGCGCTTCTTGAAGTGCAAGATCGCCGTCGAGGTCGAAGGCGAGGGCGAGGTCAAGAAGGCCACCGAGGGCAAGATCTCGAAGATCCGTTATGAGGTGAACATGTTGCTCTCAGGCCTGCGCGTGGCAGACGTGAGCGGCCCCGAGAAGATCGAGCAGCTCCGCAAGGTCATGATCAAGCGCGCGAGGAAAGCCGTCGCGCCGGAGATCAAGGTCGTCGGGATGTGGCCCGAAGAGTGGATCGTGAATTGAGCGGCGCGCCCGACAACGTCGCGGGGCTGTGCTAGTTTTCGCCCATGTCCGACCAGATCCTCTCCCAGTCTGAGATTGACGCGCTGCTCTCGGCCGTCAACGAGGGCAAGATCGAGACCGAGCCCGCGGCGGGCGGCGGCGGGAGCGGTGCCGCGCTGGGTCTCGGCGGGGGCGGCGGGGGCGGCGGCGACTCGGGCGCAGGCGCGGTCAAGTACGACCTGCTGAGCCAAGACCGCATCATCCGCGGTCGTATGCCGACGCTGGACATCATCAACGACCGGTTCGCGCGTCAGTTCCGGATCACGCTCTCGAACAGCCTCCGCAAGATCATTCAGGTCAGCGTCGAGAGCACGAGCCTGATGAAATACGGCGAGTTCCTGAACTACTTGCCGATCCCGAGCTGCCTGAACATCGTGCGGCTCAATCCGCTGCGCGGCTCGTGCATTCTCGCCATCGAGGCGAAGCTGATCTTCGCGTTCCTCAACAACTTCTTCGGGGGCGCGACGAACGCGCAGGAGAAGGTCGAGGGCCGTGACTTCACGGGCATCGAGCTGATGATCATTCGCAAGGTCGTCAACCTGCTGCTCGACGACTTGCAGCGCGCTTGGCAGCCGGTTTTTCCGCTGCAGGGCGAGTACATGCGGACCGAGATCAACCCGCAGTTCCTGGCGGTCGTACCGCCGAGCGACGTCGTGGTGCTCACGAGCTTCGAGCTCGAGATGGAGAACCTGCGCGGCACCGTGCAGGTCGTCATCCCGTACAGCACGATCGAGCCCATCCGGCAGCACTTGTCGAGCGGTATTCAAGCCGAGAACGCGAGCACGGACTCGAGCTGGCACGAGCAGATTCTCACCCACTTGATGGACGTCCCAGTCGAGGGGACGGTCCTGCTGGGGAAGACGCAGATCAACATTCGTGACCTGCTGGCGCTTCAGGTGGGGGATGTCGTGACGCTCGGTCAGTCAATCACGGACCCGCTGCTGCTCACGACCGAGGGGGCGCCCAAGTTCGAGGTGAGCCCAGCGACAAAGGCGGGCTATCTGGCCGCGCGCGTGGTCAAGCCGCTGGTACGCAAGCTCGATCGACCGCGGCGCCCCGGCATGCCGGACCCCGCCGTCAAGGACTAGTCGGTCGAGTGACGACGCGTTGACACCCTGACTTCGACACGGAGGCCCCAATGGCCGAAGCCCCGCGGAACATCGACTTTCTCTACGACGTCGAGCTCGACGTCGCCGTCGTGCTCGGCAAGGTGCGCATGCTGATCAAGGACGTGCTCGCGCTGAACTCCGGCTCCGTCGTCGAGCTGAACAAGCTCGCGGGTGAGTCGCTGGAGATCCTCGTCAATGAGAAGGTCATCGCGCGGGGCGAGGCGGTGGTGGTCAACGAGAAGTTCGGCGTCCGCCTGACCGAGATTGTCTCCCCGCTCGAGCGGATTCAGCGCCTCCGAGACTGAGCCTGCGGCGCTTGGCACGCGGCCTGCAAATCTCCTGACTCGAACGGCGGGCAAGACCCGCGATGAGTCAAGGGGTGAGTATGCGTTCGGTTGCGACGATGGTTCTCGGGGCTTCGGTTTTCTTCGGCGCGGTGAGCGCGCCGTGCGTCGCGCAGGCCGCTCAGGCGGTGAGCGAGGCCGCCCTCTCCGAGGTCTCGTTCACGCCGCGCAAGGACGCGATGGAGTTTGTCTTCCGAGGCCGCGCGCCTTTGCTGCTCGAGGACGTCCGTGTCACGTCGGTGGGCCGCGACGTCTTCAATATCGAGGTTGCAGGCGCGTCGGTGTCGCGCCGCTGGGTGCAGATGCCGGACGCCTCGATTCACCGAGCGCTGCTGCACCCGCTTGAGGGCGCTCAGGGCGCGGTGCTCCGCGTGCGCATGAAGGACGCCTTGCCCGAGGCGCTCGTCGCTGCTGCACAGGTGCGCGAGGTCGGCGAGGCTGTGGTTGTCACGCTGCCGCGCTCCGAGGCGGTGGCGCAGGCTTGGGCGGCTGCTGCACAGGTTGCGGCTGCCGAGACGAAGGCCGCCGCTGAGAAGGCCGCCGCTGAGAAGGCCGCTGCTGAGAAGGCCGCTGCTGAGAAGGCCGCTGCGCCCGCCGCCGCGCCCGCACCCACGAGCCAGGCCGCTGCGCCGGTCCCCGCGTCGACGACCGTCAGCGAACCGCCGATTGGCGCCAGGCCACTGACGCTCGACGAGCCGGAGGTGGCGGCTGAGGCGGAGCACACGTCGGCGAACATCGCGAACGAGAGTGACTCGACCAGCACAGGCGCCGCCGCGCTCACGCTCTGCCTGCTCCTGGGCGGCGGGATCTTCTTGTGGCGCAAAATCAAGACGCACCGCCCCGAGGCGAGCGCGGGTCGCATGATCACGCCGCTTTCGACGCATGTGCTTGGGCCGAAGCACGGCCTGCTGCTGCTCGACGTGGCCGGCGAGATGGTCCTGCTGGGCACGAGCGAGACGGGCGTTCAGATGCTCACCAAGATCGAGCGGTCGACGACGCCGACGCCGAAGGCGGCCGAGACGGTTGTCGAGCGCATCGCTCGGGACGACGCGGCCATCGCGGCCCTGACGGCGAGCGCGACCCCGGCTGAGCCAGCCGCACCGAAGCTCTCCCGCGCCGAGCGTCTGGGGAGCGCCCTTGAGAAGGTCAAGGTCCTCAACGCCCGCAAGTCGGAGCGGCTCGAGACGGCCGACGAAGACGTAACGGCCGACGCGCTCGAGCGGGCGTTCTTCGACCGCGCAGAGGAGCACCTCGCCGAGGCCGCTGACGACGTCGAGGACAGCTACCAGCCGTCCGTTTCGAGCTTCTTCAAGCGCGCGGGCGCGCTACGCTCGGCGCCTGAGCCTGAGGCAATCGCGCCCGAGTCAACGCCCGCGCCCAAGCCCGCGACACGCCGTGCGCCCCCGCCCGTGCCCGCGAAGCCCGAGGTGCCGCTCGCCAACGACATCCTGCGCAAGATCCGCCAGCTGCAGGGCGCGTGATGAAGCGCGCGTCTGCATACCTGGCCGCGCTCGTCGCCGCCCTGACGCTCTTCGGCCTGGCCGGCGTCGCGATGGCGCAGCCGGTTCAGCCGGTCGACCCCATCGTCGTGCCGTCGCCGGTGACGACGGCGCCCTCGGCCGCATCTGTGCTCGGGCCCGAGCCTGCGCCGCCGCTCGCGCCGCCGGGTGGCCCGGTCAACCCGTTCGAGCTGCCCAAGGTCGAGGTCAAGCTGGGCGGCGGTGAGGGCGACTGGGTCGGCGCGCTGCGCGTCCTGGGCCTGATGACGGTCCTGACCCTGGCGCCCGGCATCCTGCTTACGATGACGGCCTTTACCCGCATCGTCATCGTGCTCGGGTTCTTGCGCCAGGCCATCGGCACGATGCAGTCGCCGCCGAACCAGGTGCTGCTCGCGCTCTCGCTCTTCATGACCATCTTCATCATGCAGCCGGTCTGGTCGAAGGTGCAGAAGGACGCCCTCGAGCCGTACATGTCGGGGCAGATCACGCAGACCGTCGCGCTCGAGAAGGCGAGCGGCCCGATCCGGAACTTCATGTTCGCCCACACCCGCAAGAAGGACCTGGCGCTGTTCATCAAGGCCTCGGGCGAGGACAAGCCCAAGACCGAGGCGGACGTGGCGACCTGGCAGCTCGTGCCGGCCTTCATCATCTCCGAGCTCAAGACGGCCTTTCAGATGGGCTTCATGCTCTACGTGCCGTTCCTCGTGTTGGACATGGTCGTGTCCTCCATCTTGATGGCGATGGGCATGATGATGCTCCCGCCCGTGCTCATCTCGATGCCCTTCAAGCTCATGCTCTTCGTCCTCGTCGACGGCTGGAACCTCATGGTCGGCAGCCTCATCAGGAGCTTCAACGTATGACCTCCGGCTTCGTCCTCAGCTTCTTCCAAGAAGCGCTCACGCTCGCGGGCATGCTGTCGATGCCTTCGTTGGCGCTCGCGCTCATCGTCGGCCTCATCGTGGCGATCTTTCAGGCCGTGACGCAGATCAACGAGCAGACGCTCTCGATGATCCCGAAGATCATCACCATCGTGGCCGTCCTGATCGTGACGGGCCCCTGGATGCTCGGGCAGCTCATGGCCTTCACGACGAAGGTCTTTACCCAAATCGCCACGCTGCCCGGCTGAGGTCGACATGGACGCGCAAGGCGCCTTCGCAGTCTTCGGGCCCTACATGGTCGCATTCGCGATGGTGCTCGCGCGGATCACGGGCCTGATGCTGATTGCGCCTTTCTATAGCGCGGGCAACATCCCCGTCATGATCAAGATGGGGCTCGTCGGGACTTTGACGATCGTCGTCATGATTCAGACAGGCCCCATGCCGCTCCCCGGTGACTTCAACGCCGTGCGCATGATCGGCCTGCTCGCGGGCGAGCTGCTCGTCGGATTCTTGATGGGCATGGTCGTCGCGGTGCTGATGTCCTCGGTCCACTTCGCGGGCCAGCTCATCGGCAGCCAGATGGGCATGACGATGGCGAACCTCGTTGACCCCACGACGCAGCAGCAGGCGAGCCTGGTGGGCACCGTGCTCAATGCCGTGACGCTCTTGCTCTTCCTGGCGTTCGACGGCCACCTGATGCTCCTCAAGGCGCTGTTCGAGAGCTGGGAAATCGTGCCGCTGAACAAGGTCTGGCCCAACGCCGAGGTCATCCTGCCGGAGCTCGTGCGCGTCGGCGGTCGCCTTTTTGAGATTGGCCTGCGCCTCGCGTTGCCTGTGGTGGTGGCGACGACCTTCATCAACATCGGCCTCGCGATCATCGCGCGCACCGTGCCGCAGGTGAACGTCTTCCAGCTCGGCTTCATCCTCACGATGACGACGGGCGTCATCATGCTGGGCCTCTCGCTCCCCGGCCTGAACATCGTCGTCAAGAACATGCTCAACGAGGGCCTGCGGAGCGCGATGTTGATGGCCAGCGCGACGCGCGGCTCATAGCAGCTTGGCCCGGCGGTTGCACTACGGCCGGGCATGTCAGATGAAGCAGGCGAGAAAACAGAGGAACCCTCCGAGAAACGCCGGGAGGAGTTCCGTGAGCGAGGCGAGGTCGCGCGGTCGAAGGACGCGGTCTCCGTCCTGATCTTGTTCTGCGCCGTGGCCTACTTCATGGGCTTTGGCCCGAAGCTGTATGCCAGCTTCAGCGCCTCTCTCGTGCACTTCTTCGACATGCGCGCGGTCGTCGAGATGACGCCCGAGAGCTTCATCCGCCTGAGCAACGACCAGCTCTTGCTCATGGGCACGCTGCTCGCGCCGCTCATCGGCATGCTGCTCTTCGTGTCCGTGATGGGCAACGTCGCGCAGGTGGGCTTTCTCTTCACGACGAAGCCGCTTGAGCCTGACCTCGAAAAGCTGAACGTCTTCACGAAGTTCATCCCTACGTTCTTCAGTAAGCAGGCCGTTGGGAACCTCTTCTTCAGCCTCGTGAAGATCGCCATCGTCGGCGGGATCATCTGGGCGACCATCGGTGGCGACCAGGACAAGATCCGCGCGCTCGCGACGCTCCCGCTGAGCGCCTCGATGCGGTTCATCATCGAGCGCTCGCTGCAGATGCTCCTGAACGTAACGCTCACGCTCATCCTGATCGCGGCGGCGGACTACTTCTGGAACCGCTACTCGATGGAAGAGAAGATGAAGATGACGCGTCAGGAGCTGAAGGACGAGTCGAAGGAGCAAGAGGGTAACCCGCACATGAAGGGCGCCATGCGGCGCCGCGCGCGGGACGTTGCCCAGAAGAAGATGAAGGCGGCGATCCCGACCGCGGACGTCATCGTCAACAACCCGACGCACATCTCCGTCGCGTTGCGCTATCGGCAGGGCGTGGACGCCGCGCCCATCGTGGTCGCCAAGGGCGCGGACCTGATGGCGATGCAGATCCGGAAGCTCGCCACGGAGCACGGCGTGCCCATGGTCGAGAACGTGCCGCTCGCCCGAGCGCTCTACAAGCACGTCAAGGTCGGCAAGCCCGTGCCGGCGCAGTTCTTCCGCGCAGTCGCCGAGGTCCTCGCCTACGTCTTCCGGTTGCGGGCGAAGCGGCCCGCGCGGCGGGCGCCGCAGCCTGGGCAGGCGCAAGTGCGGCGCCTTGACACGGGCGCGGCCAGCTCGAGGCACCGCGCGCGGGTCGCCTAGAGCTTCGTTGGCACGCCGACTGCATTAGCCAGTTCTCCGTGGAGCCCTGAGGGTCGGGGCCGCAAGAGGGGAGTCCGAACGTGAATCTCGCGAAACACGGCAATGTCGTCTTTGCTTCGTTCGTGGTGGGCATGCTCCTGCTGATGGTGCTGCCTGTCCCGACGCTCCTGCTCGACCTGCTGCTGGCGGTGAACATCACCATCTCGCTGCTCGTCTTGCTCGTGAGCATTTATCTGGCGCGGCCCCTTGAGTTCTCGGGCTTTCCAGCGCTGCTCCTTGTGACGACGCTGTTCCGCTTGACGCTGAACATCGCGACGACCCGGATCATCTTGCTGCACGGCGGCGAGGGCCCCGAGGCGGCCGGCCACATCATTCAGACGTTCGGTAACTTCGTGGTCGGCGGCAACTACGTGGTCGGCGTGATCGTGTTCGTCATCCTGGTGATCATCAACTTCATCGTCATCACGAAGGGTTCAGGTCGTATCGCCGAGGTCGGCGCCCGCTTCACCTTGGACGCCATGCCCGGCAAGCAGATGGCCATCGACGCGGACTTGAACGCGGGCTTGATCAACGAGGACGAGGCCCGAAAGCGCCGCACGTCGGTCGAGCGTGAAGCGGACTTCTACGGTGCGATGGACGGTGCCTCGAAGTTCGTTCGCGGTGACGCCATCGCGGGTATATTGATTACGGCCATCAACATCGTGGGCGGCTTCATCATTGGCATGACGCAGCACGGGATGAGCGCCGCGGACGCCGCGACGACCTACACAATCCTGACGGTCGGTGACGGTCTCGTCAGCCAGATCCCCGCCCTGATCCTGTCGACCGCCGCCGGTATCATCGTGTCTCGCGCCGCCGGCAGCTCCGACATGGGCACCGAGCTCGCGCGCCAGCTCTTCAGCAATGGCAAGGTCCTCAAGATCGCCGGCGTGATGATCGGCCTGTTCAGCTTCGTGCCCGGCATGCCCCTCCTGGTCTTCGGGAGCATCGGCGGGCTGCTCTACTGGTACGGCAACCGCAGCGAGACCGAGCTCGAGGCCGAAGCGGCGAAGGCGGGCGACGGGAGCACGGGCAAGGCCGGCGGCAAGCCGGGCGCGCCTGGAGCCCCGAACGAGCCCGTCGCGCCGCCGCTCACCGAGCAGCAGAAGATCGAGGCGCTGCTCCCCATCGACCTGCTCGAGCTCGAGGTCGGCTACGCGCTCATCCCGATGGTGGACCGCAACCAGAACGGGGAGCTCCTCGACCGCATCCAGAGCATTCGGCGGCAGTTTGCCAGCCAGATGGGCCTGATTGTTCCGCCCATTCATATTCGTGACAACCTGCAGCTCACGCCCGGCGGCTACGTCATGCTCATCAAGGGGGTCGAGGTCGCTCGCGGCGAGCTGGTGCCCGAGCGGTTCATGGCGATGAACCCCGGCGAGGTCATCGGCACGGTGCCGGGCGTGGAGACGACCGAGCCCGCCTTCGGCCTGCCGGCGCTCTGGATTACGTCTGAGCACAAGGACCGCGCCGAGGCGCTTGGCTATACGGTCGTGGACTGCTCGACGGTCATCGCGACGCACCTGAGCGAGATGCTCAAGGAGAACGCGCACGAGCTGCTCGGCCGCCAGGAGATGCAGGAGCTCCTCGACCTGTTCGCCAAGCAGGCGCCCAAGGTCGTCGAGGACCTCATCCCCGAGAAGCTGCCTCTGGGCGAGGTGCTCCGCGTGATGAAGAACCTGCTCAAGGAGCAGATCAGCATCCGCGACCTGCGGACCATCCTCGAGGGCATCGCCGACCACGTACATTTGACGCGTAACCCCGAGATTTTGACGGAGTTCGTCCGGCAGCGGCTCGCGAAGTACCTGACGAGCAAGCTCAAGGGGACGGACGGTCAGGTGCACGTGCTTACGCTGCACGGCGAGCTCGAGGAGAACTTCCGCCAGCACATTCAGCAGATTGACGGCGACTTCCATCTGACGGTCGACCCGCGCATCGCCGAGCAGTTCCTGCGTCAGCTCGAGGAGCGAATGCAGCTTCAGACCACGCTCGGCCACCAGCCGGTGCTCTTGGTGCCGCCCGAGCTGCGACGTCCGGTCCGCAACCTCATCGACCGCTTCGTACCCGGCTTGGTCATTGTTTCGCACAAGGAGATCGCCCACGGGACGCAGGTGGCATCAGACGGCGAGGTTGGCGCGGGGATTGCTAAGGCTACTCCTCGAGCCGCCCGGCCGACCGCCGGTCAGTTCCAGCCCGCGATGGCCTGAGCCCCGCAGCGAACGCAGCGGAGCTCAGCAAAGAGAGCGGGCGTCAGAAGAACGACAGTTGACGCCAGCGCATTGACGGTTCGCCGTCGGGACCGAGAGGAGCAAGACAATGCATACGTTCCGTGGACGCACGATGCAGGAGTGTGTCGCCCGCTTGAAGGCGAGCCTGGGCCCCGACGCCGTGATCGTAAAGACGGACCGCGGTGAGGACCCGCGCGGTCGTTATGTCGAGATCACCGCCTTCGGTCCGGGTGAGGATCCCATGGCGGAGTTCGACAGCCCGCCGCCCCCGCGTCGGTCACAGCCGCAAGCCCAGCCTCAGCGACAGCCGCAACCCCAGCGACGCCCCGAGCCGCGCTATGACGTGGCCGACGAGAGCGCCTTCGATGGGCCGGCGATGGGCGGACGCATCGGCGCGGCCGCCGCTTATGGTCGAGTCGCCCGGAACGCCGCCCCGGCGATGCAGGCCGCGCCCGCGCCAGCGCCTCGAGGCGCCGGCGAGCAGCGGACCGCCGCTGCGGCCGCGGCGATTCAGGCGGTCGCGCAGCGCCTGAGCGCTCAGCAGCGCGGTGCCAGCGCTGAGCCGAACGCCGCGAGCGGACCTTTTGTCGAGCGCGCTGCCCTGCTCGCGCGCCAGGTCGCCGCGCCCGCGGTCGCCGCGGACGTTCAAGAGAAGCTGCGGGCCGAGGTCGGCGCGCTGCGCGAGGCCATCTCAGGCCTTGAGCAGCCCAGCGGCGTCAGCCCAGACGAGTTCCACCGCGCGCTCGGCGCGCTGGCCGCCCAGCTCCGCGACCTGCGCGGGGCCATCGCACAGGGGACCGAGTCGCGGGAGGCGCAGCGCATCTCCCCGGATGTCCGCGTCGTGCGAGACCGCCTGTGCGCCGTCGGCGTCGGCGGGCTGCACGCGGCGGACGTGGGCCGGCGCGTGGCGCCGCACCTTGTCGAGTCGACGCCCGACGACGCCCATGTGCTCGGGGTGATCGGCCGCGAGCTCTCGCGAGACCTGACCTGCTCGGGGGACATGATGCCCGCGGCGGGCGAGCGGCGAGTCCTCGCGTTCGTGGGTCCCACGGGCGTCGGCAAGACGACGACCATCGCCAAGATCGCGGCGCAGGCCCAGCTCATGCGCGGCCTCAAGGTGGGGCTCGTCACGGTTGACACCTTCCGCATGGCGGCGGTCGACCAGCTCGCCCGCTACGCTGAGATTCTGGAGTGCCCCCTCGAGGTCGTGAAGGACGCGGATGCGCTGCCCGAGGTCCTGGAGCGCATGGCCGACTGCGATCTGGTGCTCATTGACACCACGGGTCGCAGCCCGCGGGACGAAGACCAAGTGAGCGCCCTCGGGCGGTACTTCCCTGTCGGGTGGGGGGGCGAGACCGTGCTGACGGTCGCGCTGAGCACCCGCGAGCGGGACTTGCACCACACAGTCGAGGCGTTCGCGCGGCTCGACTATACGCACCTGTGCGTGACCAAGCTCGACGAGACGGACGCCATCGGCGGCCTCTACACCGTCGCCCGGCGGGCGGGTCGTCCGCTCGCGTGGACGACGTCTGGGCAGCGCGTGCCCGAGGATCTCGAGGTTGCGGACGCCGAGGTCATCGCCGCGCGCATCGTCGCCAAATCATGTGAGATGCGCGCATGGAACGAGGCGCTGGCCGGATGATGAATGACGCCAATATCGCGCGTGGAGGTTGGCAGCGGGATGCGTCGCGGGGTACATTTCAGCAACTGGTCGTGAAATCTCACGGCGATGTGCGGGGGGACGCCGGGGAAGACCAGGCGAGCACCCTGCGGCGAATGGCGAGCATGGCTTCGAATCACGGCGCACCGATGCAGATTCTGTCGATCACGAGCGGTAAAGGGGGCGTCGGCAAGACGAGCCTGCTGTGCAATATCGCCGCGCGGTTCGGGCAGATGGGCAAGCAGGTGCTGCTCATCGACGCCGACCTGGGCCTTGCGAACGTGGACATCCTGATGGGGATCTCCCCGAAGGCCACGCTGGAGCAGCTCTTCACCGGCGAGAAGACGCTCGACGAGATCTTGCTGCCGGGCCCGCCCGGCGTGACCGTGCTGCCCTCGGGCAGCGGCGTGAAGGAGCTCACGCACCTGTCAGACGAGCAGGTGCTGCAGCTCATGAACGCGCTCGAGGCGCTCGACCGTAAGTTCGATGTGCTGCTCATCGACACGGGCGCCGGCATCGGCAAGAACGTGCTGGAGTTCAACGCGGCGGCGCAGGACGTGCTCGTCGTGGCGAACCCCGAGCCGACCTCAATCACCGACGCCTACGCCATCATCAAGATCCTCTTCCGCGACCACGGCGTGAAGACGTTCAAGCTGATCGTCAACTCCGTGAAGTCGCGTAAGGCCGCGCTCGACGTCTATCGCCACATCACGACAGTCGCCGACAAGTACCTGCCCGGCGCGAACATTGAGTTCCTCGGGCACGTCATGTTCGACGAGAACGTGAGCCTCGCCATCATCGAGCGAAAGCTCCTCGTCGAGTCTCGACCGGACAGCGCGGCCGCGCAGTGCGTCGCGTCGATCGTCGAGCGGCTCGTCGAGGAGGCGGGCACGCGCCCGCTGACCGGCAACATGCAGTTCTTTTGGAAGCGCTTGCTTCAGCCGGAAGCGGCCGTTTGAGTGGTATGAACCCGGGCATTCAAGCCTACGCGCGCAACCAGAAGCAAAAGCGCACCGAAGAGCTCGTACGCCAGTACGCGCCGCTGGTGAAGCGCGTCGCGTATCGGCTGATCAACCGGGTGCCCGCGTCCGTCGAGCTCGAGGACTTGGTCTCGGTCGGAACCATCGGGCTGATTCATGCCATCGAGAACTTCGACGCGAGCAAAGGCACGCGCTTCGAGGCCTACGCCGAGTTCCGCATCAAGGGCGCGATGCTCGACGAGCTGCGGTCCTACGACTTCATGTCGCGCGCGGCGCGCGGCAAGGTGAACAAGGTCGAGAAGGCGAAGCAAAGGCTCGAAGCGCAGCTCGGGCGCATGCCCACGACGAAGGAGCTCGCCGAGGAGACGGGCCTGATCGTGGAGGAGGTCGAGGAGTGCCTCGCGCAGAACGCGCAGATGGCGTTCTTGACCATGGAGGACCTCGGCGCAATCGCCGCTGACCAGACCGAGGTGCCGTGGGAGCTGCTCACGCAGGCCGCGCCCGAGGACCCGTTTGGCCACGCATTCTTTCGCGAGCTGCGAGAGCAGGTCGTCGAGGCGCTCGAGGCGATGCCCGAGCGGCTCAAGCTCGTGATGTCGCTGTACTACTACAATGAGCTGAACTTTAAGGAGATTGGCCGCGTCCTCGACCTGACCGAGTCGCGCATCAGCCAGCTCCACACAGAGGCGATTCAGTTCCTCAAGAAGAAGCTGGCGAAGGCGATCTGACGCTCACCGTCGGCGCGCTGACGCGGGTTACTGTCGACCGTGGCGCGACGAGTTGTGCTCGTCCGTGTTCCGCTCTTCGGCGCGCTTGAACTCGAAGCGCCACTCCGCTTCGTCCTTTTCGCGCAGGACCTCGATAGCGCGCAGGGCTTGGTGCGCCTCTGTCACGACGGCGCGGGCCTTCTCGACCTCTTGGTCGATCTGCGTGAGCTGCTGCTCACGGCGCCGAATCTCTTGGCGCAGCGACATGATGTAGCGCTGGCGCACGAGCTCCGCCGCGGGAACGAACGCCGTATTGGCCTGCGGTCCCCCGTTGAGCTGCGCAGTCAGGGCATCGCGTCGCTCGTCGAGCAGGGACTCCGCGAGCGCCCGCTTGCGCTGGGCCTCGGCGAGCACGCCGCGCTTCTCGTCGAGCACGATCTCGCGCTGCTGCAGCACCGCCTGAAATCGAAAACGGAACTTCTTCATCGCGAGACATCACTCAAGCAAAACGAGTGCCGGACCGCGTCCCGAAACAATGTGCGCGTTTCACGTGTTCGTGCTAGCGTGCGGCGCTTTTGAATCGACCGGAGGTTTCCATGGCTCGAGTCACTGTCGAAGATTGCCTCGCGTTCTGCACTGACCAGTTCGCGCTCGTTCACTTGGCGTCGTTGCGCTACCGCCAGCTGCACAAGGGCGCGAAGCCCCTCGTTGAGCAGGGCGACAACAAGGTCGTCGTGCACGCGCTCCGCGAGATCGCCTCGGGCCGCATCCGGTTCCGCGAGCCGGTCGCCGAGATGCTCCAGCGGCACCGCCAGAAGCTTGTCTCGCAGCGTCTGCGTAACCTGTCCGTCGGCGACGACTACTCGGCCGACGAGCTCTGAGGTCGGGCGGCGTGGCCCGCCTCGCCTCACTTCTTGCCGTGAGGGCGTCCGGCGTCCTTCGGACGACGAGTCTCTTCGGCCGGCGCGCTCGCGTCTGATTCGGGCTCGGGCTCGGACGGCGCAGGCGGCGGGGGGGCAGCTTTAGCCGGCGCGGCCGCCCGGACGCGATGCGAGAGCGCCTCTTCGCCCGACTTGGCGATCGCGTCGGCGAGCGCGTGCACGCCCTCTGCGTCGAACGGCCCCTCGTGACCGATGCCCGCTGCCTGAGCGGCTTCACGCAGCTTAACGCGGGCCGAGTACCAGTCATAGCGGGACTCGAGGAGGCGTGCGACGGCGTCGGCGGTCAGGGTCACGGGGGAGGCTCCTGTGCGGTCGGTTGAGGCTGGCGCGCATGGTGGCACAGGCCACCCCCACCGACAAGGGGCCGCGGTTCGCGTTGACGCGCCGGCCCTCCGCGGGTGATTTAGAGCCGCGCTTCACGCGTGCACCGGGGGAGAGTCGTCATGAAGATCGTCTGCGTCGGCGGTGGGCCCGCGGGCCTGTATTTCGCGCTCCTCATGAAGCGCGCCGACCCGGCGCACGACGTGCGCGTCATCGAACGCTACCGGCCCGACGACACGTTCGGGTGGGGCGTCGTCTTCTCCGACCAGACGCTCCAGAACTTGGCCGCGGCGGACCCTGAGTCTCATGCGGAGATTCGCGACGCCTTCGAGCACTGGGACGACATCGAGGTCCACTTTCGCGGCCAGGTCGTCCGCTCCGGTGGGCATGGCTTCTGTGGCATCGGGCGGCGGCGCCTGCTCGAGATCCTGCAGCGCCGGTGCCGAGCGCTCGGCGTCGCGCTGGAGTTCGAGCGCGAGGTCAACGACGAGGCTGACCTCGGCGAGATCGATCTGGTCGTCGCGTGCGATGGGATCCACAGCGGGCTGCGGCGCAAGTACGCGGACGTCTTCAAGCCCGAGATCGAGCAGCGCGCGTGCCGCTTTATTTGGCTCGGGACACGCAAACGCTTCGACGCGTTCACGTTCTTGTTCGCCGAGACGGCGTGGGGCTGGTTTCAGGTGCACGCCTATCAGTTCGACGCCGAGACGAGCACGTTCATCGTCGAGACGCCGGAGCACGTCTGGCGCGCTGCAGGCCTCGATGCGGCCTCGCCCGAGGAGAGCGTTCGGTTCTGCGAAGGGCTGTTCGCGGAGTGGCTCGACGGACACGCGCTCATGCGCAACGAGCGACACCCGCGGGGGGGGCA
>Ga0114972_10000501_pt1 | contig 29020 bp, 19 predicted proteins | sample M_140807_EF_Meta_FD_87354 | JGI IMG/M metagenome (GOLD analysis project Ga0114972, IMG submission 87354) | Freshwater microbial communities from Lake Montjoie, Canada to study carbon cycling - M_140807_EF_MetaG | ecosystem: Environmental > Aquatic > Freshwater > Lake | place: Lake Montjoie...
CTCGCCTTCGACCTCGTATTTCTCTCCCCGCAGCTCAAGCAGCTCGAACACAAGGGCAACCACATGTTGCGCGCGCTCTGGGATTTGTTGGAGAAACGCTACATCGCGCCCGGCCACATCGACGGCCAGCATTTTCAAATCCTCTCCTCGGACAGCGCCAGTGAGATCGAGCAGGCCGGGGACCCCGCTGTGAAAGCCCGGCTGATCTGCGATTTCCTCGCCGGCATGACCGACGGTTACGCCAGCCGGATGTACAAAAGGCTTTTTCTCCCCGATTTCGGCTCGATCAACGACTTGATCGGCTGAACACCAACCTTTTACGCGAAGCAATTTTTTAGACAAATCCTCCCACCGCTGACGCTGAACCGGTGCGGTTCTGCAGAACCTCTAGCAATTAACAACCCGTCCCATGATCGAAGTTGAAAATCTAACCAAACATTTCGGCGCCAAGTTCGCCGTCAAGGATCTGTCGTTCACAGTCAAACCCGGCGAGGTATTGGGTTTCCTGGGGCCCAACGGCGCGGGCAAGTCCACCACCATGCGGATGATCACCGGTTTCATCACACCCTCCTCCGGCGATGCCAGGGTCTGCGGCCACTCGATCATCGACGAACCGTTTCTTGCAAAACAAAAGATCGGCTACCTGCCCGAATCCGCGCCGCTCTACAACGACATGACCGTCACCGGATTCCTGCGCTTTTGCGCCGATGTGCGCGAACTGAAAGGCAGTGCCAAAAAGGACGCCGTCGAACTCGCGATTGAAACCTGTTTCCTGCAAAGCGTGGCAAGGCAGTCGATCGACACCCTGTCCAAGGGCTACCGCCACCGCACCTGCCTGGCCCAGGCGATCCTGCACAACCCCGACGTGTTGATTCTCGATGAACCGACCGACGGCCTGGATCCGAACCAAAAACATGAGGTGCGGGAATTGATCAAGCGTCTCGGCCAAAACAAAACCATCCTGTTTTCCACCCACATCCTTGAGGAGGTCGATGCCGCATGCACCCGTGCGGTGATCGTCGACCGCGGTATCATCGTAGCCGACGGTTCGCCCGAGGAACTCAGAAAACAGAGCCCCACTGGATCATTGCACGACCTGTTCCGCGAGCTGACCACACACGACAGCGCCCACGGCAGTGCCGCGTGAGCCCCATTCAAACACTTTACTTTTCTTTCCCATGAAACACATCTGGACGATCTTCAAACGCGAACTGAATTCGTATTTCACCCAGCCGACAGCCTATGCGATCATCCTGATCTTCCTGGTCCTGTCCTTGTTGTTCAACTTCACCTTCGGCCGGTTCATCCTCGCCGGCGATGCCAACCTGGAATGGTCCTTCCTGTTCTGGCATCCCTGGCTCTACATGCTGCTCGCACCGGCGGTCGGCATGAAACTGTGGGCGGATGAAAAACGCACCGGCACCATCGAACTGCTCGGCACCTTTCCGATTCCGCCGTGGGCGACGATTCTCGGCAAGTATCTCGCCGCCGCCACCGTCTGGCTGATCGCGCTCTCTCTAACATTTCCTCTCATCATCACCGTGAATTACCTCGGCGAGCCCGACAACTGGCGCATTTTCTCCGGTTACCTCGGCTCCTATCTAACATGCTGCGTGTTCCTCGCCATCACCATGCTGGTCAGCGCCTGCACCCGCGACCAGGTGGTGTGCCTGATCGTCTCGGTCAGTATCTGTGTGCTGATGGTGCTCTGCGGATATGAAGACTTCATCCGCGAGCTGTCGAAATTCCGCGTCGATTATCTCGTCGAGGCGATGGTCTCGCTCGGCGTGTGGGATCACTTCCGCTCGCTCACCCGCGGACTTTTCCGCTACCAGGACATGGTGTGGTTTGCCTCGATCATTTTCGCCTGCCTGGTCGGCACCTCCGCCATCCTTTCGGCAAAACGTGCCTGATCCATCAACCAGAATCCATCACTTTTCCCATGCATACTCCGAAAGTAACCCACCCTGTCGTTCGCGCCGCCTTTGGCATTGCGGCGCTCGTGCTCATCGCGTTTCTCGCCAACTGGCTGATCTCACTGACCTCCTTTGGCACCAAGGGCGCGGATTTCACCGAGGACAAAGTACACACGCTGTCCAAGGGAACCAAATCGATCCTCGGCAAGCTCGATGCCCCGATCACCATTCGTTATTACGCCTCCCGCAAAACCGAAGCACTGCCGCGGGAGACCAAGTTGTTCATCCGCCGGATCGATGACATCCTGAAAGAGTATGTCAACCTGTCGAACGGCAAACTCCGCGTTGAAAACCTCGATCCCCAGCCCGACACCGATGCCGAGGACTCCGCTGGACTTGACGGCATTCAAACGCAGAACATCAACCAATACGAAAACGTTTCGCTCGGCCTGACGATTTCCTGCCTGGATCAGAACACCAGCATCAACATCAATCCCTTCGACACCCAGGCGCTCGACGAACAGGAGACGATGTTTGAATACACCCTTTCCCGCGCGCTTGGCGAGGTCTCCGCAGTGAAAAAACCGGTGATCGGCGTGATGTCCGCACTGGATCTGAAGGGCGGTCCCGCCGGTATGCCCGGCCAGCAACCGAAGCAGGGCTGGGTGATCTATCAGCAACTCGCGCAGACATTTGAAATCAAGGATGTCGAGATGAATGCACCGGCGATTCCCGATGAAGTCAAAGTGCTGCTGCTGATCCACCCCGCCGGCATCTCTCCCGAAGGCGAATTTGCCATCGACCAGTTCATCCTCAAAGGCGGCACCTTGATCGCCTGCCTTGATGCTTATTCCTTCGATGCCGCTCAGTCGGGTGGCAATCCCATGATGGGCGGCGGCGGCGGCACGCCGGTTTCGTCGACCCTTCCAACCTTGCTGCCGGCCTGGAACATCAGTTTCGAAAGCACCCAAACCCTGGCCGATGGAAAATACCGCACGATGTTGCAGGGGAACCGCCCCGGATTGGCAATTCTCAGCCTGCCGGCCGAATCGATGCCCGACAAATCGGATGTGATCACCAAGAGCCTCAACGACCTGTTTTTTGTGCTTCCCGGCGCGATCACCAATCAAGGCAACAACGGTCTGGCCTCCTCGGCGCTCGTCAAGTCGTCGACGCAAGCGGGCCTGGTCAATGCGATGGAGGCCTCGCAATTCGGTCCGAATCTGGTGATCGAAAACCGCAGATCCTACGATCTTGTGCTGCGCCTGTCGGGCAAATTCAAAACCGCCTTCCCGAATGGCAAACCCGGCGAGAAGAAAGAAGAGGCTGACAAGGAGAAGGGCGAAGAGAAAGACAAGGACGCGGAGAAAAAAACCGAGGAAAGCAAACCGAGTTATCTGAAAGAGGGCGCGCAGGATTCGAATGTTTTCATCATCGCCGACACCGACGCCTTCTCCAACCAGGGCGCTTACCGCATGCAGAACCTCGGCGGCATGCAGGCCGCGATGCCCTACAACGGCAATTCCGTGCTGCTGCTCAACATACTCGACCAGGCCGCGTCGTCGTCCGACCTCATCGGCGCGCGCAGTCGTGCCTCGATCCGCAGGCCCTTCACCACCATCCGCGACATGGAAACCGCGGCGGAGGACAAGTTCGAAGAGAAACAAAAGGAGCTGCGGGCCAAACAGAAAGCCGCTCAACAACGGGTGAACGAGATCGCCAACCAGAAGAGCAGCAGCAAGGACCTCTATCTCTCTCCTGAAATCCAGGCCGAGGAGAAAAAGTTCCGCAAGGATTTGACCGATGCCAACAAGGAAATCCGCGACGTCAACAAGGACCTCAAACGCGACAAGGACAAACTTTCCGCCAAGATCATTTTCCTGAACATGGCGGTGGTTCCCGGGCTGGTCCTGCTCGCGGGAATCATTGTCGCACTCTCCCGCCACCGCAGCTCGCGCGCACGCTGAGTTCCTCCTGAAATCCCTTTTTCAACCATCACTTCAACAACACCATGTCGAAAAAATCAGTCGTCACTCTGTGGATCATCGCCGTATTGCTGGGAACTGGCGTGGCCCTGCTCAAGTACCGCAAACATGACACCGGCGAGGCCAAAACCCAACGCAGCCGCGGACAAACATTGCTGGAATCATTCCCGGCTGCCGATGTCGCAAAGCTCCAGATCAAAGGCTTTGAGGAATCGGTGACCCTTGTGAAAAAGGACAACAGCTGGGTCGTGGCGGAACGCGCCGACTACCCCGCCAATGTCTCCACGGTCAATGCGCTGCTGCGCACGGTCGAGGAGGTGAAGATCAACAATTCCATCGAAGCCGGCCCAAGTTACGGCAAGCGGTTCGGCATCGACCTGACCGCCACAACCAAAGCAGGACATGGTACGGAATTGACCTTCCTCAATGCCAAGAACGAAAACATCAAAACCCTGTTCCTCGGCAAGGAATCCGAGGGCGGCGGTCGTTTCATTCAAAACAGCGCCGACACCTCGGGCATCTACGTGACCAGCGAAAGCTTTCCGACTGCAACCGCCGATCCCAAAGCGTGGCTCGACGATTCATTCCTCAAGGTCGAAAAAATCAAGTCCATTTCCGTCAGCGCCGCTGGCAAACCGGACCAGCTCGATTGGAAGCTGACCCGTGTCAACGAAACCGCCGAGTTCACTCTTGAGGGGGCGAAGGACAGCGAAAAACTCGATGCCGCCGCGACCTCGCCGATGAAGTCTCTGCTGTCGATGGCCCGCTTCCAGGATGTCGGTCCGACAGCGGAAGTCGCCACCTTGGAAAAAGCGGCGGACCGAAGGGTTGCCACAATTGAAACCGTCGATGGCTTCACCTACGTCATCACCTTGGCTCCCAAGGCCAAGACCGATAAACCCGACGCAGCCAAACCGGAGGATGGTCCACCGCCACAGGAGGATGCCTACAACATGGCGGTCAAAGTCACTGCCACGCTCACCAAGGAACGCACCAAGGCCGCTGATGAGAAACCTGAGGATGCGAAGTCCAAGGACGAGGAGTTCCAGACGAAAATCAAAGCACTGGAGGCAAAACTCAAAACCGAGCAGGCCTTCCAGAGCAACGTGTTTGAGGTGTCGAAATACACCATCGACTCGCTGCTCAAATCCCGCGCCGAATTGCTGAGCAAACCTGCGGACAATGCCGGACCACAGGCACCCCCACCGGGCCTGACACCGCTGCCATCCGGCTCGGTGGAAGCCGTGACCCCGCCGATTTCCATCGAGCAGTAAGCATCCTCCCCGGACCTGCCGATACCGTGATGAAAGAACGGCGGCAGGAGCTTGCAGTTGAAAAGACAGGCGGCCTGTTTGAAGCTGGTACAAATCCTGCTGGACGGGAATGGCAAGCGGCGGCGCATGATCCGTCGCACCGACAATATTCCATGCCGCAAACCTAACAAAAATTCGACCGCTTTTTTCGCGCGGGAAATATTTCAAGTTTCCGAAAATTTTTCGAATACTGGCTTGATTTTCCGGCGTGTGGGCGGTTTATTCCCTCCCCCTCTTTTTCACTACCTGAATCAATGAGCAACAACGGACTTCCCGAAAAACAAGGACTTTACGACCCACAGTATGAGCACGACGCATGTGGCGTCGGCTTTATTTGCCAAATGAAAGGGAAGCGCAATCACGAGATCATCGGTCAGGCGCTCACTGTGCTGGTGAACATGGACCACCGGGGAGCCTGCGGATGCGAAACCAACACCGGCGACGGGGCCGGGATTTTGATCCAGATTCCCCACAAGTTTCTGAAAAAGGCCACGGCTTCACTCGGCTTCACACTCCCTGAAGCGGGCCGCTACGGGCTCGGCATGGTTTATCTCTCGCCCGACCCGCTGGTTCGCACCAAGAGCGAACAATTGTTTGAATCGATTGCCACGGAAGAGGGTCTGACCGTTCTGGGCTGGCGCGACGTGCCCACCGACAACTCGACGCTGGGCAACTCGGCGCTCGAGAGCGAGCCGTTCATGCGCCAGGTATTCATCGAGCGCAGCCCGGATTGCGCGGATGATCTCGCCTTTGAACGCAAGCTCTACATTCTCCGTAAAGTCAGCTATTTCCAGCTCCGCGCCAATGGGTCCGACAATTTCTGGTATTGCTCCAGCCTCTCCAGCCGCACCGCGATTTACAAGGGCATGCTGATGCCGGAACAAGTCGGCCAATATTTCCTCGATCTCGGCGATCCCGACATGGAAACCGCGCTGGCTCTGGTGCACTCGCGTTTCTCCACCAACACCTTCCCCAGCTGGGAGCGCGCCCACCCGTTCCGCTACATCGCCCACAATGGCGAAATCAACACGCTGCGGGGCAATGTCAACTGGATGAACGCGCGGCAACCCCTGTTGAACAGCACGCTTTTTGGCGACGACATCAAAAAAATCCAGCCGATCATCAATGATCATGGGTCGGACTCCGCAAAATTCGACAACGTGTTCGAACTCCTCGTCATGGGTGGTCGCTCGCTGCCACACGCGATGATGATGATGATACCGGAGCCGTGGTCAGGTCACGAGTCGATGAGCGACGAGAAAAAAGCGTTCTATCAATTCCACTCCTGCATGATGGAGCCATGGGACGGCCCCGCCTCGGTAGCTTTCACCGATGGCACGATGATCGGCGCCACGCTGGACCGCAACGGCCTGCGCCCCTCGCGTTACTATGTCACCAAGGACGACCTCGTGATCATGGCGTCCGAAGCCGGAGTGCTGCCGATTCCGCCCGAAAACATCGCCCACAAAGGCCGCTTGCAACCCGGCCGGATGTTCCTGGTCGACATGCAGGAGGGCCGCATCGTCGCAGACGACGAAATCAAACAGCGCATCGCCTCCGAACAACCCTACCGCGCGTGGCTCAACGAAAATTTGATCAAACTCGCTGATGTGAACGATGCTCCGCACGTCGCCGAGCCCGACCATGCAACCATCACCCAACGCCAACACGCGTTTGGTTATACCTTCGAAGACCAGCGGAAAATCCTGCTGCCGATGGCCAAAGAAGGCGTCGAGGCCACTGGTGCGATGGGAACCGACATTCCCCTCGCCGTGTTGTCGAACAAATCGAAGCTGTTGTATGACTACTTCAAGCAACTGTTCGCCCAGGTCACCAACCCGCCGATCGATTGCATTCGCGAGGAAATCGTGACTTCTTCGGTGACAACCATCGGTCCGGAACGCAACCTGCTCGACCCCAGACCGGAGAGTGCACACTTGATCGAACTCCAGACGCCGGTGCTTTCCAACGAAGAACTCGCCAAGCTGAAACACGTGGCCGAAGGTGAGTTCCGCTCGGTCACGCTGCCGATCCTTTTCGACCCGAAACAAGGTGTCAAGGGCTTGGAAAGCGCCTTCGAGGAACTTTGCCGTCAGGCGACCCTGCAAATCGATGCGGGCATGAACATCATCATTCTCAGCGACCGCGGCGTGGACAAACACAATGCCGCAATGCCGGCGCTGCTGGCTGTTTCGGGATTGCATCATTTCCTGATCCGCGAGGGCAAACGTACGCTTGTCGGTCTGGTGCTGGAATCCGGTGAACCCCGCGAAGTCCACCATTTCTGCACCTTGGTCGGTTATGGCTGTGCCGCAATCAATCCCTATCTGGCGTTTGAAACGCTCGACGACATGATCCGCCAGAATTTGCTGGTCGGAGTCGATCATTACACCGCCTGTAAGAATTTCATCAAGTCCGCCACCAAGGGCATTGTGAAGGTGGCATCGAAAATCGGCATCTCGACCATCCAAAGTTATCTCGGCGCGCAGATTTTCGAATGCGTGGGCCTGCAAAAATCGCTGGTGGACAAGTTTTTCACCGGAACCGCCAGCCGCATCGAGGGATCGGACCTGGAGGCCATTGCGATCGAGGCCATCGACCGTCATCAGCGCGCCTACTCGGACCGCAGCGGTCGCACCGAGGCCCTGGAAGTGGGCGGCGAGTACCAATGGCGCGCCGAGGGCGAGGCCCACTTGTTCAGTCCGCAGGTCATTCACTCGCTGCAAAGCGCGGTGCGCACCGGCAATTACAAGACTTTCAAAACCTACAGCGGTTTGGTGAACGAGCAGACAAAGCAGCATTTCACCCTGCGCGGCTTGCTGGATTTCAAACCCAGCACGGCCATCCCGATCGAGGAGGTCGAATCGGTGGACGATATCCTCAAACGCTTCAAGTCGGGAGCGATGAGCTATGGATCGATTTCGGGCGAAGCCCACGAGGCGCTGGCGATCGCGATGAACCGGATCGGCGGCAAATCCAACACCGGCGAAGGCGGCGAGGACCCCGATCGCTATTCTTGGACCAATGAGCGCGGCGACTCGAAAAACAGCGCGATCAAACAAGTCGCGTCGGGTCGATTCGGAGTCACCAGCCTGTATCTCACCCAGGCGCGCGAGTTGCAAATCAAGCTGGCCCAGGGCGCGAAACCCGGCGAGGGCGGACAGCTCCCCGGCGGAAAAGTGTATCCATGGATCGCCAAAACCCGCCACTCGACTCCGGGTGTCGGCCTGATCTCCCCTCCCCCGCACCACGACATTTATTCGATCGAGGACCTCGCCGAATTGATCCACGATTTGAAAAACGCCAACCGCGCCGCGCGAATCAGCGTCAAGCTGGTCAGCGAGGTCGGTGTCGGCACCATCGCGGCAGGCGTCGCCAAGGCCCATGCGGATGTCGTGCTGATCTCGGGATTCGACGGTGGCACCGGAGCTTCGCCGCAGACCTCGATCAAACACGCAGGCCTGCCGTGGGAACTCGGGCTCGCCGAAACCCATCAGACTTTGGTGCTTAATAATCTCCGTTCGCGCATCGCGGTGGAGACCGACGGACAACTGAAAACCGGTCGCGACGTGGTGATTGCCGCGTTGCTCGGTGCCGAGGAGTTTGGCTTTGCCACCGCACCGCTGGTTTCGCTCGGCTGCATCATGATGCGCGTCTGCCACCTCAACACCTGCCCGGTCGGCGTGGCCACCCAAGACCCGGAACTGCGGAAGAAATTCACCGGCGACCCGGAACACGCGGTCAATTTCATGCGCTTCATCGCCACCGAAGTGCGCGAAATCATGGCCGAACTCGGATTTCGCAAGATCACCGACATGGTTGGTCGCACCGATGCGCTGGAGCCGAAACATGCCGTCGAACACTGGAAGGCGAAGGGAATCGACCTTTCCAGCATCCTCTACTCTCCGCCGATGGGACCGGAGGTCGGACGTTTCTGCACGGATGCCCAGGATCACGGATTGGAGAAAAGCATGGACATCACCACGCTGCTGGAGCTTTGCAAACCGGCGATCGAGCGCGGCGAAAAGGTCGAGGCAAAACTGCCGATCATGAACACCAACCGCGTGGTCGGTACGATCCTAGGCAACGAAATCACCAAACGCCACTGGAATGGCCTTCCGGACGACACGGTCTATCTGCAGTTCCGCGGCTCGGCGGGTCAGAGCATCGGCGCTTTCATGCCGAAGGGTGTCACCATCGAGGTCGAGGGCGATGCCAACGACTACGTAGGCAAGGGCCTCAGCGGCGGACGTTTGATCATCTACCCCGATGCGAAGGCCACATTCGCGGCGGAGGAAAACATCATCATCGGCAATGTCGCGCTCTACGGTGCCACCAGCGGTGAACTGTTCGTGCGCGGCGTCGCCGGCGAGCGTTTTGCCGTGCGCAATTCAGGTGTGAATACCGTCGTCGAGGGCATCGGCGATCACGGCTGCGAATACATGACCGGCGGCAAAGTGGTCGTGCTCGGCACAACGGGTCGGAATTTCGCCGCAGGCATGAGTGGCGGGGTCGCCTACATTCTCGATGAACGGGGCGATTTCGCCAAGCACTGCAATACGCAGATGGTCGGACTGGAATCGATCGACGACGAACAGGAAGCCGAATCCCTGCGCGCCTTGATTCAAAAACACGCCGATGCCACGTTGAGCCAGAAAGCCAACAAGGTGCTGGCAAGCTGGAAGGAATCCCTGCCGAAATTCGTGAAAGTCATGCCGCGCGATTACAAACGCGTGCTGCAGGCGATCGCCAAAGCCGAAGCCGACGGCTTGAGCGGCGACGAAGCGCTGGCGGCGGCCTTTGAGGCGAATGCAAAGGATGCCGCACGTGTCGGCGGCGGCTGATGGCCGCGAGTCACACGAATAATCTTCATTTCAAACTACACGCAACATGGGAAAACCTACCGGATTCATGGAATTTACCCGCGAGCTGCCCGCGGACCGCTCGCCTTTGGAACGCCTGGCTGATTGGAAGGAAATCCACCTTCACATGCCGGAGGACAAGCTGCGCACACAAGGATCGCGCTGCATGGACTGCGGAGTGCCGTTCTGCCATACGGGAAAACTCATCAGCGGCATGGCCAGCGGTTGCCCGATCAACAACCTGATCCCGGAATTCAACGACCTCGTGTACCGCGGACTGTGGCGTGATGCGCTCGACCGCCTGCACAAAACCAACAATTTTCCCGAGTTCACGGGTCGCGTCTGCCCCGCACCCTGCGAGGGTTCCTGCGTGCTCGGCATCAACAACCCGCCGGTCACGATCAAGAACATCGAGGTTTCGATCATCGACAAAGGCTGGGACGAAGGCTGGGTTGTCGCCAACCCGCCGGACAAGCGGACCGGCAAAAAAGTCGCGGTTATCGGCTCCGGCCCTGCGGGATTGAGCGCGGCCGCCCAACTCAACAGCGCCGGTCACACGGTGACTGTATTCGAACGCGCCGACCGACCGGGCGGACTGCTGATGTATGGCATTCCCAACATGAAACTCGATAAAAACGAGGTTGTGATGCGCCGGATCAGCCTGCTCGAGGACGAGGGCGTGAAATTCGTCTGCAATACCAATGTCGGCAGCAACTACCCCACGGAGGATCTGCTGAAAGATTTCGACGCGGTGGTTGTCTGCACCGGTGCCACTAAACCGCGCGACCTGTCCATCCCGGGTCGTGAATTGCACGGCATTCATTTCGCCATGGAATTCCTCACCGCCAACACCCAGGCGGTGCTCGACGGCAAAGCTCGCGAAAATTTCATCGATGCCAAAGGGAAAAATGTCGTCATCATCGGCGGCGGCGACACCGGGACCGACTGCGTGGGCACCTCCCTGCGCCATGGCTGCACGACAGTCTGCCAACTCGAATTCCTGCCCAAACCGGCGTTGACTCGTCAGGCCGACAACCCCTGGCCCGAATGGCCGAAGACCTACAAAGTCGATTACGGCCAGGAAGAAGCTGCGGCAAAATTCGGTCATGACCCGCGGATTTACACCACCACCGCCACCCACTTTGAAGGCGATGAAAACGGCGCGGTCAAAGCCGTGCATACCGTGCAGGTGGAGTGGAACAAAAACGAAAACGGCCAGTTTGTGCCGAAAAACATCCCGGGCAGCGAGAAAATCATGCCTGCGGAACTGGTACTGCTGGCGATGGGATTCCTCGGGCCCGAACAACCCTTGCTCGACTCCCTGGGCATTGCCCGCGACGCCCGCACCAATATTTCCGCGGAGCACGAGAAATACACCACCAACATCCCCGGTGTCTTTGCCGCCGGCGACTGCCGCCGTGGCCAAAGCCTCGTTGTCTGGGCCTTCAACGAAGGCCGCGGCGCCGCCCGCGAATGCGACCGCTATCTCATGGGCAACACCGACCTACCCTAAACCGACCCGCCCGGGCGGCAAAGTTTGTCAAAAATCTCCTTGGCAAGGCCGGGGGATTGGCTACTCTGCGCCAATGTAGCTGACGGAAGTTTTCCGACTTTCCAGTCCGCTGACAAAACCGCAACCAACACCGAGCAACCAACAACAGAAATCATGAACAAATCCGACCTGATCAAAGTCATCGCCGAAGTGCCGGGCCTGAGCAAACAGCAAGCCGAACTCGCCTTGAAAGCCTTTTGCGATGCGATCACCAGTGCATTGAAAAGCGGCGAGAAAGTCACCCTGCCAGAATTGGGTACTTTTTCCGTCAGCCAGCGGGCAGAGCGTCCGGGTCGCAACCCGCGCACGGGTGAGGAAATGACCATCAAAGCCCGCAGTGTCCCCAAATTCAAGCCGGGCAAGGCATTGTCCGATTCCGTGAATTGATCCCCACCTGCGATCGCCGCAGGGATCGAAAAGCGACTAAACCAAGCCGGGGACGCTGTTTTCCCAAACGCGTCAGGAGCAGGGAACCTGTAGAGTTGCGCTGCGAAATGCCTCTTAGTTCCGCAGGAACGGCATATCTGCAGCAAACGATTTCACATGATTACCAGCTCCGTAGGTGCGACATTGGAGAAACTTGCCGCATCCACGGCATAGGGGCGGTTCCCCTCCTCAGGAAGGCGAAAAGCACTGCAAGTTTTTGCACCGGCATTTGTCAACCGACGGAGCATGAGTGCCCAGTCTCGGGTCAAGCGGAAGCGGAAAATGTCGGCGGGACGGCGGCGTACGATTACTTCAGCTGATCCAGTGCGAGATTCAGGCTGTTCACGCAGGCCTTGCGGGCCTGGGTGGAACTTCCGGCGTGATTGCGGTTGTACCAACTGAAGGTTTCCGGTTTGAAGGTCTCGCCGGAGCGGTTGACCTGCGCGAAAATGTCGTTGACCAGGCTCTTGATCTTCTTTTTCACATCGACCTCGTTCATCGGGATTTTTTTGCCGGTCATTTCCGCGTTGATCTTCATGACCTCCTGCACCACCGGCTTGTCCTTGTATTCCTCAAAAACCTTGAGAAGCGTGGTGGTGCCGCCGATGTTGATGCCCATGTTGAATCCCGTGTTGGCGACGGCCGCGCCGCCATTGGAGACTTCCAATTTGGAAATCGCCATGCCCAGTTTGGTGAGATCGTCGTATTCACGTATGCTCCTCGCCTCGGCCAGAAACGCGCCGATTTTCAAGGGTTTCCATTCCCATTGTTTGTTGAGCCGGCAAACGACGCTGCCGGTCTGTGCATCGGTGATTTCCTCTCCGAACAAATCCAGCGGCGCTGTCACGGAATTGGCCACCAGCCCGACAACCCTTCCCGTGTTCATGTCGACCACCGCGGCCCCGCCGTTGTTTTGTGTGACCAGCGTGTCCATTTCCAAAATATCCCCGTTGGTTGCCGACACACGGCCCTTGATCAGGGTGGCGGTTCCGCTGTCCTTGCCCAGCACGGCGACTTCCATTCCATCGGTACTGCCATTCCCCGCCCCGAACAGCATCAGCGAGTCGTTCACCTCATCGAGGATTTGCATGCGCACCAAATCGGCCCCTTCCGCGGCCTCAAGGGCTCCGAATTTCGTGAAGACGGTTCCGGCGCTGCTGCGAATGGTCAGCTTGTTGTTGCCCGACAAAACATGCGCCGCGGTATACAGGAATTTTTTTCCATCCACGGCCACTGCGAATCCTGTTCCGGAGTTTTGATCACCCTCGATGATGATGATCGAGTTCGCGGTTTTTGCGAGAACCTTGCCGCCTTCATCCAGAACCCCGGCGGTTCCCGCGGATTTTGCCGTGGTGGCGAGTTGCGCACGCAGCGAGGCATTCTCACGGGTGAGCCTGCCGTAGTCGATTTCCATCTGTGCCAGCTTGTTGACCTTCTCGTTGAGTTCCTTGTATTTTTCCTGAAGTTGTTTCGCGGATTCCGCATCAAGACTTCCGGGTTTCGGTGTGACCCGGGTGATTTCATCGGTCAGCGTGCGGATGTCGCTTTCCTGCGAAGCCACATGTTCCTCCAGTTCCTTGATGGTTTGTTTGGTCTTGGCGCTTGGATTGCAGTTGGCGCTCAATAAGCAAAGCAGCAAGGCGAAAATGAGACGATGGTTTTTCATATGATGGGTTGGGCGACTGGATGATGCAAATTTCCCTTGTCAGCACAAGCACGAACCACCGGACTTCCTCATTTTTCCCGGACCGGACGGCAGGCCAGAGCGATCCAGCAGGCCTGTCGCCTTGAGGGGATGTCGCCATGCCTCCGCGGCAGCCGTTTTCCCTTGGCAATTCATGCTTGGCACCCCCGCGATTCCCCCCTACAAGTCGCCTGCACATGGCTACCGATTTCGAACAAACCCTCGCCTCTTCCGCGAAACTGGAGGGAACCTCACTGCACACCGGCGGAAAAGTGACCCTCTCCATCAACCCGGCACCGGTGGGCCATGGATTCAAATTTCGACGCATCGATCTGCCCGACCAGCCCTTCATCGATGCTGATGTCGACAAGGTGAAAACGGTCGAACGCGCCACCACCCTGGCCGAGGGACCGGTCAAGGTTCACACGGTGGAGCATGTCATTTCCGCCCTGGCCGGCATGGGGGTGGACAATGCGATCATCGAAATGGACTCCAACGAACCGCCGATCGGCGATGGTTCCTCGCGGCCCTTTGTTGAGTTGATCAAAAAGGCCGGGATCATCGCGCAGGATGCCCCGCGCCGGACCTGGGAAATCCGCGAGCCGATCCATCAGGAAACCGGCGACGGCTGCCTCATCACCATCGTGCCGAGCAAAACGTTCCGGGTGTCCGTGACCAATGTCGGACCCGACGGACGATTCACGCAGTATTTCTCCAGCGAAGTCACTCCGGCGCTGTACGAAAAGGAAATCGCCCCGGCGCGGACTTTTGTTTACTACGAGGACGTCAAACCGCTGCTCGAAAAAGGGCTGATCAAGGGCGGATCGCTGGAAAACGCCGTGGTGGTCCGCGGCAACGAAGTGATGTCCAAGGAAGCCCTGCGCTTCCCTAACGAGTTCGCCCGCCACAAGGCGCTCGACCTCATCGGCGACCTGATGCTCTCGGGCAAACGAATCCTCGGCCATGTCATCGCAGTCAAACCGGGACACGGCCCCAACACCGTGATGGCGGCGACGGTGAAACGCGAGTACAGCCGGATGCGCTCGATGGTGCCGCCGATCAGCATTCCCAGCGGTGAAGCGGTGCTCGATATTCACGACGTTTTGAAAATCCTGCCGCACCGCTATCCGTTTCTTCTGGTGGACCGGATTGTGGATTTTGTCGGCGACAGCAAATGCACCGCGATCAAGAACGTCACGATCAACGAGCCGTTCTTTCCGGGGCATTTCCCCAATCATCCGGTCATGCCGGGAGTCTTGCAACTGGAGGCCATGGCCCAGGTTTCCTCGGTGTTGATGCTGCGCAAGCCCGAGAATCAGGGAAAAATCGGCTACTTCATGAGTGCCGACAACGTCAAATGGCGTCGTCCGGTATTGCCGGGAGACACCTTGTTCATTGAAGCCGAGGTCATCAAAATCCGCGGCTCCATCGGTCAGACCCGGGCGCGCTGTCTGGTCAACGGCGAGGTGGTTTCGGAAGGCGAACTGAAATTCGCGCTGGTGGCAAGTTAACCGAGACCGCCCTAGGCATGCCGCAATCCTCCCGCACACTGCAGCTGAATCTGCTGGTTTTGTTGCTTGCCACCACCACGGTGCTCGGGCGGTTGATTTCCCTGCCCGCGACCGCGATGGTGGCGTGGCGGACTTTCCTGGCCATGCTCGGCATGGGACTGTGGCTGATGATCGGGAAAAAAGCGCCGGTCCGCATCCCGCCCGCCCTGGCCTGCAAGTTCCTCGGCGTCGGCGGCGTGATCGGCCTGCATTGGCTGCTGCTCTTCGCCAGTGTCCAGGTCTCCAATATTTCCATCGGCCTGACCGGCATGGCGTCGATCTCGCTCTTCACCGCATTCACGGAGCCGTTGATGGAAGGACGCTGCATCCGCAAGCACGAAATTTTGTTAGGTCTGCTGGTGCTCGGCGGACTGGCGCTGGTGGCGGGGGTGGAATCGAGCCATCGAACAGGCTTGTTTCTCGCCCTCGGGGCCGCCCTGCTGGCCGCCATTTTTCCGGTGATGAATCGCAAACTGGTCCTCGCCCATCACTCGCCCGAGACCATGTTGTTTTGGGAAATGCCCGGTGCCTGCGTCGTGGCCCTGCTCGCCCACCCGCTTTTTTTTCCCGTCGAGTCGCTGTGGCAGTGGCGCGGTCTCGACTGGTTCTGGCTGCTGATCCTGGCCCTGGTCTGCACGGTTTTCGCCCACGCCTATCACATTCACTTGCTGAAAAAAACCAGCGCCTACACCAGCAATCTGGCGATGAATTTGGAACCGGTCTACGGCATCCTGTTCGGCACGCTGCTGTTCCATGAAAACAAGTCGCTGCATCCTGCGTTTTACATCGGCTCGCTGACGATCATCGTCGCCAACATGATCCACATTCCGCTGGCTCGCAGGTTGATGCGCGAACCTTGATGCGTCGATGCTTACAACGCTGTCAAAGTCAGATTGCGAAACGATATCTCCATGTCCACGCCCGGGTGGACCTGCAGTCCGACCGGACCTTTTTCCAACGCTTCGTCGGTGGTGTAGTCCAGCACTTGTTTGCCGTTGAGGGTGACAATGTATTTTTTGCCCTTCACCTCGATCTTGATCTTGTTCCACTCGCCGGTCTTGAGCAACGCATCAACTCCCACGGCCTCGACGGGATAGATGCCTTTTTTGCCGATGTACGGAGAACAAGTCATGTCGCGCTTCAGCGACCTCGACACGCCCAACTGGATCTGCTCGCTTTCATTGCGAAGAAAAAATCCGGAGTCGATCTGTCCGCTGAAACGGAACTCCGCCTCGAGAACGAAGTCGGTGAAAACCTCCTTCGTCCACAACACCGAGCCCTGTTTTTTTTCGTTGGATTTGCCGACGATCACGGCATCCTTGACTTGCCAGCAATCGTCCGCGCCGGTTGTTTTCCAACCCTCGAGTGACTTGCCGTCAAACAGGACGACCGGCTCCGCTGCGTTCAGCATGAAAGCGGTGAAAAGCAGGAATACGCCTTGTTTCATAAGACTGCGGCGTATTCCGCGAGCTGCGGATTTGCGATCCTTTGCTGTTGAAGAAACAATTCGAGCCCATCGACAAGTGCGATCCAACTCGCTTCAATGATGTTCTCCGATACCCCCACTGTGCTCCAACTGGTTTCCCCATCGGTGCAAACAACAAGCACGCGGGTTTTCGATGCCGTTGCCTCGTGGCCGTCGAGAATCCTGACCTTGTAATCCACCAGTGTCACCCGGGAAAGTTCCGGATAGAAGGGCAGCAGCGCCTTGCGCAGTGCCACATCAAGGGCATTCACCACGCCGTTGCCTTCCGCGACGGTATATTCAGGCGTGTCGTTGACAAACACCTTGACCGTGGCCTCGCAGACCGGAGGGTGGCCGTCGCGATACTGGCGGAAACTGGTGTGGTATTCCTTTAGGTCGAACGGCTTGCGATATTGCCCCGTTTCCTTGCGGATCAGCAGTTCGAGCGAACCGCCGGCCGACTCGAACGAATAACCGGCGTTTTCCATTTCCTTGACGGTTTGCAACAGTCGCTTGGCGGAATCCGAGCCCTTTTCCAGGGCCAGGCCCATTTGCTCGGCTTTGATCAGGATGTTCGTCTGCCCCGCCAGTTCCGAAACCAGAATGTTCTGCGAATTACCCACCTCTTCCGGGCGGATGTGCTCGTAGCTGCGCGCAAGTTTCTGCACGGCGTTCACGTGCATGCCGCCCTTGTGGGCAAATGCGGTCCGACCCACAAAAGGCGCGCGGGAAAAATGCGGGTTGTTGGAGATGTCGTCGACGAAACAGGACAGATCCTTGAGTTCCTCCAAATGCGAGGTCACCGGGATCCCCATCTTCAATTGGAGAATCGGCACAACCGAAGTCATGTTGCAATTCCCCGTCCGCTCGCCATAGCCATTGATGGTGCCCTGAACCTGCACGGCACCAGCCTGCACGGCGGCCAGCGCGTTGGCCACGGCCAGTTCACAGTCGTTGTGGGTGTGAATGCCGATCGGCACAGCGGGGATTTTCGCACGAACCGCGAGGCAGATTTCCTTGATTTCATAAGGCAGGGTGCCGCCATTGGTATCGCAGAGGACAAGAATGTCGGCTCCGCCCTCGGCAGCGGCAAGCAGGGTCGCCAGTGCATGCTCGGGGTTATCCTTGTAGCCGTCGAAAAAATGCTCGGCATCATAGACGACCTCCCTGCCGTGCTTTTTCAAGTGACTCACGGTGTCGCGGATCATCGCCTGGTTTTCCTCGACGCTGGTGCGCAAAACTTCGGTCACATGCAACTCCCAGCTCTTGCCGAAAATCGTCACCACCGGGGTTTCGGCATCGAGCAACAATGCCACCTGGGCATCGTTTTCCACCGGAGTGTCGGCGCGACGCGTCGATCCAAATGCCGCGAGCTTCGCATGGTTGAGTTTCAGTTTTTTCGCCTGCTGGAAAAACTCCACATCCTTGGGGTTGGAGCCAGGCCAACCACCCTCGATGTAATCAAATCCGAAGCTGTCCAAGCGTTCGGCAATTCGCAGTTTGTCCAGGACCGATAGTTGAAAGCCCTCGCCCTGCGTTCCATCGCGCAGGGTGGTATCATACAAATACACTGGTTTGACAGAACTTGACATCGCGCGATGAGGCTAGCGCCGGCGGAGTGACAAATCCAGCAAAAAAACGGCTCATGGAAATGCTCCCGGCGGGAATCGAACCTGCATTTGCCCTTTAGGAGAGGGCCGTTCTATCCATTGAACTACGGGAGCGGCGAACAAGGAATAGCCCGGATGCCACGGCTGTTCAAGCCAATCCTGCACAAATCTGCCCGTCGACCGCCGCCCCGACCGGACGGCTCCAAGCAGTCATCCCATCAGGAACCCGGTCGGGCGCGCTAACATGCATGGTTGTAAAATCCACTTTTCATATCTTGTGGGGAACAGAAAAGACCCTGTTCATTCCATTCATTTTTTCGGAACTGGCTCCCATCGCAGATAGAAATGTCTCTGCTTCTCAACTTGTGTAGAGACTTTAAAAAGTTACGGAACGACGATCATCGCATCTCCTGGAGCCAAGGCTTTGAAATGCTTTAGATTGAGCGTCAGCAATCTCTCGCACCGGGCGGCACGTGCACCGACGATGTGCAGCGCATCATAAATGGCGCCGCTGGCGAGGTTTTGAGCCGCAGTGAGCGTGATGGCTTGCTTGTAGGTCTTACCGCTGAGGGCAATGATCGTAAAGTGCGGCAGGATGCTTGAGTCAAGGAGCCGTTGAACATCAGTGGGTGAAAGCCTTGGCTTTAGAGGAAGCGCAGTGAGGGTGGCGAAGAGTTCCGCCAGCGCATGGGTGGTGAGGTGAGCCTTGATGGTGCCATTCTGGGCGGCCTTGAGATGAGGAAAAGCGATCGCGTGATGCGGATGCTGCTTGAGCAAGGCCGCCACCAGTGTGGAGGTATCGAAACAGACTCTCATGGCTGGTTAAATGCCGCCTAGATCGCGGCTGCGTTGGTTCCGTTGCTGATCCATGAAAGTGGGGATGTCCCAAGCGGCTGTAGGCACTTCACTGGAACAAACAAGGATGCCGTTTTCCATGATGGTAGAAGTAGCAGGGTGCACGGGGCGTAGTGTCAGAACATCCCCTTCCAAGGTAATCTCAAGCTCATCACCGGGCTGTAGGGCGAGGCGATCCCGCAACGCTTTAGGGACGACGATACGGTTCATCTTATCAAGAGTTGAAGTCATGGCACAACAATTGCCATTTGCCGTGTCAATTGTCAAATTAATGTTGATGGACGAATCTACCGATGAGTAAAAGTATGTGTCCCGACTGTCTTCCGTTGGGTCTGAAAATGCGTCAGACAAGTTCCCCAGACAATATGCTCAGGAGGGCACCATCCAGCATCCACGGCCACCACCGCCGCCATTCGGCATCTCGACCATACAGCCTACTGAGCCGCCCTGGCAGGCGGTCAAGAAATGGATTCCCGACGACGAACCTGACCTCATTTGGTTCAACCAACCCCGGAATCCCTCCCATCCTGACCCGGACTGTGTCGACCAAAGTCCGACATGGCAAGCACCAGAAATCCTCTTGGACGACGGTCGTATCTTGGTTCTCGAATACACCTGAAAGAGGCGCACCGGCATCCCGCCTGTTACCCCATCCGAAAAAAATCGCTGCAAAAAAAATCTTGCTACAGCGGTCTGGAAAGCTACGCTAGCGGCGGATAAAAACAGCCGAGAATTCAGCCAAATCGGCCTCTGGAGCACTCTCCTCATTTCAAAATTTCAGCTTTCAGCGTTTCAGCTTTACCCAAATCTCCCCTTTTCCCCGCGCCTTGAACCTTTCGTTTTCATTCCTGTGTACATCAACTCCAATAGCAAATTCCTAGCAATATATACCTATGAGTGCAACAGCGATCCTTCAACTCAAACAGCAACTATCCCGGCTCAGCGACAAGCAGCGCCAAGAGATAGTCGCTTTCTTGCACCATCTGAAGCAGGAAACTCCTGCGTGGCAAAAGGAAATGGCCCGCCGCATGGAGGAAATGGACGAGGGCAAGAAATTCCGCGTCCCCAAGCCGGGTTCCTTCGCCTGAAATGGCAATCCATGCATACGACCCTGTTCTTTCCGCCAATGCTTGGGAGTTCTTCGGCTCCCAGTCCCGCAAACGCCAACTACGAATGGCCCGGTTGATCCACCAGCTTGCTGAATCCCCTCACCGTCTGGGCGAATATCAAAACGCAGATAGCACCGGTCGCCCTTTGGAAAACCTCCGCCTCGAAAATTGTCTTTTCACCAATTGGGCGGACGCCGGTGCGAAAGAACTTCGCATTCTCGACATCACGCCTCTCTGAATCGCGGAGAAAGTCAGTTACTTGGGGGTATACTAACATAAAATTTCCCGTAAAATTTCCCGCAGAAATCATTAAAAACGAATCTCGGTTGGTTCAACCGTCCCGTGAATCCATCAGAACCAGACCCGGACTGGTTCGACCAGCACCCGAAATGGCAGGCAGCGGTTGCGGATCGTTTGGTGATCTGCTTTGCCCATTTTGACTGGTGTGGATGAGGCTTCGAAAAATTTATGCAAAAACCCGCGGCAGGAGGAAAGCGAATCCATATGATGAGTCCATTGACTCAAGACTCGCCCCGCCGTCACACAACTCACGAGAGCAAAGTTGCATCGATGCCTTAACCACCCGAGTAATGGCAAAAATGCAAGAGCGGCTCTGATGAACGTTTGCGTAGCCATCGTCCTTTCGAGAGCAAAGTCCGGGGGTGAAAACCATTCGACCGCCGCCCCGACCGTACGGCTCCAAACAGTTCTCCCATGGGGAACCCGGTCGAGCGTGCTTTCATGCATGCTTGGAAAATCTTGCCGTCCGGCGCTTCCCTCGCAACCCGTTAACTCCTCTCACTTCCCATCCCGCAAGCCAACACGAGCCAAGTTCCAGAACCAGACCGGTCAAATAACCCCAGCGCCCTGGGAACACATGACCGCGGCGCTGGTGACGGGTATTCCACCCCTGGCGAAACGTGCCCAGCAACTGTGTAAAGTCCCGCAGAATCTGTAAGAAAAGTTCGTCGAAGCAATCTTGCTGTGGCGCGATGACAAGGTCTGGACTTTTTTGGCTCCATGCGCGCATCCGCCGGCTCAAAAAAAGAGATCGCATTTCACGGAAATTCGCGTAGTGATTGGCGCATGCGAATTGTGATTTCCATCCTGTTATTGAGTGGTTCCCTGCTTTATTCCGAAGAAGCCGCGCCCAGTGATGCCTTGAAAAAAACCATCGACGGCGCGGGTGAAAACGCCTCGCAAATCCGCAGCGCCTGGGAAAAATGCCCGGTCGATCAGCGCAAGGGCATGGAGTTCCTGCTCGTCAACATGCCGACCCATGATGCCAAAACCCTGCAAGCCGACTTCCTGTTGGAAAACGTCGCTCTCGCCTTTCGTGCCCGCAATGAGATGCCCTGGGGCAGGGAAATTCCCGAGGAGATTTTTCTCAACGATGTATTGCCTTATGCCTGCCTGGACGAGTCACGGGATTCCTGGCGCGCGGATTTTTTCAATCGCTTCCGGGCCATCGCCAGCGACGCGCAAACGGCGCATGAGGCCTTGAAACGCGTCAACTCCAGCATGATCAGGGAAACCGGCGTCCGCTACAGCACCAAGCGTCGGGTGGCCAACCAGGGGCCGAAGGAGTCGATGGAGCTCAAAATGGCCTCATGCACCGGGCTTTCGATTTTGCTAGCCGATTCGCTGCGCTCCATTTGCATACCCACCCGCATCACCGGGACCGCGATGTGGACCAACAACAAAGGCAATCACAATTGGAACGAAGTCTGGTTACCCGAGTACAAGCAATGGAAATTCACAGAATACGGCAACAACTCCGAGGAGCTTGATCGCGGATGGCTTCTGGGCGAAGCCGCAAAAGCCGTGCCCGGCAGCCTTGTTTATGGAGTTTACGCAACAACTTGGAAAAAATCGGCAAACCATTTCCCGATGGTCTGGAACGACCGTGACACGAGCGTGGCCGCGGTGGAAGTCAGCCAGCGCTACATCGAACTCGGTGCGCCCCACTTGCAAAAAGCCGGTGAGTGCGAACTCCAGATTGAGGCGGTGAAAAAATCGGCGGATGGCAGTCCAATGCGCGAATCCGTGGAGGTGGAAGTGTTGCAAGATGGCAAACGCATTGCCAAGGGTGCCACTCCCTCAGCAACAGACGACACCAACCACTTTCTTTGCGTCCGTGTTCCGCAAGGCGCGCCGTGCCGGTTGATAGTTTCCGGCAGGAACCCCCAATCCCCGTCGTCCGTGGAAGAGGTGGTTCCGAAGGATCAGGAGAAAAATCGAAGAATCACCCTTCACCTTCCCTGATTCAGCGCCTGCGTTTTCATCTTCGATCGCAATGCAACGGATCGCATTGATGTCGAACTCCGCAAAATGAGAGAACCCCTCCGACTCCGATGCCATGCCTGTCCTTCTCACCAATCCTCTCGAGACATTTCCCATCGGCAACCTGCCTTTGAACGAACATCTGGCGGACTTGCCGATCCACCGCCATCCCCACGCCTGGGTCAGCCGCATCGATGCGCTGGCTTTGTTGTATTCGGGAAAATCGACTCTGATCGATGCCAGGGGAGCGACCCTCGCCTGGCTTGGCATCGCTCCCGATCCGGACTCGGCTCATGAAGCAAGCACATCGCTGATGCTCGTTCATTCCTGGGATCTGCTCGCGGCCAACGAAGACTATCTATCGCGATTCAGCGAATCCAACATCTGCGGCGAGGTGCACGAATCAGCGGTCCTCGATGGCTGCGTTCACCTCGGCAAAAACTCGCGCATCCTGCCGGGTGTGGTCATCGAAGGCAATGTGGTTATCGGCGAGCACTGCAAAATCGGGCCGAACTGCTATATCCGCGGTTCGACATCAATCGGCGATCACTGCCACATCGGCCATGCGGTGGAAATCAAGAATTCGATCATTCTATCGCACAGCGCCATCGGTCATTTGTCGTACGTAGGCGACTCGGTGATCGGTCGCGGTGTGAATTTCGGTGCCGGCACGATCACATCAAATCTTCGTCATGACGGCAAGAACCACCGCACTCCCGTGGCAGGTCAATTGATCGATACCGGACGAAGGAAATTCGGCACCATTGTCGGCGACGGCGTGCACACCGGTATCAACACCTCAATCTACCCCGGCAGAAAATTTGCCCCCGGCAGCACCACGCTTCCCGGCGAAGTCGTGAACAAGGATAAAAGCCGCTGATCAGGTTGTTCGCCTGCCAGTGAGAAAGTAGCGGCTGTGGGACTCGAACCCACACACGTAAGCACTCGATTTTATACGCATCCTTCGTGAAATACGTGGCAAAAAGGAAATAAACAGCTTTGTAGGCAAATCTTCTTGACGGAAACTAGCAGATTCATGAACATGTTTTTACTGCTTTTACATGCTCACACTAAAATTTCCCGACAAAAACTCAGGCGAGACACTTGGTTTTGATGTCCACACCTGAGGAGTCTGTCTTGCCATTTTCAGATCATGCCAACGCCAATCAACAACTCCGGCCTACGCGACAACCATTCCCGTGGGAGTGCGGGAGACTTCCTCAGAGAGAAGATCAGTGCCGGCAGCGAACTTTCCTTTGTCTCGGCCTATTTCACCGTCCATGCCTACGCGGCACTCAAAGACCCCTTGGAGGCGGCGGACCATCTCCGCTTTCTTTTCGGTGACCCTGCATCCGTCACCAACTTGGAAAAGGAGAAGAAACAGGCCCGCCATTTCGTCCTCGGCAATGAGCGGCAGGAACTGACATTAGGGAACCAACTCACCCAGAAACAGGTCGCACGCGATTGCGCCGCCTGGATTCGCGACAAGGTCGAAATCCGTTCTGTCACCCGATCTGCTTTTCTTCACGGCAAACTCTACCACATCCGCAAAGACGGACTTGATCAGGCCCTCCTCGGCAGCTCGAATTTCACCGTCCCCGGCCTCGGCCTCAAATCCTCGGGAAACAATGTCGAGTTGAACCTCATCGTCGATTCCAAGCGCGATGTGGCGGACCTCCGCACATGGTTCGACGAACTCTGGAACGACCAGACCATCACCAGCGATGTCCGTGAAAAGGTCCTCGCGGAGCTGGACCGCCTCCACTCGGATCACGCCCCGGAGTTCATCTACTACCTCACGCTTTTCCACCTTTTCCGCGACTACATCGACGGGGCGAAGGATCTCGACGACGCCCTCACCCGCACGGCGCTCCCAGACACAGGCATCTGGCAAGCCCTCTACTCATTCCAAAAGGACGGGGCAAAGGCCGCCATTAACAAGATCCTCGCCACCAACGGTTGCATCCTCGCCGATAGCGTAGGCCTCGGGAAAACCTTCACCGCGCTCGCGGTCATCAAATACTTCGAGCTGAAAAACGAGCGGGTCCTCGTCCTCTGCCCGAAAAAGCTCCGCCGCAACTGGACAGTCTATCGCTCCAACGACACCCTAAACCCCTTCGACAAGGACCGCTTCCGTTATGACGTCTTGTCCCACACCGATCTCTCGCGGGAAAGAGGCGATGTCGATGGCATTAACCTCGCCACCATCAACTGGGGAAACTACGACCTCATCGTCATCGACGAGTCCCACAATTTCCGCAACAACGCCATCCGCGAAGCCAAGGATCCCGACGAGACCGTCCGCCGCACCCGTTATCAGCGGCTCATGGAGGACATCATCCAGCAAGGCATCCGCACCAAGGTCCTGCTCATCTCCGCCACCCCGGTCAACAATCAGCTCGCCGACCTCCGCAACCAGATTTCCTTCATCGCCGGCGGCGACGTGACCCGCAGCGAGATTGCCAACCAGTCCTTCCAAGAAACCCTCGGCATTGCCTCAGTCAAGGACACCACCCGCATCGCCCAAAGCCACTTCACCACCTGGTCGAAGAAGAAACCTGAGGAACGCACGACGAAAGACCTTCTCCAAGCCATCGGCGGGGACTTTTTCAAACTCCTCGACGGTCTCAGCATCGCCCGGTCCCGCAAGCAGATCGCCACTTACTACAAGGACGAGATGAAGCGCCTCGGCGGCTTCCCCAAGCGCCCGCCGCCCATCGCCATCCATCCGCCGATCGACATCGCCGACAAGTTCCTCTCCTTCGAGAAACTCAATGACGAGATCAGCGCCCTCAATCTCGCCCTCTATCATCCTACCAGCCAATTACGCGACGACCTCCCACCCGCCATCCGTGCCGCCTACGAAGACAAAATCCTCGGCGGCTTCACGCAACAAGGACGTGAAAAAATCCTCGTCGCCATGATGAAGATCAACTTCCTCAAACGCCTCGAAAGCTCGGTGGATTCCTTCCGCCTCACGCTCCAGCGCACCATCCAGAAAATCGACGACCTCGAAATCAAGATCGCGAAATTCGAATCTCACGCGGAGGCCAACGACGACCTCGACTTCGATTCCGTCTTCCCCGATCAATTCGAAGACCCCGACATCGACCCGGACCTCGTCAAAGGCTTCACCATCGGCGGCCGCCGCAAGCTCCACCTTGCCCACCTCAAGCTCGACGAATGGCTCAAGGCCGTGCGCCACGATAAAGCCCAGCTCCAATTTCTACTCGATAAAACCGAAAGGGTCACCCCCGCTCGTGATGCCAAGCTGGCCCAGCTCCGCGAACTCATCGCCGGAAAAATCGCGAATCCCAGCACCAACCGCAACGGCAAGACCGTCCGCAAAATCCTCGTCTTCACCGCCTTTGCCGACACCGCCAAATATCTCCACACCCAGGTCAAGGACTGGGCGCGTAACGACCTCGGCATCCACCTCGCCCGCGTACTCGGCGATGGCGACAACGCCACCACCCTCGGAACCACCGACTACGATGACATCCTCACCAACTTCTCGCCCATCGCGAAACGCCGCTCCGAGCAGAAAAACCGTTTCCCGGATCAGGATCAGGAAATCGACCTGCTCATAGCCACCGACTGTATCTCGGAAGGTCAGAACCTCCAGGATTGCGATTTCCTCATCAACTATGACATCCACTGGAACCCGGTCCGCATCATCCAGCGCTTCGGCCGGATCGACCGGATCGGCTCGCTCAATGATTCCGTCCAGCTCGTCAACTTCTGGCCCGTGGCCGACCTCGACCTCTATCTGAACGTCAAACACCGCGTCGAGGCCCGCATGGCTCTTGCCGACCTCGCCGCCACTCAGACGGACAACCTGCTGGAAGTCGATCAACTCGACGACCTCATCAGCGAGGATCTCCGCTTCCGCAACAAACAGCTCAAGAAACTCCAAAACGAAGTCCTCGACCTCGAAGACCTCGATGACTCACCCAGCCTCACCAGCTTTTCGCTCGACGAATTCCGCATCGAACTCCTCCAGTTTCTCGAAAGCCGCCGTGCCGAGTTGGAGGAAGCCCCGCTCGGGCTCTACGCCGTGGTTCCGCCCCCGGAGAAACACGCGCCGCCTATTCAGCCGGGAGCTTTGTTCTGCCTCCGCCGCGCCTCCCATGTGGACATCAAATCCGGCACCGGGGAAAAGCTCAACCCGCTAGCCCCGCATTTCCTCGTTTACATCCACGACGACGGCACCGTCCGCTTCTCCTTCGCCCAGCCGAAGGAAGCTCTCAACCTTCTCCGCGCCCTCGCCGCTGGCAAAACCAGCGCTTTCACCAAGCTCTGCGCACAATTCGATTCCGTCACGAATAACGGCGCGGACATGAGCCACTACGCGACCCTGGTTGCCAGCGCCCTCCGCGCCATCGAGACCACCTTTCAGAAACGTGCAGTGGTCAATCTCCTCTCCGGCCGCGACGGACTCCTGCCCACTGCCGAGGAATCCGTCACCGCCGATCAAGGTGACTGGGAACTCGTCACCTGGCTCGCCATCGTCAAACCTTCGTGACCCCATGCCCGACTCCAGTGAATATCTTCCAGCCGATCCCGGATACCAGCAGCTTTTGGGACGCATCTCCACCGTTTACTCCACCGGCCAGGTTTGTGCACATCAGGCCGTCAACGCCCACATCACCGAGACCTACTGGCAGATCGGCCATGACATCGTCGAGTTCGAGCAGGGCGGCAACATCCGTGCGGAATATGGCAAGCGATTGGTGGCGAGACTGGCGAAAGACCTCACCGTCCGGCACGGCAAAGGCTTCAGTCGCAGCAATGTCATGATGATGAAGGCCTTTTATCTGGCATTCCCAAAAGTCCAGACGCTGTCTGGACAATTGAGTTGGTCTCACTACGTCGAGTTGCTCTCGATTGATGACACCCTGGAACGAGGCTTTTACGAGAAGCAGGCGATTGCTGAAAAGTGGAGCGTGAAGGAGCTGCAACGGCAGAAGCGCACTGCTCTTTTCCTCCGCCTCGCCGCAGGGAAAGACCGGGAAGGAATTCTCACCTTGGCACGCGAAGGGCTGATCGTAACCCAGCCGGCGGAATTGCTCCGCGATCCCTACGTCTTCGAGTTCCTGAAAATTCCCGAGCCGCATACCGTCTCCGAGACCGATCTCGAAACCCTCCTCTGCGACCACCTCCAGCCCTTCCTTCTGGAACTTGGCAAGGGCTTCACCTTCGTCGGCAGGCAATACCGCATCACTCTCAACAACACCCACTATCGGGTCGATCTCGTTTTCTATCACCGCATCCTCCGCTGCTTCGTCCTGATCGATTTGAAAATCAACGATGTCGAGCATCACGACATCGGCCAGATGAACATGTATCTCGGCTACTTCGCCACCGAGGAAACCACCGAGGGCGACAATCCGCCCATCGGCATCATCCTCACCCGCAACAAGGACGAGCTGCTCGTCGAATACGCCACCTATCAAATGAACAGCCAGCTCTTCGTCCAGAAATACCAACTCTATCTTCCCGACCGCGAGGAACTCCGCCGCGAGCTGGAACTCACCTTGCAACTCGCCGAAGATCGCGCCAGCGAAGAAAACTGATCCCCATGCCAGAACTCCGACAGCCGATCAAATCCGCGCTCGCCTCTTTCGCCAAGAGACCCATCCGCGATGCCTCATTCGAACTCTTCACCGAACTCGGCTACCGCAGCGAGCGCACCTTAGACTTTGGCTCTGTCGGGCATTTCTGCTCAGAATACGACAAGAACGGACTGCTCACATCTTTCCAGCCCGCCGCCAACTGGCAAAACATCAGCCTCGTTTTCCAGCTCACCGGAGAGGACATCAGAAAGGGCAGCGGTAGACAGATGCAATTCCAGACTGAAGATCTACGAACACCTGCCGACCTCACTAAACGCCAGATCCTATCCTATCTCTTCATCGCCATCGAGTTGAAGCTCCCAGCGGACAACAAGCTCCGCACACGCACTGACCTCTGCGAGATCGCCCGTGCAATCAACCGGCTTTTTCCGATGCCCGCCCTGATCCTATTCAAGGAACAGGAATTCCTCTCCATAGCCATCACCTATCGGCGCACGAACAAGAAGGACTCCTCCAAGGATGTCGTTTCCCGCAAGGTCACGCTCATCAAGGACATCCGCTATGCGACACCGCATCCGGGGCATGTCGCCATTCTCGAAGACTTTGCCCTGCCAACACTCAGCGAGTTCCGTGGTCGCGACATCAAAACTTTCGCTGACCTCGATACCGCCTGGAATGAATCCCTCTCCGTCGAACTCCTGCGCCGCCGTGCCTACCGGATGCTCGCCGATTGGTATTTTTGGGCGCGCCAGCATGCCGAGTTCCCACCGGATGCCACGCCTGATGCGGATGGCAAACCCTCGCTCCACCTGATTCGTCTGCTGACCCGTGTGA
>Ga0114972_10000506_pt1 | contig 28765 bp, 26 predicted proteins | sample M_140807_EF_Meta_FD_87354 | JGI IMG/M metagenome (GOLD analysis project Ga0114972, IMG submission 87354) | Freshwater microbial communities from Lake Montjoie, Canada to study carbon cycling - M_140807_EF_MetaG | ecosystem: Environmental > Aquatic > Freshwater > Lake | place: Lake Montjoie...
CGGCTGGCCGTTGAACCGGGCCCGCAGCTCGGGATCCTGCGTGGCGATGCCGACAGGGCAGGTGTTGAGGTGGCACTTCCGCATCATGATGCAGCCGATCACGACCAGCGCCCCGGTGGCGATGCCGAACTCCTCGGCGCCGAGCATCGTGGCGATCGCGACGTCCTTGGCGGTGCGGATCATGCCGTCGGTCTGGACGGTGATCCGGCCGCGGAGATTGTTCATGACGAGCACCTGATGGGCCTCGGCGAGGCCGAGCTCCCACGGCAGGCCGCAGTGCATGATCGACGTCTGCGGACTGGCCCCGGTGCCGCCGTCGTGGCCGGAGATGAGGACGACGTCGGCCTTCCCCTTCGAGACCCCCGCCGCCACCGTCCCGACGCCGACCTCCGCCACGAGCTTGACGCTGATCCGGGCGTGGTGGTTGGCGTTCTTGAGATCGTGGATGAGCTGGGCGAGATCCTCGATGGAGTAGATGTCGTGATGCGGCGGCGGGCTGATCAGCATCACCCCCGGCGTCGAATGGCGCAGCTTGGCGATCAGCCCGGTCACCTTGAAGCCCGGCAGCTGCCCGCCTTCGCCAGAATCGGAACGCGCGCCGATCCGGTTCATGGCGATGGAGAGAGTCTCATGCGCCTCCGGGCTGAGTGCGCCGAGCGAGATGCCCGGGGCGACCAGGCGCTTGCGGATTTCGGTGATGCTTTCCACTTCCTCGAGCGCGACCGGCAGGCGGCCCTCGGCGCGGAAGTCCAGCAGGTCGCGCAGCGCGACCGGCGGCTGCCGGCGGACGGCTTCCGAATAGCGCTTGAAGGTGCCGTAGCTGTCGGTCTCCACCGCCTGTTGCAGCGTGTGGATCAGCCCGCCGTCGAAGGCGTGGCTCTCGCCGCGCAGCCGGCGCTTGTACAGGCCGCCCACCGGCAGGGCGACGGCATCGGCATCCCAGGCGATCCGATGCAGCCCGAGCACGCGCCGGGCGATGCCCGACAGCCCGATCCCGGAGATGCGGGACGGTACGCCGGGGAAGAATTCCGCCACCAGCGCGCGGGACAGACCGATGGCCTCGAAATTCATCCCCCCGCGATAGGAGGAGACCACGGAGATGCCCATCTTCGACATCACCTTCAGCAGTCCCTTATCGACCGCCTTCTTGTACTTCGCCACGCAGGCCGCGAGGGAGGCATCGCCGAACAGGCCGCGGCGCTGGCGGTCGGCGATACTCTCCTGCGCCAGATAGGCGTTCACCGTGGTCGCGCCCGCGCCGATCAGCACGGCAAAATAGTGCACATCGACGCATTCGGCGCTGCGGACGTTCAGCGAGGTAAAGGTCCGCAGCGAATGCCGCACCAGATGCGTGTGCACCGCGCCGACCGCCAGGATCATCGGGATCGGCGCCCGTGCCGGGCCTTGCGCTGAATCGCTCAGGATCACATGCGCGCAGCCGCGCTGCACCCCCTCCGCCGCCTCGCGGCGGATGCGTTCGAAGGCGCGGCGCAGACCGGCTTCGCCATCCTCAGCCGAGAAGGTGCAATCGACCTCGCAGGCATTGGCGCCCATGAACTGGCGCATCGCCTCGAACTCGGCATTCGACAGGACCGGGCTGTCCAGCATCAGCATGTCGCACTGCGTCGGGTCCTCGTCGAGGATGTTCCCGAGATTGCCGAGCCGGGTCTTCAGCGTCATCACCCGCGTCTCTCGCAGGCTGTCGATCGGCGGGTTGGTGACCTGGCTGAAGGTCTGGCGGAAATAGTGGTGCAGGCCGCGGTAGCGGCTGGAGAGCACGGCAATGGGCGTATCGTCGCCCATCGAGCCGACGGCTTCCTGCGCGTCCTCGACCATAGGATGCAGGATGGTCTCCAACTCCTCCAGGGTGTAGCCGACCGCAAGCTGGCGACGGCGTAGCTGCTCGCCGCGCAACAGCTCAGGCTCTGCGATGCCGGCACGGACGATGCCGTCGATGCTGATGGTGCGCTCGGTCCATTTGCCGAAGGGGCGACGGGCAGCGATCAGATCCTTCAGATCGCGGTCATCATAAAAAGCCCCACTTTCCAGATCGACGCCGATGCACTGCCCGGGGCCAACCCGCCCCTTGGCGAGGATCTGGTCCTCCGGCAGCTTCACCATGCCGGTCTCCGAACCCACAATCAGCAGCCCATCGCGGGTGCGGCTGTAGCGCAGCGGCCGCAGCCCGTTGCGATCGAGCCCGGCCACCGCCCAGCGCCCGTCAGTGCCGCAGATCGCCGCCGGCCCGTCCCAGGGCTCCATCACCGCGTTGCAATAGAGAAAAAGATCGCGATGCGCCTGCGGCATTGTGGCGTTGGCGCCCAGGCTCTCCGGGATCAGCATGGCCTTGGCCATGGGCGCGTCGCGCCCGCCGCGCACCAGCAATTCGAAGACATTATCGAGGATGGCGGTATCGGACCCGCCAGCCTGCACCACCGGCTTGATGTCATCCAGATAGGCATCAAGCAGAGGATGCGAGAGCCGCGTCTCGTGGCTCTTCATCCAGTTGGCGTTGCCTGCCACCGTGTTGATCTCGCCATTATGCGCGATCATCCGGAAGGGCTGGGCGAGGCGCCAAGTGGGGAAGGTATTGGTCGAATAGCGCTGGTGATAAATCGCGAAGCGGCTGACGAAGCGCTCATCGGTCAGATCGGGGTAGAAGACCGACAGGCTCTCGGCCAGGAACATCCCCTTGTAGATGAGCGAGCGGCAGGAGAGCGAGCAAAGGTAGAGCTCGGGGATCGAGGCCGCGATTGCCGCCTTCTCTATCCGCCGGCGAATGACATAAAGATCACGCTCAAAGATCGCCTCGTCGCGCTGGGCAGGATCGTAGATCAGGATCTGCTCGATCTCCGGCCGTGTCGCATTGGCCTTCTCGCCGATGACCGAGACCTCGATGGGGACTTGGCGCCAGGAATAGATGGCGTAGCCAGCGGCGAGGATCTCGCTCTCGACGATCTGCCGGCAGCGCTCCTGCGCCCCGAAATCGGTCTTCGGCAGGAACACCATACCGACGCCGATACGCCCCGGGCGCAGTCGGTCACCGCCGCGCTGCACGACCTCGGCGAAGAAATCCTGCGGGATTTCGATATGGATGCCGGCGCCGTCGCCGGTCTTGCCGTCGGCATCGACGGCGCCGCGGTGCCAGACCGCCTTCAGCGCATCGATGCCGGCCTGCACCACGCGGCGGCGCGGCTTGCCGTCGAGCGCGGCAACCAGGCCAACGCCGCAGGCGTCGTGCTCGACAGTGTCGATGCCGGCGGCGTCGAGCGTAGCCCGGCCGGCGGCGTAACGGGCGGCGAACTCAGCTCCGGTCTCAGTCATCGGCATCACTCCGCCGCTTGGCGCAGGGGCGCCTTGGCTTGGATGAAGGCATGGATCTGCTCGGCCGCATCGCGCCCGTCACGGATCGCCCAGACCACGAGGGAGGCGCCGCGGACGATGTCGCCGCCGGCAAAGACGCCGGGCAGTGCGGTCATGAAAGTCTTCTGGTTCACCGTCAGCGTGCCCCAGCGCGTCACCGGCAGTCCCGGCTCCCCGAAGGCGGCCGGCAGGTCTTCGGGGTCGAAGCCCAGCGCCTTGATCGCCAGATCGCAGGGGATGTCAAAGGCGCTGCCTGGGATGGGTGCCACCTGCTGACGCCCGGTCGCATCCGGCAAGCCGAGATGCATGCTGATCGCCCGTACGCCGCTGATGCGCCCGTCGCCGAGGAAGGCCTCCGGCGCCGCCAGCCAGGTGAAGATCACGCCCTCTTCTTCCGCGTTCTTCACCTCACGCATCGAGCCCGGCATATTGGCCTTATCGCGGCGATAGAGGCAGGTGACGCTGGCCGCGCCCTGGCGGATAGCGGTGCGGACGCAATCCATGGCGGTATCGCCGCCGCCCACGACAACCACGCGCTTGCCCCGCGCATCGAGCGCGCCGGAGGCGAATTCCGGCACCGCATCGCCCAGATTTTCACGGTTCGACGCGGTCAGGTAATCCAGCGCCGGGACAATGCCCTCCAGCGCGCAGCCAGGGGTTTCGATATCGCGCGCCTGATAGACGCCGGTCGCCACGAAGATCGCATCATGGCGGGCGCGCAGCGCGGCGAAGCCGATGTCGCGCCCGATCGCCGTATCCAGGTGAAAATGGATGCCGGCCGAGCGATACTGATCCCAGCGGCGCAGCACCACTGACTTCTCCAGCTTGAAGTTCGGAATGCCGTAGATGAGCAGGCCGCCCGCGCGGTCGTAGCGATCATAGATATGCACCTGGTAGCCGCGGCGGCGCAGCTTCTCGGCCGCGGCAAGGCCGGCCGGGCCGGCGCCGATGATGCCGACGCTCTCGGCGCGTTCGACGCGCGGGGTCGGCGGCTTGACCCAACCGCGCTCCCAGGCGGTTTCGGTGATGTATTTCTCGACTGCGCCGATGGTGACGCTTTCGAAATCCTTCTCGATGACGCAATTGCCTTCGCACAGCCGGTCTTGCGGGCAGATGCGGCCACAGATCTCGGGGAAGGTGTTGGTGGCAGCGGAGACCTCGTAAGCCTCCTCCAGGCGCCCTTCGGCGGTCAGCTTCAGCCAGTCGGGGATGTCGTTGTTCAGCGGGCAATGCACCGAACAGAAGGGCACGCCGCATTGGCTGCAACGGCTGGCCTGGGCGGTGGCGGCCTCGGCGGCGAATTCGCGGTAGATTTCGCCGAAATCGGCGCGGCGTTCGGTGGCCGCGCGCTTTTCGGGCGGGGCCTGCTGGAGGCGAACGAATTGCAGCATACGCTCGGCCATGGCCTGTCCTCGTGTTCGGCCGGCGGCGAGCAGGGCAAAAGGCGCCGCGGGGCCCCTGCCCCGAAAGGCGCCAACCGCCAAGGCAGTCCCGCAACCGGAAGACAATCGCCCTCCGGGGCAGCAGACCCGCACCGGCCGGGGGAGCGGCCGGAGGCATGCCTTGCCGCTTGGATGAGCGTCGGCGTGGTATTAAGGCCGATCCTGGCCGAATGCCAGCACTTTTTTGTCTTTATGACAGCTTTGCTGTCATTATTTCCTGGAACCAGCCGGCTGGGGAGAGATGCCTTCGCTCCAGCCCCAGTTTTTTATGACCGATGCGGTCCTATGTGGCGGAAACCGGCCGCCGGCCCCCACCCTCGCGAAACCGCGTCAGGTAGGCCGGCACCACCGCCTCGATCGGCGTCGGCGGGATACCAAGCTCGGCCAGCCCCGGCGCGCCAGGAGAGACGACATTGTCCCGCCCCAGCATCAGCAGCTGGTCCCGGGTGATCGGCGGATTCGGCAGGAATTCCGCCAGCCAAGCCTGCAGCCGCAGCAGCCCGGTCGGCAATGGCAGCAGCGGCCGGCGCAGCCCGGTGACGCCCAGGATATAGATCAACACGTCTCGCATGCTCAGCACCCGCGGCCCGCCGAGCTCGTAGATTAGGCCATCCTGGCGCTCAGCCGCGACCAGGATCGCCGCCACCAGATCCTCGACATAGACCGGCTGGAACTTCGTCTCCCCAGCCACGACCGGCAACACCGGCAGGGCGCGCGCCATGGCGGCGAAACGGTTGAAGAAGCCATCGCCCGGGCCAAAGACGACGGAGGGACGCAGGATCACGGCGCGGGCATGCGCGGCATGCACCGCTCGCTCTCCCTCCCCCTTGCTGCGCCCATAGGCGGCCGGGCTCGCCGGATCGGCGCCGAGCGCGGAGACATGCACCAGCCGCGCGCCGGCCGCCTGCGCCTCCCGCGCGACATGGGCCGCGCCCCGCTGCTGGATGCCGGCGAAGTCGCCATGCAGGATGCCAACCAGATTTACCACCAGCGCGGCGCCCTTGACCGCGGCGGCCACCGCGGCCGGGTCTGTCACATCGGCCGCCAGCGGCACAATCTGCCCGACCGTGCCTTGCGTCGTCAGGAAGCGGGCGCCGGCCGGGTCGGTCACCGCCACCCGCACGGTGTAGCCCTGCGCCGCCAGCCGCGGCACCAGGCGGCGACCGATGAAGCCCGAGCCTCCGAAGACGGTGGCGATGCGCGGACGGCCGGGAAGGCTCATGCGGGACACTCCTGCGAGATGGGCGAGCGGTCCAATAAGCGGCTCTTGGCTTGGCACCAAGCGAGGCGCTGGGCAAGCGCCCCGCAGCCCGGCATAGAGCGACGCTTTTACGAAAGATGCCCCTGATGCTGCTGCTCGGCAACCTGTTGCGCCGCTTCGTCCAGCGCGGTCGCCTGACCGTGACCGACCATGCCGGCCGGGTCCATAGCTTCGGCAGCGGGACGGACGGCCCCGCGGTGGCGATCCGCCTGATCGACAAGGCCGTGGAGCGGGAGATTTTCTTCAACCCCGAACTCAAGGCCGCGGAGGCCTATATGGACGGGCGGCTGGTCATGCAGGACGGGCAGCCGGTCTTCGACCTGCTGAAACTCTTTTCGGTCAATCGCGGCGGGCTGGCGGCGCATCCGGTACAGAAGGCGCTCAGGCGCGGCTGGCGAACGGCGCGGCGCTGGCACCAGCGCAATCCGCTCGGCCTCGCTGCCAAAAACATCCGCCACCATTACGACATCCCGCCGGATTTCTACCGGATGTGGCTGGATGAGACGATGACCTACTCCTGCGCCTATTACCCGACGCCGGAGACAAGCTTGTACCAGGCACAGATCGCCAAGCTGCGTCACATCGCCGCCAAGCTGCGCCTCGCGCCCGGGATGACGGTGGCAGAGATCGGCTCGGGTTGGGGCGCGCTCGGGACCTTCCTCGCCCGTAACTACGGGGTGAAGGTCGTCTCCGTCACCCTCTCGCCCGAGCAATGCGGCGTCGCTCGGCAGCGGGCGATCGATGAGGGCGTCACCGACCTCGTCGAATTTCGGGAACAGGACTACCGGCTGCTGGAAGGCACCTATGACCGCGTCGTCTCCATCGCCATGATGGAGGCGATCGGGATCGACGAGTTCGATACCTATTTCACCAAGATCAAGGCGCTGACCAAGCCCGGCGGCTTTGCACTGGTCCATTGTATCGGCCGGCAATCGCCGCCTGGCACCACCGCGCCCTTCATCCGCAAATACATCTTTCCCGGCGGCTATGTGCCGGCGCTGTCCGAGGTGTTCGCCTCGCTTGAGCGCACGGGGACCTGGTGTGCGGATTGCGAAAGCCTGCGCCTGCACTACTACTGGACCATCAAGCATTGGCGCGAAGCCTTCGATGGGAAGCGCGCCGAGGCCGTGGCGATGCAGGGCGAACGCTTCTGCCGGATGTGGGATTTCTACCTCGCTTCCGTCGAGCTAGGCTTCCTGGAGGGGAGCAATTTCGTCTTCCAACTGCTGCTGTCGGCCCAGCGGGACGATGTGCCGGTGGTGCGGGATTATATCGTGGACGAGGAACGTCGGCTGGCCGCCATCGGCGCGCGCTGAGCCGGCGGGTTGACGCCGCGCCTGCCCGCGCCTAATGACCGCGCCCTTGAGACCGTGACCTGCCCAGGTGGCGGAATTGGTAGACGCGCTGGCTTCAGGTGCCAGTGACCGCAAGGTCGTGAAGGTTCGAGTCCTTTCCTGGGCACCACGTCAATTCGTTGGGGGATAAGCAAACCGCCCCCACCACCACATCAACATGGGCATGCCCCAAAAAACCTCGCGCCGGCTCGGGGGCGAATGGTTAACCCTGTGGCGCGACCGTTTTGTGTTGCCCGGGGATGTGGACCGACGAACATCGCGCAGCGTGTCAGCAGTCTGGCGGCGGTTTTCCTGCCACCAGACCCACGCGCGGGCGGGGCGCTCGATGCGCGGTTTTCGCTAGCCAGGCCCAGCGGGCGGCCGCGCCAGACCGATATGCGCGCGGCATTGGACGCCCTGTTCTACCTGCTGCGGACCGCCTGACCATGGCGGTATCCGCCAGGCGCGCCGACCCCGCTGCGCTCGGCAGTTTACACCACCTTCCGCCAGTTCCAGCGTGATGGCCTGCGGGAGCAGATCTGGGCGGAGTTGCACTTAGCGCTGCGCGACGGAGGCGGACGCGAGGCCAGCCCAACAGTCGGCATCCTTTAAACTCAATCGCTGAAGGCGACAGAAAAAGGGGCGGGAAAACCAGGGCTGACAATGACGCAGTGGATTACGACGCCGGCAAGAAGCTTAAGGGGCACCCGCTGCATGCGCTGGTCGATACCGTAGCCTTCCGCTGCGCGTGATCATCCATTCCGCAGGTATCCTGTACCGCGACGGCGCCGCCAAGGTGCTTGACGAGATCCGCCAGCGTTTCAACTGGCTCGAGGTGGTCTAGCCCGATGGCAGCTACAAGGCGCGCCAGGTGATCGAAACCGTGGCCAGGCAGTCCAGCCTGCGCATCGAAAGCATAATCGCCCCTGAGCCCGGCGACCGCGGCCGGGTGGGTCGTTCGTCCGGCGAGCCGGCGGCGGCGGCCCCGCCATTGACCGCCGCCCCCGGCGGCCCGACAACCCTTCGATCATGGCCAGCACCCTGTTTACTCGCGCGGCCAGAAGGGGGCATCGGGGCGTGATCCAGCTGCACAAGCACGACCTGCCGGCCGACCTCGGCTTTGGCCCGATCGTGGCGATCGATACCGAGACAATGGGCCTCAACCCCCATCGCGACCGGCTCTGCCTGGTGCAACTCTCGTCGGGCGATGGCAATGCGCATCTGGTCCAGGTCATCCCGCCCGAACTTGGCGGGCGCGGCGCTGATTGCCCCAATTTGAAGGCGTTGCTGGTCGCGCCAGGCGTGACCAAGCTGTTCCATTTCGCCCGCTTCGACTGCGCCGCCCTGCAGCGGCACCTGGGCGTCACCGTCGCGCCGGTGATCTGCACCAAGGTCGCCTCCAAGCTGGTTCGCACCTACACCGACCGGCACGGCCTGAAGGATCTGCTGCGCGACCTGCTGGGCATCGATATCTCGAAGCAGCAGCAGAGCTCGGACTGGGGCGCACCGGAACTTTCGGCCGAGCAATTGGCCTACGCCGCCTCCGACGTGCTGCACCTGCATGCCCTTTGGGCAAGGCTGGAGGGACTGCTCCGCCGCGAAGGCCGGCTCGATCTGGCCGAGGCCTGCTTCCGCTTCCTGCCCGCCCGGGGCGCGCTCGACCTTCTGGGCTATGCCGAGCCGGACATCCTGGCGCATTAAGTTCACGCCGCAGTCAAGCAGAAAACAAGAGATGGCACGATTCTTGTCTCGCATCCCTCGGGTGCGTTGACCCTAGGCGCGGTGCGGCCCATACAGGTTTCGTGCCACGCTGCCCCACCCGCCGCGAACTGGCTTCGCCATGCCGCCCGTGAACCAGGATGCGCCCACCCGGCCGCTGGTCGCGGATCCGGCTGGCCGCGTCGCCGTGATGCCGCGCGGAGGGCTGCCGCCGCCATCCCGCGCCCGCCGGGCGCCAAGTGCCGGGGAACTGGCCCGCCGCCGCTTCCTGATCCGCTGGACCAAGCGCCTGCTACCGGTCCTCGCCCTGGGCCTGCTTGGGATCATCGTCTTCTGGCCGGAGTTGGAGGGCGGCGATGAATCCCGCGTCAGCTTCCGCCGCACCGCGCAGCCTCGGCCGGAAGCGTTGCGGGTCATCAACCCGCGCTATCAGGGCGTGGATGACCTGGGCCGCCCCTATACGGTCACCGCCCGTCTCGGCCAGCAGCCAGGCGCGGCGGAGATCTTGGATCTGGAACTGCCGCGCGCCGATATCCTGCTCTCCGACGGCACCTGGGTCTTCGTCCGGGCCGAGACCGCGCGGTACGACAAGCCTGCCCAGCGGCTCGACGCGAAGGGGGAGGTGGAGGTCTATCACGACGAAGGCCTCGCGCTGTTCACCGATGCTGCGACCGTGCAGATCGATACCGGGGTCGTCAGCAGCGAACGGCCCGTCGCCGTGCAGGGCGGCTTCGGCACGCTGACCGCGGAACGGGGCTTTACCGTGACCGAAAAGGGTGCGGTGGTGAACTTCCACGGCCCCTCCCACGCCGTATTGGAGGCCGCCGATTGATGCGCGCCCATGGCCTCGTCCTGCTGCTGATGCTGGCCGCCCCGGGGATTGCCCCGGGGCAGGATATCGACATGTCCAAAGGCGGACCCATCGACATCACCGCCCGCGACGGCATCGAATGGCGCCAGCAGGAACAGGTGATCGTGGCCCGCGGCGATACCCGGGCGATACGCGGCGATGTCACCGTCACCGCGGACCGCCTGATCGCCCGCTATCGCCCCGTCCCCGGACGGGAGGCGACAACGCCGGTCGCCGCCGCCGCACCCCGCCCGGGCGAAAGTCGCGGCGGTGCCAACGAGATCTGGCGGCTGGAGGCGGAGGGCCATGTCGTGATCCGCACCGCAACCGATACCGCGCGCGGCGACCGCGCCGTCTATGACGTTGACAATGCGGTGATGGTGCTGACCGGGCGCGACCTTTCGCTTGAAACCAAGGCGCAGACCATCCGCGCTAGCGACAGTCTGGAATACTGGTCGCAGAAGAAGCTCGCCGTCGCCCGTGGCAATGCCAAGGTGGTGGAACCGGCCGAGGGTCGGCAGATCACCGGCGATACGCTGGTCGCCTATTTCCTCGACCGACCGAAATCCCCCCCGCCGGCCGCACCGCGCGGTGTGCCCGCCGCCCCCGGGGCGAAGCCCGTTCCGGGGGAGGGGAAACTCGACCGGGTGGAGGCTTTCGGCAATGTGGAAATCCGCACGCCGGCCGACATCGTGCGTGGCGATCGCGGCGTCTACAGCGCCGAAAGCGGTCTTGCCCGGCTGCTGGGCGGGGTGCGCATCACGCATGGGGAGAATCAGGTGAACGGCCAGGAGGCCATCGTGAATATGCGAACCGGCGTCGCCCGCCTGGTCGCCACCCCGGGCAGCCGGGTGCAAGGGTTGATCATCCCGAAGGAAGAGAAGCCCGGCGCCGCCCCCGCCCCCAGCCAGCCCGCGAAGGATCAGCGGCGATGAGCGATCCTCCCCGCCCTGGCCCGCCGCTGCGTGCCTTGGAAGGCGCGGGCGGGCTGGTCGCGACCGGCCTGGGCAAGCGCTACAAGAAGCGCCCGGTCGTCCGCAATGTCTCGATCAGCCTAAAACGCGGTGAGGCGGTCGGGCTGCTCGGCCCGAACGGCGCCGGCAAAACCACGACCTTCTATATGATCACCGGCCTCGTGCAGCCCGATGAGGGGCGGGTGATGATGGACGGGCACGATGTCACGAACCTGCCCATGTACCGCCGCGCCCGCCTCGGCCTTGGCTACCTGCCGCAGGAGGCCTCGATTTTCCGCGGCCTCTCGGTCGAGGACAATATCCGCGCGGCGCTGGAGGTGGTCGAGCCGCTGCGCGACCGGCGGGAGGAGATGCTGGACGCGCTGCTGGCCGAATTCGGCATCGGCCATCTTCGCCGCGCCCCGGCGCTCGCGCTCTCCGGCGGAGAGCGCCGGCGCTGCGAGATCGCCAGGGCGCTGGCGACGCACCCGTCCTATATCCTGCTGGACGAGCCCCTGGCCGGCATCGACCCCATCGCGGTGGGCGATATCCGCGACCTGGTGAAGCACCTGAAGGACCGGAACATCGGTGTCCTCATCACCGACCACAATGTCCGTGAGACGCTGGAGATCATCGACCGCGCCTATATCCTGCACGATGGCCAGGTCCTGATGGAGGGTCTGCCGCACGATATCGTCGCGCATGAAGGCGTCCGCCGGGTTTACTTGGGCGAGCGCTTCAGTCTGTGAGACCCACGGCCAACACTCCGACCCGCCCGCGGCGCGGGCTTGGTTTGGCGGCGACGTCACGGACGGCCCATAAGGCTTCAGCGACGCTATGGGCGGCACAGCCATGTCCCTAGCGCCGCGCCTCGATCTTCGGCAGTCGCAGTCGCTGGTGATGACGCCGCAACTGCGGCAGGCCATCAAGCTGTTGCAATCCTCCAACCTCGAAGTCACCGCCTTCGTCGATGAGGAGTTGGAGCGCAACCCGCTGCTGGAGCGCGATGAGCGCTCACTGCCCGGGCCCGATGCCGGGCTGCGGGCCGACCCACTGCCTGCCGCGCCAGCCACCCCCGACAGCCACGCCGCCGCCGCGTCGGACGTGTTGCCGGCGGAAAATGCCGCGCCGCTCGATGCCAGTTACGAGAATGTCTATGATGAGGGCGGCGGTTATGAGAGCCCCTATGGCCGCGGCGGCCGGTCGGATTTCGGCGAGGATCTCGCCGGTATCGAGGAATTCGCCGCGAGCCGGCCGACACTCCGCGAGCATCTGGGCGAACAGGCGCGCCTGACCTTCCACGATCCGCGCGACCGGATGATCGCCGCCAGCCTGATCGCGCTTGTTGATCCGGCCGGGCGGCTGGCGGTGGAGGATGCCGTCATCGCCCGCGCAATGGGCTGTGAGGCAGCGCAGGTCATGGCCGTCCGGGCGCGCATGCAGCGCTTCGACCCGGTTGGGATGTTCTGCCGCAGCCTTGCCGAATGCCTCGGGGTGCAACTCGCCGAGCGCAATCGCCTCGACCCCGCGATGCAGGCGCTGCTCGACAATCTGGAGTTGCTGGCGCGGCGCGACCGGGCGGCGCTGATGACGGCCTGCGGCGTCGATGCCGAGGACATCGTCGACATGATCGCCGAGTTGAAGCGGCTCGATCCCAAGCCGGGCGCATTGTTCGACGCCGCCCCACCGCCTGCGGTGGTGCCCGATGTGCTGATGCGCCGCGCCGAGAACGGCGACTGGCTGCTGGAGTTGAACCCCGAAACCCTACCCCGCGTGCTGGTCAATCGGGGCTTTCACGCCCGCTGCCTGGTCGGCGCCCGTAACCGTGAGGAGAAGGCCTTCCTCGCGGAGAAGCTGCAAACCGCCAACTGGCTGCTCAAAAGCCTGGAACAGCGGGCCAATACCATCGTTAAGGTGGCCGGGGAGATCGTTCGCCGTCAGGACGGCTTCTTCCGCCATGGTGTCGAGCATCTGCGGCCGCTGATTCTCCGCGACGTCGCCGAGGCCGTGGAGATGCACGAAAGCACCGTCAGCCGCGTCACCGCCAACAAGTACATCGCAACGCCGCGCGGCGTGTTCGAGCTGAAGTATTTCTTCACCACCGCCATCGCCGGCACCTATGGCGGAGAGGCGCATAGTGCCGAAGCCGTGCGATACCGCATCCGCAGCATGATCGAAGCGGAGACGCCCGAGGCTATTCTCTCCGATGATGCGATTGTCGAGCGGCTGCGCAAAGAAGGCGTGGACATTGCCCGCCGGACCGTGGCCAAATACCGGGAGGCGCTGCGCATCCCATCATCCGTGCAGCGCAAACGGGAAAAGGCCGTCCCGGCCTGAACCCAGACGGGCCTGGCGACCGCGCCGGTCGCCACCTACCCGCCGGCCTGCCGGGCGGCTCTCCCGCGAACAGGAGGGCAGGGTCCCATGCATGTCACCGTAGCTGGTAAGCAGGTCGAGACCGGCGAAGCACTGAAAACCCATGTCCGCGACGGGCTTACAGCCATCGCAAGGAAATATTTCGATCAGGCAGTGGAAGCGCATGTCACTTTCCATCGCGACGGCAAGAACCGCGTCGGCAGCCCCTTCGGCTGCGACATCAACTTCAAGGCCGGACGTGATCTTTTCATGCGTGCTGAAGGGCATGGCCAGGACGCGCACCGAGCTTTCGAACAGGCAGCCGAACACGTCGCCAAGCGGCTGCGGCGCTATCGCCGGCGAGTGAACGAGCACGCCCGCAGCCTGGCCCACAGCCGCACCTCGACCGAGCCGGCGACGCATTACGTCATCGAGGCCACGACCGATGAGCCGGAGACGGAAACATTGGTGGAGACAGTGGCGGAGGGGCAGGGCGATGCGCCCGCGCATGGTGCGATCATCGCCGAACAACCGACCGATATCGCCAGGCTGAGCGTCAGTGAAGCGGTGATGCGGCTCGACCTCGGACATCTGCCAGTCCTGCTGTTCCGGAACAGCGGCTCTGGCACTCTCGCCGTGGTCTATCGCCGGGACGACGGGCATTTCGGCTGGATCGACATGCCCATGCAAGCCGCCTGAGCTTGCCCCCGGGCGCGCCGCGGCCAACACTCTCGCCAGATAACGGGAGGAGACGACCATGGCCGCAGCGCGCATGGTGCTGCAGATCGGGATGGGAACCGATATCCGCGGCAACGAACCGACCAAGGCGGCGGTCCGCGCGCTGCGCGACGCGCTCTGGCACAACAGCCTGACCATCACCCATGCGCTCGGCATCGATGTCGATGCCATGCGCGTGAAAGTGACGATCGGGGTGCCAGAGCCGGCGCGGGTGGACAAGGCAGCGGTACTCGCCGTCCTTCCGCACGGCACCGGCGAGGTGACGGTCGTCGAAGGTGGCCTCGCAATCCCGAACGAGTCCGGCACCGGCGTCACGCTGATCGCCCAGGCTGCGGCCGAGGTCTATCTGGAGTTGCCGGCATGACCCCCTATCGCCGCGCCATCCTCGAACTCGGCACCGGCAACGACCTGCATGGCGGCGACTACACCAAGGCCGCGCTGCGGGCGGTACAGGACGCGTTGCACCACTCCTCCCTCGCCTTCCTCCGCGCCCTCTCGATCCCGGCGGCGGAGATGCGGGTCGCTGTCACCATCGGTGTGCAACGGCCCGAGGCGGTGGATGCCGAGCGGGTCAAGGCTTCTCTGCCCTATGGGCAGATCACGGTGCAGGTCGTGAAGGGCGGGCTCGACGTGCCGGATCCCGGCGGCAAGGACCCGGCGGTCATCGCCAGCGCAGCGCTCGCTGTCTCGATTCCAGTAGGCGGCTGAACCTCAGCGGCCGGCCAGGGCGTGCAGTTCCTCGGCCAGTTCTTCCAGCGCTTCCATCACCGCGCGCAGGCTACCGGGCGGCGGCTCCTGCGGGTCGGGCAATGGCAACTCCCCGTGCTCCTCCCGCCCGCCTTCACGCAGCATGCGTTGCACGCCCTTGATCGTATAGCCCTGGGTATAAAGCAGGCCGGCGATGCGGCGCAGCAGGGCGATATCCTCAGGCCGGTAATAGCGCCGGCCCCCGCCGCGCTTCAGAGGCTTCAGTTGCGGGAATTTACTCTCCCAGAAGCGCAGCACATGCTGCGGGATCTGCAACTCCTCGGCCACTTCGGAAATGGTACGAAAGGCGGTCGGCGCTTTCTGCCCGCGCGGTCGGTCTTGGGCGACGAGCAGATCGCTCATGCCGCATCATCATCAAGCGGCAGCGATGCCCCGTTGATCCGCGCCTTCATCACCTGCGAGGGACGGAAGGTCAGCACCTTGCGCGGCAGAATCGGCACTTCGACCCCGGTCTTCGGATTGCGGCCGATTCGCTGGCCCTTCTGGCGAACGAGGAACGTACCAAAGGCGGCGATCTTCACCGCCTCCCCACCCGCCAGCGCCTCCGATACGCGATGCAGGACGCTTTCCAGCAACGCGGAGGATTCGTTCCGCGATAGGCCCACCTGGGTGTAGATCGCTTCAGCGAGATTGGCACGGGTCAGCGTGTTCATGATAGCCGGCGGGTTCCGCAAGTCTCTGTCCCGCAAAGAAAACCTGTATCAACCCTGACGGTCAAGGAAACCGCGCGGGAACTGTGTTCCCGGTGCCAGCCTGTGGCAAAAACGCAACGGTGGTCAGAAGCGGGCCAGCGCCGCGCCCCAGGTCAGGCCACCGCCGATCGCCTCGAAAACGATCAGGTCGCCCTTGGTGATCAGCCCCCGTCCCACCGCATCGGCCAGCGCCAGGGGGATGGAGGCGGCGGAGGTATTGGCATGGCGATCGACGGTGACCACCACCCGCTCGGCCGACAAGCCGAGTTTCTTGCCCATCGCCTCGATGATCCGGAGATTGGCCTGATGCGGGATCAGCCAGCGGACATCGGCATGCCCCAGCCCATTGGCGGCCAGCGCCTCATCGACCACGGCGGCGAGCTTGGCGACGGCGTGGCGGAAGACTTCCTTCCCCGCCATGCGCAGCAAACCCGGCCCACCAGTGGAACCGGCCCCGCCCTCGATATGCAGGATATCGGCGTGGCGGCCATCGGCATGCAGATGGGTCGAGAGGATGCCGCGATCCCCAGAATCCCCTCGCCCCTCGCCCGCCGTCAGCACCACCGCGCCGGCCCCATCGCCAAACAGCACGCAGGTGCCGCGATCGGTCCAATCGACGATGCGCGAATAAGTCTCGGTCCCGATCACCAGCGCGCAGCGGGCGCTGCCCGCCCGGATCATCGCATCGGCAACGCCCAGCGCGTAGACAAAGCCGGTGCAGGCGGCGGCGATGTCGAAGGCAGCCCCCCGGGTGGCGCCGATGGCGGCCTGGATGCGCGCGGCGGTCGACGGGAAGGCGCTGTCGGGCGTGGCGGTAGCTACGATAACGAGGTCGATCTCGCCGCCGCCGATGCCAGCCCGCTCCATCGCCTGGCGCGCTGCGGCGGCGCCCATGGAAGACGCGGTCTCGCCGACTGCGGCGATATGGCGCTGGCGGATACCAGTGCGCTCAACAATCCAGGAATCCGATGTCTCGATGCCGCATTCCCGGCCGAGATCGGCATTGGTCACCACCCGCTCCGGCAGGTAGCCGCCGCAGCCGGCGATGATGGCGCGGGTCGTCACGGTCAGCGGCTCTCGGTCAGCGGCGCGGCGGTCGTCGAGAGCTTGCTCAGGCCTTCGCGGATGCGGTCGTTGAAACCGTGCGTCACCATATCCATCGCCACATCCACCGCATGAGCGAAGCCGAAGGCATCGGTACCGCCATGCGACTTGACCACCACCCCGTTCAGCCCGAGCAGGATGGCGCCGTTGTAGCGGCGAGGGTCCATCCATTCGCGCAGCCGGTCGAGCGCCGGCCGCGCCAGAAGGTAGCCCATCCGCGCTGGAACCGAGCTGGTGAAGACCTGCCGCAGCAACTCCCGCATCAGCTTGAGCGCACCTTCACCCGTTTTCAAAGCGACGTTCCCGGTGAATCCATCGGTAATGACCACATCGACTGTCCCAGCAGCGATGTCGTGCCCTTCCACGAAGCCGTGGAAAGCGGCGCCGATATGGCTCTCGCGCAACACTTCGGCGGCGGCGCGGATGCGGTCATCGCCCTTCAGTTCCTCGGAGCCGACATTGAGCAGCCCGATCGAAGGCGCAGGCAGGCCGAGGACGGCGCGGGCGAAGGTATCGCCCATCACCGCGAATTCAACGAGATTGCGGGCATCGCACTGCACATTGGCGCCGAGGTCGAGCATGACCACATCGCCGCGTGCCGAGGGCATAATGGCCGCGAGCGCCGGCCGGTCGATTTCCGGCAGCGTCTTCACGACGATCTTGGCAAGCGCCATAAGCGCACCGGTATTGCCCGCCGAAACAACGCCTGAGGCTTCGCCTTGCGCGACCGCATCGATGGCCCGCCGCATGGAGCTGTTGCGTCCATGACGCAGAGCCGCCGTCGGCTTCATATCGGCGCTGATGACATCGGGCGCGTGCCGTAATCGACAGGCAGACTTGGCACGTGGCCGACGGGCCAAGGCGCCGGTCAGCAGCGCCTCATCGCCCACCAACAGGAAGCGGGCCTGCGGATGGCGTTCCGCCGCCAACTCCAAGCCGTCAAGGACGGAATCGGGCGCATGGTCGCCCCCCATGGCGTCGATCGCCAGGGAGAAATGCTGCGTCACGAGCCGCGCGCCCCCGCCCTCTGGTCAACGGGCCTCAGGTGCGAACGACGCCCTTGACCGCCTCCGCTGCCACCACCTCGCGACCATCGTAATGGCCGCAGGCGCCGCAGACATGGTGTGGGCGCTTCAACTCACCGCAATTGGGGCATTCGGCATGCGCCTGGACACTAAGTGCCTCATGGCTGCGGCGCATGCCGCGGCGGGAGGGCGAGGTCTTTTTCTTCGGGACGGCCATGGCGCCGAGCCTTTCGTCTGAACAGCAGCGGGTAAGGATTGGGGCGATTGGAGTAGCACTGGTCCCAGCTGAGGGCAAGCATCGCCATCTCCCTGCTTCGGCGGCGTCCAACACCGCGTCGGCCCATACCCTAAAGTGATCTGGGTGCCCACGGAATCGCCTGAACGGCTCTCCGAGGACAGAAAACACCACATCCCGGGCCACCACCCTGCGCCCGGATCAACGCGTGATTCCCCCACCAGCACGCCAGCGGCTCCGGCATTGCTCCGGCTCGATGAGAGGCACACACTATCGGGATGCTTCGCGCCGCCCTGATCGGCCTCGGCAGTTGGGGGCAGCATCTGCATCGCTGCCTCGGGACTGACAGCCCCGACCTGCGTATCACCGCTGTGGCCAGCCGCACGCCGGAGAAGGCCGCCGGCTATGCCGCCGCGCACGGGCTGCGGGGGCTGGCGGATTATGCCGCTGCGCTCGTCGATCCGGCGATTGATGCGGTGCTGCTCGCCACGCCGCATAGCCAGCATTGCGCCCAGATCATCGCCGCAGCCGCCGCTGGCAAGCACGTCTTCAGCGAAAAGCCACTCGGCGTCAGCCTCGCCGAAGCGGCGGCCGCGGCCCAGGCCTGCGCCACCGCCGGTGTCACCCTTGCGGTCGGCTATAACTGGCGCTTTCAGCCGGCGCTGGCCCAAATCAAGCGGGAGCTGGAAGACGGCACGCTTGGGCAGCTGCTGCATGTCGAGGGCAATTTCTGCGGCCCGAGCGTCTATCGCTTCCCGCGCGGGCATTGGCGCCACGCCGATGGCAAAGGCCCGGCCGGCGGCATGACAGGGCGGGGCGTGCATGTGCTGGATGCCATGCTTCATCTCGCCGGGCCGATTGCCGAGGTCACGGCGATCAGCCGGCGGCAAGGGCAGGATTTCGGCCTGGACGATACCACGGCCATGCTGTTCGGCTTCCGCGGTGGCGCCACCGGCACGCTCTCGACCATCATCGCCACCGCCGAGACCTGGCGCCTGCAGGTCTTCGGTAGCAAGGGCTGGGCCGAGGTCGGCGGGGTCGAGCATCTGCCGACCTGGGCGCTGCGACGCTGCTTGATCGAGCCCCGCGACATCACCCGCCAGGCGCCACCCGAGACAATCCGCTTCCCGCCCTTTGACACCGAACGTGCCGAGCTGGAGCACTTCGCCCTCGCCGCCGCGACGCGCCAGCCTTTGGCGTTGCCAGGCGGCGATGCCGTGCACAATGTTGCGGTGCTGGAGGCGATCCTCGCCTCGGCCCGCGACGGCCGCAGCGTGAGGCTCGGCTGATGCGCCGGCGCGCCCTGCTCGCCCTCACCCCCCTGCCCGCCCTCGCCCGGGCCGAGGCCGCCTGGCCGGACCGGCCCTTGCGGATCGTCGTGCCGTCCCCACCCGGCGGGCCACCCGATCTGCTGCTCCGGATTATCCTGCCGGGCCTCGCTGCCCGGCTCGGCCAGCCAGTGGTGATCGAGAACCGCGCCGGCGGCGGCGGGCTGGTCGGCACCGCCTATGTCGCGCGCCTGCCGGCCGATGGATACACTTGGCTCTGCACCACGGCCTCGCACGTCAATATCCCGCCCTTCAACGAGAATGTCAGCTACGACCCGGTGCGCGACTTCGCGCATGTCACGCTGATTGCGCAGAATTTTGGCCAGGCGCTGATTGTTCGCCCCGACCTGCCGGCCGCAGACCTGCCTGGGTTGATTGCGCTGGCCAGGGCCGATCCCGGCCGGCTGACCTACGTGAACGCCGGCAATGGCACGGCGAGCCATATCCCCGCCGAGATGCTGAAGACAGCGACCGGCACCGATTTGCTCTCCGTCCCTTATCGCGGCGTTGCCGAGGGCATGACCGATCTGCTCGGCGGCCGGGTCGATCTATTTTTCGTCGGCACCCAGATCGCCCGCGAGCATGTCGAGGCCGGACGGGTCCGGGCCCTGGCGATCACCGGGCCGCGCCGCTGGCCCGGTCTGCCGACGGTGCCGACCATGGCCGAAGCGGGGCTGCCGGGTTTTGAGGTGGTGAACTGGTTCGGCCTCTGGCTCCCCGCCGGCGCACCCGGGGCGATCATCGCGCGCATGCAAACCGCAGTCGCCGCGGCGGTGGCCGAGGCCGAGATCCGCGCGCAGTTCGAGCGCCAGGGGCTGGAAGGGATCGCCCTGCCGCCCGAGGCCTTCGCCCGCTTCGTCGCCGAGCAGTCAGCGATCGCCCAGGCGATTGGCCGGCGCATCGGCGGCAAATAATGGCCGACCCATGATCCGTGCCGGCTGGCTGCTCGCCGCGCTGCTGCTGATCCCGCAGGCGCGCGCCGAACAGCCGCTGAGCCCGGACGCCGCGCTCGCGCTCATGGCGCAGGAGAACTGCCTCGATGCGGCGGGGGCGCTGATCGCCGGGCAGTTGCCCTTCGAAGCCGGTTGCGGCCGCCGGGCGCCGGCCGAGGAGCGGGGCCGCCTGGGCTATCGGAAGCATGATTGGCCGGCCGCCGGCTTGGCCGCCGCATTGCCGCGCGGCTACCAAGCCTCGGACGCCTATCGCACCACCATCCAGGGCTTGCCAGCGGTGGTGCAGAGCTTTGATTACGGCACGCCGCCCTACACGTTCGGCCAATGGGATCCCGGCACTGATGGCGGCGACGGCGTCGTGCTGGACGGGCCGCGTCTTGCCATCGCGCTGACCGAGGACCCGGTCGGCGGGGCGCAATGGTGGAACTCCGAACGCTGCGATGGCCGGGCGCCGATCAAGCCGGGTTGGTTGCTCTGGCAGCCTGGGCCGAGCGGAGCGGTCGCACCGAACTACCTGACCCGCAGCGTGGCCGAATGCCGGCGCGGGCGGACTCTGTCCCTGACCCTTTGGCAGGAGGGACCGCTGACGGTCCCCTGGCTGCGGCTCGGCGTGCCACAGGGCAACTTCACGGCGCCCGGCCTGATCTCCGAGCACTACACCCATCCGGAGGCGCGGTTGAGCAATGCGATGGAGCGGTTCTACTTCGCCTCCGGCCTTGGCAAGATCCGCTGGGAACGGTGGGAGAATCTGGCCTTCCCGCGCGGGCGTTCGGATCAGGCGCAGGTCGAGCAGGACACGACCACCCTGGCCACTGCGGCGACCTGTCCGGATTTCGGGGCCATTCCCCCACCCGACCGGCTGGGCGGGCAATGGCGGATGACCTTCTGCCGAATGTGGACGAACTTCGAACCAGCGCCGCCAGGGCGGCCGTTCACCGTATTGGCCTGGCCGGTGGCCTCGGCGAACCGCTGACGCGACGCTATTGTCGCGGCGCGCGCCGCAACGCGGCCAGCGCGGCAAAAGCCCCCTCCGGCGGCGCGCTCGCCGCTTCGGGCAGCACCGCGTCCGGGACGCGCGGATAGGGGTCGAGGGCGAGCGCCAGCGCCTCGGCCAGGGCCTCGCCGAGATCGGCGATGCCGCCCGACGTCTCAATGGCATCAATCTCATCCGGCCCGTCCTCGGCGACCGCGCCGGCGGGCAGGAATCGACAGGCGAAGGACTCGTCCAGGTGTTGCGGCACGGGCTCCAGCGTCACTACACAGGCCTGCGTCACGTCAGCGGTGAAACGCCCCTCGGCCAGCACCGCACCATCCGGCTCCGACACCAGGCGCAGCCGCGCCGCGAAGGCGCCGACGCCCAGAATGCCGAAGCGCGCGGCCAGCGCCGCGCATTCGGCCGGAGTGGCGGTGAGCGTCTCCTCCCGCGCCGTCGCCCCGACCAGGGCGAGGACCGAGGGGCGGGCGAATTCCGGGCGCGGGTCAGCCGGCATGGGCGTCCTGCGGGTAAGGTGGAAAGGTGACCTTGCCGCGCAGCAGCCCGGCGAAATCCTGCCCGGCCAGGGCTGCCGCCGTGGCCGTGACATGGCCGGCCAGCGCGCGGGCGGCAGCGCTGGGGATGGGATCCGGGCTCTCCCGGCGCCAGACATTGCGCTCCAGTACGACGGCCAGCGGCGCGGGATCGGCGGCATCGAGCGCCGCCTCATAGGCCTTGGCGCGACCGTGAAAGGCTTCCCACATCGTCTTCACCCGCCGCCCGACGCTGAGGTCGGAGACGCCCATTTCCCGCAGGTTCATGTCCATATCGGCGAACATCGCATCGAACACCGCCTGGGCGAGCGCCGGACCGCGCGCGTCCGGGTCCTGACGGAGCCGGCGGATCACGAGGGCAACCTGCAACCCGATCAGGTCGAATCGGCCATCCAGGCTGTCCGGCACGTCGAGCGCGGCAAACAGACCAGGGTCGCGGGCAGCGCCCACGGCGGCGGTATAGAGTGCGAAGCCGGCCCGCTCATGCGGCTTGCGGCGGAACAGGGTGGCAAGGGGCATGGCCCCGGGGCGTCCTTGTGCAGGGGTGGTGTGGTGCGGGCCGGTTGACCGGACACCGGCATGGTGGCATCGCCCTACACATGGATCGGCCCTTCCGTTCGGTCAATGCGCCCGGCGCGCTTCGCGCCGGCCTCATGGCCCTGGCGTTGCTCGCCCTTCCCGGCTGCGAGACGATGAACCGTCTGTTCGGCACCCCGCCAGTCCAGCGCGGTCACCCGCTGACCGAGGAGCAACTGGCGAACATCACGCCTGGCGTACAGACCAAGAAGGACGTCGAGGCCCTGATCGGCTCGCCGACCCAGACCGGCACCTTCAGCAACAACAGCTGGTACTACATCGCCGCCAAGACCAAGGTCCGCCCGGCCCGCTCCTTCTACCTGTTCGACCAGGAGACGGTGGTGATCCTGTTCGACGAGCGCGGCGTGGTGCAGAGCGTGCAACGCCTGGGCGAACAGCAGATGCAACCGGTCCAGATGGTGCAGCGGGAAACGCCGGTCCCCGGCTCAGATCGGACTTTCCTGCAGCAGTTGTTCGGCAATGTCGGCCGCTTCAACCCGACCGGCAGCGGCGGTGCGCCGGCCGGTTCGGCCCAGCAAGCGGCGGGCAGCGTCCAGCGCTGACCTCGTGGCGGACCAGGTTTGGGGAGAGAGAGATGGGGACGCTCGCGGGCAAGGTCGCGCTGGTCACCGGCGCGGGCAAGAATATCGGGCGCGAGATCGCCCTGACGCTGGCGCGCGACGGTGCGGCGGTGGTGGTCAATGGCCGGCGCGACGCGGCGGCGATCGGCGCTGTGGCGGCCGAAATCACCGCGGCCGGGGGGCAGGCCGTCCCGGTACTCGCCGATATCTCCGATGAGGCGGCGGTGGCGCGACTAGCGGCGGAGGCGGCACAGGCCTTTGGCGGCATCGATATCTGTGTCGCCAATGCGGGCCTCAGGCGGCAGACTGCTTTTCTCGATATCTCGCTGGTGGAGTGGCGGGAGATCCTGGCGGTGGCGCTTGATGGCGCCTTCCTGCTGGCGCGCGCTGTAGTGCCGCAGATGATCGCGCGCGGCGGCGGCAGTTTCATCGGTCTCTCCGGCATCTCCACCCATATCGGCACCCCAAACCGCGCGCATGTCTCGGCCAGCAAATCGGGGTTGGAAGGGCTGATTCGGGCCTTGGCGATCGAGTTTGCGCCGCAAGGCATTCGCGCCAACGCGGTAGCGCCGGGCAGCATCGATACGGTGCGCGGCGCCTCCGCCGGCGCCCGCCCGGCGGATCACACGGACAGCCGCATTCCGCTGCACCGCAAGGGCACGATCGAGGAAATCGCCGCGGTTGTTCGCCTGCTCGCCGGACCGGAGGGTGGCTATATCACCGGCCAGACCATCCATGTGAATGGCGGCGTCTTCCTCGGCTAAGCGCCACCCGCCGGAGGAGTCTGCCATGCCCCCCATGCCCGCCACGCGACTGCCCGAAGGCATCCGCGCCCGCATCCTGCCCGGCATCAACGGACTTTCGATGCATGTGCTGGAAGCGGGCGACCCCAGCCAGCCGCTGCTGCTGCTGCTGCACGGCTTTCCGGAGTTGGCCTGGTCCTGGCGGCGGGTCATGCCGGGACTTGCCGCGCTGGGGTATCATGTCGTGGCACCGGATCAGCGCGGCTATGGCCGCACCACCGGCTGGTCGGCCGATTACGACGGCGACCTCGCCCCCTTCCGCATGCTGAACCTGGTGCGCGACGCCATGGGACTGATCGCCGCGCTGGGCCACCGGGAGGCGGCGGCAGTGATCGGGCATGATTTCGGCTCTCCGGTCGCCGCCTGGTGCGCGCTGGTCCGCCCCGATCTTTTCCGGCGCGTCGCACTGATGTCGGCGCCCTTCGGCGGCCCGCCCGGCTTGCCCGAAGCCACGCCGGGCCGCGCCCCCGCGGCCGACATCCACGCCGCGCTGGCCGCCCTGCCGCGACCGCGCAAGCATTATCAGTGGTATTATTCTGAACCTGGAGCGAACGCCGATCTCTGGCATCCGCCGCAGGGGCTGCACGCCTTTCTACGCGCCTATTATCACATGAAATCCGCCGATTGGCCGGCCAATCGGCCGTACCCGTTGGCCGGGTGGGAGGCGACATCCCTGGCCGAGTTGCCAACCTACTACATCATGGACCAGGCGCTCGGCATGGCGGCGACGGTCGCGCCAGAGATGCCCGGTCCGGAAGCGGTCGCCGCCTGCCGCTGGCTGCCGGCCGCGGATCTTGATCTATATGTTGAGGAATATACTCGTACCGGCTTCCAGGGCGGGCTGAACTGGTACCGCTGCCGCACCACCGGCTTGTTCGAGGCCGAGCACGAGATCTTCGCAGGCCGGCGGATCGAGGTCCCAGCGCTCTTCATTGCCGGCGCGGCGGATTGGGGGGCGGAGCAGACCCCTGGCGCGCTGCGGCGGATGCGCGACGTCTGCCCGATGATGGGCGAGATCGCGCTGGTGCCCGGTGCCGGGCATTGGGTGCAGCAGGAACAACCGGAAGCGGTACTGCGCCACCTGCAGGACTGGCTGAGGCTGGCCTGAAACCCTGGCCGACCTCGCCAATGCGGTGAAATCTGGCTGGCGATACGACCAAGAGTTGCGGTAGATATTACGTCAACCATCGGACCATCTGGTGGCGTATCCCCAAGAGGTTGACTGGTTGCCGCGCTCCCACCCCGTCTCCCCTGGCCGCGAGACATCGCCCGCAGGTCGGCGTGCCCTAAGGCTGCCATCCTTTGCCGGCCGACTGGCGCTTGGCCTGGGGTTGCTTGGGTTGGCCCTGTCGCTGCTGTGGGGCGCCATTTGGCTACATTTGACCGAAGTCAAGCGCCATGAGTTGGCGGCGGCCGAGCGCGATGGGCGCAGCATGGCGCGGGGGCTCGAGCAGAATATCGTCCGCACGATCGAGAGCGCGGATCAACTGCTGCGGTATGTCCAGATCGGCTACCGACAAAACTCCGCGCAGTTCAACCTGTTCGATTGGCTGCAACTGCGGCCGCACGACGCGCTTTCGGTGCAGATGGCCTTGATCGACCCGGAAGGGAAGCTGGCCGTCACCTCACTGCAGCCGCAGCCGAACCCGGTGGACCTCTCCGACCGCGAGCATTTCAGGGTCCATCTCGGCACCGATGAGGACCGGCTGTTCATCAGCAAGCCGGTGCTCGGGCGCATCAGTGGGCGATGGACCATCCAGGTCACTCGCCCCCTACGCGATGCGGTGGGGCACTTCGGCGGCGTTCTGGTCATGTCGATGGACACTGACTACCTCGCCCGCTTCTACGAAGCGGTGCGCCAGGAAGACAGTATGATCCGCCTGGTTGGTGATGACGGCATTGTCAGGGCCGCAGCGCCGGTGGCGCTCGGCACCCTTGGCACGGCGCTGCCGCCGGCGCTGCTACAACACCTACATGATGGAGCCGAGGGGCAATTCATCGGCACCGATCATGACGGGGTGGAGCGGCTGACGACGTATCGCCGGGTGCAGGGCTACCCGCTTTACGTGCTGGCCGGCATCGGCATGAACGAGGTGCTGGAGGGGTACCGCTTCGACCGGAAATGGGCGAACCTTCTGGGCGGGGTGCTTAGCCTCGGCCTCGGCTTGATCGCCTGGCTGCTGCTCCGCCAGGCCGGACAGCTGGAGCGGGGGCGCAAGGCGCTGCGCAGCACGCTCGACAACATGGCCCAGGGCGTCGTCATGGCCGATGCCGGCGGCCGAATCCAAGTGATGAACGGGCAAGCGCAGCACCTGCTAGAGTTGCGTGGTGCGGCGGCGGCGCCGGGCGGGCCGATCGCCGCCGTGCTCAACCAGGCCGGGGCCGCCACCGCAGGCAACCGCCATGAGCGCCGCACGACCGCCGGGCAGGCGGTGGAGACGCTGGCCTTCGCGCTGCCCGATGGCGGCCTGCTGCTAACCGCGACCAATGTCACGCAACAGCGCTTGGCCAGCGAGGCCGAGGCCGCAGCCCGCGACGCGGCGGAATCGGCTAGTCGCAGCAAGTCGGAGTTCCTGGCCAATATGAGTCACGAAATCCGTACGCCGATGAACGGGGTGCTGGGCATGCTGCAGGCGCTGCAACATTCCGGCCTGACGCAGCAGCAGCTATCGATGTGCGAGACCATGGCGCGTTCTGGCAATGCACTGCTGCGGGTGGTGAACGACATCCTGGACGGTGCCCGGCTGGAAGCCGGCAAGCTGCCGCTGGTCATGGCGCCAACCGAACTCGCGCCGCTGGTGCAAGATATCGCCGACCTGATGCGCGCCGGAGCTGCAGAGAAAGGCATCGCCGTCACCGTCGATACCTCTGGCTGGCAGCCAGCGGCGGTTTTGGTCGACGCGATGCGGCTACGCCAGATCATCACCAACCTCGTCTCCAACGCCGTGAAATTTTCCGACCACGGCACTGTCAGCATCCGTCTGCTTTGCCAGGCGCAACGGGACACGCGCGTGGCAGTCACCATCTGCGTGGCGGATGAGGGACCAGGCATCGCCAGCGAGGCGCTGGCCGGGCTATTCACCCGCTTCGGTCAGGCAGAGGGCGGCCGCCGGCGAACCGGTGGCAGCGGCCTTGGACTGGCGATCTCACGTGATCTCGCCCGGCTGATGGGCGGCGATATCGACGCCGCGAGCCAGCGCGGCGAAGGCAGCACCTTCACGCTGCGGCTGACGCTCGAAATCGCGCGCGCGCCTGCGATGCCGGCCGCGGATACGCTGCCCAAGGGGATGGCCAAGGCACTCGACATCCTCGTCGCCGAGGACGACGAGATGAACCGGATGGTCATGGCCAGCTTCCTGCAACCGACCGGCCATCGTTTCCGCTTCGCTCATGACGGGCGCGAGGCCATCGAGGCGACACGGCAGCAGCGCTTCGATGTGATCCTGATGGATGCCAGCATGCCGTTACTGGATGGCGTGGCGGCGACCGCGGCGATCCGCGCGACGGAATCCGGCCAGGGCCGGCATACGCCGATCATTGCCCTGACCGCGCATGCCATGGCCGGCGATCGCGAACGCTATCTGAATGCCGGGATGGATGGCTACGTCAGCAAGCCAATCGACCGCCAGGCGCTGTTCACCGAGATCGATCGAGTGCTGGAAGCAAGGCCACCCTCCGTGGCCACGACGGATGAACTGATGTCTGCCGTGATTTGGCGGCGCTAGAGCGCGATGCGTTGAGGCGGAATCGCCGAAGGCGCTGAATCGCGCGATCCAACAAAGGCTAGAGCGGGCTGCGTGAACGCATGTGAACGCAGCATGCTCTAGAGCAGCCTCCGGTCTGATGGATCATGCTGTGATCCATCTTTATGACGCCTCCGCCTCCCATTATGTTTTCTAAAGCAAGTAAACCGTTCAGTTGATTCCAGCTGAACGCATATTGCTCTGAGGCCTTGCGGGCGATGTCCCATCGCCCGGTTTACCGCGCCAAACTGGGGCTGAAACCAGAGGTTTCCTTGGCTTCAAAGTACTGGCCGCGGCACCCGTTCGAGCGCTCGGCACGAGACGAAACATCATGGTGCCAGAGTGATCTCCATTCCAAGGGATCACGGCGGCATCCATTAGAATGGAGGTAACCTACCCAAGATTCGACATTTCCTAGAACAGAAAAATCCGATCAGGTGAGTCTACCCGATCGGATATTGCTCTAGAGCGCGATGCGTTGAGGCGGAATCGCCGAAGGCGCTGAATCGCGCGGTCCAACAAATGCTAGAGCGGGCTGCGTGAACGCATGTGAACGCAGCATGCTCTAGCTTACAGCTTGACCTTCAGCAGGCTGGCTAACTCACCAACCAAGCCGCGGCGGAAGGCCAGCACGCAAAGGACGAAGATTACGCCCTGGATCACCGTCACCCAGGCGCCCATCTCCGCCAGATAGTTCTGCATGCCAACGATGACGCCAGCGCCAATCAGCGGCCCGAAGACGGTACCCAGCCCGCCCACCAGGGTCATCAGCACCACCTCTCCAGACATCGACCAATGCACGTCGGTGAGGGTCGCGATGCCGAAGACCAGCGACTTGGTGGCGCCGGCAACGCCGGCCAGCGTCGCGGACAGGATGAAAGCCAGCAGCTTGTAGTCGTCCGTCCGGTAGCCAAGCGAGATGGCGCGCGGCTCGTTTTCCTTGATGGATTTCAGCACCTGACCGTAGGGCGAATGAATGATGCGGTGGATCAGCAGGAAGCCCAATAGGAAGACCGCTGCCACCACCCAGTACATGTTCATATCCGGGTCGAGCGGGATTACGCCGAGGAGCTTCCCGCGCGGGATGGCCTGGATGCCGTCCTCACCGCCGGTGAAGGGTGCCTGGACGCAGAAGAAGTAGACCATCTGCGCCAGCGCCAGGGTAATCATCGCGAAGTAGATGCCCTGGCGGCGGATCGCAAGCCACCCCGCGGCAACACCGAGGAGGCCAGCGACAAGGCCGCCCGCGATGATCGAGAGCTCGGGCGTCAGCCCCCAGGCCTTGGCGGCGTGGCCGGCGATGTAGCCGCCCATGCCGAAATAGGCCGCGTGACCGAAAGAGAGGAGGCCCACATACCCAATCAGCAGGTTGAAGGCCATGGCGAAGAGCGCGAAGCAGAGCAGCTTCATCAGGA
>Ga0114972_10000512_pt1 | contig 28685 bp, 24 predicted proteins | sample M_140807_EF_Meta_FD_87354 | JGI IMG/M metagenome (GOLD analysis project Ga0114972, IMG submission 87354) | Freshwater microbial communities from Lake Montjoie, Canada to study carbon cycling - M_140807_EF_MetaG | ecosystem: Environmental > Aquatic > Freshwater > Lake | place: Lake Montjoie...
ACACTTTGCTATTCTAAGTCAGTAGAGATATTAGGATACTCAATCCGTTTATTAATTCATTATCTGAAATTTAAAGAAGTACCTATTCCTTACTAATTCATAGCTTGATTCAGCAACGCCAAGTATTGCTCGTACCATTACTTTAACGACTTTGACGCAACTGAATAGTGAGCAAGATAAACAAAAGGCTAAGGCAGGAAAATACAATCAACGTAAGGGTTTAATTATGCGATTTTTGTATGAATCAGGCTTAATTAACACTTATACTCCAATTATTCCCCTTAACACAGCAGATTTCACTTTTACCAACCTCGAAAGTGCCAGTCTCGGAACTGCCGATCTCGCAAGTGTCGCTTCCAAAATAATCGGACTCGAAAGTGCCGACCTCAAAAATAAAACTGTCAACCTTGAAGGTGCCAACCTCAATAGTGCCAACCTCATCAATGCCAACCTCATCAATGCCAACCTCAATAGTGCCGATCTCAGACTCGCCAACCTCAATAGTGCCGATCTCAGACTCGCCAACCTCAATAGTGCCGATCTCAGCTACGCCAACCTCCAATCTAACCTTATCAGTGCCAACCTCATCAGTGCCAACCTCATCAGTGCCAACCTCGACGGTGCCTACCTCAACAGTGCCAATCTCAGCTACGCCAATCTCAGCTACGCCAACCTCCAATATGCTAACCTCATCAGTGCCAACCTCAACAGTGCCAACCTCAACAGTGCCAACCTCAACAATACCGAAAACTTAACTAATAAACAAATTAAATTAGCCTGCTTTTGGGAAAAAGCAATATATACTGAATCTGTTAAAACAAGCAGGTTTGAATTGATTGAATGGAGCGTCAAAGATCCAAAAGCTAATCAAAGAAAAATTGACAAAATCAGACAAGATAAAGCTTCAGATCCTCCAAAACCTCCCGATTGTTCCAAGTGGAAACAGAATCCGTTTTTAAAATGATTATCATTTTCTTATTTCTTAATAATTTAATAATCTTTTTTAACTCCACTCATATTTCTTGAAACCAAAATTACTCTTCTTGCAGAATTAATAACTTGTTTTCTATAAAGGTAAAAACTGCACGCGATTAGCTAATTCTTCTAAACTGCCTGCCCTAGCAATAATTTCTAAATCATGGATACAGCCACCAACAGAAACTCTTAATTTATGGGCATAAATCACACCGATAAAATCAATTTTCCTCATCTGACGAAGATTCGCTTCTGCCAAAAAATCCTCATCTTGGGAAAATAAAACTCGTTTTAATTCTGTCGCCCGATCAAGCACCGCAGGATCTTTAGCCCCAGTGCGTCCATCTTCTTGCACCGTTAAAACATCTACTCCTTTAATTCGCAATCCGTTGGTAATTCCTCTATGGACATTTTCATCAATATAAAAAGTGATGAACTTTCAATGACTCCTTCACGGCGCAATCTTTGGACTAAAGGAGAAATTCCTGCTTCTAAACGTAGCTTCTCCGCATATTCAAAGCGTCGCTGAACATCGGCATCAATCTCTTGTTTATGTTCCCAATAATAAGCCAAAGCCGAATAAATCTGACTCATACTAAGATGGGGATATTGAAAATGTAACTCTTCAGGACTCCAACCATAGGCCTGAATTGAAGTCACCAATTCGACAACCTTCATAGATGTTCCTTCGATAAAAGGAATCTCATTTTCGTCTGTGAGAATAAATTTATAGTCAGTAATTAATGTTTGGTTCATAGTTTTTTTGATTAATCAAAGTGTTATTATAGCAAATACTCGAATTTTGTAAGAAAGCGATCGCAAGCTATCCAAGACAATGATCATTTTTTCTTATGGTTCGTTTTGATTTAACAAGAATTGCCGAAGGTTTAAAGCAAAATGATGACTATCTTCTAAATGTAAATTATGACCACAATGGGAAAAAACTTCTAACTGAGCCTGGGGATAATCAACCGCTATTTTTTGATTAATCGCAACAAATTTATGATCCTGTTCCCCCACCAGTAACAATAGAGGAACCGAACCCTGGGACAATTTTTCCCAAAGCGAGATTTGTTGACCTGTCCCTAAATATTGCAGAGACTTCGCTAACTTGTCGGGAGAATTACTCAAACGACGAGCAAATAAATCAGAAAAATCAGGTAAATTTCTCAGAGAATTAAATAAACTTTGTTGATACCATTCGCTTAAAACGTCAGAAAAATTTTCATGTTTAAGCTTTTCTATCCATTGCCCATCGTGTTCAATCCGCTTTTTTCTAGCGATCGCACTTTTGAGACCAGGAGAAGCCGATTCTAGAATGAGATGGGAAAACTTTTCAGGAAAATGAAGAGCTAAATAGAGAGCCAAACGTCCCCCCATTGAATAGCCAATTAATCCAATATTTGATAACTGCAAATAGTCAAGAAAATCTATCAACGCGATCGCTGTTTTCTCCATACTATAATTACTATCATCTCCCATCACCTCCGTTTGACCATGACCAGGTAAATCTATTACCAAACAATAAAAATCATCCCCAAAATAAGGGAGTATCTGATCAAATTCCTGGTAATCTCCCATAAAACCATGTAAAAATACAAGCGGTTGCCCTTGGGGATTTCCTCCTGATTGATAGTGAAAATGATATTCCGCGATCGCTAAATCCTGCTCTATCAACATCATAAAATTTTTATCTCGACAGATCGTTTATAACTAAATTAATATCACTATAAAAATCATAAAACAATGAATAACATTAAACCTCAAAATGCTAAATTTCCGAAAAATCGGCGTAAATTTCTGCTCTATCTAGTCGGAGGAACGGCAGGAACATTAGCTATTGGATGTCTTTCTCCCAAAGCTGGAAACACTGAAGACATCAATTTAGAAAATCTTTGCACCTCCTTTCCCGACAATTCCCGTTGCCAGAATTATTTACCTGGGGTAATAGCCGTTGATTCCGAAGGAAAACCCATCAAAGCCGACGCTTTTTTAACCACAGCGATCGCGGGGACTCCTGCTCCTGTCGAGGGACTGCCCAAAACGACCTATCTCGTCATTGAAAAAGGCCCGAAAATTGCCAGCTATGGTATCCGTCCCGTCTGTACCCATCTGGGCTGTACGGTAGAGTGGAAAGCTGATGTTAAGCATTTTGTGTGTCCCTGTCACGGTTCCGAGTATGATGCCACAGGACAGGTGACGAAGGGGCCAGCGAATCGTGCATTACCGTCTGTGATGGTGATTGTCAAACAAAATCAGATCCGTTTAGTCGATCGCGAAATCGGGAGTAAGGCTCCTTAAGATGTTACAACATTTTATTGTTAAACTCCGTACAAAATAAGGACATAATATATTATATTTCTATCAATATTTTTCCTGTCATCTCAACACAATCTGCTATAAATCCATTGCGATCACATTTAAAATAACCGAAACTTTTGCTTGAATATTAAACTATCCTGCCCTGAATTTTATCTAAAAATGATCAAACTCCTTATCGCACTTTTTGGCGGCATTTGGATGGGATTGTCTGTTGCCCCTGTAGGAGCTTTTTATGGAGCTTGGATTGCCTTAGTTCCCCTATGGATATTATTTTTTTATCCCCAAAATGAAATCAAAAAAAACAGTCTCAAGGCTCCTTGGAAGCCTAATTTACTGGATAACTTAAAATTATTTTTTAATCAAAAGACCCTGCTTGCTTTTGCTTGGGGCGTAGGTTATCACGGTTTAGCCTTGTTTTGGATCACGGGCATTCATCCCATGACCTGGATGGGCGTACCTTGGTTGGCGAGTTTGGGCATCGCGATCGCCTGTTGGATTCTAATTACCTTTTGGGGTGCAGTTCTCGTTTGGACTTGGGCAGTGGGAATGTCTTTTTTTGAAACGTTGAGTATCGGTAAAAATTTTAGTGATAAAAATCAGCTTACGGGAGTCGATAGAGCTTTAAGAATCTTATTTGGGGTCGCGCTCTGGTGTGCCTTGGAAACGCTCTGGAGTCATGGCCCGCTCTGGTGGAGTGCGATCGCCTATACCCAAAGTCCCCATAACTTAATTCTCTTACAATTAGGGCAATTATCAGGTTTTGCGACGGTGACTGCTGCGATCGTTGCGACTAATGGGATTCTCGGCGAAATTATTTTGGTAATTATTGCCAGAAAGCCTTCACGCTGGTCAAGTTTCAGATTATTCCTTATTCCCCTTAGCTTTTTATTCAGCTTACATTTACTCGGATTTTATCTTTATAATCGCCCGCTTAATGATCTACCTTCCCAAGCTATTTCAATAGGTATTATACAAGGGAATATTCCTAATGAAATTAAACTGTATCCCCAGGGATTTGCTAAAGCTATTCAAGGTTACACAGACGGCTATCAAAAACTAGCAAAATCCAAAGTTGATATTATCCTAACCCCCGAAGTTGCCCTACCATTTTATTGGGAAGATATTGTGAATTATAGTCCCTTTTATCAAGCTATTTTAAAAGAAAAAATTCCTGTTTTATTAGGCGCATTTGGTCGTTCTAATTCTGATATTACCAATAGTTTATTTGCCGTTAATGCAGAGGGAAAACTTGTTTCTCGTTTTGATAAAGTTAAATTAGTTCCCCTGGGAGAATATATTCCCTTTCGCTCTATTATTGGCGGTTTGATTAAAAGACTTTCCCCCTTAGAAGGCCAATTTACTCCAGGCAATCCCCAACAAATTTTGATGACTCCCGTTGGTCAGGCGATCGCGGCAATTTGTTATGAATCTGCTTTTGGTGAAACTTTCCGTTATCAAGCTTTTCAGGGAGGGGAATTTATTGTAACGGCGGCCAATAATGCCCATTACAGCGCAGCAATGCCCGCCCAACACCATGCCCAGGACGTGATGCGGGCCATTGAAACCGATCGCTGGTTAGCGAGGGCAACCAATACGGGATATTCAGCGATTATTAACCCTCAAGGAAAAACAATTTGGCTCTCTAAACTCAATGAATATGCTCTCCATTCTGGCAATATTTATCGTCGGCAAAGCAAAATTTTATATGTCCAGTGTGGGGATTGGTTAACTCCTAGCTTATGTCTAATAGTCGTCGGAATTGTTCTGTGGCGAAATAAATTTTGATTAATTCGATGAAGAAAAATTGCATAAAAACGTGATAGTTTTCATTAAAATATGGTATCCATCGGAATAACCTCGATTAATTTTCATTCGGTTCAATTCCCAATAATCTTAACTGTGCTACTAGGCGATCAGCGCGTTGTTTCTCGGATTCAGCACGTTGTTTTTCAGATTCAGCTTTTTGCGCCAATTCCACAGTTGTCAGAAATTGCTGGCCATCGGGATAATAAATCTTCAATCCTTCTGGAGTTAACACAAAACTAATCCCCAAAAGTGGACTTTTCCAATTATCTATCTCTTCAATCACAGTAAGTTCATCGGCTAGTCGTTGTAGTCCCGCTAATTCTAGGCGATCTGGATCATAAATATAGTATTCTTCTACGCCATAACGGTTATAAAATTGGAGTTTTTTTGCCATTTCTTTGATAGTATTCCCTGGGGACAATATTTCAAAGACGACCTGGGGCGCAATATTATCTTCCTGCCATTGACGATAGGAGCCTCTATCTCCTTTGGGTCTGCCCAAGACGACAAAGACATCGGGGGCAACACGGATATCAGGTCTTCCTTCAACGGGATACCAGAGCAAGTCTCCTGCGACAAATACTTGGGGGTCTTTGGCAAATAAGCATTCCAAATTTTCTTTTAGTAAAACAATCCAACGAAATTGCTTAGTGTTATCGGCCATGGGTTGTCCATCACTGTCAGGGTAGATAATGTCGCCTTCTAGGGAGATTACCATCTCGTTAGCCTCGTTTATCGCTACTGGGTTTTTGTTAGTTTTATTTTAGAAGATTTCTAAGGCGATCGCTTAAAATGCTGTCTATCTCGGCTTTTCTCGAACTATTTTGTCAGTCTTTTTTCTGAGCTTTTGTATTGTTCCAGGTTGAGTCTCAATTTTTGACAGGGATTCTACAACCTCATCTGGCTTCAATATCAACATACTGGTATAAGACTGCATGATTCCCAAGATAATAATTAAGGCTACGATCCCTAATTGATCTTTTGTTCCAGAAGCTTGGCGAAAATCCTTGACTTTTTTTGATTTTTCGATTAATCTCAGCATAATATGAAAAAATAGGCTAAAAATCTCTTATTTTATAGGAGTTTATTTACCCTGCTTCTTTTCTTAGCCAGAAATCAAGAGTGCATCGATTGAAATCCTTGGTAGGGGCAATTTATGAATTGTCCTTACTCAATTCTTGGAGATGTCTAATATTCTTGATTTAATTTGGTATCATTAATACAAAGTTATGTACAAATAATACCAATAGATTCCTCAAAAATGGATCTATTTTCTGAAATTCTTCCCTTGCAAATTTATTAGCATCCTATTCAATAATGAAAGTCATCAGAGAAAATTTACAATATAAAATTATCTGGGATATTTTCATTATTTTGCTGATCCTCATTAGCAGTATTATCATTCCCTTTCAAGCCGCTTTTGAGCATACAACTTCTGACCAAGAAAATAATATTATTTATCTAATTGATCTATTTTTAGTGATCGATATCTATTTTAATTTTTTTACCACCTATCGGTTTCAGGGTGAAGAAATACTCGATGCAAAAAAAATCCAGTTAAGTTATCTTAAAAGTACCTTTTTAGTGGATTTCATTGCGAACTTTCCTTTTGACTTAATTGTTCTTTTGTTTTTCCCTGCGGCGAAAGTCTATAATATTTCTTTAGTTTTAATTTTACGATTATTTCGTTTATTGAGAATTGTTAGATTATTTAGGATCTTTGGTCGTTGGGAAAATCAACGTTGGATTAATCCAGGCTATTTCAGAATTAGTAAACTCTTTATCTTTGTATTATTATTAACCCATTGGCTTGCCTGTATTTGGTTCACGATCGCCTATATTGAAAACTTCCCCAAAGATTCCTGGGTTGTGCGCTCAGAAATAGATAATGCGTCCCCCGCCAAACAATATATTTTATCGTTATATTGGGCTGTTACAACAATGGCAACCATCGGTTACGGCGATATTACTCCCAAGCGAACGGTTGAATATATCGCAACGATTATTATTATGTTATTAGGCGCGTCTGTTTATGCCTTTATTATTGGTAATATTGCTTCTTTAATTAGTGAATTAGACACTGCTAAATTGAATTATCGGAATAAAACAGAATCTCTAATTCAATATTTACGATATCAACAAGTTCCCAAGGAACTCATTACTAAAATTAGTAACTATTATGAATATCTCTGGGCGCGCGATCGCGGGTTTAAAGAAGATAATTTGTTTCAAGATCTCCCTCCTTCTTCCCGATTGGAAGTTTTGCAATATATCACCAGAGAACTGTTGCAGCAAGTTCCCCTTTTTAAATATTGTTCTCCTGGATTACGGAATATTTTACTGTCAGTTTTAAAAGTTGAAACCTACGCGCCAAACTCCTATATCGTTTTTGAAGGAGAACTGGGTGAAGCCATTTATTTTATTACGAAAGGAAGGGCTGAAATCATCAGAGTAAATAGCAATGAGTTTATTGATCAGTTGGAAGAAGGAGAATATTTTGGCGATATTTCCTTAGTTTTAAAAGAAAAAAGAACAGCTTCGGTTCGGACGATTAGCTATTGTGATATTTTTGTGTTGACTGAAAAAGATTTTAATCATATTAAAACTAAGTATCCCGAATTTAAAGAAGTTCTGAAAAAAAGTGCCTCTGAAAAATCAGAAAAAATGCTAGAACTGATTCTCAAAGATATTATTTTATAGTTTTTTCTATTGTACACTTGTTACTTAATAATTTTTTTGTTCTAATCACCTCAAAGAGAGATAGGATATTAGATAGGATATTAGATAAGCTATTCATCATTCAAAATTTAGATTTATCGCATCTTCATTTAAACCCCTATTCAATTGCTTCTAATGAATTCATTTCCTAACACATTGCCCATTGTTTCCTATGATCCCCATCATCAGGATTACCAATCTTTACAAGAGCAAGTGGTACTCCAGCTAAATTTTGCTCAAAATACTTTAGAGTTGCTGCTAGAAACCAATCCCCAGGTTTGGACACCCACAGCCTTTACAACGGGGATGGCGGAATTAATTGCGGTGGATGATTGTCAGGACAAGGTAATCATGGATGTGGCGACGGGTTCAGGGATTTTAGGCATTGTCGCAGGAAAACGCGGGGCAAGTAGGGTTATTATGACGGATTTCAATCCCGAAGCCATCATCATGGCTCAACGTAATTGGGAAGTGAATGCTTTAAACCCCGATGCCCTCAAGCTTTTTCACTCGAATTGTTTTGAGGCGATCGCAAATAATAGTCAACTGAAGGAATCGGTGGATCTAATTTATGCAAATCCTCCGACCCTGCCCAATATTTCCCTGGATAGTTCAAAACAGCTTGAAAACATTGAAAATCGTTCGGCAGTTGATTGGAATCGTAACGGCGATCGCGGTAGGCTAGTGACTGATGCACTCATTAAAGAAGCGGGTCAATTTCTCAAGCCTAAAGGAGAGATGCTTTTCGTCACCACCAGTAAGCAAGGAAGCATGACGACCTGGCGGTTAATGGAAGAATTTTGGGGTCAGAGCATTAAAAATTCAGGGGAAGATCCCTTAGATTACGAAATTGACTGGCAGGAAAGGGAAGATTTGGATTGGGCTGTTGTTAAGCGATTGGATATTCCTCTAGCTTCCTATTATTGGGATTTTTTACCCCTATATCGACAACTGGCAGAAGAAGAAGGTGAACCGAATCCTATCATTGAGCGGGATGGAAAATTATACCAAAAATTGTATTTTATCCGTGCCAAAAAGCCACTATATGCTATTAATTAATCAACAAAAATTGATGCCAGGAATTTTGGGAGGATTAGGAGCATTATCCCATGTAGAATTTGAGCGCAAGTTAATCGAACAACACAGCCAACGGGGAGCTTGCACGGATCAAGATTATCCCGTTTGGATCTTAATTAATGCGGCCAATATTCCCGATCGCACGGATAGCATCCTCAACCAAACAACGGATTGCATTGCTGGCTTGATTCACTATGGAAAATTATTAGAATCGGCGGGTGCAGATTTCCTGGTTGTTGTGTGTAATACAGCCCATGCTTTTTACCCAGAAGTTCAAGCACAACTGAATATTCCTTGGCTTAATTTAATTGATATGACGGCTGAGTTTATTGCTCACAAATATCCAACTCTCAGAAATGTGGGAATCCTGGCGACTGATGGCACGATACAAACGGGTTTATACGAAAAAAGTTTGCAAAAAATGGGCTTAAATGTGATTTATCATCCCCTCCATTCTCCCTTACAAAAGCAAATAATGGAAGCGATTTATCATCCTCAATGGGGAATTAAATCAACAGGAAATAGCGTTTCTCTAGAGGCAATGGCAATATTAGAAAGCGCGATCACAGAATTTGAAGCAGAAGAAGTCGAATTAATTATTGCGGGTTGTACGGAACTCGCGATCGCGTTTAATAAAATGAATAAAGTTCTCATTCCTTGGATTGATCCTTTAGATGTTTTGGCCCAAATAACTCTCGATAGGGCATTTTTCCCTCAATCATGTTAAATTTAGAGCATTTTTCTGAACGTTTTTATAGAGTCGAAATAAAGCCAAATTCTAACTCAGAACTTTCTGGAGAATTGCCATCAAACCAAAGTCCATTTAGTATTCGGGTATCATTGACTTCAAAAGCTTTTCTACCATGTAAAATTCTATTATTGTCAAACACTAAAATTTGATGGGGTTGCAGTTTGAAAATAATTTGATTCGCAGAATCTGCCAAAAAATCTTTAATCAAAGTAAAGGGTTTAATCGCTCTGGGGTGAACTGAAATCTGAGCATAATCATCTGATCTAAAGGTTATATAAATTTTATGATTATGTTTAGTGAAAATAGCCCTAGTTGCTGATTGATTCGCCCGCTTGATCGTAAAAATATCGGGTTCAAATAGAGTCGCTAATCCTGCTGGATCGGTTTTGGCCAGATATTGATAAACTAATTTTCCATCGACTAATTGGGTCAATCCCCCTTCTTTCGCGGCAACCTCACAGTGCATTGCCATTACTTTCGGCGGAATTTTTTCAAAGGAACCATCGGTATGTAATGCTAAATCCCTATTATTGCTATTGGCATATTCAGAAAAATTTGGCAGAACTCTAATGGGAAAAATTCCCTGTTCATCAGATTGATTTTGTCTGACAATATTTCCAAATAATTCGGGAAGGGAAAGAAAAATTTCTTTAGAGGTATCAGGCTCATTACTTTCAATGAGAAAAAAACCATAGGAGTTAAATATCTTGAAAATTTCTTTTTTAACTCTGGGATCAAGCCCATGAATAGAATTAAAATGAAAAGTTAGTTGCTCAAAATTAACAGAAGCCATAAATTATTCTTGACTTAATTTTATGTTTTTTGGGGTTGGCTAATTTAGATTTTCTGAGTTCATTAATGGCGGTAATCCTAGTTTAATAAAGCATCAGATCGTTTTCTCAATTGTACGATAAGTTTAGCCAAAAGTTGGGCAATAAATTGATGACAGGCGGCGGCTAACCGAGGATTTTCTGTTTCCATCCGTTGTAACACTTCTTGGGATAAACGGTAAAGACGAGTCGGGCGATCGCAAATAGCAGAGCATTCCTGGGAAAAATGTCCATAAAATCCAATTTCTCCAATTACAGTTCCTTCTGCCACTGTTCCTAATCTTTCCGTTTGCCCATTTTCTAATTCTCGAACGAGGGAAACCTGTCCAGATTCAATGAAATAAATTGCTGTGGGCATTTCTCCTTGGCGAAAGAGATAATGACCGACTTCAATTTTTGAGTTTTCAAGATAGTTTGAAAATAGTTTAACTTGCTGAGGCAGGGGAAAAACCTCTTCTAGTTGAATTAACAGAGGCACAAATCGACGACGACGAAAAATAGCCTCTTCTAATATTTGACTTTCGCACCATTCAACCCCTCGATCAAGATCAGGGAATCCATAGCAACTTGCTTTTTCTGCGATCGCTAAATCAATAATCTTATAGGGCTTGAATTGTTCAATGATGATGGGAGCAAGACTCGTTAAGATGAGGATTGCTGAAAACTTTTGAGCGAGTTGCTTCATTTTAATAAAGCTGACAACGGCGGAAGAATCAATTCCTTCTATTTGCTTAAAGTCAATGACCAAAAACTTAATTTTAGATAAATTAATATCACTTAATCGTTGACGAATATGTTCTAGTAAATTGTTAGCTGTCCCAAAAAATAAATAACTTTGTAGGCGTAAAATATAGATCTGATCGCCCTGCTCTTGTAATAGTTTTTTTTGATGAAAGGAACGTTCAAAATTACTTTGATAGCTTGCACCTGAAAGAGTATTTTTAATCACTTGCAAGTTGCTATAGGTAATCACAAAGAATAAACAAGCAATGATTAATCCCACCCCAACCCCTTCCAAAAAGCCAAAATTAGCGACAATCAGCAGAATCAAAATCACTAAACAATAATCAATGCGTGATAATTTGAACCAACCTTCATAGACCCATTCAAGCAGTAGTGATAAACCTAAATAAAACAACAACCCTCCAAAGACTAGTTTGGGTAAAAATTGTAGGCTAGAAATTACAAAGAAGAAGAAAAGTAGAGCGCAAATAGATGCAATGATGCCCGAAAGACGATTTCTTGCTCCTGCTTTGTAATTGAGAAGGGTGCGACTAATGGAAAGATGACCCACCATACCCACAAAACCGCCCGTGACGAGGTTGGCCATGCCAGCAACTCTTAATTCTTTGTCCAGGTCAACATCCCGCTCCATTGCTAATTCTAAACCCGTCGAATTGAGTAAAATGGTGATGGGAACAACGGCCAAAAGTGTCATTAAACTGGGAATTTGCTGGATTAACACACTCCAATCAACCTGGGGTAATGTCCCAAGAACCTCTAGTTTGAGTAGGTTTTCACTCTCTAATGAGGTAAACAGAAAACCTTCCGTTCTGACTTGATCTAAAGACATATTAGAAACCGCAAAAAATCCATAGCAGAGTAGAGTTACACCAAAAAGAATCGATGGCATTAACCAAAACTTTTGATAACGACTTAAAAGAAACTGTAAGCTTAATCCCAGAACAACTCCAGGGAACCACAACAGCATAAAATCATCTCGGAGGAATTTATCAAGCTGGTCAAAGTTGAAGGGAATACCCGTCATCACTTTTAAAGAGCCTTGAATAAAAAGCCAGCCAATGCCAGCGAGAAATCCTCCAACGACGGGATAGGGAATGAATCGAATAAATCGGCCTAAATACAGTTTTCCCAAGATAAAGAGCCATAATCCTGTCAAAAAGGTACTGAGAATAATGGCCCAGACTAGGGTGGGAAAAATAGCATCTGTTGTGCCTTTGTCGGTTAAGGATTGGCTAATTGAGGTAGTCATTAAGGCGAGAATCACTGCGCCATTAGAATCAGGTCCTGATATGGTAAAGGGCAGTGAACTTTTGAGGGAGACAATCAAGGCAGTGAGAATGGCACTAATCAGGGCGCAACTTAGACCCAGGGGAAGATAGGTTGAGAGATTGCCAGGGAAAATCAAGGCAGCAAAGGAAACACTGTAAATCAGGTTGATTATTCCTGAAATAAATCCTGCTAAAACATCAGGCAGTAAAAATTGAAATTTTAATCGATTTAAAAACATTAATAATAATCTCAAATTAATCATCTCAATCTTAGAACACTCCATTAGGATTGAAGAAAAGCATAAAAATTTTCTATTCAAAATGTTTAATTTAGGTGTATTGGAGTAATGCAACAAAAAAATCGTCCTCACGCAGGATTTAAAGCCACTTTGGTGGTGGCAGTCATTTCGATGGTGGGTACAACCGCCGCGATCGTTTATTTTCCTTGGCTCCTCACGTCTCGTAAAAATGTTGATGGGGTGATTCAACAGGTGAATGAAAGTATTACTAGGGGGACATCACGGGAAGTCGTTAGAATTTTTAATAATGTTCAGGCGACTTTAGAAATCACGGAGAAAGTTTTTAGTAATCAGTTAATTGAACTAAATAATCCCCCAGTACGAGAAAAATTTTTCCTGAATTTATTGGCAACTCAACCTAATTTTACTTGGATTGAATTTGGTTTTGCGAATGGCAATTATTTTGGTGTTCAGCGAAAAAAGGATGAGCAAGGAGAGAAAACTTTAAGCCTAAATCTGATCAATCGAATCTGGAATTCTCAACAGAAAAAAACTGCCAAAACGATAACGCCCTATGAAAAAGTTGGAGATAAATTATTACCCCAATCTCCCCTTAAACAAGTCGAAAGTTATAATGCTTCCCAACGCGGCTGGTATAAGTCGGCGATCCAAAATCCTGACAAGATAGCTTGGACAGATGTTTATGTTTTTCGGACTAGTAAGACTCCAGGTATTAGTGCTTCGATTCCTATCAAGAAGGCGGGTAAAATACTCGGCGTGACTAGTATTGCCTTTGAACTACAACAAATTTCCGATTACCTCCGACAGTTGCAGGATAAAAATCGGGAAGGTGCTATTTTTCTGGTAAATGAAAGTAACCAATTACTGGCTTCTACGACTTTTTCTGATAGTGTTGCACGGAGTGATAGTCGGAGTCAGAGCGATACCCCCAAATTGCAACAGCTAGAGCAGGTTAATAATTCGTATTTGAAGCTTGTCAATCAAACGTTACAAGCGCATCAACTATCGGTAAAAGATATTGTCACAGTTCCCAATATCCAAACCCAATATGTTTATCGTGATCCTAGTACCAGCGATCGCTACTATATTTCCCTGACTCCTCTGCAATATCCTGAATCTTTTAAGGCCCAGAATGCGAATTATCCTAAATGGGTCGTGGGAACGGTGATTCCCGAATCCTATTATGTGGCAGAGATTGATAAAAATAAAAGGCGTTTATTTTACATTATTGCGGGATTTCTGGTATTAGCGGTCGGTTTAGCCATTTTTATTGCCGATCGCATTTTTGTCCAACCGATTCTGACCATTGCTAAAGCCGCCGAAGCGATCGAAGCCGAAGAATTTGAAGCCGTTGATCTCGGAACAGTGACTCAACGCCAGGATGAATTAGGACATTTGGCGATCGTTTTTGAAACCATGACCCGTCAGGTCTATAGCAGAGAAAAGGAACTCAAACAACAGGTACAAGCCTTGAAAATTGAGATTGACCAATCCAAACTCAACAAAAACGTCCAAGATATTGTGGGGAGTGAATTTTTCCAGGAATTGAGCGAAAAGGCGGCTCTGAATCGTTGGCAAACGCCTAATTCTTCTGGGGAATCTTCTATTCACACAACGATTATTTCGGTTCATTCCTATCGAGGAGGAACGGGGAAATCCAATCTGACCGCCAATATTGCGGCTACCCTTGCCCATTATGGCTATCGAGTCGGCATCATTGACACCGATCTGCCTTCTCCTGGGATTCATGTTCTCTTTGGCTTTCAAGAGGAAGATATGAATCCTTGCTTAAATGATTATCTCTGGGGGCGTTGTGAGATTGAACAAGCGGCCCATGATGTGACAGCTTTGTTAAATGACCGAAAAACTGAACGCAGTCGGCTTTATTTGATTCCCGCCAGCATCAAACAGGGAGAAATGTCAAAAATTTTGCGAGAAGGTTATGACGTGGACGTTCTCAAGGAAGGTATCCAAAGGCTAACCACAACCTTGGCATTGGATTATCTTTTGATCGATACCCATCCTGGCATTAATGAAGAAACCTTGCTGTCGATCACGCTATCCGACCTCTTTGTTGTCGTTTTGCGGCCCGATCAACAGGACTTTCAAGGCACTGCGGTAACGGTTGATGTTGCTCGAAAACTTGGTGTCTCCCAACTTTTAGCAATTATTAATAAAGCTCCCAGTAATTTTGATTTTGAACAGTTACAACAGCAAGTAGAAGAGACCTATGATATTGATGTAGCAGGTATTCTCGCCCATTCAGACGAAATGATGTTTTTGGGGAGTAAGGGGCTTTTTACCATTGATTATCCTTCTGATCTTCTAACTCAAAAAATAGAGCAAATCGTCAAAAAAATTGTTGATTTTTAAGAATTACCCTTCTTTTTTTATGGAGAACTAGATTGAACACGATTTATTTGTAAAAAATTGTCGGGCTAATCGTTTCAGCGATCAAACTAAGGTGAATCGTTCTAATCTTAAAGTATCATATTAAAATTATTAAAAAATTGTAGAATGTGTCATAAAAAACGCCTAGACAAGGCAGTAGGAGTAATGCAACAAAAAAGTCGTCTTCATGCAGGATTTAAAGCAACCCTAGTGGTGGCAGTCATTTCAATGGTGAGTACCACCGCCGCGATCGTTTATATTCCTTGGTTCCTCACGTCTCGTAAAAATGTTGATAACATTATTCAACAAGTTAATGAAGCGATCGCCGCTAGTACCTCAAGGGGCGTTGTCAGGGTTTTTAGTAACGTACAGTCAACTCTGGAACTAACTAGAAAGATGTTTCAGAATCAACTCATTGATCCCAAGAATTCCCAGGCAAGAGAAGTATTTTTTCTAAATTTATTATCAACTCAACCTAATTTTACTTGGATTGAATTTGGATTTGCCAATGGCAATTATTTTGGAGTTCAGCGAAAAAAAGATGATAAAGGAGAAAAAACGCTATCTTTAAACTTGATAAATCGAAGATGGGATTCTCAAAAACAACAAAACACCAAAAATACTGTTTCCTATCAATTGTTCGGAGAAAAGCTGTTGCCCCAAAGAAAACTCCAAGAAATCGAACGTTATAATGCCTCCCAAAGGGGATGGTATAAGGCGGCGGTCAAAAATCCTAACAAGATAGCCTGGACAGATATTTATGTATTTCGTACCAGTAAAACACCAGGCATTAGTGCGTCTATTCCTGTCAATGAGAAAGGGGGACAACTAGGGGTTGTCAGTATTGCTTTTGAATTGCAACAAGTCTCTGATTATCTCCGTCAACTTCAGAATAAACAGCGCGAAAAAGCTATTTTCCTGATTAATGAGAGTAATCAGATACTGGCTTCAACGACTTTCTCTTACAATTCTCTACGTAACAACAATCAGAACAAAACAAATACGCCGAAACTGATCCAACTAGAGAATGTTGATAATCGCTACCTCAAATTTGTTAAGCAAACATTACAAGAAAATCAATTATCGATTAAGGATATTATCACCACAAATAAAACCAATACCCAATTTATCTATCGTGACCCCAATACCCGCGATCGCTACTATATTTTCCTAACGCCACTACAATATCCTGAATCATTCCAGGCTCGTCATGCGAATTATCCCCAATTAGTCGTGGGAACCGTGATTCCCGAATCTTACTATGTGGAAGAAATTAATAAAAATCAAAGACGACTATTCTATGGAATCATCGGATTTCTTTTGGTAGCAGTAGGCCTGGCAATTGTGATTGCCGATCGCCTTTTTGTCCAACCAATTTTGACAATTGCCAAAGCGGCTGAAGCAATTTCAGAGGGAGACTTAGATATTAAATTGAACATTAATCGTCAGGATGAATTAGGTCGTCTTGCCTATCTTTTTAATCAAATGTCTCAACAATTAAAAGATTCATTTCATAAATTAGAAAAAACCAATGGAGAACTTGAACACCGAGTTGATGAAAGAACGGCTGAATTAAAAGAAGCTATGGAACAGGCCGAAGAAGCAAATCGCACAAAAAGTCAATTTCTTGCTAATATGAGCCATGAGCTACGCACTCCACTCAATGCCATTATTGGCTATAGTGAAATGCTCCAGGAAGAAGCTGAAGATCTGGGAGAAGAAAATTTTGTTCAAGACCTCAAAAAAATCAAAGGGGCAGGAAAACATCTTTTAGAACTAATTAATGACGTTTTGGATATCTCCAAAATTGAATCGGGAAAGATGGAGTTATATCTAGAAGATTTTGAAATTTTTCCTATTTTAGACGAAATTATTTCCACCATTCAACCATTAACCGAAAATAAAAATAATACTTTATTAGTCAATTGTCCTGTTGATATTGGTGTCATGCACGCCGATATTACTAAGATTAGGCAAAGTCTTTTTAATCTCATTAGTAATGCCAGTAAATTTACTGAAAATGGAAGCATCACCCTGACGATTAATCGCTACTTAGAAGCGGAACAAGAATGGATTTCTATGCAAGTAAAAGATACAGGGATTGGGATGACTCCCGAACAAATGGCTAAGTTGTTTAAACCCTTTTCCCAAGCCGATGCTTCAACCACTCGTAAATATGGTGGAACGGGACTAGGTTTAGTCATTACCCAAAAATTTGCTCAGATGATGGGAGGACATATTAGCATTGAGAGTGAGTTTGGGGCGGGGACAGCTTTTACGATTAAATTACCTGCCCAAGTTAGCGATCGCAAAAACGATATTGTAGAAAACACAGAAGAATCATCAGCGACTTCATTCAATATTTTTTCAGGTAAAAAAATCCTAGTTATTGATGATGATCCCACAACCCACGATTTGATTCGGCACTTCCTAGAACCTGAAGGCTTTAATGTCATTGCAACAATGAATCCAGAAGAAGGCTTAAAGTGGGCAAAGGAACAACAACCTGATGGCATTATTTTAGATGTTATTATGCCTAAAATGGACGGATGGGCAGTCTTAACTCGGCTGAAAGAAGACCCCGAAACTTCTGCCATTCCCGTTATTATGGCAACGGTTTTAGAGGATCAAAGTATTGGCTATACCTTGGGAGCCATAGGGTATCTCACTAAACCCATTCAAAAAGAACAACTGACCCAACTTTTGAATAAATATCAGTCTAAACTATCATCTCGTTTGATTCTTGTCGTTGATGATGACTCCAATAATCGAGGTTTAATGCGTCGTCAATTAGAAAAAGAAAATTGGAACGTAATCGAAGCAGATAATGGAAAAAATGCCCTAATTCAGCTTGAACAAAATTCTCCCGCTCTAATTTTGCTGGATTTAATGATGCCTGAAATGGATGGATTTGAGGTCATCAATCAACTACGTCAACGAGAAGAATGGCGAGACCTTCCCGTAATCATTGTTACGGCTAAAGACTTAACAGAAGCAGATCGTCAACAATTAAATGGTTATGTAGAAAAAATTATCCAAAAAGGTGCCTATCAACGCCAAGATTTATTACAGGAAGTACGTCAGTGTCTTGAAAAAGTTATCGAATAAAATTTCATTGAAAAAATTAAAACAATGATAAAACTACTCAAAAAAAGCATTAAATTTAAAATTTTAATTCCTTTTTCTCTATTATCTTTAGCAACGCTGAGTGTCATGTCAATTGTTGCCTATGCAGCCGCCCGAAATCAGTTGAAAATTGGCGTTTTTGAAAAACTCACCGTTGTAGCTAATCTTAAAAAATATCAACTCCAACATTGGATGGATAGTCAAGCAGAGGATGTTTTTATTCTGGCCAATGATCTTCCTCGAATAAAAATTGATGCTGAAAAGTTATTATCTCCTGGCATTCAAACTAATTTTTCTCAAGATAGTACAACTGTCTGTGATGATTTAGTGAAACATTTTAATCGTATTTCTACGGCAAAGCGTAACTTTAAAGATATTTCTCTATTAACAATTAACGGAGAAATTATTTGCTCTAATAATGAAAATTTAATGGGTCAATATCAGCCATTAATTTCATCTGCAACTTTTGTAAACCATGAACAAGTTAATCAAATTAAACCTAAAATTTATCTCTCGCCCATAACCAAACAATTGACAATAACTTTATTTGCTCCTATTACTAACGCAACAAGGAATCAAATTGGCTATGTAAGTGTTAATTTAGAGTTAAAAGAACTGGATCGCTTTATTCAAGGATCTGCGAGCTTAGGAAAAGGTGGAAATGTTATTTTAATTGCCAAAAACTCTAATTTATTAGAGGCGACTAACCAGGTTTTCACCAATTCTCTAATGAATATTAAAAGCTCTAATATTATTACCAGTCCAGCTATTGTTAATGCGCTACAAGGGAAGAATGGGCAAGAACTTTATATTAATCATCAAGGAATACCTGTTTTGGGAGTTTATGATTTTTGGGATGAAAATAATTTGGTATTGATCACTGAAATCAGTCAAGATCAAGCATTTTTTCCTGCGATTAAACTGGCTAGAGTAATCCTTCTGATTGGCTTATTTTGTTCAGGAATAGCTTTAGTTTTTGTTTATTTTTTATCGGAAAAAATTGCTAAACCCATTCAAGAAATTACCGATGTTGCGATCGCGTTATGTCGGGGGGATTTGACAGTAAAAGCAACAGTCATTACGGAAGACGAAGTTGGAATTTTAGGAAAATCATTAAATACTATGTCTGCCCATCTGCAAGAAACCTTCCAAGAATTAATAAACCAAAAACAAATGGCAGAAAAAGCACAGCAGGAAGCAGAAAATGCCAATAGGGCCAAGAGTACTTTTTTGGCGAACATGAGTCACGAATTACGAACACCGCTTAATGCCATTCTTGGTTATAGTGAATTTTTACAAGAAGAGCTAACGGATCGAGGAGAAGAAGATTTAAACGAAGATTTACAAAAAATTCAAACTGCTGGCAAAAATTTACTGGATATTGTCAATAATATTCTCGATATTTCTAAGCTAGAAACGGGTGACATGGAATTAAATCTAGAAACTTTTCAAGTTATGCCGATGATAGAAGAAATTGTTGCGGCCTGTAAACTTTTAGTTGGTCAAAATAAAAATCAATTAAAAGTTGAATATTCCCAAGATATTGGTAGTATGTACGGAGATTTAACCAAAATTAGACAATGCCTCTTAAATCTTTTAAGTAATGCGGCTAAATTTACGAAAGAAGGTATTATTACTTTTGAGATTAATCGTGAAAATTTTGAAGATCAAGACTGGATTTATTTTCAAGTTAAAGACACAGGTATCGGTATTCCATTAGAACAACAAAATGAGCTATTTTCTACCTTTAAGCAAGTTGATTCGTCCGCAACTCGCAAGTTTGACGGGGCAGGATTGGGGTTAGCGATCGCCAAACAATATTGCGAGATGATGGGGGGAACAATCACCCTAGAAAGCGAATTAGGCAAAGGATCGACTTTTTGTCTGAAGTTGCCTGGTCAAATAAAAAATATAAAAGCTTAAAAAAATCAATTAATATATTTTAAAACTAAAGCTTAATGTGATAGAATGGTTAACTAAAGAATTTATTGAAGTTTATCTCCAGATATTGTTAAATATCTTAATAATCCACTTAATCTTAATATTGATAGGCAAATTCAGGCAAATTTTATATCGGCAATTATTGATAGACTAATTAACGGAGGCACACTTTTATGGCGAAAGTATTACTGGTTGAAGACAACGAAATGAACCGAGATATGTTATCTCGACGTTTGGAACGCAAGGGATATGAGGTGCTGATCGCGATCGATGGGGCAGAAGGTGTCTCAATGGGAATCGCAAATCAGCCTGACATTATTCTCATGGATATGAGTTTACCCATAATTGATGGTTGGACAGCAACTCAACAATTAAAAAATAATCCAAAAACCCAATCGATTCCCATTATTGCCCTCACCGCCCATGCAATGGCAGGCGATCGCGAAAAAGCATTGGCGGCAGGTTGCAATGATTATGACACGAAACCCATTGAATTGCCCCGATTATTGAGCAAAATAGACAATCTTCTTAAAGCTTGATTAACTTGATTACCATAATATTTAGTAATATTTTAATCTTATTAAATGTGAGTGTTTTTATCAGTTATTATCTGTTTAGACTTTTCTTTTATTATTACTAAAATTTCATCATAAAACAATGGATACTGTTTTTTCTGAATTTCTAAAAGATCAAAATTTTAGTGGTCTTATTTCTCAATTGCGCCATGATTTTCGGACTCCTATTAATGCTATTATCGGTTATAGTGAAATGTTATTAGAAGATTTGGAAGAAGAAGAAAATGATCAATTAATTCAGCAATTTCAAAAAATAAATATTGGCGGAAGAGAACTATTTTCTATTATTAATCAGAATTTAGATACATCTCTAGAAAAATCTCTCAAAACACTGTTAGGTTTAAATCCTGTTCTAGAGGCGATTGGGGTCGAGAGCAATTCTTCTTTAGAAAGGATTTTAGAAAACTGTCAATCGTTAAAAGATAATGAATCCCTAGTCGAATTATTATCTGATGTTGAACGAATTGAAAGCTCTGCTTTGCGTTTTCGGGAAATGTTAAAAGAGACTTTGCAAGTGTCTCTTCTTTCTCCTTCATTAATAACACCTTTAGACCAGACAATCTCTACTGCCTTAGATGAAGCAACAAGTCATCTTTTACCTCTTAAAAAGAGCCGTTTTTTAGAAAATCAAACTGGTCATATCCTGGTGGTTGATGATAATGAAAATAATCGAGATTTATTTACACGACAATTACAACGGGAGGGCTATCAAGTTACGACAGCAAACAATGGTCGAGAAGCCCTAGAGATGATTAAAACAGGAGAATATGATGTTGTTTTATTAGATTTAATCATGCCAGAACTCGATGGCTATCAAGTTTTAAAACAGCTTAAAAATGATAAAAAATGGCAGTATATGCCCGTCATTATGATCTCTGCCTCTGATGAAATTGATCAGGTTGTTCGCTGTATTGAGATTGGAGCAGAAGATTTTTTGCCTAAACCCTTTAACCCAATTTTATTAAAAGCTCGCATTGGAGCCGCTTTAGATCGTAAAAAATTTCGCGATCGCGAGAGAGAATATTTACGCCAAGTCGAAATTGTTTCTCAAAAATTGAACCAGGAATTAGAGAAAGGACGACAAATGCAACTCAATTTTCTGCCTCCTAAATTATTACAAATTCCTGACTGGGAAATTTCCGCATTTTTTAAACCTGCCCAACAAGTTGCGGGGGATTTTTATGATACCTTTCCTGTGATGGAACAATATGTGGGTTTAGTCATTGCCGATGTCTGCGATAAGGGCGTTGGCGCGGCCCTATTTATGGCCCTTTTTCGCAGTTTAATTCGGATTTTTGCCGCTCAGTCAGCCATGCGTAACGTCTATCAGAATTTTAATCCTAAAGAATCTATCTCAGAGCAAACTCTAATTGATATGAATAAATTCTGTGAATTAACTCCAACCCACATCTTAGAAGCTGTTTCTTTAACAAATAATTATGTAGCAGAGCATCACGGGGATTTAGGAATGTTTGCAACACTTTTTTTTGGTATTTTAGATCCCGTCAGTGGTTTATTAACCTATATTAATGGTGGTCATGAACCATTGTTTATTATCAATACCCAGGGAGAAATTAAGCAGAAATTAAACTCTACTGGGCCTGCGGTGGGAATGTTGGCTAATATGAAGTTTAAAATTGTAGAAGCCTTTTTAGAATCAGGGGATATTTTGTTGGGCTATACCGATGGTGTACCTGAATCTCGTGCAGTTGATGGTGAATTTTTTACGAATAAAAGATTGTATGATATTCTCACCACTCCTGTTGCTTCGGGGAATATTTTATTAAATAAAATTACTGAAAGTGTCATTAATCATATTGGTGAAGCGGATCAGTTTGATGATATTACGTTGTTAGCAGTTCAACGTTACTAATGATCAAAATTTTGCTTGCTGTAAATTTTTCGTGGATTACGTCTGATGCGATCACAAAAGTCTTATCGTACCGTTTTAGAGGAAAGTGGCTCTAGTTGTGGCAGTTCGTTGATTTAATGAAATTCTATTGCCAAGTAGAAACCGATCGAAAAACATCGGGAATAATGGTTTCACTAGGAAATTCTAAAATGGTTTCCGAGAGTCCCAAATAACCCGATTCGGTAAAAAATAATAACATTCGAGCCAGAGCCACCCAAACTTCGGGATCAAATTCCCAATCATGGCCTGATTTTGTGTAGCAAGCAATGGATTTCAAGGCCCAAAAATAGGTATTTCGGACAATGGAGCCGCTTTTTTTATAGGAAGGCAGATCTTCTAGGCTAATGATTAATATTTCTTCTTTTAGGTAACTTTTCATCTGATTTTTGTCTTATTTTTAACCAGATTCGCTGATTATCCTTTATAGCATCTAATTTAAACCAAACAGCGAAGAGGGGGAAAACCTAAAAATTTACGCCAACGCGATCGCCGAATCTCCATCTTATTGAAATAATTTACTTTTGATTAAGCGACATTACCTGCCTTTTGGTGGTAGCGTCTATGGCTACAATAAAGATAATATATCCCAATCCCTAATTTATTTTTTATATTTTTAAGTTAATCCCATTTATTTATGAATAACGTCAAACAAAAAATTCAATCGATCTTGAATCAATTACCCGATGATTGTTCAATTGAAGATATACAGTATCATCTATATGTATTAGAAAAAGTCCGACTGGGTTTACAGAGTGCAGACATTGATAATACCCTGAAACAAAATGAAGTCGAGGGGCTACTAACGAAATGGCTTATCGAGTAGTTTGGTCTTCCAAAGCAGTTGAGGATGTAAACGTGATCGCGGGCTATATTGGTCGCGATTCCTCTTCCTATGCGGCGGCTGTCGTCCGAAAAATTATTGATATCACCCACGCCCTAGATCAATCTCCTTTATCGGGGGCGATCGCGTCTGAGTGTGATGATCCGATGATTCGGGAAAAGTTGGCCTATACCTATCGCCTTATTTATCGCATTAAAGAAGAAACCGTGACGATCGCGGCAATTATCCACACCAAACGCCTTTTAACCATGACCGAATAGCTAAATATAATAATTTTTGATCGCCCCCTAAATCCCCCAATACTGGGGGACTTTCTGTGAATTATTCCCCCCAAGGTTGGGGGGGGCTAGGGGGGCAAAAACATATCTAAAATTAGGCAACTTCCATCAAATTATGGTCAACAGCGATCACCTAGAAAACGAAAACCAGCAACTCAGGGCGGAACTCGCCGCAGTGAAACAATGCCTGGCTAACCAAGAAGAAAGATGGAACCTAGTCCTTCAGGGAACCAACGAAGGTATCTGGGACTGGAATATTTTGACGGGGGACTTATTTATTTCACCGCGTTGGAAAAAATTGCTGGGTTATCAAGACAGCGAATTAGCCAATCGGATTGAAATCTGGGAAGACCTACTTCATCCCGAAGATAAAGACATTGTTAACCAGACAGCCGAAGCTTATTTATCCGAAAATAGACCGAATTATGCCGTAGAATTTCGCTTACGTTGCAAAGACGGTAGTTATCGCTGGGTCTTGTCGCGGGGACAGGTTTTAAGGGATAAAAGCGGGACACCCATTCGCATGGCAGGTTCCAATACTGATATTAGTCAGCAAAAAAAAACAGAAGCCGCTTTAGATAACGAACAACAATTATTAAGATCTTTAATTGATTCCATTCCTGATCTGATTTTTTTTAAAGATGCCCAAGGAATTTATCGTCTTTGTAATGAATCCTATCAATCTTTTGTCGGTAAAACCTTAGAAGCGATTATTGGAAAAAACGATTTTGATATTTTTTCAAATACAAAAGCAGGCTTTTTTCAACAGGGCGATCAGCAAGTCTGTAAACAAAAAAAATCCCTACGAACCGAAGAATGGATTGAACTTGAGAATGGAGAATTACAATTTTTAGAAACGGTAAAAACGCCTATTTTTAATATTCAAGGAAAACTACAGGGAGTCATTGGCATTAGTCGAGATATTACCGATCGCCACCAAAAAGAAGAATCCCTAAAAAAGCAAGCAGAAAGAGATGGTTTATTAAGTTCTATTACCCGTGAATTAATCGAAAAAGATCTGGAAGCGGCGATTCATTTGATTCTTGAAAAAATCGGTCATTTTATTGATTGCGATCGCAGTTACATTATTGACTATTCCCCCTGTCGTCAGTATATTTCCATGACTCATGAGTGGTGTAATCAAGAGATTAAAACGATTATTGATGACCATCAGAATATTCCTCTCGCCAACTTTCCTTGGATTTCCCAACACTTAGAAACGGGAGAGCCGCTTAACATTCCTCAGATTAATAAGCTCCCCTCCGAAGCCCAACTAGAACGGAAAAGTTTGCAGACAAATAATGTGCGATCTCTGTTGATTGTGCCGATGATGAATGTCAATCAAATTGTGGGTTATATCGGCCTAAATCGCATTAACCGTTGGGGCGAATGGCTGACAGAAGATATTAATCTTTTAAAATTAATTGGTAAATTTTTGGCGATCGCCCAAGCTAGACACCAAGCCGAATTATTGTCCAATGAAGCTCAGGCACGTTTTGCAGGAATTCTCGATAGTGCCAATGAAGCCATTCTCGCGATCGATGAAGACAGACACATTCAATTGTTTAATCACGCGGCAGAATCCGTTTTTGGTTACGCAGCCTCAGAGATTATCGGCCAATCCTTTGAGCAATTATTGGTAAATCCCGAATCTTGTCTAGGGCAGGAAAATCCGACCCTAGACCATCCCATTCTCCTCCGTCGTCAGGATAAAAGTGAATTTCTCGCAGAAGTTTCCCTTTCCCAATCTCAACTCGCAGGAAAAACCCTCTTCACCGCGATCGTCCGCAATATCACCGCACAAAAACAGGCAGAAAAAGCACTAAAAGAAGCCAAGGAAGCCGCCGATGCTGCTAACCGAGCCAAAAGTGAATTTCTCGCCAGCATGAGCCATGAATTACGCACGCCCCTCAATGCCATTATTGGTTTTAGCCAAATTCTCAACCGAGATCCCGCCCTTACCGCGCAAAAACAGACTCTCGATATTATCAATCGCAGTGGGGAACATCTGTTAGAGTTAATTAACGATATTTTGGAAATGTCAAAGATCGAAGCAGGACGGACAACTTTAAACGAGAATAACTTTGATTTTTATCACTTATTAGATAATTTAGAAGCCATGCTGGCTCTCAAAGCTGGCACAAAAAATTTACAACTGATTTTTGATCGCGCCCTCGACGTTCCCCAATACCTGCAAACCGATGAAGGCAAATTACGGCAAGTCCTGATTAATTTACTCAGCAACGCCATTAAGTTTACGGAACAGGGCGGCGTGATTCTCCGAGTACGGACAAATCCGCGTCAATGGCCGACCAATCCTAATCTGACCCGTCCTTTTTCCCTCACCTTTGAAATTGAAGATACAGGGCCAGGCATTGATTCAGGAGAAATCGATCAACTCTTTGCCCCTTTCGGACAAACGGAAACGGGTCGCAACTCCCAACAGGGAACGGGATTGGGCCTACCGATTAGTCAAAAATTTGTGCAGTTGATGGGGGGAGAGATTCAGGTTCAAACGGTTTTAGGGAAAGGAAGTGTCTTTAGCTTTGATATTCAGGTTAATCTAGCCGATAAAACCCTGATTGCTTCGCCTTACCCCACCGCAAAGGTAATTGGACTAGAACCCGATCAACAAACCTATCGCATTTTGGCCGTTGATGACCGCCTAGAAAGTCGTTTATTGCTGGTCAAACTTTTGGGAGATATTGGTTTTGATGTCCGAGAGGCGAGTAATGGTCAAGAAGCGATCGCGGTATGGGAGAGTTGGCAACCCCATTTAATCTGGATGGATATGCGGATGCCAGTGATGGATGGCTATACGGCAACGAAACGGATTAAATCGACCTTACAAGGGCAGGCAACCGTAATTATTGCTCTAACCGCCAGTGCCTTTGAAGAAGACCGCCATTTGGTGTTATCTGCTGGCTGTGACGACTTTCTCCGCAAACCTTTTCGAGAAGAAGTCCTCTGGGAAAAGATAGCCCACCATCTAGGGGTTCGTTATCTCTATGGAGAAATGAGTGATTCTCTACCGAGGGACAATATTGCAACCTTTACTTCAAATCAACTAATCCAGGAATTACAACAGGCTCCCCAGGATTGGGTAAATCAACTCAAGGAAAAAGCTTTAGAATGTAGCGATGAGGGAGTATTAACACTTTTAGAGTCTCTCAACCCCGAACAACAAGAATTAGCGATCGCGTTACAAGAATGGGCGGATCATTTTCAGTTTGACCTGATTTTGGAACTGATTCAAAAAAGTTTTCATTAAGACTAAGCCTTGCTTCTGTAACATAGGAGCGATCGCGTTAGAGATTGAGGATTAGGGAGTCCAGAAATTGATGTTTTTGAAAAAACCTAAATCTTTATAATCAATTGTCCAAACAGGACTTTTAAAATGGTGAGCAACAACTAAAACAGAAGCGTCTTCAAGGCTTCCAGACCAGTTAGGGGATCGGGTTACTAGCTCAAGCATGGTTAAAAAATCATCTTGATTAATGATTGAAATGACAGTTTCCTGCTGAAGAATTTTTAAAAGATATTGAGCAGTTTGAGGAGATTCATGGCGCGAAACAAATTTGTAAACCTCAAAGACAATCGGTAAGGGCGTAATCACTTCCCCAAACTCATTAGGCAGGCGACTAAACCCTAACTTAGCGATTTCATGATAGTTATCCTTCTGGGAAACTAACGCAATTAATGGCCCCGCATCCAGTACCAATCGCTTCATAAACGACTGATGGGATTAATTGAGGCATCTGCTGGGGCATTTTTGACAATTCCTGCCAACTGGATGAGTCCAGCACCATTACAGGGACGGAGTTTATCTTTTAATGCGCTCTGCACCACGCTAGAAACATTTTCGGTCGGATTTTCCTTAAGATACTGACTGAGTTGCTTCCAGAGGTCATCGGGTATGTAAAGTGTTTTTTTCATGGTGTTAATTTATTCTTTAATAGTGTGTGACATTGGTTGTACCTTGATTATAACTAAATCAAGAAAAACTATTGCAGGGCAACCCTGGTTGATTGGCTTACTACTTTTCAGATTAATCTATAGATTAAGCTTCGCTATACTGTGAAGAACAGTTAAGAATATTAAAGCTGACCATTAATTATCTCGAACTATGAAACAACGTAAATTTTGGCTGACACTGCTGGCGGGTTTGTTTGTCTTTATCGCTTACTTGGGATGGATGCCCGATGCTAATGCCTTTACGGAAGATCAAAAATTAGTATTGCAATCCTGGCGATTGGTCAATCAATCCTATTTAGACGACACTTTCAATCATCAAAATTGGTGGTTAATTCGTCAGCGATCGCTCAAAAAACCGTTTCGTAGTCGAGAAGAAGCCTATACCGCCATTGAGGGGATGTTAGCAACCCTGGATGAACCCTTCACCCGTTTTCTGCGTCCTGAACAGTACCACAGTTTACAGGTCAGTACCTCTGGCGCACTCTCTGGGGTGGGTTTACAGATTAATCTTAATCCTGAGACGGGGAATTTAGAGGTGATTTCTCCCCTGGCGGGTTCTCCTGCTGAAGCGGCGGGCATTAAATCTCGCGATCGCATTTTAAAAATTGATGCCACCGATACGACTACCTTGAGTTTAGATGAAGCGGCGGCCAGAATGCGAGGCCCCAAGGGAACAACCGTTTCTCTCACCATCCAACCCAAGGATGAATCGAATATTCGTGAGGTTAATCTCGTCCGCGATCGCATTTCCCTGAGTCCTGTGGTCGCTAATTTAGACAAGGAAAATAGTTCGTCGGCGATCGGTTATATTCGCCTCAGTCAATTTAGTGCCAATGCGACCGAAGAAGTTGCCCTGGCGATTAAAAAATTACAAAAACAAGGGGCCAAATACTAT
>Ga0114972_10000517_pt1 | contig 28595 bp, 23 predicted proteins | sample M_140807_EF_Meta_FD_87354 | JGI IMG/M metagenome (GOLD analysis project Ga0114972, IMG submission 87354) | Freshwater microbial communities from Lake Montjoie, Canada to study carbon cycling - M_140807_EF_MetaG | ecosystem: Environmental > Aquatic > Freshwater > Lake | place: Lake Montjoie...
ATGTTTGAACCCAGTTGTGCGGCCAGGCGGATGCGCTGCGCCTCACCGCCAGACAGCGTTGGTGCGGCGCGATCTAATGCAAGGTAGCCCAGACCAACTTCTTGCATAAACTGCAGACGGCCACGAATTTCTGACAAGATGTCGCGCGCAATCTCTGCATCGCGTCCGCGCAAGACCAACGCTGTAAAAAAGGTATGGGCGTCTGAGACGGCCAAGCCCGCAAGCTCGGCAATCGATTTATCGCGCCACAGCACTGCGCGCGAAATCGGGTTTAAACGTGCACCATGACAACTGGTGCAGGTGGTCGTCTCGCCTTCGTACCAGGCGTTCCAGGCGGTTTCTTCGCCAGTTTGTACTTCGTCAAAGCCTTGTAACTTTAAGCCTGTGCCAAAACAGCCGTGGCACCAACCGTGTTTTGAGTTGTACGAAAACATGCGTGGGTCGGGTTCTGGAAAGCTCGTGCCGCAGCTTGGACAGGCACGCTTTACCGAAAAATGCGTTTGATCAAGCTTGGCCGACATATTCGCGTGCAGTCGGTCGAGCGACGACACCACACTCATGACGCCCTGACCATATTCGAGCGCGCTGCGAACACCGTCACGCAGTTGTGCCTCGTTGTCGGTACCGACAACCAAGTCAGCCACTGGCAACTCAATGGTGTGCTCTTTAAAGCGATCTAGGCGCGGCCACTTTGCGGTACCGATGAATTCCTCATCGACTCGCAGATGGGTGTAGCCCTTACCGGCAGCCCATTTCGCAAGGTCCGTGTAGAAACCTTTACGAGCAGTGACTAACGGGGCCAGCAAACCAATGCGCTGTCCCTTGTGGTCGCGCATGATCCGAGCGACGATCTGATCGGCACTTTGGGGTTCAACACTGACTTCGCACTGCGGGCACATTTGTGTGCCCAGCTTCATGTACAACAGACGCAAGAAATGATGAATCTCAGTCATCGTGGCAACGGTCGATTTTCGACCGCCGCGGCTGGTGCGCTGCTCGATTGCCACCGTAGGTGGGATACCAAAAATAGCATCGACATCGGGTTTGCCTGCTGGCTGCACAATTGCGCGGGCGTAGGCGTTGAGCGATTCAAGATAACGGCGCTGACCTTCGTTAAACAAGATATCAAAGGCCAGCGTTGATTTGCCCGAGCCCGATACCCCTGTAATCACGGTGAATTTATCGTGCGGGATACTGACGCTGATATTTTTAAGATTGTGTTCGCGCGCGTGCAGGATATCAATGCTGTTCGCTGCGCGGCGTTTTTCTTTTAAGACGGTTTGTAGTGAGCTGCCTGAAGAGCGACTCGTTACGGTGGACGCATTCAATGACGTTGCATTAGTCTGTCCGGCAAGCGTCCCGCTAAGGGACAAGGCTTTGAGCGCAGCTGCATCTTCAAGATGGACGGTAGTGAATGGTTCGCGTAGCGCGCGGGCAGCGTGCCGAGGATCGTCGGTTGCTTGAACGTCGAGCACTGACGCGCCAATCGCGTCAGGAGTCATGGCAACCGCGTACTCGCGTAACGCTGCACCGGTGTGCGAAGTTGGGTGTGCCATGACCGTTTCAGGGCTACCAGAGACAATCAACTCACCGCCAGCATCGCCACCCTCTGGTCCTAAATCAATCACCCAGTCTGCAGCACGAATCACATCCAGGTTGTGCTCAATGATTAGCAGTGTGTGTCCAGCACCGAGTAATTTTCTGAAGGCACGCATTAAGCGCGCGACATCGTCAAAGTGCAGACCGGTGGTCGGCTCATCGAATAAAAACAAACTGCCTTTCTTGGCAAGTTTGGCAGTCGAAATACCACTGCGTGCGGCTTCGGCTAAGTGGCCGGCCAGCTTTAAGCGTTGCGCCTCGCCACCCGACAGGGTGGGAACTGGCTGGCCAAGCTTGACATACTCAAGCCCGACATCTTCAAGTGGTGCTAAGCCGAGCTGCACATCGCGCAGACCTTTAAAATACTCAAGGGCTTCAGAGACCGTCATATCGAGCACGGCATCGATCGACGCACGTCGGCCAAGGTGCTCGATCTCAACTTCACGCACTTCTGGCCTAAAGCGCTTACCGTCGCAATCTGGGCAGCGAATATAGATGTCGGATAAAAACTGCATCTCAACATGCTCGAAGCCTGTGCCGCCGCAGGTTGGGCAGCGTCCGTCGCCACTGTTAAAGCTAAAGGTGCCGGCGGTATAGCCACGCTCGCGTGCAACCGGTGCTTGAGCAAATAGTTTTCGAATCGGGTCAAACGCCCCAACGTAGCTAGCAGGGTTTGAGCGTGCGGTTTTGCCGATCTGGGCCTGATCGACCATCACGACTTCAGCCAACTGTTCTGCCCCAAGAATGCGATCAAAGGCGCCGGGCGACTCGGTGGGTTTACCCATGATTTTAAGCAAACCTGGGTAGAGCACATCTTGAATCAAGGTCGATTTACCCGAACCCGAGACGCCCGTGACACAGACTAAGCGACCAAGGGGGATTTCGATCGAAACGTTTTTGAGATTATTCGCGGTCACGCCTTCAAGCAGCAGGCGAGGAGTGTTAGCCGCAACGGGTAAAGGCCTGGGGGCCTCGACCTTCATGCGGCCGCCCATGTATTTGCCGGTTAAGGTTGTAGCGTCGCGCAGTTCAAGTGGGGTGCCATCAAAGACGATTTGGCCACCACGCTCGCCGGGGCCTGGGCCCACGTCAATGACACGATCGGCAGCGATCATCACCTGTGGGTCATGCTCGACCACCACCAAAGTATTGCCCGCGTCACGTAAGCGATGCATCACTTCAACCACGCGATGAATATCACGCGGGTGCAGACCGATCGAGGGTTCGTCGAGCACAAAGAGCGTATTGACGAGCGAGGTGCCCAGTGCAGTGGTCAAGTTAATACGCTGCACTTCACCACCCGAGAGCGTGCGACTTTGTCGATCAAGCGTCAGGTATCCTAAGCCAACGTCACACAAAAACTTTAGGCGTGCGCGGACCTCGGTCAGCACCAGATCCATGGCGGCATCCAGCCCACCGTCAAACTTCAGGGTATCGGCAAACGCGCGTAGTTGAACGATCGGGGTCAACATCAAATCCTGAATCGATTTGTGTTCAATTTTCCAGAGCAGCGCATCAGGCTTTAGGCGCGCGCCACGACAGGTCGGGCAGGGGGTATAGCTGCGGTATTTTGAAAGCAACACCCGCACATGCATCTTGTATGACTTGGTCTCAAGCCAGTTAAAGAACTTTTGTACGCCGTACCATTGGGTTTTCCAGGCACCGCTGCCACCTTTCCAAAGTGGGTCGCCATCCAGCACCCAGTCTTTGTGCTCTTGAGGCAAATGGCGCCACGGGGTGTTGACTGAAACGTTGGTACGTTTGGCGTACTTGAGCATCTCTTCGTGACACTCTTTGTAGCTTGGCGTTTGCCAGGGTTTCACAGCACCTTGCTCAAGCGTTTTGTTTTCGTCGGGGATGACTAAGCCAAAATCGATCCCGATGACACGACCAAAACCGCGGCAGGCCTCACAGGCGCCAAGCGGCGAGTTAAACGAGAACGTGCTGGGTAAGGGGTCGCTATAACTGATGTTGCAGTCAGCGCAGTGAAGCTTGTCGCTGAATTTCCAGATGTCTGTGTCAGCGCCCTCTTGATCAAGCGCATGTACGGCGATTAAGCCGTTGCCCATCTTTAAGGCAATATCAAAAGCCTCCATGACCCGCGACGCTTCAGACCCTTCAAAGCGAAACCGGTCTTGCACCACACGCAGCGTGCGCAATTGAGGCGACAGCATGGCGGATTTTTTTGAAGTCTTTTTGGCAGGCTTGATTGAAACGGCGGCAGTGACTGTGGAGGGCTGCGTCGGGTTTTCGTCGGCGTGTATGCGGGTGTAGCCTTGTTGATCCAAAAAACCTCGCACTTCGTCTTCGGTAAAGTTGACGGGCACTTGAACCGGAAACGTCACGACTAAGCGCGGATTGCCCGCTTTGGCGGAGCGCTCAGCCAAAGCGGCAAAAATCGATGCGGTGCTGTCACGGCAGACCGCCTGGCCACAGCCCCGACAGTTCAACTGTGCGCCGCGCGCGAAGAGCAGCTTTAAGTGGTCATTGAGCTCAGTCATAGTGCCCACGGTGCTGCGTGAGCTGCGGACTGGGTTGGTTTGATCAATCGCGATCGCGGGCAAGATGCCCTCAATGCGATCAACGACCGGCTTATCCATACGGTCTAAAAACTGTCGCGCGTAGGGCGAGAAGGTTTCGACGTAGCGCCGCTGCCCCTCGGCATACAACGTATCAAATGCCAGTGAACTCTTGCCCGAGCCGCTCACGCCCGTAATCACGGTCAAGTCGCCGGTGTTCAGGGTGAGGTCAAGATTCTTGAGATTATTCTGGCGCGCGCCAGTAATGCGGATAGTTGGGTTCATGGTGTGATTTTAAAGCCGCAGTGGCTGATCTCGGCTGATCCCTCGGCAATATCCCTAAAGCCCTGAAAAGCACCCCTCAATCCCGCCAAAGCCGCTTTTAGAGTACTATTACAGGTTCCCCACCGGAGAATTGCTATGGCTTCAGAAACAAAACGTACGCGCCGCAACACGCTCGAGCGCCGTTGCTTAGGCAAGGCCTTCAAACGCTTGTTCGTCAACGCCCCTAAAGGCGTGTTCAAAATGCTTGAGAAAGTCAAAAAAGCCTAAGTTTTATATAGTCTTTTTTGGTAAACCAGAAGCTCAGTCATGAAAGTGACTGGGCTTTTATTTTTGCCCAAGCCGCTTGGCATGGCAAGGGTTATCCCTAGGCGGCTAGGCGACGTTTTGCACCTGCGCCGCGAGTGATAATCGATCAATCAATAAAACAAACGGAGAGATCAGCATGAGTAGCTCAACAAGATGGGTAAAGCGTCCAGAAGGCTCGACTTGGGGTGATTTTGGGCCCGATGATCAGCGTGGCCGGATTAATTTGCTGACCCCTGAAAAGATCAAACAAGGTGTTGCTGAGGTCGAGCACGGGATCCCTTTTTGCTTGAGTCTGCCGCTTGATCTGCCTGGTGGTAATTTGTTGAACCCAAGGCGGTTTCCGCCCGTCATCCGTCCGACGTTGCGCGAAGGCCGACCCAACATGAACTATCGCCTGTTTGCCGACAATGACCAGCACACAGACGTCATTAGCGACGATTTGGTTGTGATGCATCTGCAGTACTCAACGCAGTGGGACAGCTTAGCGCATGTGGGCTCGCTGTTTGATGCGAATAACGACGGCATCCCTGAGGCTGTTTACTACAACGGCTATCGCGCCGGAAAAGACATTCAAGGCCCCACCGACGGAAAAGATGCGGGCGTGCCTCAGCCCGGTGATCAGCGCAGCACCTCGAACGCGATTGCTCTGGGCATACAAAATATGGCCGAGTCTTGCGTACAAGGCCGTGGCGTGATGATTGATTTTCACGCGCATTTTGGCAACAAGCGCGAAAACATCACTTACGACACCTTGATGCGCATCATGGAGCAAGACAAGGTTGTGGTTGAGAAAGGCGATATGGTTTGCCTTCACACCGGCTTCGCGCAGATGTTGATGGACATGAACGGTAAGCCTGATCTGCAGCTGTTGAACAATAGCTGCGCAGCGTTAGATGGTCGCGATAAAAAACTGTTGAACTGGATTACAGACAGTCAGTTGGTCGTACTGATGGCCGATAACTACGCTGTCGAAGCGCATCCGGCCACCAGCCATATCGGTTGCTGCGCAACCTTGCCAATTCATGAGCACTGCTTGTTTAAGTTAGGTGTACATCTGGGCGAAATGTTTTATCTGACCCCGCTGGCGCAATGGTTGCGCAAAAACGGTCGTAATCGTTTCTTGCTGACTGCACCGCCGTTACGCTTACCCGGTGCGGTGGGTTCGCCTTCGACTGCGGTGGCGACTGTTTAATGAAAGACGTCATCAGAATCGGTTCAGGTGCGGCGTGGTGGGGTGATCGTGTTGAACCCGCTGCGCTGAACGCCGAAAAAGGTCAGCTAGATTATTTGTGCTTTGAAACGATGGCCGAGGCAACGGTGTCGGCCGCTCAAGTGCGTGCGCGTCGTGACCCATCGTTTCCGGGTTACGACACCTACCTAGATGATCGGATGAAGGCGGTGCTACCTGCTTGCATCAAAAACGGTACCAAGATCATCACTAATCAAGGCTGGATCAATCCCGACGCCGCGGCCAAGCGCATTGTGTACTGGCTTAATGAATTTGGTTTTAAAGGCATCAAGGTCGCCTCAGTCAATGGCAGCTTGATCACCGAACATGTGCTTGAGCTGACAGATGTGATTTTAGAAAACGGTCAGCCCACTGCGACGCTGAAAGAAAATTTAATTTCGGCTGAAGTCTATCAAGGCGCTGAGCCGATCGTTGAGGCCCTAAAGGCGGGTGCACAAATTGTGATTACCGGTCGTGTCGCTGACCCCTCAATTTTTATGGCACCGATGATGTATGAGTTTGACTGGGATCCCCTGGATCACGTCAAGCTTGGGCAAGGTAATGGCATCGGTCACTTGCTTGAGTGCGGTGCGCAAGCAACGGGCGGGTACTTTTCAGATCCAGGGTTTAAAGATGTGCCCGAGCCCTGGAACTTTGGGTTTCCGATCGCTGAAGTGAGCCGCGATGGTAGTGCCGTGATCACCAAAGTTGCTGGAACAGGCGGTGCGATTACGCTTGAAACCATTAAAGAACAGATGCTGTACGAAGTTCATGATCCGGCAAATTATTTGACGCCTGATGTCGTGGTTGATTTCACCACCGTGCAGATCGAGCAGGTCGGTGTCGATCGCGTGCGTGTCAGTCATATCGGTGGCAAGCCGCGTACACCAACGTTGAAGGTGTCGATTGGCTGCACCGAAGGTTTTATTGGCGAAGATATGTTTTTTTATGCCGGCCCTGGTACTTTGCGTCGTGCCGAGTTGGCTAAAAAAATTCTTGAAGAACGCTTCAAAATCGTCAAATTGCAAGCCGAAGAGATTCGTATCGATTATCTCGGTTTAAATGCGATTCACGGCGCAGCAACACCTGCCGATGCTCCCGAGCCTTATGAGGTGGCCGTGCGCGTGGCGGCTCGCACCAAGACCCGCGAAGAGGCGGCTAAGGTTGGTCGTGAAATTGATGGCATGGCGGTGTCGGGTATTGCTCACACGGGCAAGCGAGTGCCGCATCAGGATCGCACCCGTGAAGTGATCGGCGTGTGGTCATCGCTCGTGGCGCGCGAAAAGGTGTTCGCGTCAGTCAATTATTTTGTGAGCTAAGCCATGAAAGTCAAATTACAACATGTGGCGCACGCACGCTCTGGCGACAAAGGTGATACCTCAAATATTGCTGTCTATGCCTATGTGCCGGCGTTTTATCCTTTGCTTAAAGAGCAGCTGACTGCCGAGAAGCTCAAAGCCTTTTACAAAGGGGCGATTAAAGGCCCAGTGACACGCTACGAAGTTGAGAACTTGCACGCGATGAATTTTGTTGCGCAAGGGGCCTTAGGAGGCGGCGTCTCGAGAAGCCTTTGCTTAGACAACTATGGCAAGGCGTTGTCGGCCGCGATTCTTGGTTTTGAAATCGAAGTGCCCGAATCTTTGCGCTCGGCGCTGCGCGGCCAGCACTTATTACCAAACACTTAGTTTATCCTTGACCGAATCTATCCATCACTGAACCTATCCTTGACCGAATTTAGCGTTTGACATCGTGATAAGAAAAAAACACACCATTTTGATTGTTGGGGCCAGTGGCGTGGTCGGTGCGGCAGCTTTGAATCATTTTGCAGCCTTGCCCGACTGGAACGTGATCGCCTTATCGCGACGCTTTGTGAATTTGCCCTTTTTGGCGCAACACGTCAGTGTTGATCTGACGGACCGTAAAGCCTGTGAACAAGCAGCTACAGGCCTGTCAGACGTTACGCATATTTTTTACGCAGCACTCTATGAGTTGCCTGAGCTTGTGGCGGGATGGCAAGACCCTAAACAGATGGCTGTGAACGAGGCGATGCTGCGCAATTTGCTTGATGCGCTCGCACCCGTTGCAAAAAAATTACGTCACATCACACTGATGCAAGGTACCAAAGCGTACGGCGGTCATGTCGAGCCTGCGCGCGTGCCAGCAAAAGAGCATTGGCCGCGCCATCCACATAAAAACTTTTACTGGTTACAAGAAGATTTACTGCGTGAACGCCAGACCAAGGCGGCGTGGACCTTCACAATTTTGCGTCCGCAGATCGTGTTTGGCTATTCGGTGTTTAGCCCGATGAATATTGTCGCGGCCATCGGTGCGTACGCAGCGTTGCAGCGCGAACAAGGTTTGCCTTTAAGCTTTCCGGGCGGTGGGCGTTATATCAACGGCGCTAGTGACAGTCGCCTGATTGCGCGCGTGGCTGAGTTTGCGGCGACAAACGAGGTCGCAGCCAACGAAACTTATAACGTCGTGAATGGCGACGCCCTGGTTTGGCACGATATCTGGGGTTCGATTGCGGCAAAATTCAAAATGCCAGTGGGTGAACCTGTGCCACTCTGTCTTGCTGACAAGATGCCTCAGCATGAAGCCCTTTGGGCGCAACTCGTCAATAAGCATGATCTCGCGTCCTTCACGTTGCGTGAAATCATTTCAAGCTCTTGGGAGTTCACCGACCGGGCGTTTGCGCACGGCGTCGAACATCCGGCTGATTCAGTGCTGAGTACGATTAAATTGCGTAAACATGGTTTCGCTGATTGCTATGACACTGAAGAGTCTTTGCACGACTGGTTAGAGCTCATGCAAAAGAATAGATTGTTACCCCGCTGATAAAAACGTTTTTACTGGAGCGAAGATGAAAAGAATCAAAAACGCCGTCAAGTTGTTTAGATGCTCAGTGATCTGTGCGGCGGCGACATACCTCGCCTTACCAAGCGCATCAGCACAAACGACGTTTGCGGACAGGCCGATACGCGTGGTCGTACCTTACCCCGCTGGCGGCACAACAGACTTGCTCGCACGCGCGGTCAGTGGGCGCTTAGGTGAGTCGCTTGGGCGCACGGTTGTTGTCGATAACAAGCCGGGCGCAGGCGGCGTGATTGGCTCGCAGCAAGTGGCTAAATCAACGCCTGACGGCCATACGCTGGTGTTTGCCAGCATCGCTTCGCACGGCATTATCCCCGCACTACAAACTCCACCGCCTTATGACGCGGTAAAAGACTTTATGCCGATCACCCTGGTCGCCAGCACACCCAATGTGTTGCTTGTAAATGTGAATTTGCCGGTCAAAAATGTGCAAGAGCTGATCGCTTTAGCAAAGGCTAAGCCCGGCACGATCAACTTTGGCTCGACCAGCCACGGTGGTTCGCCTCACATGACGGGTGAGCTGCTTAAAACCATGGCGGGTATCGATATTGTCCACGTGCCCTACAAAGGCGGCTCGCCGATGTTGATCGATTTGATTGGTGGACAGGTCGCGATGGGCTTTGATAATCTGCCGTCGTCAATGGCAAATATCCGTGCTGGTAAGGTGCGAGCCTTAGCGGTCACGACAACCACTCGTTGGCCCGGCGCACCTGAGATCCCGACAATGAGTGAAGCCGGTGTAACGGGGTTCGACGTTTCGGCGTGGTTTGGTTTGTTGGCGCCTGCCGGAACACCACAGCCGTTAATTGATTTGCTGAGTAAACATTTGATTGCCATCGTGCGTACTGATGCGATCAAGGCGCAATTTTTAGAACTTGGTGCCTTGCCTGTGGGCGATACGCCCGCCGAATTTAAGCGCTTCATCGAAATCGAGCGCGATAAGTGGAGCAAGGTTGCGCAGGCGAACAATATTAAGCTTTAAGGGTCAGCCAAGCATCGTACTCAAAGGGTAAAAAAAAATTTTGAAGCAAGCATATATAAAAGGTGTCGGTAACACCCCCTTTGGCCGGCTCGAGGGTCGCAATACCCTCGATCTGATGGCTCAGGCAGCAAGCGGTGCGTTGACGTCTGCAGGCTTGGTGCGTGCAGAGATTGATGGCGTGCTGTGTGGGTATGCGACCACGTTACCGCACCTCATGTTGGCCAATTTATTTTGTGAGCGTTTTTCGTTGCGCCCTCAATATGCGCACGGGATGGCAGCTGGTGGTGCTACGGGTGCGGCGATGCTGATGCTCGCGCGCGAACTGGTGCAAAGCGGACGTTGCCGAAATGTGTTGGTGGTGGCAGGTGAAAATCGGTTAAGCGGTCAAACCCGAGACAGTTCGATTCAGACCCTTGCACAGGTTGGCCATGCGGATTTTGAAGTGCCTAACGGCGCATCGGTGCCTGCGTATTACGGTTTGATGGCCTCGCGCTATATGCACGAGGCGGGTATCACCAACGAAGACCTTGCTGAATTTGCCGTGCTGATGCGTAACAACGCGCGCCGCCATCCTGACTCACATCTCACGCAAGAGATCACCGTAGCCGACGTGTTGGCGTCAAAGCCGATTGCCGAGCCCTTGCGGTTACTGGACTGTTGCCCGATTTCTGATGGCGCGATGGCGTTAATTGTTTCGTCAGAGCCTAGTGTTGGCGTTCGCGTCAAAATGGTTGGGGCAGGGCAGGCACATTTTCATCAGCATCTGACCGCTCTGCAAGATGTCATGAACACAGGTGCAGGCTCTGCGGCAAAGCTTGCCTTTCAAGAGGCTGGTTTAACGACCAACGATATTGACTACCTGGGCGTCTACGACTCATTCACCATCACGTTGTTGATGTTGCTCGAAGAAATCGGTTTTGCCGCGAGAGGTCAGGCGGCACAGCGTGTGAGACAGGGTGATTTTTCGCAAGGCGGCGTGCTGCCGTTGAACACACATGGTGGCTTGCTATCGTTTGGTCACTGTGGTGTAGCGGGTGGCATGGCTCACACCGTCGAAGCCTATCGCCAATTTACTGGGCAAGCAGGGGTGCGCCAAGTCAAAACACCCACGCACGCATATATCCATGCGGATGGCGGCGTGATGTCATCGCACGTCAGTTTAATTCTGTCGCGAGAGGGTTAAGCCATGACGACTCATCAACCTCTGTCGTTTGAGAATTAAGCCATGACAAACAATCAATCAGTGATGACGTCTTTGGCTCAGCCTTATCTTGAAGGTTTGACTGAGCACGTGTTGCGTTATCAGCATTGCAGCGCCTGCGCGCGCGCGCAAACCTTTGCTCACGATGCTTGTCAGTTTTGTGGCGCCGAGTCGCCCGGTTGGCACACGTCAACGGGGCGTGGTCATGTACACGCAGTTACCGTGGTCGGTCGAGCACCTTCAGAGGCTTTCCGTTCGTTGGCACCCTACACCCTCGTGGTGGTGACACTCGAAGAAGGTGCACGATTGATGGGGCACGCCACGCCAGGCGTACAAATCGGTGATGCCGTCACCGCAACATTTTTTAAACACCTCGATCAGACGCTTGTGCGTTTTGAACCGCTTGGCTAACGATTGATTAGATCGTCTACTACTTCAAATTTAAGGCTGTCTTGTGCTTAAGTTCCGTCTAAGAGAAAGACGAGCGCGTGAGCAAGATGGTCTCTTTACGGTCTACGCTTTCAACCGGAATTTTTATGTCTGACTTACTAGAAACCGCATTAAATCCACGTACCGTTGCGATCATTGGTGCCTCAGAAAATATTCATAAAATCGGTGGGCGCCCCATTTATTACATGCAAAAGGGTGGCTTCAAGGGCACGATTTATCCAATCAATCCAAGCCGTGAAGAAGTGCAAGGTTTAAAAAGCTATGCGTCACTCGCGCGGTTGCCCGAAGTGCCTGAACTCGTGTTGATTGTGGTGGCTGGCGATAAGGCTGTTGAAGCGGTTGAAGATTGTGCCGCGCGTGGTGTGAAGTCAGTGGTGGTGATGGCCTCAGGCTTTGGCGAGACTGGCCCAGAAGGCCGTGCCACGCAGCAGCGCATGACAGATGCAGGGCGTGCGGCGGGTATGCGTATCTATGGCCCCAATACTCACGGCCTGGCAAATTTCGGCACGGGTGCGATTGCAGGGTTCTCGACCATGTTCATTGAGCGGCCGCCGCAAGACGGTCCTGTTGCGGTGTTGAGTCAAAGTGGTGGCATGAGTGCGATGGTGTACGGCTTGCTGCGCGAGCGTGGCATCGGTGTACGTCACGTACACGCTACCGGTAATGAGGCTGACGTCACTGTGGCTGAAATGGCCTGGGCGATTGCACATGACCCTGAAATTAAACTCATGTTGCTATACCTTGAAAATATTGCCAATCCTGAAATCTTGGCGCGTACCGCTGCGTATGCACGTACGCGTGATTTGCCGATTATTGCAGTCAAGGCGGGGCGTACAGCAGGGGGGCAACAGGCCGCGTCGACCCATACGGGCTCGATGGCGAACGAAGAGCGTGTCGTTGATGCGTTCTTTAAAAAGCATGGCATTTGGCGCGTGCGTGATCCGCATGCGCAGGCCTTATGCGCGCAGGCCTACCTAAAGGGTTGGCGTCCAACGGGTAATCGCTTGGTCGTGATCAGTAACTCGGGTGCTAGCTGTGTGATGGGGGCCGATGCCGCTGAAGAGAACGGCCTCGAGCTTTCGATCTTGTCGGCGTCGACACAGAAGGCCGTCGCAATGTCGTTACCCGGTTTCGCCACCACAACAAATCCGATTGATATCACAGCCGCGTTGTTATCCAACAGCAATTTGTTTAGTGAGGTATTGCCGGCCGTGGCGCAAGATCCGTCGGCCGATATGTTTTTTATTAATATCCCTGTCGCTGGTGCTGGCTATGACGTCGAAGCGTTTGCCCGCGATACGGCAAAATTCGAGGCGCTGACCGGTAAGCCCGTTGCGGTGGCCGCCTGGCAAGATACGGTGGCCAAGCCCTTCATCGCAGCGGGTGTGCCAACCTTTGCGAACGAAGCGCAGGCAGTTGGTGTGTTGGGGCAGTTAGCCGCACACACGGCGTTGATGAACGAGTCGTTCGAGCCGTGGCATGATCTTCAGGCGGTTCACGTGCCAGAGGGCGCTGGTGCGTATTGCAGCGAGGCGCAGACCCTGAAGTTGTTGGCCAAGCATGGCATACCCATCGTTAAGCATCAGCTGTGCCAGACCGCGGCTGAAGTGCGCGAAGCCTTTGTTGCGGTCGGAGGGCCTGTTGTGCTTAAGGCGTGTTCGGCCGAAGTGCCGCATAAGTCTGAGTTTGGTTTGGTGGCGCTAGGTGTGCAAAGCGCGGATGTGGCCGCCACAATTTTTGAATCGCAACGCAAAAAACTTACAGAAATGAAGGTGAGCCACGAAGGTATCATCGTGGCTGCGATGAGCCGAGGACGCCACGAGTGCATGGTGGGTGCTCGATTTGATCCAGTGTTTGGACCCGTCGTCATGATTGGTGCAGGCGGCAAGTATGTTGAGGCGCTTAAGGATTATGCCGTGCTGTTACCGCCTTTTAATCTTGAGCAAGTTGAGACCGCGCTGCGCGGCTTGCGCATGGCACCTTTGTTAGATGGCGTACGCGGCGATGCACCGATGGATGTCAAAGCCTTTGCAGAGGTCGCCGTATCGGTCGGCCGTTTGATGATGGCGGCTGGGTCAACTATCGCGTCGCTGGATTTAAATCCGGTGATGGTGGGCGCGGTCGGTGAGGGGGTTGTCGTGGTCGATGCCTTGCTTGAGCGTGGTGGTCGCAGCTAAGTCCTGGCTTCGAGCACCCTCTTGGCTCGTGAGGGGGTGTTGCTCGTGGTTTGCCATAAAAGTAATGGGCTAATAAATGCTTAGCGATTGTATTTCAACGTGTAAATGCTGTCGTTCTGATTGACGCACTCGCCACAGTGCGGCAATATCCTAGACAATCAATACTTAATTTAAGGAAAACACCATGCGTCGTTCACTGCTTGTCGCTGCGATTGCCGCCGCGTTGCTTTTGCCAAGTCTAGGCACCGCTAAAACCTTCAAATGGACCAGTCAGGGCGATATCCTGACGCTCGATCCGCATTCGCAAAACGAAGGCTTGAACATCGCGGCGAACTTGTGGGTGTATGACCCCTTGTTGAATTACAACGACAAGTTTGAGGTCATTCCCGGTTTAGCAACGTCGTGGGAACAAGTCAATCCGTCGCTTTGGCGCTTTAGGTTGCGCGCTGGCGTAAAGTTTCATGATGGGTCTGATTTCACTGCAGACGATGTTGTCTTTTCAATTAAGCGTGCCATGGCACCCTCGTCGCAATTCAAGTCGTACGTGGCTGGGATCAGCGACGTCAAAGCGATTGATCCATTGACGGTTGAGATCTCAACCGCAGGCCCAAACCCTGTGTTGTTGCGCCAGTTGCCTTCACTAGGCATCATGAGTAAAGCCTGGTCAGAAAAAAACAACGCAGCCTTGCCTCAGGATTTCAATAAAAAAGAAGAGAGTTTCGCCGCGCGTAACGCGATGGGCACAGGCCCTTACATGTTGAAATCCCGTGAGGTCGACATTAAAACGGTCTATGTTGAGAATCCGAACTGGTGGGGTAAGCCGACCAAGCAGGGTAACGTGACTGAGATTGTTTACACACCGATTAAGCAAAACGCTACGCGCACGGCAGCGCTGTTATCCGGTGAAGTGGATTTTGTGTTGGATCCCGCAGCGCAGGATATCGAGCGCTTGCGTTCTCAAGTCAAAGTGTTGGATGGTAACGAAAACCGTACTATCTACATTGCCATGGATCTGCAAAGCCCTGAGTTGAAGTACAGCAACATCAAGGGCAAAAACCCACTGACTGATGTTCGGGTGCGCGAGGCGCTTTATCGTGCGATTGATATTGAGACGATCAAAAAAGCGGTGATGCGTGGGATGTCGTTACCCACTGGCGCGATGATTTCGCCCCAAGTTCATGGCTACTCAGAGGCGCTAGGCAAGCGAGTGCCCTATGATTTAGTCAAGGCTCGTGCCTTATTAAAAGAGGCTGGGTATGACAACAATCTTGAGTTTACGATTGATTGCCCAAATAACCGTTACATCAACGACGAGGCGATTTGCCAAGCTGTTGTAGCCATGTGGGCCAAGATTGGCGTTAAAACTAAGCTCAACGCCATGCCTCGGGCAACGTTCTTTCCAAAGGTTGCTAACGGAGACACCAGCATTTATTTATTTGGCTGGGGTGTCCCCACGTTTGATGCGTACTACACACTCGAATCACTGATTCGTAGCAAGGCCACGGGAGCTGCAGGTGCGTTTAACTACGGCGGCTATTCAAATCCAAAAGTTGACGCGCTGATTGATGCGATCAAAACAGAGATCGACGACGCCAAACGCACTGCGATGATTCAAGAAGCCTTCACGATTCATGCACAAGAGTTCGGCACCATCCCTTTGCATGACCAAGTGATCCCCTGGGCCATGAAGAAAAACATCGACATCAAGCACCAGCCGAACAATCGTCCGGTAATAGAAAGAGTCATCATCAATTAATCCCCTTAACAGTCTTGACTGGGCAAACGCTTAGTCAAGACTGTTCTCAGTCGAGAACCCATGTTTGCTTTTATTTTGCGCCGGTTGCTACAGGCCGCGGGCGTTCTGCTTGCGGTTGCGCTTCTTGCCTTTGTGCTCTTTCAGTACGTGGGCGACCCGGTCATGATTATGTTGGGGCAAGAGGGTACGCCTGCAGAGCGTGATCAGCTTCGTAAAGACTTAGGTCTGAGCGACCCAGTGATTGTCCAGTTCTACCATTTTCTGACGAACGCGATTCAAGGCGATTTTGGACTGTCGTTGCGGCAAGGTCAGAAGGTCTCAACGTTGCTGCGCGAACGCTTGCCCGCTACGCTAGAACTCTCGATCGCCGCCGCCTTGATTGCTTTGCTGGTGGGCTTGCCCTTGGGCGTGTATACCGCGTTAAAGCGCCATGGCAAGTTGTCGCAAGCGCTGTTGGCTTTTTCGTTGTTGGGCGTTTCCTTGCCAACATTTTTAATCGGGATCTTGTTGATCTTGATTTTTTCAGTGTCGTTGGGTTGGTTACCTAGCTACGGCCGTGGTGACACGATGAAGCTTGGCTGGTGGACAACGGGGTTGCTGACGAAGAGTGGCTGGACGCATCTCGTCTTACCGGCCGTGACTTTATCGTTGTTTCAAGTCGCTCTCGTTTTGCGTTTGGTGCGCTCTGAAATGCTCGAGGTCTTGCGTACTGATTACATTAAGTTCGCCCGTGCGCGTGGCTTAACCAGACGAGCCATCCATTTTGGGCATGCCCTGAAAAATACGCTTGTGCCAGTGATCACAATCATGGGGTTGCAGTTAGGCGGCATCATCGCCTTCGCGATCGTCACTGAAACCGTCTTTCAGTGGCCTGGCATGGGGTTACTGTTTATTCAAGCTGTGCAGTTTGCTGATATCCCAGTGATGGCGGCTTACCTCTGTTTAATTTCTTTGATTTTTGTGTTGATTAACCTGACCGTTGATTTGTTGTACTTTGCAGTCGACCCGCGCTTAAGAGCCGGCTTAGGCAAACACTCGGGTGGGCACTAATGAGAGCCGCTCTTGCGAAATTTTGGGAAGGTGATTTGGCGTGGTCGTGGCGACATACGCCGGTGGCCATTGTCGCCACAATACTGTTAGCAATTTTGCTGATTGCTTCGTTCGGCGCAGATGTGTTGGCACCACACAACCCCTTTGACCTTGCGACAATCAATTTGATCGATGCCTTGAAACCGCCGGTCTGGCACGCGGATGGCACGCAAGAGTATCTACTCGGTACAGATAGCCAAGGTCGTGATCTGCTCTCTGCGCTGATGTACGGCATGCGCGTGTCGTTGCTGATTGGCTTGGCAGCCGTGACGGGGGCGATGTTTTTAGGTATCGTGCTGGGCTTGATTTCAGGCTATGCGGGCGGTCGAATTGACGCCTTGATAATGCGTATTGCCGATGTGCAGTTATCGTTTCCGGCAATTTTAATTGCGTTACTGATCGACGGCGTCGCACGCGTCGTGGTGCCGGGCGACATGCACGAGGTGATTGCGTTTCCGGTGTTGGTCGGTGCGATTGCGCTGGCCGGCTGGCCTCAATATGCACGTACCGTGCGCGGTTCAACACTGGTTGAAAAAAATCGCGAATACGTGCAAGCGGCGCGTGTGATCGGCATCTCGTCACCTGTCATTATGTTCCGACATGTGTTGCCTAACGTGTTGGGGCCCGTGCTGGTGCTGGCAACGGTGCACCTCGCCACCGCGATCATCACCGAGGCGACCTTATCTTTCTTGGGCGTGGGTGTACCCCCTACGTCGCCGTCTCTGGGGACCTTGATTCGCGTTGGTAACGATTTTCTGTTTTCAGGTGAGTGGTGGATTACGATTTTTCCGGGGGCGGCACTGGTGCTGTTAGTGTTGTCGGTTAACTTGTTGGGTGACTGGCTGCGTGATGCCTTGAACCCGCGTTTAAGCTGAGCCGCCTGATGACAAACACTACAAATAATCAAGCGCTGAGCAATAGTACCGATGACGCAACAACTGCAGTCAATGCTACTGACCGGGTCGCGACCAACGATCCAACCAATGTCCTCGAAGTCAAAAATTTAAGCGTCGAATTCACGACGCGTCACGGCACACTGAAGGCTTTAAACGAGGTGTCGTTCAGCATTGCAGCGGGCGAGGTTGTGGGTGTGGTCGGTGAATCGGGCGCAGGCAAATCGTTAACAGGCGCTGCGATTATTGGCCTGCTTGAGCCGCCGGGGCGTATCTCGGGTGGCGAGATTTTGTTGGCTGGGCGTCGCATTGATCAATTGCCAGACGATCAGATGCGTAAAATTCGTGGGCGCGAGATCGGTGCCATTTTTCAAGATCCGCTCACGTCGTTGAATCCGTTGTACACCGTTGGGCATCAGATCACCGAAACCATCGTGACGCACTTGCCTCTGACTTGGTCGCAAGGGCGCAACCGTGCGATTGAATTACTTGAGGCCACGGGGATCCCAGCGGCGCGCGAGCGCATTGATCATTATCCTCATCAATTCTCAGGTGGCATGCGCCAGCGTGTGGTCATTGCTTTGGCGTTAGCGGCCGAGCCCAAGCTGATCGTGGCCGATGAACCCACCACCGCGCTCGACGTGTCGATTCAAGCGCAGATTATTGAATTGCTTAAAAAGCTCTGTCGCGAACATGGTGCTGCGGTCATGCTCATCACCCACGACATGGGTGTGATTGCTGAGACGGCTGATCGTGTGGTGGTGATGTATGCAGGTCGTATCGCCGAGGTTGGCAAAGTCCGTGACGTCATCCATGCGCCACGACACCCCTATACGGTAGGGCTGATGGGTTCAATCCCCTCTATTCATCAGCATGTTGAGCGCTTGGTACAAATTGATGGCACCATGCCGCGCCTGAATGCGATCCCACAAGGGTGTGCGTTTAACCCACGTTGCGTGAAAGTGATGGATCGCTGCAAGATTGAGCGACCCGAACTTCAAACGCTTGGAAGTTCGCAAGTGGCTTGTTGGTTGTACCCAGAGGGCGAGAACAATGAACGCTGATCGTGTCAATCACGAGCGGGCTTCCGACGCCGTGCTGGCTTCGCGGCAAGCGACGCTCGTGCGTGCTCAGGGAGTTGACGACAGTCCTGTTTCGGTTGCAGGTGGTTCAGACATGACGGATGATCCGTCAACGTCTGCGTTAGAGCAACGCCCGCTGATTGAAGTCAACAACGCTGCTCGCTGGTTTGACGTGTCATCCCCTTGGCTCGAGCGTGTCTTAGCGCGCAAGCCGCGCAGTGTGTTGCGTGCGGTGGACGGCGTATCGTTTTCGATTCGTAAAGGCGAAACGTTAGCCCTAGTTGGCGAATCGGGTTGTGGCAAATCGACCATTGCACGTTTGCTGGTAGGCTTGTATCCACTGACCCATGGCTCAATTACGTTTGATGGGCAACCCCTGTCAAACATGCAAGGGCGCAAAGGCTTAGCGTTACGCAAGCGTTTGCAAATGATTTTTCAGGATCCGTATGCAAGCTTGAACCCGCGCTGGCGAGTGGGGCGCATCATCGCCGAACCCATGCTTGCGCATACCCAACTCAGCGAAGCCGAGCGCGATGAGCGTGTCAGTGAGTTGCTAACGCAAGTCGGCCTGCATCCCACTGATCAAAGTCGCTACCCTCATCAGTTCTCGGGCGGGCAACGGCAACGTATTTCGATCGCGCGCGCGCTCGCGGTGAATCCAGAGTTTTTAGTGTGCGATGAGCCGACCTCTGCGTTGGATGTGTCAGTGCAGGCACAGGTCTTGAACATCATGAAAGATCTGCAGCGCAGGCTTGGCCTGACCTATTTGTTTATTTCGCACAACCTCGCCGTCGTGCATCACGTGGCCGATCGCGTGGGGGTGATGTATCTAGGTCGCATCGTAGAGATCGCAGATCGCGACGCCCTGTTTACAACGCCTCAGCATCCCTACACCCGCCTATTGCTCGCAGCAATCCCTGATCTGACTGGCCAGGGTAAGTCACGCACGCCCGTTGCAGGTGAGGTCCCGAATCCCCTGAATCCGCCTTCAGGCTGCACCTTTCATCCCCGCTGCCCCCACGCGCGAGAGCAATGCAGAACCGAAGCCCCCGTGATGCAAAACTTCAAAGGCATTCAAGTGGCCTGTCACGGGGTGGTACAGGGCTGGGAGATGGGCTAGTGCAATGGCCCCTTAGGCGGTTTCAAGTCGCCCGCGTCGCCTTCAAACCCGACATCATCCAACTCATCATCACCTAACTCTTCAAGCAGCTCAAGGTCAGGGTCTGGTAGTTCTTCATCAGACAGTTCAAAAGGCAGTAATTCAGCCAGTTCATTCGAAAAATCAAATTCATCGCCGTTGTGATCCAGGCGCACAAAACGTGCTTCTGGGTCTTCGGTAATCTGTATGGACCAAAGGTACTGGCAATCGTAGACCTCAGTGTCCAGATCGAGCCCGCCTCGTCCACCCACAAACCGTGCGCCCGGGCCGCCCATCTGTACGTGCATGGCCGTTTCGTCAGGTTTTTCGTCGACGCCTAGCGGAATCGCAAAAATCACCCATTCGGCGTCGTCATCCAGCCCCACTTCGGCCAGCACTGATTTGCCCATATAGGCGCTTAAGCCGTCTGCGGTCTTGCCCAGCATTAAGAGTTCTTGTTCGGTAAAGTGCAGGCTTAAGTCAGGTGTGGTCATCGTGAGTAGGCCTCAAGAAGGGCAAAAATTAAAGATAAGTTGTTCGAGCTGGGCGCAAAACCCCGCTAGTCGCCATCATAGCCGCAAGCGCCTTTGGCCGAGTCTGCCCCCCTAAGCCCCGTCCCAAGCTCTACAATAGACACCATCGATTATTTTCATTAGAGCGACAGACCAAATGGCCCAGTACGTATACACCATGCACCGCGTCGGCAAGACCGTGCCTCCCAAGCGTCAGATTTTGCGCGATATTTCGTTATCGTTTTTTCCGGGTGCCAAGATTGGCGTACTGGGTACAAACGGGTCGGGTAAATCGACCCTGCTAAGGATTATGGCCGGCGTCGATAAAGAAATCGAGGGTGACGCCGTACCAATGCCGGGTCTCAATATTGGTTATCTTGAACAAGAACCCAAACTCAATCCTGACCATACCGTGCGCGACGCGGTTGAAGAAGGCTTAGGCGCTGTCGTGGCCGCGCGCAAACGCCTGGATGCCGTGTACGCAGCCTACGCCGAGCCCGATGCTGATTTTGACGCGCTGGCCGCTGAACAAGCTGACCTTGAAGCAATTATCTCTGCGGCAGCTTCAAGCGGCTCAGACGATATCGAAACCCAAATGGAAATCGCGGCCGACGCCTTGCGCCTGCCACCTTGGGACGCTAACGTAGGCAAGCTGTCTGGCGGTGAGAAACGCCGTGTGGCTTTGTGCCGCTTGTTGTTGTCTAAGCCAGACATGCTCTTGCTTGACGAGCCCACCAACCACTTAGACGCTGAAAGTGTTGAATGGCTTGAACAATTCTTGTCTAAGTTTCCTGGCACCGTGGTGGGCGTGACTCACGATCGTTATTTTTTGGATAACGCTGCTGAATGGATTCTTGAGCTTGACCGTGGCCACGGTATCCCCTGGAAAGGCAACTACAGTTCGTGGCTTGAGCAAAAAGATGCGCGCCTAAAAACTGAAGAGTCGACCGAATCGGCGCGCCAAAAGACCATCAAGAAAGAACTTGAATGGGTACGTCAAAACGCCAAGGGCCGACAGGCAAAATCTAAGGCGCGTATGGCGCGCTTTGAAGAGTTGTCATCGCACGAATATCAAAAGCGTAACGAGACTCAAGAGATCTTCATCCCCGTGGCAGAGCGCTTAGGTAACGAGGCGATTGAATTCGTTAACGTCAGCAAAGCCTTTGGCGATCGCCTGTTGATTGATAATTTAAGCTTTCGCGTGCCGCCAGGCGCAATCGTTGGCATCATCGGCCCGAACGGTGCCGGTAAATCAACGTTGTTTCGCATGATTGCGGGTCAAGAAAAGCCCGATAGCGGTCAGGTCAATATTGGCTCAACCGTCAAGATCGCGTTTGTCGATCAATCGCGCGATGCCTTGCCCAACGATAAAACCGTGTTTGATTCGGTTGCCGATGGCGCCGATATTTTGACCGTGGGCCGCTTCGAAATGCCTGCGCGTGCTTACCTTGGGCGCTTCAACTTCAAAGGCGCTGATCAGGGAAAGATGGTGGGGCAATTGTCAGGTGGCGAGCGTGGCCGGTTGCACTTGGCTAAAACCCTGATCACCGGCGGCAATGTGTTGCTGCTTGACGAACCTTCAAACGACCTTGATGTTGAAACATTGCGCGCGGTAGAAGACGCCTTGCTTGAGTTTGCCGGTTCGGTCATGGTGATCAGCCACGATCGCTGGTTTTTGGATCGTATCGCCACACATATCTTGGCCTTCGAGGGCGATTCGCAGGCGGTGTTTTTTGATGGTAACTATCAAGAGTATGAAGCTGACAAGCGTCGTCGTCTTGGTGAAGCCGGTGCGGCGCCTAAACGAATTCGGTATAAGGCGTTGCGTTAAATGGAAACGATCAATTTAAGTATCACCGGAATGACCTGCGGCAATTGCGTGAAGCATGTTGAAAAAGCGCTGAAAGGCGTTGCAGGTGTGACGGGGGTTGAAGTCGATTTAGCCGCAGGCGCAGCGCGCGTGGTGGGTGACTTCTCAAAGGGCACAGCGTTACTGCTTGATGTGTTGAACGAAGAAGGCTACCCCGCGCAGATCAAAAAATGAAGATGACCTAATACAGGCAGTTGTTGGCCGACAACTAACTCATGGCTGCAAAAGACCTCACATCGAATGAATCTTCGGTTTGGCCGGCGACTGAAGATTTAGTTTTTTACGGTTCGGTTCAATTTCGCTAAGTGGATCCACACACTGCATCGTGGCCAGGCACCGCTCGGTCAACAATTGATATTGACCGGTGCCCATTGATTTCCAGGCGATCTCTTGGTCTTTCAGATCGCGCACCACCTTTGCCGGTGCGCCCAACACCATGCTGCGCGGCGGGATGATCATGCCGGCTTTGACAAAGGCCGAGGCCCCCACGATGCTACAGGCGCCCACTACCGCCTCATCCATCACCACCGCGTTCATCCCCACTAGCGCATTACGTTCAACCCGGCAGCCATGCAAGATGGCGCCGTGACCGACATGGCCGTCGACCTCAACCACGGTTTCGCGATCTGGAAACCCATGCACCACGCAGCTATCCTGAATATTGGCCCCTTCTTCGATCACAATCCGTCCAAAGTCGCCACGTAAGCTTGCCAAGGGCCCGATATAACAACGCGCGCCGATGATGACGTCACCGATCAGCACCGCGGTGGGGTGTACGTAAGCGGTTGGATGCACGACGGGGGTGATTCCGTCGATGGCATAGACCTTTAGCATGGTGGCTTATCCTGTGTGTCGTGAGCTTGCTAGCCTTGTTATCATACTTCTCATTACACCCACACAGAGACATCATGAGCCGAGCCCCAGCCCAAACCCGTGACGCGTTCGCGCACTTTCATAAAATCGAAACTCGCTGGAAAGACAACGACGTCTTTGCGCACGTCAATAACGTTGTGTACTACTCGTACTTTGATACGGCGGTCACCGCCTTTTTGATTAAGCAGGGTGTGCTCGAATTACAAAAGTCAAAGTACGTGGGCTTAGTGGCTGAAACGCATTGCCGCTTCATCAGTTCGATGGCGTTTCCGGATACCGTGCATGTGGGGATGCGGTTAGGCAAGCTAGGGAATAGCAGTATTCGCTACGAAATCGGTATCTTCAAAAATGATGATCAACAAGCTTCTGCGCAAGGGTACTTCGTGCATGTGTATGTTGACTTGGCGACGAACAAAGCTGTGCCTGTTCCAGACTCGTTGGTCAAAGCCGCAGAGCTGCTGCGCGTGCCGAGCTTGGGCATAGTTGAGCATTAACGTCAGTCTGATCTTAGTTCTTTCGAATACCATCTAAAAGCGAAGGCGATACAACGTATGAAAATGCATATCCTCTCTGGCGGTCGTTTACGCTTGCGTAAAAGTATTTATATGCCGGATGCCGATCGGGCAGAGCTCATCGATCTACCGGTGAATTGCTACTTGTTGCGCCACCCAGAAGGTAATGTCTTGTTTGATACAGGCTGCCATCCGTCGACTACAACAGACGCTGCAGGCCGGTGGGGGTCGATTGCGAAGGCGATTGTGCCGATTTCAAAACCAGAAGACAACCTTATTGATCAATTGGCGTTAGTCGGCTTGCAGCCTAGCGATATTGACGTGGTGGTGAACTCACACTTTCATTCTGACCATTGTGGCTGTAACGAGTTCTTTAAAAAAGCAACGGTAATTTGCCACGCTAAAGAACTTGAGGCAGCAAGTGAACTTGACGCTGAAAAAATGGGCTACCTGGCTGTGGATTGGAAACACTCATTACCCACCGAAACGATCACCGAGCAGCGTGACTTGTTTAATGATGGCCGCATTGTGTTGCTGCCTATGCCGGGCCATACCCCGGGCATGACAACCGCACTGGTGGGTTTAGATCGTTCAGGATCATTTTTACTAGCTTCAGATGCAGTCGCCCTGCGCACCAATCTGGATTTGGATATCAACCCCCGCAACACCTGGAGCCCTGAGCACTCGAGCCAGTCGATGAGCAAGATCCGAACAATCGAAAACGCTGGAGTCACGGTTTTGTTTGGACATGATGACGAGCAGGGGCAGGGGTTGTTGAAAGGGGTTGAGTTTTACGACTGAAGAGATCTCGCTAACCGCCAGCACCCATTCAGACCTAAGGAGAGTGAATGAGCCTTCAGCGACCCTTCAGAAATCACGACAAATAGCTATTCACCAACTCGCGACTATTTAAAAGCTCTTTGGCCTGGCCTTGCATGGCGCAGGCGCCGTTGCGAAGCACCAAGGCGCGATCGGCGTATTCGAGCGCTAGCATGGCGACTTGTTCAACCAACAAGATCGCCAAACCTTGATCGGCTAAACCACGCAGTGTCGTCATAATCAACTGCACAATCTGCGGTGCTAAACCTAGTGATGGCTCGTCTAGCATCAACACCTTAGGTTGCATCATTAAGCCACGTGCAATCGCTAGCATTTGTTGTTCGCCACCTGATAACGAACTGCCAGAAATTTTTTGACGCTGTTCAAGTACCGGAAACCGCTGCCATTGCTCTTGCATCCGTTGAGCAATCACGCTTTGGCTCAAGCCGATGTTGGTCGCACCAATCGTGAGGTTGTCGCGCACTGACAAGCCTGGAATAATCTGGCGCCCTTGTGGCACGTGAATTAAGCCGGCGCGCGCGAGTTGATGGGCTTGAATCTTTTCAGTGCTTTGACCATTAAACGATATTGCGCCTGATTCAAGAGGCAAGAGGCCCGACAACGCACGTAGCAACGACGTTTTACCGGCACCATTTGCGCCAATTACTGCAAGCATCTCGCCTGACTCTAAATCAAGACTGATATCTCTTAATACTTGATTGGCGCCAATATTTGCGCAGAGGTTTTTGGCGTGAATCATTTCTTCGCCCCAGTGCCAAGGTAGGCCTCGATCACTTCTGGATTATTCTGGATCTCTGCAGGCGTGCCGCAGGCAATCAGCTTTCCAAAGTTCAACACGCTAATCGTGTCGCATACCGACATCACGAACTCCATGTTGTGTTCAACCAGCAAGATGGTGATGCCGTGTTCGCGCAGTTTACGGATGACTTGCGCAATCGCTTTGGCTTCTTGGGCATTCATGCCTGCAATCGGCTCATCAAGCAACAGCATTTTCGGGCGCTGTGCAATTGCGCGGGCGAGCTCAATGAGCTTGCGGTGGCCGTAGGGCAATTGTGTAGGTAGACGATCTGCAAACTGTGCAAGCCCAAAAAACTCTAAGATGGCAAAAGCCTCTTTGCGCTCGTCACCTTCGAGTTTACCGCCTGATATCCAGGTGACAAAATCTTTGCCGTATGAATGTTTGTGGGCGACTCCTAACAGCACATTGTCGAGTACCGAGACGCCTTCGATGAGTTGAAGGTTTTGAAAGGTGCGCGCTAAACCTAAGTTGGCGCGCTTGGCAATATCCAATGAAGACAGATCAAGGTCGCCCAAGTGGATTGAGCCCTCATCCGCACGATAAATGCCTGCAATCATGTTGATGATGGTGGATTTTCCGGCGCCATTGGGGCCGATCAAGCCGTGAATGGTGTTTGGCTTGACCTCGACTGAGACTTGATCAACGGCCTTTAGGCCGCTATAGCTTTTGCTGATACCTTGAATGCTAAGCGAGGTATTGCCGCCTTGCTGCATAGGCAGTGCGCCGGTGTTAGAGGTAGCTGGGGCAAGCTCTGACGCCGCTGCGTTTGCACTCGTACCGCTTAAAGATGTACCCCCTTTGAAGCGCAGCGCCAGACTACTAATCAAACCTGCCGCACCTTTCGGAAGCGCCAGCAGCACGATTAATAAAATCGAGCCATAAATCAGCAAGCCATATTTATGAATATCCGCAATCACCTCAACAATCGCCATTAAGATCAAGGTGCCTAGCAAGGGCCCGGTCTTAGTGCCCAGGCCGCCAACAACTGTAGCGATTAAGAGGGCGATACTCAGACGCACTGAAAATGCATCACTGCCCACATACCCAGACTGGTGTGCAAAGAACGCACCACCCAAACCGGCCAACGCTGCAGCAAACGCAAAGATGGCGGCTTTCCAGAGGCTGACTTCAACGCCCACTGAGGCGGCAAAGACTTCTGATTCGCGAATCGCACGTAGGTTGCGCCCGAGCCGGCTTTGATTGATAAAGTCTGCCAACAGCTGCACGATAATCAGACTGCCGCCCGACACGTAAAAGAACACCGTGGCAGACATTTTAGGAAAGCCAAGATCAAGGCTTGGCACCCCTGATAAGCCCATCGCGCCGCCGGTCAAGCTGATCCAGCGCTGCCCAACGATATCCAAAACATAGCCAACGGCCAGCGTTGTCATGGCTAAATACAAGCCACGGGTACGCAACGCAAAGACGCCAACCAAGCCGCCACCGATAGCGGCAATCAAGACGCCAAACGTGATCGACAAAGGGACAGGCCAGCCCAACTTAAGCGAGGTGAGGGCAGAGCCATACGCCCCTAAAGCATAGAACCCAGCCTGGCCAAGCGACATCTGACCAGATAACCCCAGCAACAGATTCAAACCCGTGACGGCAATCGCGGTGTAGAAAAACGTTTGCGCCAAAAAGATATAGAAACCGTTGACCGGTAGCCAGGGTAATAACAAAAATATCGCAATCGCAATCGCATAAGGCAAGCGGTTTGAAGGCCGTACTTGCATCGTGCGCGCGTGCAGAGTGTTATCTGACATCGGCGCTCCTCTCTGAAAACAGGCCAGAAGGTTTGATCGCAATAATGACCAAGGCTGCAAGCAGGGGGTACAAGTCACCAAAGCCAGAATCGACATAATTTGAAATCGATTCGAACACGCCAAACAAAATCCCACCAATCAAGATACCAACCGGATTCGCAAAGCCGCCAATTGCCGCCACGATCAAGGCTTTGATCGTCAAGACCAAACCCATTTGTGGGTTGATGGTGACGATCGGGCCGATCAGCACACCGGCGACCGCCGCTAAGATCGAAGCAATCACAAACACGCCGACCTTGACGCGATTGGTATGGATGCCCAGCAACATGGCTGCCTCTGGATTAAAAGCAACCGCTTGAATCGCTTTGCCCCAGCGCGAATGAAACATGAACCCGTAAAAGAGGCCGACGATTAACACCGCGGCCACAATCACTAAAATTTCTTCTAAGAACAACCCCGCACCCAAGACCTGCACAACTTCGTCACGTCTTGAGCTAAACAGTGGGGCTGAATATTGTGAAGTTTTGCCAAAGCCCAGCTCGATCACGTTTTGCAAGATCAACGCAACGCCTGCGGTGGTCAGCATCCATGAATAGGCACCAATCAAGGTATCTTTTTTACGGTCAAGTGGTCGGATCGCGACGCGATCTAACAACCAGCCCATGACAGCCAGAATGACCAGAACCGCGATAACGGCTAAGCCAAGTGGGATGTCGAGCTTGCGAAACAGCAAGAGCAAAAATGCCCCCACCATTAAAAAGTCGCCTTGCCCGAAGTTGACGCGATGGGTCGTGAGGTGGGTGATGTAGAGGCCAAGCGCGACGAGGACGTAAATCGCCCCCATCGCCAGGCCGCCCGACAGCACCTGGATCAGGTTGCCGAGCTCCATCTTAGTATTTCAAACGGGTAACAACACCATTTTTCCAGACGCCTAAGAAGACGTTTTCGTAGTCAAGGCATTCGTGATCAGTCGGGCTAAAGGGCTTGGCAGGTGTTGCCGAAACCGCTTCAATGCCAGAGATGTTTTCGATGGCATTGCGAATCGCTTCTGGGTCTGCTTTGCCGACTTGGTTAACGGCCTTAAAGACGATTTGCGCAGCGTCGTACCCTAACGACGTCACGACAGGCCAGCGGTAGTCTTTACCGTATTCTTTTTGCATGCGCTCATCAAAGCTTTTGGCGCGCGCTGTGCCGACGTCAAGTGCCTGACCCATGACCGTGCCTTCGATCGCGTCTTTCCCTACGATTTCAAGAACCTTTTGCGATGACAGACCCCAGTTACCCGCCACAACAGGCTTGTAGTTGATGCGTGGCATTGGGCGGAAAGGCAACTCAAACGACTCGTGAAAATTCAAGACGAGTTCGGCTTTGGCATCACGCAGCTTGACCATTTGCGGGGTCAGGTCGTTAACACCTGGTGCTGCAGCTTCAATCGCCACCAATTCGACACCACGCTTTTTGAGACCCTCTTGGATCTCTTTGGCTGCGAAGTTGCCATAGCCCGTGGTTGAATGCACTAAGCCGATCCGTTTGAAGGTTTTTGCGCCCCAATCAAGCATCTGATCGATCTGAAACTTCTCGACCATCGAGCATCTGAAAATATAGCTGGGCTTTTCGTTAATGAATTGGGTGGTGATGTTGGTGGCAATGCCGGGGCCCGCCATTAAGGGGATACCAGCTTTTTGCAAGATCGGTGCCATCGCCAACACGTTGCCGCTGCTGACCGTACCAATGACGACAGGCACTTTGTCATTTTGAATCAAGCGCTGCGCGAGCGACACTGCACGTTGTGGATTGGCTTCGTCGTCATAGACAACTAGTTCAATTTTTGTCTTGCCACCGGCGGC
>Ga0114972_10000518_pt1 | contig 28590 bp, 31 predicted proteins | sample M_140807_EF_Meta_FD_87354 | JGI IMG/M metagenome (GOLD analysis project Ga0114972, IMG submission 87354) | Freshwater microbial communities from Lake Montjoie, Canada to study carbon cycling - M_140807_EF_MetaG | ecosystem: Environmental > Aquatic > Freshwater > Lake | place: Lake Montjoie...
ACAAAATGGCAACAAGAAGCGTTCGAGCTCAAGATCTGGACCGACGACACAACAGACCCACTCCCCGAAGGACTCGCTCAGATTGAGCGATATCTCGATGGATTATCGCTCAATCACGGAACTCTCGTTATCTTTGATCGAAGAACAACCGCTCTCCCTCCAGCGAATAGAACTTCTATTTCGTTTGAAAAGACGGCAAAAGGGTATGAGATTCGGGTGTTGCGGGCTTGATTGAAGCGACAGTGTCACGGAGATCCAATCTTGGAGCAAATACCTCCCTTGCGTCCTCACTCACTTGGACAATTCGCATGCTGGTCATTTATGGGCAGGAACCAGCCATCTGTAGATTGCCGACAAGGTATTTGTATACTCCCTCTGTAAACTGCCTCCAATGAACTACTCTATCCTGAATCATCAACAACCTTACGGCATGAATAAATCAGCCCTAGCAGGGTGGTGAAAAATGATTTCCTGTTGAGCACTTTGATAGTTTGACTGCAACTTCGTTAAAACTCTTAAAATGCTCCCGACGGAACGATTTGTCACCACACTGCTAGCATTATTTTAGCCCAACCTCCCGCTGCAATCTCAGAAGATATTGCCCGTAGCTATTTTTCTCCATTCCCTTGCCGAGGCGACCGAGGTCCTCTGCGGAGATATAGCCAAGGCGAAACGCTATCTCCTCGGGGCACGCTATCATCAATCCCTGTCGCTGCTCGATTGATTGGACAAATACCGATGCCTGAATTAGAGAATCGAAGGTGCCTGTATCGAACCACGCGACTCCTCGACCGAGCCGCTCAACATGGAGAGCTCTGCGGGCGAGATACCACCGATTCACATCGGTGATTTCGAGCTCGCCTCGGGGTGAAGGAGCAAGCTGTTTTGCGACATCAACTACCTGATTGTCGTAGAAGTATAGCCCCGTGACTGCGCAATGGGAGCGCGGGTTCGTTGGCTTTTCGACAATATCGATCGGCATTCCTGCATCGTCAAATTCGACAACCCCATACCGTTCGGGGTCTAGCACCTCGTAGCCGAATACAACCGCTCCGTCGCGCCGCTCATTGGCTGCGCGAAATTGGTCTGGCAATCCGTGTCCATAAAAAAGATTGTCACCAAGAGCGAGAGCGCAGGGACCATTATCGATGAACTTCTCGCCGATGATGAAGGACTGGGCAAGGCCATCAGGACTCGGCTGCACCGCGTAAGTAATAGAAATCCCCCACTGACTCCCATCGCCCAAAAGTGATTGAAATCCAGACTGTTCGTGCGGCGTCGTAATTATCAGGATATCACGCATGCCCGCCAACATAAGGCAGGTTAGTGGAAAGTAGATCATCGGCTTATTGTAGACGGGCAAAAGCTGTTTGCTCATTCCCCGAGTCACGGGATGAAGTCGTGTACCCGTTCCGCCGGCTAGAATAATTCCTTTTCGGGGCTGTTGTTGCATGGTCGCTCCTCTACATCTTCTTCGAAAACAGCTCTTGGCTCTTCGCCGAAAGAGGGTGATCTTTGTCTCAATCGGAGATATACTGCTGGAATTAATCAGAAAGAGCTAGCCTCTCGAAAATCCGAGTGGTCGCATTATCCTAACTATTCTCAACGCCTCTTTTAATTTGGATGAGCTATCATGGTCCATCGCAACACCCCCGATGAGGGATACGAGCTTGAATGTGCTCACACGAATTTTTCCGTCATCGTTACTCTTCCGCTACTTCTGCTAAGTATCCCAGTCATGGCGATTGTATCGCCCTCTTGGGGCCTTTTTTTCATGATAGGATGCTTCACAGCAATGAGCCTCTGGTTCGCCTTTCAGGATTATGAGGGTGAAGAAATTCGGTATATCTGTTGCGATGATCCGGAGTGTTGCAGCGGGGAGTAGCTCTTCCATCGCTCATGGTGACGAGCTTGCTAACGGCCGCGATGCAATCCTCAGCGACCTAATACTCAGCGATGTAATCTTCCCAGATGCAATCTCCACCTCCTCTCAAACAGCGGCCGCTAAAGAAGAAAGGAGCCAAGCAGAGGCCTCCGAAGCAGCGCTCAAAAAGTGACTTGCCTGAGAAAATGTGTCCGACCTGCAATCGGCCATTCACCTGGCGGAAAAAGTGGGAGCGATGCTGGGAATTGGTTCGATATTGTAGTGAGCGGTGTCGAAGGGAGCGGCGAGCTGAGTAATAGAGCAGAATCTTCGAGGAAAGTCTTCGAGCAGAGTAGAATAGGGCGAGGGGTCGCTATTTTTTATTAAGCGATCTCTCCGCACTCGGCTCTTTGGCATCACCACTACACCCTTTTCCCTGACAACCACATCCTCTTCCAGTCCCTAAACCCTTCACTGCTGTCTTGGCTCCCGATCGAGCTCCTAAAGTACGCCGAAACAGATACATAGCGGCTGCTGCGACCGCCCCAAAAACAATCGCGTCAAGAAGAACTTCCATACTACGATCCTAGTCGGACAACGGCAGCTGCAATCCACGCCCCGCCCCAAGCAAGCGCGGTCATGTAAACGAACATAACAATTGGCCATCGCCACGTCCCTGTTTCGCGACGCACAACCGCGAGGGTTGACATACACTGACAAGCAAACACAAAAAATACTAACGCAGCAACGGCAGCAGGAAATGTGAGTATCTGTTGATCGCGGATAAGTACTGCCACGTTTTGAGCATCACCCTCTGCTGATGCAGAAACATTCAAAATTGTACCGAGAGCACTCACGAACACCTCTCGGGCCGCAAAAGAGCAGATAAGAGCAACGCACACCTCCCACGAGAACCCAAGCGGCGCAAAAAGTGGCTCAATCATCCGGCCGACCATGCCGGCATAGCTCTGCTCTATGGTGTCTCCCGGGAATGAAGCGAGTGCCCAGAGAACGATGGACGAAGCTAGAATAACGGGACCAGTGCTTCGTAGAAAAAAGAGAACCCGATCAACAGCCGATACGACAGCAGCCCGCAGCGAGGGAAGACGAAGTGGTGGCATCTCCATAACGAATACCGAGGATTCGCCTCTTAGGAAGAATCGGCTAAAAATCCACGCAACGGCCGCCGCACCAACAATACCGAGACCATATAGAGAAAATAGAACAAGTCCACGGAGGGATAAGAATCCGCCAATATATTGCTCAGGGAAAAAAGCTGAGATAAGGAGCGCATATACCGGCAAACGGGCGCTACAGCTCATCAGTGGAGCAACGAGTATCGTTAGCAATCGATCTTTTGATGAGCCGATGACGCGGGTCGCCATGATTCCCGGAATAGCGCAGGCAAAAGAGCTAAGCAGAGGAATAAACGATCTTCCTTGCAACCCCACTCTACGCAACACGGTGTCCATTAAAAATGCGGCTCGAACGAGATATCCACTCTCCTCGAGGAGCGATAGAAGGAGAAAGAGAAGACCTATCTGAGGAAGGAACACCAACACGCTCCCCAGCCCGGCTATTACTCCATCAACCAAGAGACTTCTGAGAAGCCCGTCCGGCAATAGTGCACCCACGGCTTCTCCGGACCACGTTACCGCCGCCTCGACGAGATCCATCGGAAGTGCTGCAAGGGAAAATACCGCCTGAAAGAGAAGCGCCATCACCCCAATAAAAACCGCGATTCCCCACCAGCCGTGGGTCAAAAGTGCGTCGAGTGAATCGAGATTTTTATCGCCCTGCGATGAGGAACGAACGAGACACCCTTCCAGGAGCTCCTCGATTCGGGCATACCGCTTTGCTGACTCTTCGGAAGAGGAAGAGGCCGATGAGTCAGAAGAGGAGGCAACGAGCGAATCTTTATTGGCCCGATCTTTTTCGGCGAGTGATTCCAACTGTTCCGCCGATTTTCCAAGCTCGATAACCTGCTGCATCGCTTTACCGAGCAGCTCATGAGATTCACGGGGCCGGTCTCGCTTTATCGGTATGATGGGAAAAGAGAGCCGTTGTTGAAGAAGGGGAAATCGGACCCGCTCGCCCCGCTTTTCGAGGAGATCCATCATCGTCACGGCGATAACGACCGGTAGCTTTCGGTCAATCAGCTCGGTCGCAAGATAAAGCCCTCGCTCGAGCATAGTAGCGTCAATAACTACTAAAACCACCTCAGGCGGCTTTTCACCGAATTCTCCCTGAACCGCTGCGACCGCGACACGTTCATCAATTGAATAGTCTTCAAGGCAATAGATACCGGGCAAATCAGCGATGCTATAACGATTCCCCCCGAGCGAAACCTCTCCCACACGACGCTCTACCGTAACACCCGGATAATTTCCCACCTTATACCGAAGGCCAGTGAGTGCATTGAAAAGACTGGTTTTTCCGCTATTTGGATTGCCGATCAGAACAACATGGATTGGGTCGTTTAGCGATTGATGATTTCGTTCTCGGGTCGGTTGCACAACAGCTATCGCAGGGATTTGGGAAATGTTGATGGTATTATTTAAACGAAATTAGCAGCTTCTGTCCTATTCCAATGATTCGATATTACTGAAGAATAACCCCAATTTTTCCTTCACCTTCGACCGGGCGAATCCTCACGAGCTCTGCTTCGGAAAAACGAAGCGCCACCCGAATCCCGCGAACCGAAACCAAAACCGGCCCTTGAAACGGAGAGCGCCGCATAACTGCAAGGGGGGTGTTTGGAACAAATCCAAGCGCTCGAAGTTTCGCGCCAACTGCTCCCCGATCATCACAGATTCGCTCGATTATCGCGTGCCCGTGCTCCGGAAGGTCGCTGACGGAGAGCTCTGGTGACAAAACGCTAGTGGTGAGAGAGTGCGCTGGTGAGGCCATATCGAGCAGCTCAAAAAAACAAAACTGAGTGTCAATCACCGTTTCTTCGCCGAGGCGCTATGGCCCCCAAGAACGGCTGACGTCGGCACTCTACCACACCTTGCATGGCAACCCAAGAGCCTCCGTGGGTCGCCTTATAAAAGTTTGGTGTGGCGAAGAAGGAATGAGCTGCAACTATAAGAACGCTGTCTCATTTTGACACAGCCAGCCCCGCTTCAAACTCCCGCTTTGCCGACTGCGCCATATTCTGCGACGCCTTAATCAGCCAAAATGCTCGCATCAATATCGGTCTCAGCTCTTGCTTTTATCGTGTTAAGTACCGACGAAAGCACCAAAGAGCCCTCTTGAGTCTTAAGCTCGCTCCTAACCGAGGCCAGCTTCTTTTCTAACTCTTCAGCGGTCGGCTCCAATATAGCGGAGACCTGCGCAACCACCCACTTCCCACCTGATTTTGTGGCCTTGTTAAGGGTGGCACCCTCGACTCCCGATCGAATCAGCTCCTCTCGTATCAAGGTATCCCGCAATAATCCATCACCTCCAGAAGCCTTGGTAATCCCAACCTCTCGGGCTACGGAAACCCCAAGCGATGAACCGACCTCTGAAAGCGTTCCGGCACCACTTCGTACCTTTTCAAGAAGCTCAGCTGCCCGCTGTTCTGCCTTTTTGTCAGCCTCGCCCTCACGAAACGCGGCGGCAACCCGCTCCCGAATTTCATCAACAGGCGGAACTAACCGCTCCCGATGATCGATCACCTCAATGAGAGCAAATCGCTCCCCAAGATCAATCAGCTGACGCGGTTCAGCGATGGTCGCGATAACCTGCGCGGTCAACCCCTTAGTCTCAGCCGACGGGTCGACTGCAGCACCCAAGAGCCCCTCAGTTGCTGCGATAGAGATCCCCTTCGCCTTCACAAAATCGGATAGCGAGAGTGTCCCGCTGGTCCAATCACTGAAGAGAGTCTCCGCCTCGTGGGAGAGGTACCCCGGCACCTCCTCTTTTTTCAACTCGGCGATTATCTCACCCTCCACCTCTTTTAGAGGCTTTACCTGATCCGCCTGAAAATCGCTCAGCCGGACAATTGAAACTCCCGAATCACTCTTAACGACTTGCGGCTCAAAAGATGGCTCATCTCGAAAGATCGCCTCATCGAACTCCTTGCCTAAAGTTCCCGCGACAACCCACCCCAGATCGCCACCCTCATTCTTAGTCTTTTCATCCATCGAGCTCTTCTTTGCGAGCTCAGCAAATGAGGCCCCACCGCTGAGCTCTTTGAGCAAACTATCCGCTTGCGCCGCCACCCCCTGCTTTGCCGCATCATCAGCGTTTTTTGGATAGTTGAGCTTAATGATACTCACCCGAGCTTTGTCGGGGAGTTGATATCGCAATCTGTGACCCTCATAAAAATCCTCAACAGCCTCCCGCTCTACCGCAATCGAGCTCTCTACGCGGGCCGCATCAATTAGGGCGTAACGGTAAGAAACCTTTTCGGGCTCCTCAAAGGTCATCTTTTGGGCTTCGTAAAAAGATGACACCTGCTTGACAGTTGGAGCAGGCACCTCCGAAACGAGCTGCTTTGGATCGATAGCAGCCACTTCAATCGAAAAGGTTGCAAGCTCCTCTCTCGATTTTGCCCGAACGAGCGAATCAGACGGGAGTGCGACATCAGAAAAAAGGGACGAAACCCTTCGCCTCAAAAGGTCGCGCCTCACCTTCTCCTCAAACGCCGGAGCCGACAACCCTAGCTGAGCAAGAACCCCTTCATACTGCTCAATCCGTCCATTCATGAGCTCAGTAATCTCGGTCGCGACATCGCCATTTGAAACGGTCATCCCTAGCTCTTTCCCGAGCTGCGTCATTATCAGACCGACTATCATGTTGTCGGCGACCCGCTGCGACAGATTTATGCCGAGCGATCGCAATAGATTTTGATACTCTCCTCCGAGCTGCGAACGGAATCGATCCTCGAGCTGACGTCGCTCGCGATAAAACTCCTCAAATGATACCTGTTCTTCGTTAACCCGCACCGCGTAACGAGTTGCTTTACCTGAACGGAAATTCACGCCAAAGCCGATCATACTCGTCGCTATCATCGCGATGGCGATCACCCCGAAGACCGTTTTATGAAATTTCCGCAGCTCTCTCATCATATTTGGGCCATTAGTTTAGATTTAGCCTCGTCGCTATCACGGGAAAGTCGGCTCGGCTTAATCCGACTTATACTATTTATATTGTAGCTCTTGGCGAGTTTATCGCTCGCGACGAATTCATCGCGGCTCACCGGGCGCTGCCGAGAAGCTGTTCGAGCGATTCACCCCGTCCCTGCTCAGCTACCCACGGCATCGTCCTGCCGAGATCAGCAAGTACCGAGGCAACATCATCGCGCTGATCCTCGGTGGTCACAACCACCATTACTGAGCCCTCTTTATCGTGGGTACGCACTAACGCTAGCCCCTCGTAACTCTCTAGCACTGCCTGAACGAGAGCAACAAAGGGCTCCGGAATTCGAAGCCTTACAAACGACATGCCATCCTGATTATCCCAGCAAAGCATATCTTACCTCCTCACCCGATTATTCAATTCCCCAACTCGCGTTACTATCTCGCTTCTCCTTGCTCACCCAGCGACGCGCCGCTTGAGTGCCTCCTGCAGAAGGCGATTTACGACCGTTGGATTTGCCATACCCTTGGTAGCCTTCATGCACTGCCCCACGAAGAATGGGAAGAGCCGCTCGTTTCCACCGAGATACTGCGAGAGCTGTGTTTGGTTTGTGTTGAGCACTTCCTCGATCAGCTTCGCAATCTCACCCTCATCGGAGTTTTGCCGCAGGCCCTTCTCTTCGATAATCGCTCCTGCGGATTTTTCAGAGCTCCACATCTCTTCAAAGACAGATTTCGCTATCTTCCCCGAGATAATCCCCTCTTCAATCAATAAAACTAACTCTCCAAGACGCGCAGCACTCACCGCCGCTTCCTCTATCCCAAGACCATCCCGCTTGAGCGCACCAAACAGCTCCGTGGTAACCCAGTTTGCCGCTATTTTTGGATTTTTCCCCGCAGCAACAACTCCGAGGTAATAATCAACGGTTGCGCGCTCAGCCGTTAGGACCTCTGCATCATATTCGGACAATCCATATTCGTTGACGAGCTTTCGTCGAAGGTCAGCGGGGAGAGCTGGCATCGATTCCCGAATGCGGGCGATCCATTCCTCTTCAACGACCACTGGCGGCAGATCTGGGTCAGGAAAATAGCGATAATCAGCCGATTCCTCTTTGCCCCGCATACTCCGAGTCGTACCAGAAGCGCTATCAAATAGAAGCGTTTCCTGAACAATGACTCCGCCACCCCGCAGCACCGATTGTTGCCGCGCGATTTCATACTCAAGTGCTCGCTCAACGAACTTGAAGGAATTAAGATTCTTTATCTCTGTTCTCGTACCATACGCCTCTTGACCGATTGGACGGAGCGAAATGTTCGCATCACACCGCAAACTTCCCTCCTCCATATTCCCATCGCTCACCCCCAAGAAACGCACGATCTGACGCATTGTTCGGAGATACTCGGCAGCCTCTGCGGGGGAGCGAAGGTCAGGCTCTGTCACCACCTCAAGCAACGGAACTCCTGCTCGATTAAGATCAACAAGGGACGATTCAGTGCGAGGATCGTGGATATTTTTCCCAGCATCCTCCTCCATGTGAATTCGCTTCAGCCGAATAGTGCGCCGCTGACCCGTGCTAAGCTTAATCTCAACGGTACCATCTTCGCAGATCGGCTCGTCGTACTGAGAAATCTGATATCCCTTCGGAAGATCGGGATAGTAGTAGTGCTTCCGCGCGAAACGACTAAAGCGGCGAATTCGACAATCTGTCGCAATCCCCATCATAATCGCAGCCTCGATAACCTTCTCATTTGCAACTGGCAAGGTCCCTGGGAGCGCCAAAGTCAACGGATCAACATACTCGTTTGGATACCCCCCGTACGCCGCCGATGCTCCACAAAAAATCTTCGACTGCGTCGCAAGCTGAACATGGGTTTCAAGCCCAATAACTACCTCAAATTCCATAACCGATCTCCTCATCCGAGCTAGTAAGCTCTAAAGAAATTCGCACTCTCATGAACCCAATATTGTGGCTCTACTCAATCCCCGCGGGCGCTCGTCGAGCCGATGGATCGGCCTGCTCATACGCCGCAGCAGCCGCAAAAAGCGTCTCCTCATCAAAGGGTCGCCCTATAAACTGAACTCCGATCGGCAGTCCCGCCTGGTCAAAACCACACGGCACACTCATCCCCGGTAACCCTGCAAGATTAACAGGAATCGTGAATATATCGTTGAGATACATCGCGAGAGGATCGGCGGTCTTTTCGTTGAATTTAAACGCCGTAGTTGGCGATGTAGGAGCGATAATAAGATCACAATGATCCCGAAACGCATCGCTGAAATCGCGCGCTATCAAGGTTCTTGTTTTTTGTGCTTTCAGATAATAGGCATCGTAGTATCCTGATGAGAGTACGAATGAGCCTATAACGATACGGCGCTTCACCTCTTTTCCGAACCCCTCGGAGCGGGTTTTTCGATACACTTCAGTTAGCCCCTTCGCCTCAGGCGAACGGTGCCCGTAACGAATACCATCGTACCGCGCCAAATTCGATGATGCCTCCGCCGGCGCTAGGACGTAGTACACCGCAAGCCCAACCTCAGAATGCGGCAACGAAATCTCAACCGGAATCGCTCCCTGAGCCTCAAGAGTCGCCGCCACTCGCAGCACCGCCTCTTTAACCTCGGGCGATAGCCCCGAGACAAAATACTCTTTCGGAATACCGATCCGAAGCCCCTTTACAGAGCGGCCACATGCAGCGGAAAAATCAGGAACCGTCCGAGCCGAGGAGGTCGCATCGTGGGGATCGCGCCCCGACAAAATAGTCGAAAGGACCGCGCAATCGGCTACTGTTCGGGTCATCGGCCCGACCTGATCGAGCGATGAAGCATAAGCTACCACTCCGTACCGACTCACCCGTCCATAGGTTGGCTTCATCCCGACGATACCGCAGAGCGATGCGGGCTGCCGAATCGATCCCCCAGTATCCGTTCCCAGAGCTGCAGGCGCGAGACGCGCCGCTACAGCTGCTGCCGATCCCCCACTCGAGCCCCCCGGCACCCGCTCCCTATCCCACGGATTTTTAACCGGACCAAAGTAAGAGGTCTCGTTCGATGAACCCATCGCAAATTCGTCAAGATTTGTTTTGCCGACGATCACCGCTCCCGCTTCTCGCAATTTCGTTACCACAGTTGCGTCGTAGGGTGGAACAAAGTTCGAGAGAATCTTGCTCGCCGCAGTTGTGCGAACCCCTTTAGTTAAAATGAGATCCTTAACCGCTATCGGCACTCCGAGCAGCGGCGCCCGACCGCCACGCGCGCGCTCAGCATCTGCCTCAGCCGCCTCAGCAAGCGCCCGCTCCCGAGGCACCTCAATAAACGCATTCAGATCGCGATGCGCCTCAATCCGATCGAGAAAATAGCTTGTCACCTCAACCGACGAGGCCTCGCCGGAAGCGATAAGCCTCGCTGCATCGACAACCGATAATTCAGGGGAAAGAGTTCCAGACATCACACTGCCCTTCTAGATAATTAGGAAATTTTTCGGGACTACTAGGGAAAAGAGCTATCCCTCGATAATCAGCGGCACCCGGATATATCGCCCCGAGGAGTCGGGAGCCTGCCCAAGAACATCGCCAATCGGCAGATGCTCACCGATGCGATCCTCCCGGAACACATTGAGCGCCTCAGAGGCATGACTCGTCGCATCGACATCAGCGACATTTACTGACTGAAGAATATCAACATGGCCCAGTATCTTCTCTAACTCCGATCTCAGGTGAGCTATATCCTCAGAAATAGGGTCAAGAGCGCTCAGTTTGACCAGTTTTTCGACAGCTTCAGCAGAGAGGGGATGAGATTTTTCGGACACGTGAGAGTTCCTTTGGGAGATGGCCATTGTGAGATGGCGAATGTGAGATGGCCTTTGTGAGATGGTAGGTCGGGAAATCAAGAACCCATCCCTGACCTTGATAAACAGGGGACAGAGTGCCATTAAAGTAGTAGAGTCGTCTACTGCGGCTTTATATTTTGCGCGATTTTTCGGCAAATGGGAACCTTATTGCACCAGCGCAGCACCCCCTCCCCGAGAGCTTAGGCCTCCAAACAGCTGCCGAAACTCCCTCCCTAGATGCTCGTGTTCCCTTTGCTAAATTTGAATTTTGGCAGGCGACAAAAACTTCTATCCAATCAGCCGCCCTGCCGCCTCTTTATCTACAATCATCGTGACGTTCGGTAGAAGCCGTAAATAGGAGGCGGGACATCCTGACCAGATTGGGCCACAGAGGGTCTCGTAGAGAGCATCTTGCTTCCCGGCACCGGTGGCCACTAACAAAAGCTCAGTTCCTTTTTCAGCCATACCCTTTAATGATCCGAGCCCCATCGTTACTGCCTGCTGGGGCACAGCGTTAGTATCCCCACCGAAAAAACGGGCATTTGCTCGCCGGGTTTCATCGGAAAGCGTTGTCAGGTGAGTGCCAACATCAAGCGCGCTACCCTTACTCCACGGCATCGAAAACCCAACGTGCCCATCGTGGCCTAAACCAAGAAGCTGAAGTTTGGGAGGATTTTGAGATACAAAATCCTCATACCGTTTACATTCGAGCAGTAGCTCTTCTTCGTTCTTCAGCCGATCTTCCTCATGATTCCAAGTTTTCGGAAGATGAAGACCCGATTCGGGGTCAAATCCATATTTGGTCAACGGAGTAAGATGCCTGAGCATCTCAGATCGATAACTTTGGTGAGCTTCGGGTTTTAAGCCAACATACTCGTCGAGCCCTGCCGTCTTTAACTCCCTAAGGTCGAGTCCATCCCTCAACCATCGATGAATATTTGCCCAAATCGGCTCCATAGTTCCACCCGTGGCAGTACCCAGCACCCGAGGTCCGGTTGCAGAAAGAACCTTCCAAACTTCATCTGCTGCGAGGCATGACGCTACCTCCTGAGATTCTGCAACGATCAGATTCACGCCCGGTAACAGCCGATCCGCTCCCTCAACCTGACCAAACGAAAACGTTTTACAGAGACTTTTTAACCCCGTAAGTGCTGAAAAATCAGCTCCTGCTGCATCAAACGACTGTCCTGAACAAATCATTTATTCACCTCACAACAACATGACCGAGCATCGAGTAACCGCTGGACCTAATAAATACCCAGTTTCGAGAAATCTTCTAGCAGGGACTCACAAAAATCTCAAGAACTAGAACAATTAGAGGCTGCAGTCACTCAGTACTAACCTGTTCTATAGTTGCAAACCTGTTCACACCCTCGTCGAGCTGATACATTGGTTCTGCGATAATAAACCTTTCGCTCACAATTACCGATGCTCCCCAAAATTCTTTTCGTCGATGATGAACAACCTACTGCGGAGCTAACGGTCGCGCTCGTGCGGCCTTACCTGGCCCCCGAAGCAACGATACTTTTCGCCTCATCGCACACCGAGGCGATTAAGCAATTTCGAGAGCATCAACCATCTCTAGTTGTTACCGATCTTTCACTCGTTGCCGCCTCCGGCCCCGATTCCGGCTTTGCGCTAATTAGAGAGCTTCAGCGTCAATCGCCCCGTCCGGAGATACTAGTTCTCACCAGCCATCACGAGACCCAATACGGAATCGAGGCCCTCAAGCACGGCGCCGCTGCGTTCCTCGCCAAGCCGCCACATCCCGAACACCTTGCTGCTCTAATCAACAACGGCCTCAACAATTCGGCACTTCGCGCTGCTTACGCCACCCGTAACCACCAACACCCCGCCGACGAAATCTCGGAGTTTCACGGATCATCTGCACATGCCAAACGAATTCGCGATCAGATTCGTTTCGCCGCCTCGTCTCGTCTTCCCCTTCTTATAACCGGTGAATCGGGCACTGGAAAAGGTCTAGTGGCGCACGCAGTTCATCGCCGATCTCGATTGCCGGGTAAATTCGTAAGATATCAAGCAAATTTCGTATCAGGCGATCTCTTCGCAAGCGAGATGTTTGGCCACACCAAAGGTGCCTTTACCGGCGCCATCAGCACTAGGCGCGGACTCCTGCTTGAAGCAAACGAAGGCACATTTTTTCTCGACGAAATAGATGAATTACCACTCTCCGCGCAGGTAACGCTTCTCGGTGTTCTTCAGGACAAGCAGTTTCGTCAGCTCGGCTTAAACGCAGAAACTAGCTCACAATTTCGGCTCATCTCTGCAACAAACTGCCCCACCGATGAAGCCCTCCAAAACGGAAAACTCCGCCGCGATTTTTTTCACCGAATCTCAGCAGTAACAATTCACCTACCTCCACTGCGCAAGCGTCCCGAAGATATCGCCCCCCTAGCCACCGCCGCCCTCGAGCGGGCCCAGCTAGAAGCCGATCTTCCGCCTATCTCAATCAGCGACAACGCCCTCCTTCACCTAGAATCCCACTCCTGGCCCGGCAACGTCCGAGAACTCCTCCAAGAAGTCCAACAAGCCGCCTACCGAGCCCTCTTCCGTGGCGACAATCGTATAGAGGTCGAGGATATTTCGGTGGTGCAAAATGGAGAAAATTCACCCAAACCAGAAGAAGATTCAGCAACCACCGATTTCCAAACCCAAGTCCAAACTTTTAAACGAAACCTAGTACTGCGAGCACTAGAGCAAACCAACAACAACCAGGTCCACGCAGCGCGATTATTAGGGATAGATCGAGGGAGCTTGCGGCGGATTTTGGAGGGGTAGTGGGGAGTTGGGGCGATTATTCCGAAGATCGGGGTATGAGTTTCTTTCCTATCAATACAATGTATTATAATGGGGTTGCTCATTATGCGATTACCACGGTAGTGGCGATACTTCTTAAGAGGACAGGTAAGTGCACACGACAGAAAGTCAACAAAATCCATTCAACTCAACGAGCATTGCGGCACCTTATCGACCAACGAGCGAATTAGTAGGTGCATTTCAACGCTGGGCTAGCGGTCAGAAATCCACAATACCAGAACAGACTCGGGGAATAATTAGCAACACTCAGTTTATTGCGAGTGTTCTTGAGGGTTTTCCCACCAAAAAATTTGAAATCACTTCAAACAAAGGTGCTTTTTTTGCCGAATTTATTCTGAATCGGCCGGAAGTGCTAGCATCCGACAAAACCGTTCTGCAGACACTTCTCGAGTCTCGACATAATAGCGATGGAACAATCACAGCAAGTGAATGCTTGCAGTATTTCGGTTTAAATGGCTGTACCGACCTCGAAAGAGAGCTAATTAAGTTATGCAGCAAAGCGAAAGTCGGAACTGGAGGTCCAGATTTCAAGAATGTCGTCGAAGAGTTTTTCAACGCTGAAGATGGAGGTGTGAATTTTCGGCGAGCGGTTTCTTCTTCTAAAGAAAATACCGCGGAGATATCAAACCTTTTGAATATTCTGACTTCTAATTCGGAAGAAGGAGTGCCAATTAGGTCTCTAGAGGAGTTACTTCTCGGTACAGCATTTGATCTTGGCAGCGTGGTTTTAGTCGAAGATGGCGTTCGTGAAGAAGTTCAAATAGCCGAGTCCAAACCAACAAATGAGCGCACAATTGCGCTTCCGAGTTTGAAAACCCAAACCGACGTTCAGACTCTGTCTGACTCTGATAAAGCCCTGATAAGTATTATCCTCGAACAATTTCCTTATCACGTTGAATTTTATAGAGGACTTACCCGCTCCGACTCAATTGAAAATGTCAAGCTCCCTTTACGCCTTTATACCGAAGGTTTAGGGCGCTCAAATTCCATTTCTGACCGTCCGCCATCGGTAGAATTCACAGCGGAACAACAATTAGAACTTATTAAATTGTTCCGAAGGACTTCAATTGCAAGGGAGTGTCTTAGGGACTATCAAATAGAAACTTTCGAGTCCATTATTGCGTTTCTTGAAGATGAAAACAGACACAGCGGCTTCGTACGAGTACCAACTGGATTTGGAAAGACCGTTTTGTTTGCTTTGGCGAGTGCAGCATACGATCAAAAAACCCTTGTTTTGGTCCCAACGCTACAATTAGCAGAGCAAACTAAGGACAGATTCAATCAATTTTGTCCAGATATAAATGTCGGTATAATTTGTGATGGTAAGAACTCGTATAACAATAATTGCTCGGTCCTAATTACGACCTACGCGACCTTCAATAGTGACCAGCGTGCAATAGAAAACAGTGATACCAACTCAGTGGCTGTGGGAAAAATCGATTGGTCTGAATTTGAGTTAGTTATTCTTGATGAGGCACATCAGACAGGCATAGCGTCAGAGCATGGAGATAACGAGGCCGTTACCCTTGGCCGCTTGCGGACGCTTCCTGCAGGAAAAAAGCTCGGATGCTCCGCAACTCCGTATTATGCCCGGGATGGTCGGGATCTTCGAAGACTCCTGCCCGACATCGTCTTCAATCTTACCTTACGTCAGCTTTTTGAGAGAGTGGACGCGTCAAGCATAGTGTGTCCGATAGAAAAATATGAAAAGCTAGTTGTGCTCTGTTCGCAAGCAGAGCGAAAAGAGCCGGCATATACATCTTGGATTGTTGATCGCTGGAAAAATAATTATAGCAATCGAGCTTCTTTACTATACTGCTCGAGTATTGAAGAGGCTCAAGCACTAGCCGAAGCTTTTCAAGGACGCGGGGTGCAAGCGCGTTCGGTTACAAGCAAAGACAGTAATACGGCGGAATCTCTCAATGCATTTAAACGAGGTGATTTGTCGGTTCTCATATCAGTTCAACAGCTGACTACCGGAACAGATCTTCCCCGTGCTGACCACATTTGGGTGCTGCACCCCTTAACATCCGCGGTAACATTAGAGCAAATTGTTGGAAGAGGTCTGCGATTAAACCCGGATAACCCTGATAAATCACTCTTGGTTTCGATGAATTATCATGACCCTTCAAAAGGAGTGACTTTGGGGGATGTTATTTGGGCCAATCATTTCGACACAGAAGAAAGGTATTTCTCGAGATCTAATCGGCCCGGTTGTTTTCTCGGCGAAAATAACAAGGTCAATAGTCCCCGGAGAGCTGGAGGGGGGCATACGCATTGGTTTAATTGCTCGACTTTGGTCGGTGATACGCAAAGCAGTGAACATTTAAAAGACGGATGTATAACCCTTTCTCAGTTGGTGGCCGATCTATCTGAAAACGAACAAGGGATGAATGAAGCGTGGCTACCTGAAGCTGCGGTAGAGGCTTACGCTCAAGATTCGGGGCCTGGGAACTACTACTATCGAGAGGTGGGGGGAAGGCGCTCAATTTATGAAATAGCCCTTAGTCAAGAACTTGCAAGCTATATTCGTCAGCAACTGACCAATCACAGTCACAGCAGCGGCCATCCGCCGCGGGATTGGATTGCTGAGCCTGAAAATTATTCTTGGTTCAATCGCGTGAACGGGTCCTCTGAAGCGCTTCAGGAATTCATTAAAACGTCAGCAAAGAGTGGAAAAGTTCTCCTTCACCCCTCTTTGCCCAACGGATTCGCGATCCACCCCGACGAATGGGGTGAATTTCATCGATCGCTTGTCCCGGCCTCTAGGTAAGAAGCCTAGAAATACTGGTATAAGAGAAGGAGACTAGGGTGCTTCAAAAAACTTTTTTTCTACCCTCCTCAACAGCCAAGATCCGCTCCTCTAACTGGAGTATAGAGGTCACATTAGTTCAGCCTTTTGCTGACCAACAAAATGCAATGGTCAGCATCAACAAATTAGGAACCGCGATCCCGTTTCCCTCTATTTGCGCAGAGCTCTGCACGGAGAGAGATTTGTTCATGTATCGAAAAGATCTTTATGGATTGATGACAACTCATACTTCCGGCTCTTTTTAGCCGGGTCAGCGATTACCACAAAGCCATTCGTTACCCAAGCGGTAAGCAGATTGCGAGCAGCTCGCTCAGATATAGAGAACAGAGCAGCCACATTGCTACTGGTGATGAAATCACTTTCCTTAAACAACACAAGGGCCTTGCGCTGGCGCGGGTCGAGCCGCCGCAAGAGCGAGGAGCGATCTTTTGCTCCACTACTGGAAGCCTCTGCGGCTCTTCGTTTTACGCTCTCAAAGCTATCTGCTACACCAGCGCAGAAATATTCCACCCATTTCGTAATATTCGCCTTGGCGCGTCCTTCGTAGTAGTTGTGTGAGGGGCCGACCGTAAGAGCTTCATAATACGCAGCAAGATTGCGGGCATAATATTCTTCAAGCGAATACAAACCTCTGAGGTCATAGCTGCCTCGGTGTAGAATAAGGGTCGTGAGCAGTCGCGCCGTGCGACCATTACCATCGTAATATGGGTGTATCGTTGCGAACTCATAGTGTGCTATCCCTGCTCGAATGGGGCAGGGTAATTCCTGGCGCTCAGTGGATGCTATCCAATCCACCAGCTCCTTCATGAGTAGTGGGACATCGTTCGCCTCAGGGGGCATGTAGACAATGCGGCGGCTTCGGCCATCACGAATAACGTTTTGTCCGTCACGGTAGGGTGTAGGTTTTAATTTCTTGCGCCCTTCAGCCATCACCAGAGCATGAAGCGTTTGGATATTTTTTTCAGTCACTGCACCTTGCAAAGCCGCTAACTGCTCCAATTTTTCGAGCGCGGCATAATACCCCAGCACTTCTTTCTGGTCCCGATCACGTCCCGGGAAGTGTTGCTTATCTTCAATCACCTTCGACACCTGTTCCTGCGTAAGCCGGTTACCCTCAATCATCGTGGAATAGTGCGTGGAGAATAATCGGGCTGTTTCTCTTAGTGTCGCGAGAACAGAGGGAGTAATCGGCAAATCCTGCACAGCTTGCCTTGCGGCCTCAATTCGCATCAGGGAAGTGGCGATTTTAGCGGTAATAGTAAATTTTGGCTTAAATGGCATATTTCGGCGTTTTTCAAGGCAACAACCTATTCCGTTATTATGCCGTTAATATTCCGATAAAAATAGGTCTTTTTTGGATTAATTTGCATCGACTGAGGGAGCTCTCTTCCTCTAAGCAATAGAAGAAACGCATCCCCACCCACGAACCTCTTTACCTCAGAGGAATAGAGGTCCAGGAGTTTTTGGGTAGGATTGACTTTTCGGGGGGGGGGGGTATTCTGAAGATGCAATCAGGTTTTCTCCCATGGCATTGTCTCTAGTCCTACGGACTCTTTCTATAGCCATATTTTGGCTGATGTATTTTGCCGTTGTGTTGATAGGCAGGAGAGTGTTGCTTTGCTCCTCGCGGTCAATCCGCGATGGCCAAGTTCCGTGGTATGCGATACCGTACCTAGGCTTCCTCTGGCTTATCGTATGGTTGGGGCACGAAGTCATGATGAAGTAAAGGTTTCCCGGGCCGGTCCACAAGAACCGGCCCCAAACTTCTCCTCCCTCTACCCCAACCTCACCCCAACCTCCGCAACTCAGTGTCTTAACATGAAGTAGCATACTCTTACCTCAGCCCTCAGCTATCCCCACGATCGAATAAAATTCGCGCAACCGGTCGAGTATCTCCGGCTCCTCTTTCAGCTCAACTAAGGGAATTAGATGTGACTCAATGTACGAGATATCAAGCGTTGACCCTGACCGTACAAAGATTCCTCTAATATCATCCCAATCGCGAGGTCGAGAAGCGAATGCTTTGAGAATAACAAGATCGCTCGCCGAAACAGTCCGCAGGTGAACACCAGGTATGTATTCAGAAAACGTCGACCGCTCTATGGCAGATTCTTCGAACGGAAGTCCTCCAAGAGATGCATCGATCGCGACGCCACTGGGATGCTTTGCGAGAATCACTCGATTCTCCAGAGCGAATGATTCAGCATCGCTGATTCGTCCGGGAAAGCGCGCAAGAAACATCTTTACCAGTTGAGATTCCCCCTCAAATCGGGTGAGGATCGTCAAATCAACATCACGAGTGACTCGGGGCTCTCCCCATCGTTGGAGCGCAACCCCTCCAATAAAAGCGAACGGCTGATCTAACTCCTGCAAAAATTCCTGAATATCGAGCGCCGTTTGAATAAGTCCGTTTTCCATACTTCCTGCGCTACCTTGAAAAATCTAGGTTCGTATCTTTAGGACCAATTGGCCACCCTCTGTCCCCCATCCTAAAGCACCCCCTCTTTCGCACGGAGCTTGGAAAACCATGCTTGCTGCTCGACTAAGCCTGACGTATCGCGGAGGGGTAGCTGAGCTATCGCTTGATTGAACGCACCGCTCAGCTGCTGCATCGCAACGACTGTATCTGCTTCGCGAATCTCGCGATCACGGAGCTCCTGCATCCTCGCCCCCGCCCTCTTCCAGGCGCGAACGACCTCTGCCGCGGTTGGTGATGAATAGGTTTGAACCATGTAACAAAGGTATCACACCGGACAGCCAAGCGACACTGAAGAAGACCGATTAGGTTTGTTCAATCAAAGAACGAAAGTCCTCGGCATTGACCCTCTACGGCTCTGAGCAAAGAGCCGAACCTGATCCTTATCACGAAATTTGTTCCATCCTCCTTCTGACCAACTCAAATTGTTCTTCTACGGTCCTAGGAATGGGCGTTAGTGTCGGAGTGGGTCCTGATAATTTATTCCGAGTTGCACCCCCCGCCGCAATCTGTTCTTCATCGCCACGATCGAGAACTTCATCCTTGGAAGTATTAGCTTTTGTGATCGAGTCCCGATTTGTCGGAGCTGTAAAGGTTGGAATTGAGAGAGGCGTCGGACTGGGGACTGGGGAAGGAAGCTGAGGAGCTGGCCGGTAGGTGGATTCAGGTAGGCGAAAAGATTGTTCAGGATGGTAAGCTGGGGTTGATATAATGTGTGGAAATTTATTTTTAGGACTCATCATATTATGGAGGACCGCATAAAGTGAAAAAAAGCTGATAAATGCGGTTAATAAAATGATTTGGAGCAAAACGATAATATTGAGGCCAAATGAGATTAGCTGGTGCAACCATCCGATAGGCGGATTGAACACTGCGCCTTTCGCGGAATGATCTTGAATTAACGGTTCCAAGGATTTCGTTTCTTTTGGCCTTATCCACCTCATGACAGGAGTGAGTGGAAGAAACGGTGGAAGAACCGAAAGCAAAATAAATAGAAACATAAATGCTAGACGCTCAGCAACTATTGCAATGTCTAAATTATATAGACCGCTTGCGGTGAAAGACCTCAGCAGCAAATAGGCGAGATCACAAATGCAGGCGAGAAGTGCCACCTTAACTAGTTGGCAACGATATCTTTTCAACTTAAAAAAACCAGAGAGGAGAACTGCCGAAAGAGCCAAATGCACAAAAAGGAATATCTCTCCAGATGCCCCCTCACCTAATCGTATTAACCCCACTTGATGTTTAGAAGGTGAACACGAGTCTACGTCAAGACGCTTGGCAGTGTAGGCCTCAGCCGGCCCTACCATCAAAGTAACGAAAACAAATCCAACCAATAGGGCCCGATAGAAAAGATTTCGCATAAACATCCTGAAGCACTTTTGAACCATAACGGTGTGATCTCATGATCCGGAAACTAGAGCATTAAGCTCGCTCTTACGTCACCAACGATTGCCGATACTTATTAAGACCTGGCCAAATTGGATTCTCTTCTCAAAAAAATGAGTCGGGTGAAAGAAAGTGTCGCGAGGAGGATTAGGATTAGCCCAATTGGGTGCATATTGTTCGCAGACGAATATATCCGATAATATCCATAATAATTCTCATATATCCTAATGGCGAGCGCGTGGAGGACGAAGCTATAAATCGCAGATAGGGCTTCGCCGATGGATGTCAACACAAGATACCGGCGTCTTTGTTTTCTAAAAAGGGCCATTAAAGCGAAAATAATCGATATCGCACTTGGTAACATTATGGTTAGAGCCCCAACGCCGTGGAGGTAAATTAGGTCATTGTCTATTGTTTCAGAACAACAAGCCTCAGCCGGTCCGACCATCAAAGTAACGAAAACAAATTCAACCAATAGGGCCCGATAGAAAAGATTTCGCATAAACATCCTGAAGCACTTTTGAACCATAACGGTGTGATCCCATGATCCGGAAACTAGAGCATTAAGCTCGCTCTTACGTCACCAACGATTGCCGATACTTATTAAGACCTAGTCAGCAAGGATTCTCTTCTCCCACCTCCTCTATGCCTCTGAGGTATAGAGGTAGGCCGCCCCTCAGTTTGAACTATTTCCATTTTGGAAACAGTTGCCACCATATCTAACTCACCACTGGCAAAGATGTTCTTTAAATGCCTAGAAATAGCGGCCTTTTGGACAGAAAACAGCTCAGCCATCTGCGCCTGAGTCAGCCAAACCGTTTCACCATGAAGGTGTACCTCAACACGGGCATCACCTTCATAAATTATAATTTCAGCGCTTTGTGTCATCGGTTATGTTCGGCAAAAATGCATCGGGAGCACCGGACATCTTTACCTCAGAGGAATAGAGGTTCAGCATATATTTTGCCCTTTTTGCGGTCCGTAATCCAACTGCTCTCGAGAGCGGAAACGGCTCGATCTAATTTGTTCACAGTAGGGATATCATGAGAACAAAGTTTATTGGGGTTCTTATTTTCCTTGTTTCTCATGCGCCACACGGTGTCGCGGACAAACGCACCAGCCCGGACTCTATTAAAAGGTTGAACACTCCGAACTACATCGTTTCGCTATACTCATCTTGCAAGGAATACGACATCTCTTGCAAAGCCGTTTACCGCGGGGTTTCAAAAAAAACGGGGAAAACAATTACTCTCAACGGAGGAAGTTTATATCGCATGTGTGACGATAACGAGACACCTTGCAGGTTTCTCGGATGGCAGTTTCGGAATGGCAACACCACGTATCGGATATATGAAGTCAACGTCGAAGATGGTAAAGATGCCCGCCTAGCCGTATCCCGAGAGGGCAAGACTTTGGTCGACGAGCAAGGCCGATGGGAATCTAAGGATTCATTCAAAAACTGATAAACTCAATAGCTCAGAGGCACAGAGGCTACGGGTATAAGAGGTTCGAATATGAGTTCTATTATTGAAGGCGGGAGAAGTTTGAATCCCGGCCTCCAGTCTCCGTTTCTTCCCCCACCACGCGTCTGAAATAGCGCCTCTTTCCGTATTACCCAATTTACTCCCTCCCATTCTCCTTCACATCTCGCGTAAACATCCCAACCAAGCGAAACTATCGGAGTACCATTTTGCTTCAGATCGACTATCCATTCGAGCCATCATGTACCCGCCCTTTTTTCGACGAATTTTGTTCCTTTTGCTACCTCTCGGCTGTTTGTGGCTTGTTTCATGCTCAAAACCGATTCCCGTTGTGGTTGCTCATGTTACCAAGGCGCCGATTGAGGCGACTATTTCGGCGGTGAATGCGGGGACTGTTACTGCTGAGAGAGCTGCTGAACTCTCGTTTGGTACTGTCGGAATCGTTGCTCATGTTCATGTTGCGGTAGGGGACCAGGTGAAAGAGGGTCAAATTATCGCCGAGCTAGAGAATGGAGAGCTTAAAACAGCGCTCAACAATGCCGAGCGAGATGTCGTTCGAGCAAAACAGCTTTTTTCGCGAAAAGTTCTCGCGCCAACCGAGTTAGAGGCTGCAGTAAAGGCACTCGATATCGCCCAGGCAGCTTTCGAAAAAAGTGTAATTCGCGCCCCTTTTTCTGGGCTAATCACCGAGGAAAATCTCGAGATTGGCCAACTCTCTCAGGTTACAACACCAACGGCTCAGGCGCTTCTTCGGCTGGTTGATTTAGAGAAAAGGTACGTCGTCGCTGATATCGACGAAGTTGATCTTCCTCATCTAAAGCTTGGTATGACCGCGCGGATCACCATTTTGGCGAAACGGCGCGAACCATTTATTGGTACAGTACGAAAAATCGTTCCATTCGTGAGTACAAAAAAAGAACAGGATCGCACCACTCTCATTGAGCTTGAGGTAGCAGATGCTGGCGATCGGCTTCCCGTTGGCGCATCAGCTGAGGTCGAGATCGTCGCTGATAACCGCATTGATGCAGTCGCAGTCCCAACGCGGGCGCTTCTTGGACGGAGTGATGAGCGGTATCTATTCACCATCAACGAGGGAAAACTTAAGCGCATCGTAGTGAAGCTCGGTCTTCAAAGCTACGATCGCTCTGAGGTACTCGAGGGAATTACTGAAGGCACCACCGTTGTTTTTCCACCAGTCGATACCGAGCTCAAGGATGGCCTCGCGGTCACAATCCAATCGGAGGACTCAAAGTGGCTCTCATAGAGACGCAGGGATTGAGTAAAACTTTTGTTCGTGGGGATGAAACTATCTACGCCCTCCGCTCAGTCTCTCTTTCGATTAAATCGGGCGAATTTGTCTCGATTATCGGTCCTTCAGGATCGGGAAAATCAACACTGATGTATATTCTCGGGCTTCTCGATAAGCCAACAAGTGGTCTATACCTGCTCGATGGTGCGCGAGTGGATAATCTGACCGACAGCGAGAGAGCGGCTCTGCGTAATCAAAAAATTGGATTTGTTTTTCAGGGATTTCACCTACTTCCGCGCGAAGACTCGATTCGTAACGTACTTTTGCCACTCGTTTACACTTCTGGTGTATCACCTCAAGCAGCGTACGAACGTGCCTCCGTGTGTCTTGAACGGGTGGGACTGCGAGATCGGATGCGCCATCGACCAAATGAGCTTTCAGGAGGACAGCGCCAACGGGTAGCGATAGCTCGGGCGCTCGTCAACAATCCTTCGATTATATTTGCTGATGAACCAACCGGAAATCTCGATTCAAAGACAGGCGCGAGTATCCTCGCCCTCTTTCAGGAACTTCATCAAAGCGGCGTTACAATCGTACTCGTCACCCACGATCCAACGATCGCTGCGCGGGCAGAGCGGCGCATTCGGGTTCAGGATGGTGTCGCCTCAGAGGAGGGGGTATGAGATTTTTTGAAACAGTGCGCATTTCTGCCTCTGCACTTCTTGCCAATCGCTCGCGTACCGCCCTTACGATGCTTGGGCTGATTATCGGCGTTGCTGCTGTAATCATGCTTGTTTCGATCGGAAATGGGGTGCGCACATTTGTGATGAGTGAATTTGAATCACTCGGTAGCAACCTTATTATTATTCAACCGGGCAAAAGTGATCGCCGTTCCCATTTCGGTCCTCCCGTTGGATTGAGTAATAATCGGATGACTCTCGAGGATATCAGGGCGATAGAGCGTCGAGCATTTAATATCAATGCGGTCTCGGGAGTTGTCATCGGTAATGCGACGATTTCTCATCTCGATGCAGCTCATAACGCGATGGTTTTCGGCGCCAATGAGCAGTTTTTGAAAATCATAACTCTCAACATTCAATATGGTGGGTATTTTTCCAGAGAAGAAGATGAATTTGGCAGACGGGTTGTAGTGCTTGGAAGAAAAGTCGCTAATAGTCTGTTTGGTGATGAATATGCCGTGGGGCGGGTTATCGGCGTTAATGAACATCGCTATCGTGTAATCGGCGTACTTGCTCCTACTGGTCACAAGGTCGGACTCGATGTTGATAACCTCATCTTTGTACCTACTCGCTCAGCACTACGACTTTTCAACACCGACCGGTTGTTCGGTATTCGTGCAACAGCCCGCACCCGCGGGAGTGTTGACGATGCTGTTGCGGAGATCTCTGAGATATTAAAGGAACGTAACAACGGAGAGGACGATTTTACCGTTGTTACTCAGGGCGCTCTCATGTCGAGTATCGAAAATATATTATCGATGCTCACCTATGTGCTCGGAGGAATTGCTGCAATCTCGATGCTCGTCGGGGGCATTGGCATCATGAACATTATGTTCGTTACGGTGACTGAGCGAATCTCTGAGATCGGGTTACGGCGGGCAGTGGGTGCAACAAAACGTAATATCGTATCTCAGTTTCTTCTCGAGGCGGTGATGCTTTCACTGCTTGGGGGGGCTATCGGAGTGGGATTCGCTTCGGGAGTCGGTATTGGAGCATCGGCTTTTTTTGAGAAATTCGATCTCACACCGCCGTGGTGGATCGTACTTCCCGCTTTTGGTCTTTCGATTCTTGTTGGAGTAGTTTTTGGAGTACTTCCCGCAATACGAGCGGCCCGAATAGAGCCGCTCGAGGCGCTGCGACACGAGTAGCTTTAATTACCCCTTAGCGGTCACTCGACGCGCATCAAGGTCGCTATCGGAGAGGCCTGCAACCGCATCAGCATTCATCTGAATAAACTCCTGCATATCAGCAGGCACCCCAGTATCCTCATAAATCGCCTCAACCGGGCACTCAGTTTCACATGCGCCACAATTAATGCATTCATCAGGATTAATGACGAGCATCCCCGGATCGTCATCAGTCTTCGCCTTTCGGCCATATTTGTCGTTCAGCTTTGGATCGTTGTAGTTGTAAAAACAATCAACGGGGCATACCTCGACACAAGAACGATCCTTGGTTCCGAGACAACGAAGAGTAATAACGTACGCCATCGATACACCTGAGAAAAAATAAGGGGAAGATATGAGCTCCTATTCGGTCGGGCATCTTAATGACCGCACCGAAGAGCTTCAGATTGTACCCAACTATCTCAATAAAGCTCAACACCTGAAGATAGTGCCCACTAATGGCCACCCAACTATATACCTAAAAGTGCTCTACTAACGAAGCGGTCACAATCTGCTGTTTTTCCGATTTATCCTTACCTCGGATACGTACATGTACCAGCTCGACGACCCTCCTCTGCCGAAGCAGAACCCTTGAGTGATTTTTTGCACAAAAAATAGATTTTCAATATTACGACGGTCGCTATTGGAATCTAATAGCTTTCTTTATGGTAATTATACCACGCCCCCTCTACGTCATCACAGGTAGCCGATGAAAGGCTCGGCCTATCGCCCCGGAGGTCGCTGGTAACTTCAATTCCCCAGCGTGCCCCCAAAATTTGGAACCAGCTTCTTCGAGCACATCAAAAGTTACCGCGAGCCCTACTTCCAGCCTTTCAACACTATTGAGCAGGTTCGACAAATCGGTAAAGGACGGGTTCGGCACCGTCTTTTTCCACGACTATCGACGAGGTCGCATCGTTAAAATCCATTGATAATAGACAAGGGGTGTCTCCCGTCAACGTGACCGACTTTCCGAGAAAATCAAGATCCTCGTAGAGTGTGACTCTCATTCCCTTCTGAACTCGTAGAGAGGAAAGGTGCTTCTGCGGTACTCCAAGCGCTGCTATGTTCGGGTAACGACCCGGCTGTACGGCTACGATCCATCCTTTTTCATAGATGGGATCGGAAACACAGTGCTGGGATAGCGTGGCTCCACCGCTGCTTGACAAAACTGAAGATAGCTGTGCGATTTCACCTGGCGCCAGCGGCCTGTTCCACCAGTTAACGTTTTTAACTTTGACGGAGCCCTCCGTATTTTGGGTACGATTAGGTAACTGGGTCAGATATGAATTCCAACTCCAGTTTTCCTCCGCCCAATTAAATCCACCAATTGTCGAACCTGTGGGATCAGGCACACCGTTTACGTAAGTTGTCAACCTCCCATTATCGACTGTCCACGTCAGATTGAAGGGAACGCCCGGAGTTGCTGCAAAGGAGGTGATGACGTGTTTATTGTTATCTCCCGGGCTAGTCTGACCATGCACGAGAACAATCCGGTTGGCCGGGCCCTGCTCATTACCGGTAATAAAAACGGCTGGCCTCCGAGTCGTTTCATCACAGCAGTCCTTGATGCTCGAGTTCAAAATATTCCTCCAGGAAGATGCCGTTCGTTCTATCGTCACATCCATAGACATGGTGTAACTGACCTTCGAGCGATCGATCACAGGCTTTTTAAACACGGGAGGATTGGTTCCTATTTCAATCTCAGAGACCTGCAGCGGGCGTACTTCACTTGCCGCCAGCGACCTATTCCACCAGTAAACATTTTTAACTTTGACGGAGCCCTCAGTATTTTGAGGCCGAGTAGGCCACTGGGTCAGATACGCATTCCACCTCCAGTTTTGCTCCGCCCAATTAAAGCCACCGGTTGTCGAACCTGTGGAATCAGGTACACCGTTTATGTAAGTTGTCAACCTTCCATTATCGACTGTCCAAGTTATATTGAAGTAGACGCCCGGAGTTGCTGCGAAGGAAGTCATTACATATCTATTGTTCCCATTATAGTCACCCGTTCCGAAAGACGGATCATAGCCCGCACTCGTCCCATGCACTAAATGAATCACATTAGGTCGACCGGAATCATTCCCACTGATAAATAGCGCTGGCCTCCGAGTCGTCGCATCACAGCAGTCGAGGTCGCCCGAGTTAAATATGTTCCGCCAGCTAGAACCCGTCCGTTCTATCATCACATCCATCGACATGGTGTAGCTGACCTTCGATGGATCGATAACAGGTTTTCTAAAGGCGGGTGGATTTGTTCCTATTTCAATCTCAGCGATTTGCAAAGGCTGAGCCGGGGCATACTGAGGTTCGGGCTTAGAGATATCCAGCACCGCAAGGACCGGAGAGTTGCTCCGCCCGAGAGTTTGAACCCCAAACAGTCTGGCAAAACCTCCGCTCCGCCTTGTTGAACTCAATCCAAACACCTTGACGTCAGCCCCGATGAATTGGTGCGCTTCTTGCCGCTTTAGCACATAACCCGACCGACCCTCGTTCAATCCATACTTCGCAAAGTGCCTCTTTGATTCTATCTCGGTATCAATGTTGGCTCGAACTAAATCAAGGTTCGAAGCCAGATACTGCTTCCAATCAAAATCCGAAGGAATAAGCCCCGATTGAAATGGTTGCCCTGCTTCCCAATTGTCCACCGCCGACGGACTCAGGGTCAGTCCGGTGACGGGCTCGATCGAACACGGATTCAACCCTTCTAGCGACGTATCATCCGACGAAGATAGGCTCCCCAGCCTAACGACGACCTTTCCTAATGACGGACCACTCGTGTCTTCGAAAACGACCTCTACCGGACCACTCGAGGGTAGTGATATCGCCGGAATGGAGTTCGCACTGATATCCTTGATATCAACGGTATTCATGGCGGCATTTAACGCAAACTTCACTCTCCCTGCGTTGTCGCCGTCTCTGTCGTAATCGCACCCCGCCGTCCGATAGGCTTTGAGAGCTACCACACCAATACTTCGAGCCAGACGATCCTGTTCGATATTCTCTCGGTAAACGCGATACCCATCATATGCAAGACCAAAAAGCATCAATGTCGCAACGAACATTATTGGGGTCGCAAACATCACGCCGCCCCACTGGTGTGAGCTGCGAATCCTATCCCCTCTATTGTGTACCGAGATTGCCATCACTCCTCGTCTCATCACAGATACCCCCCAAAACTCAAAAACCGAAGCTACCCTATCGCCTCAGCCCAACTTACAGTAAACGATGGTAGACTACTCCCTATACTTGAAATCTCACCCAGCCCCACTCGCTCCACGACCAATTATGACTTAGTATCCTAAATATCGAACAGCGTAACACAAGGCGCATCCTCCGTCAAGGTTACCCAGGGCTACCGCACCAACAGCTAAAACTGTTCTACTAACGGAGCGGTCAGAATCTGCTGAAGATACTCTGGTAATCGGTTTGCGCGCCTCATTTTGGCCTTCATAGTTCTTTTGGGAGTGGTGTCAGTCCGCAGTAAAGCATTGGCCATTCGTCTGATAACAGCCATATTTTCTGGAGCATACGAGCTGCGAATCCGGGAGCGGTCCTCTCCGAATGAAACATCAAGCACGTGATGTAAGCCATTTTCAATCTGCCAGTGATTTCGGACTGCTTGCGCGAAAGACTCAACATCGCACGGCAAACTGGAGATATAGTATCTCCTTTCTGAAGT
>Ga0114972_10000520_pt1 | contig 28568 bp, 32 predicted proteins | sample M_140807_EF_Meta_FD_87354 | JGI IMG/M metagenome (GOLD analysis project Ga0114972, IMG submission 87354) | Freshwater microbial communities from Lake Montjoie, Canada to study carbon cycling - M_140807_EF_MetaG | ecosystem: Environmental > Aquatic > Freshwater > Lake | place: Lake Montjoie...
ACATTCGTCGGCCGGTAGCGGTCGGCCCGCTCGGCGAGCGCCGGCGAGGCGGCGAACGCCGCCATTCCGATCAGGATGCCGGCTGCGAAAAGACGATTGATCGGACCGGCGTGGCAAGACATGACAACAATCGGGGTCAGGGGCGATCAGGGCACCGCAGGTGCCTGCAGGACAGCCTGGACGCTGGAGTCTAACCGCAATTGCCGGGTCCGGCTGTTCAGTTCCATGCCGGTGCCGGCCAGCCGGTTGCCGCCCATGATGATCGTGACCGGCCGGTCGGTGAGCACGATGTCCTGCTCGGCGAGCACGATTGCGAAGTCGGTCGTGGCGGCCATCGGCGGGCGCTTGCCGACCGCCGCCCGGGTCAGCACCACGTTGCCCGAGAGCTGGGTCTCGTCGCTGCCGTGGATGGCCCGGCCGTGGTCGGCGACGATGGTGATGCGGGGCTGCTGCGGATCGAGGCTGACCAGGACCGGCGACTCGAAGAGGATCACGTCGTCGGCAGGCAGGTGCTTCATGCTTCGGGCTTCGATTCGCAGCGCCGGTTCGCCCCGGGCGTTCATGGTCAGCAGGCCGAGATTTTCGACGAAATAGTCGGGGTCGTTCGAGACGACCTTCGCGCGAGGCGCGCGCGCCATGTCGCGTTCGGCGACCTGCGACAGGTAATAAGTAAACAGCGCGAGGGTCGTCAGCAGGACGAGCGAAATCGCGGCGGCTGCGCGTTCCTGCAACTGGGCCTTGATTCGGGTACGAGCCATCGGGGGCTGCCGGCCGGATCGGCGACGCTCAGGCCGCGCGGCCGTCGAATCGTCCGAGCGACGATGCGAGGCGGTTCTGGGCACGCAGCACAAATTCGGCGAGTTCGCGGGCAGCGCCCGCGCCGGCCGGCGCGCTGGCCACGTAATGCGCGATGCGTTGAACTTCCATCGCGGCATCGGGCACGGCGGCCGCAAAGCCGACCGCCTGCATGGCCGGCAGATCGGGCCAGTCGTCACCCATGAAACCGGCCTGCTCGAGGGTCAGTCCGCCCTGCTCGCACAACTCACGCATGGCGTGTGCCTTGTCGGCGACGCCCTGCAGGACGGTATCAATCTTGAGCTCGCGTGCCCGCTGGGCGACGATCTCGGAGCTGCGCCCGGTGACCAGCGCCACCCGGATGCCCGCCTGCTGCAGCATCACCAGGCCCAGCCCATCGCGGACCGAAAAGCGCTTGAAGAGCTCGCCGCCTGCGCTGATCAGGATGCCGCCGTCGGTGAGCGTGCCGTCGACATCAAAGGCCATCAGCTTCACCCGAGCGGCCAGGGCGAGCGCCCGGGTATCGCCTGCGTGCGCCGAATCGGGATTCGACGAGGTGTCGCGCTTGAATCTGGCGTCGGATTCGCTGTCAGTCATGGGCTATGTCGTACGCGGCGCGGGGGCGGATTGGGGAAAAACTCAGGGCAACTCAGGGCAACTCAGGGCAACTCGCAGCGTCTGGTTCAGTCGATCGATGATCCGCTCAGACGACGCGGGCGATCAGCAGATCGTGCAGATGCAGCGCACCGACCATGCGACCGTCGGCGTCGACGACCGGCAGCTGGCTGATGCGCCGCTCCTCCATGCGCCGCACGGCCTCCACCGCCAGCGCATCGGGCGCGATCGACGTTGGCGTGCGCGTCATGACCTCGTCGACCGTGAGGCTGCCGAATTCGGTTGTGCGCTCGAGGACCCGACGCAGATCGCCGTCGGTGAACAGACCCGCCAGACGCCCGTCGGAGGCGATCACCGCGGTCATGCCCATGCGTTTGCGGGTGACTTCGAGGATGGCCGCGGGCAGGCTCGCGCCGCTTGGCACCGCAGGCAGCGCATCACCGGTCCGCATGACATCGGCCACCAGGGTGAGAAGCCGCCGCCCGAGCGATCCGCCGGGATGCGAGCGGGCGAAATCGTCGGCACCAAAGCCGCGGGCATCGAGCAGCGCCACCGCCAGCGCATCGCCGAGTGCGAGCGCTGCGGTGGTGCTGGCGGTCGGCGCGAGATTGAGCGGGCAGGCTTCGCGCTCGATGCGGCCATCAAGGTGAACGTCGGACTGGCGCGCCAGCGGTGAGTCGGCGTCGCCGGTGATCGAGATGAGCTGGGCGCCCTGGCGCTTGAGCGGCACGATGATCGCCAGCAGCTCGTCGGTGTGGCCGGAGTAGGACAGGGCGATCACGACATCGTCGCGGGTGACCATGCCGAGGTCGCCGTGGCTGGCCTCAGCCGGATGCACGAAAAAGGCGGGTGTGCCGGTGGAGGCCAGCGTGGCGGCGAGCTTGCGCGCCACATGGCCTGATTTGCCGATGCCGCTCACCACGACCCGGCCCCTGCAGCCGAGAATCAGCCGGCAGGCCGCCACGAAGGGCTCGCCGATGCGATCGATGAGCGAGGCCACGGCGTCGGCCTCGATGCGCAGCACCTGGCGAGCCTGGTCGATCATTCGCTCATCCGTCGGGGGGCTTGACTGGCTGGCTACAATGGCGGCGGGCATTGCGCCAGTATATCTTGGGCCTGTGCGTGGGCCTGTGCGTGGGCCTGTGTGCCGGCCTGTGCGTTGCCTGCCTGCGGCCAGGGCTTCGTCCCGTGCCAGACAGCACCGGTCGTCAAGGCTGAACGCCGATGTCAATTCGCACCCGTCAGTCCTCACCTCACCAGTCATAGCCCCGGCATTCGCCACCTTAGCCTCAACTTAGCCCCACCTTAGCTGCCCGACCTTAGCCGCCCCCCCCATGCTGACCGCCCTCGAGGTGACCCTGCTCCTGCTGGCCGCAAGCATCCTGTCGGTGCTGCTGCTGCGTCGGCTCGGCATGCCACCGCTGGTTGCCTATCTGCTGGTCGGCGTGGTGCTGGGGCCGTTCGCCGCCAACCTGTCGGCCAGCTCCGATGCGATGCACAACCTGGCCGAGCTTGGCGTGGTCTTTCTGATGTTCACCCTCGGTCTCGAATTCAATCTGCCCAAGCTGAGTGCGATGCGGCATTTCGTATTCGGACTGGGCTCAGCGCAAGTGATTGCCACGATCGCCTCGGTGGTCCTGGTCTGGAAGCTGCTGAGCCTGTTTGGGCTGTCGGCGCTGGTGCCGTCCGAGCTCGACTGGCGCGGTGCGCTGGCATTGGGCGGCGCGCTCGCGATGTCGTCGACCGCGCTGGTGAGCAAGATGCTCGCCGAGCGCCATGAACTCGAGTCGGAGCATGGCAAGCGGATCTTCGCGGTGCTGCTGTTTCAGGACCTCGCGCTGATTCCGCTGCTCATCGTGATCCCGGCGCTTGGCGGCGGCCAGACCGACTGGTGGTGGTCGATCGGATGGGCCCTTGCCAAGGCGGTGGTCCTGCTGGTGGTGCTGCTGCGTTTCGGCCCGCCGCTGATGCAGGGCTGGTTCCTGCGGGTGGCGCGCCAGCGATCGCACGAGCTCTTTACCCTGAACATGCTGCTGGCAGCGCTGTTTTTCGCCTGGCTGACCGCCAAGGCCGGGCTGTCGATGGAGCTGGGCGCCTTTGTGGCCGGGATGCTGATCTCCGAGACCGAGTACCGCTATCAGGTCGAAGAAGACATCAAGCCGTTTCGCGACATCCTGCTCGGGCTGTTTTTCATCACCATCGGCATGAAGCTCGACCTGGGCGTGGTCCTGCATTCCTGGCCGATCGTGCTGCTCTATGCCACCTTGCCGATTCTCCTGAAGTTCGCGCTCGTGGCCGGGCTGGTGCGGGCCATGCGCGACTCCGGGCCGGTGGCGATCCGCACCGGCATCTGGCTGGCGCAGGCCGGCGAGTTTGCCTTTGTGTTGCTCGCGCTGGCCGATCAGTCGAAGCTGATCGCCCCCGACACGCTGCAGCCGATGCTGGCGGCGATGCTGCTGTCGATGCTGGCCAGCCCCTGGCTGATCGGCCGCGCCGACTGGCTCGCAATGCGGGCATCCGGTCAGGAGTGGATGATGCGATCGCTGCAGCTCTCGACGATCGCAGCGCGCAGCCTGTCGCGAGACCGGCACATCATCATCTGCGGATACGGTCGCAGCGGCCAGAGCCTGGCCCACGTTCTGGAGGCCGAAAACGTCTCCTTCGTGGCGCTCGATCTCGACCCCGACCGGGTGCGCGAGGCGGCTTCCGCCGGCGAGTCGGTGGTCTATGGCGACGCCACCCGGCGCGAAACCCTGCTGGCGGCCGGCGTGCACCGGGCGTCGGTGCTGGTGGTCACCTACGATGACACCGCCAGTGCGCTGCGCCTGCTTCGCCTGGTGAAAGTGCTGGCGCCGGAGCTGCCGGTGGTGGTGCGCACTGCCACCGATGCGGATCTGGAGCGGCTGCGCGACGCGGGTGCCGCCGAGGTGGTGCCCGAGGTGGTCGAAGGCAGTCTGATGCTCGCGTCCCACGCGCTGGTGCTCAAGGGCCTGCCGCTTGCCCGCGTGCTGCGACGCATCCGCGCGATCCGCGACGATCGCTACAGCCTGATGCGCGGCTATTTCCATGGCGCCGACGACAATGAGATCGAGTCGATCGAGGAGGATCACCTGCGCCTGCATGCGGTCACGCTGCCGGCCAGCGCCGCGGCCGTCGGCCAGCCGATGTCGTCGCTGGCGCTGTCGGGCTGCAATGTGAGTGCGCTGGTGCGCCGCGGCCAGCGTCGCCTGAGCTGGCCCGCCGAGCTGACGCTTGAGCCCGGCGATACGCTGGTACTGGTTGGGACGGTCGAGCAGGTCAATGCCGCCGAGGCCAGGCTGACCAGTCGCTGAGCGCATACACGGCGCGTGTTCAGGTTGATCAGGTGCTGATCAGGTGCGTGGTGCGCGCGTCTCCGGTTCGAACTTGGCCCGGACCGATTTGCCACCTGCGCCGCCTTCTGTCTCCCCTGGCAACACACTGGCCTGCCTTTTGACACAACTGCCTTGGTACACTCGCGCAGACTCTCCGTGCATCAATGTCTTCTCCCGCCTCCGACCCTCCCTTTGTTTTGATCGACGCAGTGAGCTTTGGCTATGACGCCAAACCTTTGCTGCGCGAGGTGTCCATTGCCGCGCCGCGCGGCTCGGTGGTCGCGCTGATGGGCGGGTCGGGTTCGGGCAAAACAACACTGCTGCGTCTGATCAGCGGACAGCTGCGCCCCGACGCCGGGCGTGTCATGGTCGAAGGTCAGGACGTCGCCGCGCTCGACCGCCCGAGTCTTTACCGGTTTCGGCGCCGCACCGGCATGCTGTTTCAGTTCGGCGCCCTGTTCACCGACCTGAGCGTCTTCGACAACGTCGCCTTTCCGCTGCGCGAAAATACCGATCTGCCCGAGTCGATGATCCGTGATCTGGTGCTGATGAAGCTCGAGGCGGTCGGCTTGCGCGGCAGTGCCGCACTGATGCCGGCGCAGATTTCGGGTGGCATGGCGCGCCGCGTCGCGCTGGCCCGCGCGATTGCACTCGACCCGCCGCTGCTGATGTATGACGAGCCCTTTGCCGGACTCGACCCGATCTCGCTCGGCACGATTGCCCACCTGATCCGCAGCCTCAACGATGCGCTGGGGGCCACCTCGATCGTCGTCACCCATGATGTGCCCGAAACCTTCGCGATTGCAGACCAGGTCTTCCTGCTGGGCGGCGGACGGGTGGTGGCGAGCGGAACTCCGGCCGAGCTCAGGGCCTCCGAGGACCCCTTCGTGACCCAGTTTCTGCACGGCTCGCGCGACGGCCCGGTGGCCTTTCATCAGCCGGCCCCCCCGATGGCCAGTCAACTCGGTTTCGGCGGGCCGCCGCGATGATCGATCTGCTTGCCGGCTGCGGCCGATGGGTCCGCCTGGCCATGGCCGAGATCGGCTATGGCGCGCGATTTTTCCTGCGCCTGTGCTCGCTGATACCGGCAGCGCTCGCCCGCCCGCGCCTGGTCATCGATCAGCTTCACTTCATTGGCAACCGGTCGCTGTCGATCATCCTGGTGTCGGGGCTCTTTGTGGGTTTCGTGCTCGGACTGCAGGGCTATTACACGCTGCAGCGTTATGGGTCAGCCGAGGCGCTCGGGCTGCTGGTGGCGCTGTCGCTGGTGCGCGAACTCGGCCCGGTGGTGGCAGCGCTGCTCTTTGCCGGCCGCGCCGGCACCTCGCTCACCGCCGAGGTCGGCCTGATGAAAGCCGGCGAACAGCTGGTGGCGATGGAAATGATGGCGGTCGATCCGGTGGCCCGCGTGCTGGCGCCCCGCTTTGTTGCGGCGATCATTGCAATGCCCCTGCTGGCGGCGCTCTTTTCTGCGGTTGGTATCCTCGGCGGCTGGGGCGTGGGGGTGGTCCTGATCGGTGTTGACGACGGATCCTTCTGGTCCCAGATGCAAACCGGGGTCGATGTCTTCAAGGATGTCGGCAACGGAATCGTCAAGAGCATCGTCTTTGGTGTCATCTGCGCCTTCACGGCGCTCTTTGTCGGCTACGAGGCCCATCCCACGCCCGAAGGCGTTGCGCGTGCCACCACCACAACCGTCGTGGCCTCGTCGCTGGCGGTGTTGGGTTTCGACTTCATCCTGACCGCCCTGATGTTCGGCACGACCTGATGGATGAAACTGATGGACGACACTGAAGGACGACACTGAAGGACGGCACTGAGGAAGCACCCGATGACATATCGATTGATGGCTGAGGTTTTCATGGCAACTGGTTCACCACTTTCCCAACGAGGGGCTGAGCAATGACGGATCGCCGTGCGGTCGATGTGATGGTGGGTGCTTTTGTGCTGCTGGGCTTGGGCGCGCTGCTCTTTCTGGCGCTCAAATCGGCCAATCTGGGCAGCTTCTCCACCGGCCCCACCTATTCGATGCAGGCGCGCTTCGACAATATCGGTGGCCTCAAGGTGCGCGCGCCGGTCAAGAGCGCCGGTGTGGTCGTCGGGCGGGTGAGCTCGATCGCGTTTGACGACAAGTCCTATCAGGCGACCGTTGTGGTGGCGATGGACCAGCGCTACAAGTTTCCGACCGACAGCTCGGCCAAGATCCTCACCTCGGGCCTGCTCGGCGAGCAGTACCTCGGTCTGGAGGCCGGGGCCGAGGAAAAGACGCTCGGCGAGGGCGATCGCATCAAGATGACCCAGTCGGCGGTGGTGCTCGAAAACCTGATCAGCCAGTTCCTGTTCAGCAAGGCCGAGCAAGGCGTGAAAAAAGAATGAACCGGCTGCTCGATGCGCTGCGTGCCTGCGCGGTCGCGTTGTTCCTGGTGGTCGCCCTCGGCGCCTGTGCCAGCCCGTCCGGGCCGGGCGGCGCTGCCCGCACGCCCTCGCCGGACGATCCGCTGGAGCCGCTCAACCGCGGCGTCTATGCCTTCAACGATGTCGTCGACGAATTCTTCATGCGCCCGGTGGCGGTGGCCTACGACAAATACATGCCCGATGTGCTGCAGCTGATCGCGCGCAATTTTCTGTCCAACCTCTACGACCCCTACATCGGTCTGAACAATCTGCTGCAGGGCAAACCCAAGGACGCGATCTCGGATATCGGCCGCTTCCTGGTCAACAGCACCATCGGTTTCCTGGGTTTCGGCGATCCGGCAAGCGACATCGGCATGCAAAAGCACCGGGAAGATTTCGGTCAGACCCTTGGCGTCTGGGGGGTGCCGACCGGGCCCTATCTGGTCCTGCCCATTTTCGGGCCGTCCGACGTTCGTGACGGGATCGGATTCGGGGTTGATGCCTGGGCCGGCCTGATCAACCGGTTCGACAATGTGCCCTTTCGCAACAGCATTGCCGGTCTGACCGTGGTGCAGGCGCGCGCGCAGCTGCTCAGCACCGATGGTCTGCTCGCCGACGCGCTCGACCGGTATCTTCTGGTGCGCGACGTTTATCTTCAGCGTCGCCGCAATCTGATTTACGACGGCATCCTGCCCGAAGAGGAATGAACGCCAGCCGATTTTCCTGATCGACCCCCGGCGCATCTGACTGCGTCACGGCCTCCCACTTTGCGGACTTCAAGCACCATGAATCGACTCTTTTCATTGTTCTTTCGGATCAGCCTCACAGCGGTCTTTGCCGGCGGCCTCGTCGCTGCGGCGCTTGCCCTTGCCGGTATGTCGCCGGCGACAGCGCAGGTCAATGCCCAGGCGCCCGACGAGTTCATCCGGATCCTCAGCACCCGGGTGCTCGATCAGATCAAGCAGGACAAAAACCTGCGCAGCGGCGACATCCACAAGCTGGCGGCTTTCGTTGATGAGTCGGTCATGCCCAATATCGACTTCGAACGCATGACCGCGCTGTCTGTCGGGCGCAGCTGGCGCGAAGCCACGCCCGAGCAGCAAAAGGCGCTGATGACCGAGTTTCGCGCGCTGCTGCTGCGCACCTACGCCGGTGCCCTGACCGCGGTGAGCGATCAGCAGGTGCGCGTCAAACCGCTTCGCGCCGCGCCCGAAGACAACGAGGTGGTGGTGCGCAGCGAGATCGTCCAGGCAAGAGGTGAGCCGATCCAGCTCGATTACCGCCTCGAAAAGAAGGGCGATACCTGGCGCATCTTCAACCTGAATATCGCGGGGGTCTGGCTGGTCGAGACCTATCGCAACCAGTTCACCCAGGAGATCACCGCCAAGGGCATGGATGGCCTGATCCAGAGCCTGGCTGAGCGCAACCGCAAGTTTGCCCAGGCCGCCAAGGCCTCCTGAGCGATCGTGCCAGTCGACACCTTCCCCGCCGAGATCCGGCTCGCCAACGCGGTCGCAGCGCTCGCGCAGGCGCGGGCTGCGCTCGGATCGACCACAGGGTCGACCACAGCGTCGACCCTGGCGTCAATCGACCTCGCCGGACTCACGGTGTTCGATTCGGCTGCGCTCGCGGTACTTGCCGCGCTTCGTCGCGATCTCGGCGGATCGCTGCGCTTTGCCAATCCGCCCGCCAATCTGCGCAAGCTCGCCGCGCTCTATGGCGTCGACGCACTGCTCTTTGACTGCGTCGACCGCCCGGCCGCGGCATCGTCCTGACGATGACCGCCGCCATCGATATCCGCGCCGTCCACAAGCGCTACGGCGGCTTTGAAGCGCTCAGTGGGATCTCGCTGCAAGTCGCGCAAGGCGAGTTCTTCGGGCTGCTCGGTCCCAATGGCGCCGGCAAGACCTCGCTGATCGCCCTGATCGCCGGCCTGAACCATCCCAGCTCGGGCAGCGTCTCGGTCATGGGCCACGATGTGGTCAGCGATTATCGCCAGGCACGCCGCGCGCTTGGGGTCGTACCGCAGGAGCTGGTCTACGATCCGTTCTTTACCGTGCGCGAGACGCTGCGCCTGACCTCCGGCTATTACGGCCTGCGTCGCAACGACGACTGGATCGACGAGATCCTTGCCAACCTCGATCTCACCGGCAAGGCCGACGCCAATATGCGCGCGCTGTCGGGCGGCATGAAGCGGCGCGTGCTGGTTGCCCAGGCCCTGGTGCACCGCCCGCCGGTCATCGTGCTCGACGAGCCCACCGCCGGTGTCGACGTCGAGCTGCGCCAGACGCTGTGGCAGTTCGTCAAGCGGCTCAACCGCGAGGGCCACACCATCGTCCTGACCACCCACTACCTCGAAGAAGCGCAGGAGCTTTGCGGACGCATCGCGATGCTCAAGCGCGGCAAGGTGGTGGCGCTTGACGACACCGCGACCCTGCTCGGGCGCTTCGGCGGCGGCACGGTGTCGATGCGGCTGAGCGGCGCGCCACTGCCGGCGGCGCTGCATGGTGCGCTGGTCGCCGAACCCGGCCCCGATCGGCGCTGCAGCCTGCGACTGGGCGACTGGCAGCAGCTCGAGCCGGTGCTGGCCAAGCTGCGTGAGGCCGGCTGCCACATCGACGAGATGGAAGTGCAGCACACCGATCTGGAAGATGTCTTTCTGCGCATCATGGCCTACACCGGGGCAGAGCAGCCATGACCGGTTTTCTCACCCTGCTGCGCAAGGAAATCCTTCGATTCTGGAAGGTCGCGGTGCAGACCGTCGGCGCGCCCATCCTCACCGCCATCCTTTACCTGCTGGTGTTCTCGCAGGCCCTGGCCGAGCATGTGCCGGTCTTTCCGGGGGTGAGCTACGGCGCCTTCCTGATTCCGGGGCTGGTGATGATGTCGATGCTGCAAAACGCGTTTGCCAACCCCTCGTCATCGCTGATCCAGTCGAAGGTCACCGGCAATGTGGTCTTCATCCTGCTGCCCCCGCTGTCCTATTTCGAGCTCTTTGCCGCCTATGTGCTGGCCTCGGTGGCGCGAGGCCTGCTGGTCGGGCTGGGCGTCTTTCTGGCCACGGTCTGGTTCGCGCCAACGAGCTTCGTGGCGCCGGTCTGGGCGCTGGTCTTTGCGGTCCTGGGCTGCGCGATTCTCGGTACAATGGGACTGATTGCCGGCATCTGCGCCGAAAAATTCGACCAGATCGCCGCATTTCAAAGCTTTCTGATCATGCCGGCCACGTTTCTTGCCGGCGTTTTTTATTCCATCAAGACATTGCCGCCGTTCTGGCAGCTCGTCTCGCACTTCAATCCGTTCTTCTACATGGTCGACGGCTTTCGCTACGGCTTTTTCGGCCAGTCCGATGTGCCGCCCACCACCAGCCTGGCGGTGGCGCTGGTGACCTTGGCGGTGGTGTCCGGCGTGGCGATGCAACTGCTGAGAACCGGCTTCCGGATCCGCCATTGAAAGGCACCGCACTTCATGACCACACCTGAAAACATCCGCCAGTACATCAGCGACGGCATGGCCTGCGAACACCTGAGCGTCGATGGTGACGGCCATCACTTCGAGGCCGTGATTGTCTCGCGCGAGTTCGAAGGCAAGCGCCCGATCCAGCGCCACCAACTCGTCTATGCGGTGCTTGGCGACCGGATGCGCCAGGAAATCCATGCCCTCTCGATGTCCACGCTCACGCCCGACGAGTGGGCCGCCCGCGGATCCAAATAAGCGCGCCATGGACAAACTGCTGATTCACGGCGGCCATCCGCTCAAGGGCGAGGTGCCGATTTCAGGCGCCAAGAATGCCGCGCTGCCGATCCTGTGCGCGTCCATCCTCGTGCCGGGCACGCTCGAACTCGGAAACGTCCCCAAGCTGCAGGATGTCGGCACCACGCTGCGCCTGCTCGAGCGCATGGGCATCACCTCGGTGACTGACGGCAGCAAGGTGGTGCTCGACGCCTCGCGTGTCACCCATCTCGAAGCCGCCTACGATCTGGTCAAGACGATGCGCGCCTCCATCCTGGTGCTCGGGCCCATGCTCGCGCGCTTTGGCGAGGCTCGCGTGTCCCTGCCCGGGGGCTGCGCGATCGGGCAGCGCCCGGTCGACCAGCACATCAAGGGTCTGCAGGCGCTCGGCGCCCAGATCGAGATCGAGCACGGCTATGTCGTGGCCCGCGCCAAGCGCCTGCGCGGCGCCCGCATCGTCACCGACATGGTGACCGTGACCGGCACCGAAAACCTCATGATGGCGGCCACGCTCGCTGAGGGCGAGACCATCATCGAAAACGCGGCGCGCGAGCCCGAGGTGGTCGACCTGGCCGCAGCGCTCACCGCGCTGGGGGCGCGCATCCGCGGTGCCGGCACCGATCGCATCGTCATTGAGGGGGTCAAGGCCCTGCATTCGGGCGCCTATCGGGTCATGCCCGATCGCATCGAGACCGGCACCTTCCTGTGTGCGGTGGCGGCCGCCGGCGGCAGTCTGCGCCTGACCGGGTGTGACACCGCCGCGCTCGATGCCACGCTCGACAAACTGCGCGAGACCGGTCTGGTGATCGAGTCCGGCACCGACTGGCTGCAGGCCACCATGTCCGGGCGGCCGCGCTCGGTTGATGTCCGCACCGCTCCCTATCCGGGCTTTGCCACCGATATGCAGGCCCAGATCATGGCGGTCAACTGCGTCGCCCAGGGCACGGCAGTGATGACCGAAACCATCTTCGAGAACCGCTTCATGCATGTTCAGGAGATGGTCCGGCTCGGCGCCGACATCAGCATCCAGGGCAATACCGCCGTCATCCGCGGCGCCTCCGGGCTGTCGGGTGCCATCGTCATGGCCACCGATCTGCGTGCCTCGGCCGGGCTGGTCATTGCCGGTCTGGTCGCCGAGGGCGACACGCTGGTCGACCGCATCTATCACCTCGATCGCGGCTACGACCGCATGGAGCGCAAGCTCGCCGCGGTCGGCGCCCAGATCGAGCGGGTTCGCACGGTGGTCGACGCATGATCACACTGGCGCTCTCCAAGGGTCGCATCCTCGACGAGACCCTGCCGCTGCTCGCTGCGGCCGGCATCAGCGTCGACCCGGCGGTGCTCGATTCGCGCAAGCTGATTCTGCCGACCGCCGACCCCGGTCTGCGCCTGATCATCGTGCGCGCAAGCGACGTACCCACCTACGTTCAATATGGCGCGGCCGACATCGGTGTGGCCGGCAAGGACGTGCTGCTCGAGCATGGCGGCGAAGGGCTTTATCAGCCGATCGATCTGCGCATCGGTCGCTGCCGGCTGTGCGTCGCGGTGCGGCGCGGCTTCGATTACGCCGCGTCGGTGCGCAGCGGCGCACGCCTGCGCGTGGCGACCAAATACACCCTGGTCGCTCGTGAGCACTTCGCGGCCAAGGGCGTGCATGTCGATCCGATCAAGCTCTATGGCTCGATGGAACTCGCACCGCTGGTGGGCCTGGCCGACGCGATCGTCGATGTGGTCTCCACCGGCAGCACGCTCAAGGCCAACGATCTGGTCGAGGTCGAGGACATCATGTCGATCTCGGCCCGCCTGGTGGTCAATCAGGCTGCGTTCAAGACCCGGCGCACCGCGCTCGCGCCGCTGCTGGCGGCACTCGAGCGCGCGGTCGAGCAGTCCGCAATGCCGCCGGCATTGCCGTCGGGCAGTGCCAATGCCAAGGTCGGAGCCTCATCATGAGCGCGACCTCCCCGCCCCCGATCCTCAGTTCGCCCAGTAGTCGGGCCGCTGTTCCGCCCGGTCGTCGGCTGATCAGCCGGCTCGACACCGCGCAGCCCGATTTCGATGCCCGGCTCGCTGCGCTGCTGGCCTGGGAGGCCTCGCAGGATGCCGCGATCGAGCAGGCAGTGGCCGAGATCGTTCGCGATGTCCGGCTGCGCGGCGACGCGGCGGTACTCGAGTTCACGCGCCGCTTCGATCGCCTGAGCCTTTCTGATGCCGCCGCGCTCGAGTTGCCTCGCGCCGAACTCGATGCCGCCCTCGCGGCCCTGCCGGGGGCTCCCCGTGCCGCGCTCGAATCGGCGGCCGCCCGGGTGCGGTCGTATCACGAGCATCAGCGCGCCGAGTCCTGGTCCTATGTCGAGGCCGACGGCACGCGTCTGGGCCAGAAAATCGGCCCGATCGACCGGGTCGGGCTCTATGTGCCCGGCGGCAAGGCCGCCTATCCCTCGTCGGTGCTCATGAATGCGTTGCCGGCCAAGGTCGCCGGCGTGCCCGAGCTGATCATGGTCTGCCCGACACCTGATGGCGTTCGCAACCCGATGGTGCTGGCCGCCGCCGCGATTGCCGGCGTCGACCGGGTCTTCACCATTGGCGGCGCACAGGCGATCGCCGCGCTCGCTTATGGCACCGCCACCATTCCGGCGGTCGACAAGATCGTCGGGCCGGGCAATGCCTATGTGGCCGAAGCCAAGCGTCGGGTCTTCGGGACGGTCGGCATCGACATGATCGCCGGTCCGAGCGAAATCCTGATCATCTGCGACGGCCATACCGATCCCGACTGGATCGCGATGGACCTTTTCTCTCAGGCCGAGCATGACGAGCTCGCCCAGTCGATCCTGCTGTGCCCCGATGCCGCCTTTCTCGATGCGGTGCAGTCGGCCATCGAGCGGCTGTTGCCCACCATGCCGCGCCGTGACGTGATTGCCGCATCGCTGGCCGATCGCGGCGCGCTCATCAAGGTGGCCAGCCTCGAGCAGGCCTGCAGAATCACCGATCGCATCGCGCCCGAGCATCTCGAGATCTCCACCCGCGACCCGGGTCAGTGGGCCGATCGCATCCGCCACGCTGGCGCGATGTTTCTTGGCCCCTACTCGTCCGAGTCGCTTGGCGACTACTGCGCCGGCCCCAACCATGTCCTGCCGACCATGCGGACTGCACGCTTTTCGTCGCCGCTGGGCGTCTACGACTTTCAGAAGCGCTCGAGCCTGATCGAGGTCTCGGCTGCCGGCGCTGCCGCACTCGGCCCGATTGCCGCCGAACTGGCTTATGGCGAGGGGCTGCAGGCGCATGCCCGCAGCGCCGAGATGCGACTTCCGGGAGCCCGTTCATGAACCCTCGCACACCGGCCACGCTGCTTCGACCCGAGGTGCTCGCCATGTCGAGCTATCACGTGCCCGCTGCCTCGGGGCTGCTCAAGCTCGACGCGATGGAAAACCCCTATCGCCTGCCGCCCGACCTGCAGCGCGCGCTCGGCGAGCGCCTGGGGGCGATCGCGATCAACCGTTATCCGGCGCCGTCCTACGCCCGCCTGAAGGCGCTGATCCGCGACAGGCTCGGCGTGCCCGAGGGTGCGGGGCTGCTGCTGGGCAACGGCTCGGACGAACTCATCACCATCATGTCGGTGGCCACCGCCCGCCCGGGCGCAAGCATCGTCGCGCCGGTACCCAGCTTCGTGATGTACGACGTCTCGACCCGGCTTGCCGGCAGCCGCTTCGTGCCGGTGCCGTTGGCGTCCGATTTCTCGCTCGATGTGCCGGCGATGCTGGCGGCCATCGCCGAGCATCAGCCGGCGATCGTCTGGATCGCCTATCCCAACAACCCGACCGGCAACGCCTTCGACCGCTCCGGCATCGAGCAGATCCTCGCAGCCGCCCCGGGTCTGGTGGTGCTCGATGAGGCCTACCAGCCCTTTGCCCCCGACAGCTGGATGCCCGAGCTGGCACGCCACGACAATCTGGTCGTGATGCGCACGGTCAGCAAGCTCGGACTGGCCGGTGTGCGCATCGGCTACATGGCGGCAGCGCCGCACTGGATCGACGAATTCGACAAGGTGCGCCCGCCCTACAACATCAGTTCGCTCGACGAGGCGGCTGCCGAATTTGCGCTGGAGCACCTCGATGTGCTGCTCGAGCAGGCCGCACGTCTGCGCACCGACCGCGGCCATCTGCTGGCCGCGCTGCGCGCGATCCCGGGTGTGGTGGCCTTCGATTCGGCGGCCAATTTCGTGCTGGTGCGGGTCGCCGACGGTCCGGCGACCGCTGCCGCCATGCGAACGCAGGGCGTGCTGATCAAGGATGTCGGTAGAATGCATTCGTTGCTGGCGAATTGCCTGCGGTTCACGGTCGGTTCGCCCGACGAGAACACCACCCTGCTTGCGGCGCTGAGGTCGTCCCTGGCGGTTCCCGGCTGAATCGGGCGTCATCGACGACACTGCCTTCTGCACGAAACTGCCCTTAGCACGACACTGCCTTCTCCAAGTCACCGTCTCCTTCCTTTCATTCACGCCCGTCCTTTTCAGCCCAGGCCATGCGATCCGCCGACGTCCGCCGCGATACCGCCGAAACCAGGATCCGTGTGCGCATCGATCTCGATGGCACCGGCCGCCAGCAGCTGGCCACCGGCGTGCCCTTCCTCGACCACATGCTCGACCAGATCGCCCGTCATGGGCTGATCGACCTCGATGTGCATGCCGACGGCGATCTGCATATCGACGGCCACCATACCGTCGAGGACATCGGCATTACCCTCGGTCAGGCCATGGCCCAGGCGGTCGGCAACAAGCAGGGCATCCGCCGCTATGGTCATGCCTATGTGCCGCTCGATGAGGCGCTGTCGCGGGTGGTGGTCGACTTCTCGGGTCGCCCGGGGCTGGTCTGGAATGTCGAGTTCAAGCGCGCCATGATCGGCGGCTTCGATGTCGACCTCGCGCACGAGTTCTTTCAGGGCTTCGTCAACCACGCGCAGATGACCGTCCATGTCGACAATCTTCGCGGCGACAACGCCCATCACCAGTGCGAGACGATCTTCAAGGCCTTCGCGCGGGCCTTGCGCATGGCCCTCGAAGTCGATCCGCGTGCCCCCGGCCAGATTCCGTCCACCAAGGGCACGCTGCAGGGCTGAGCGACGCAGGCGCCAATGACGACGATCGTGGTGGTCGACTACGGAATGGGCAATCTGCGATCGGTGGCCCGCGCGCTGGAGCATGTCGCCCCCGATGCCAACGTGATCATCTCGTCCGACCCGGCCGAGCTTCGCCGCGCCGATCGGGTGGTGCTGCCCGGCCAGGGCGCGATGCCCGACTGCATGCGTCATCTCGATGAATCCGGCCTGCGCCCGGCGGTCCTTGAGGCGGCCCGCAGCAAGCCGCTCTTTGGCGTGTGCATCGGCGAGCAGATGCTTTTCGATCACAGCGACGAGGGCGACACGCCGGGCCTGGGCTGCCTGCCCGGCGAGGTGGTGCGCTTTCCGGCCGCTGCCATGACCGCCTCCGACGGCAGCCGGCTGAAGGTGCCGCATATGGGCTGGAACCGTGTCCACCAGGATCGTTCCCATCCCTTGTGGGACGGCGTCGACGACGAGTCCTACTTCTATTTCGTGCACAGCTATTACGTGCAGCCGGGCGATCCCGCCCTGAGCGTCGGCAGTTCTGAGCACGGTCTGCGCTTTACCTGCGCGGTGGCGAGGGATAATATTTTCGCTACTCAGTTCCATCCTGAAAAAAGCGCCGCCAACGGGTTGCGTCTGTATGCCAACTTCGTTGCCTGGCAGCCCTGACCGGCCTTCACGCCATTCACCCCCTTCCGACGCGTTCGGCGTCGGCCTTCGATCCCGCCTGCGTCCCATGCCCGCCCCATGCTGCTGATCCCCGCCATCGACCTCAAGGATGGCCGTTGTGTTCGCCTTCGTCAGGGCGACATGAACGATGCAACCGTCTTCTCCGAAGATCCCGCCGCCATGGCGCGCAAGTGGGTCGATCTCGGCGCGCGGCGACTGCATCTGGTCGATCTGAACGGCGCGTTTGCCGGCAAGCCGCGCAATGAGGCCGCGATCAAGGCCATCCTGAATGAGGTCGGCGCCGAGGTGCCGATCCAGATCGGCGGCGGCATCCGCGATCTCGACACCATCGAGCGCTACCTCGATGCCGGCATCGCCTACGTCATCATCGGTACCGCCGCGGTCAAAAACCCCGGGCTGCTGCACGATGCCTGCGGCGCGTTTCCGGGCCAGATCATCGTCGGCCTCGATGCCCGCGACGGCAAGGTGGCCACCGACGGCTGGAGCAAGCTCACCGGTCACGATGTGCTCGACCTCGGCAAGAAATTCGAGGGCTACGGCGTCGAGGCCATCATCTATACCGACATCGGCCGCGACGGCATGCTCGGTGGCGTCAACATCGAGGCCACCGTCCGACTGGCTCGTGGTCTTACGGTCCCGGTGATCGCATCCGGCGGCGTGTCCGCGCTGGACGACATCGATCGTTTGTGTGAGGTCGAGGGCGAAGGCATCGAGGCGGCCATCGTCGGGCGCGCCATCTATGACGGCACACTCGACTTCAGCGCTGCCCAGGCGCGTGCCGACGAGCTCGGCGGCCCGGCCTGATGCTGACTCGCCGCATCATCCCGTGCCTCGATGTCACGGCCGGGCGGGTGGTCAAGGGCGTCAACTTCGTCGGTCTGCGCGATGCCGGTGATCCGGTCGAGATCGCGCGCCGCTACGACGGAGAAGGCGCAGACGAACTCACCTTTCTCGACATCACCGCCTCGAGCGACCAGCGCGACATCATTCTTCACATCATCGAAGCGGTGGCGGCGCAGGTGTTTATTCCGCTGACGGTGGGCGGTGGCGTGCGCAGCGTCGAGGACGTCCGCCGGCTGCTCAATGCCGGCGCCGACAAGATCTCGATCAATACCGCCGGCCTGCAAAACCCGGCGCTGATTGCTGAAGCGTCTTCTTACTTCGGCGCCCAGTGCATCGTCTGCGCCATCGATGCCAAGCAGGTCGCGCCTGGCCGCTGGAATGTCTTCACCCACGGCGGGCGCAACGACACCGGCCGCGACGCGCTCGACTGGGCCATTGAGGTCGAGCGGCTCGGGGCGGGTGAAATTTTGCTGACCAGCATGGACCGCGACGGCACGCGCCAGGGTTTCGATCTGCCGCTCACCCGCGCAGTCGCTGATGGCGTTGGCATTCCGGTGATCGCCTCGGGCGGCGTCGGCACCTTGCAGCACCTGGCCGATGGGGTGGTTCAGGGGCGCGCCGATGCGGTGCTGGCTGCCAGCATCTTTCATTTCGGCGAGTTCACCGTCGGGCAGGCCAAGCAGTTCATGGCCGACCAGGGTGTGGCGGTGCGGCTGCAATGAGCACGCCCGACTGGCTGGATGCGGTGCATTTCGATGCCAATGGACTGGTCGCGGCGATTGCCCAGGAAAGCGGCACCGGCGACATCCTCATGGTCGCCTGGATGAATCGCGAGGCGCTCGCCCAGACCGTGCTCACCGGTCAGGCCACCTACTGGTCGCGATCGCGCCAGCGGCTGTGGCGCAAGGGCGAGGAGTCGGGCCACACCCAGGCGGTCGGCGAGATCCGCCTCGACTGCGATGGCGACGCCATCCTGCTCACGGTCACGCAGGCGGGCGGCGTGGCCTGTCATACCGGGCGCCACTCGTGCTTCTACAGTCGGCTCGACGGCGGGCAATGGGTGGTCACCGACCCGGTGCTGCGCGATCCGGCGCTGGTCTATGCCCCGAAAGGCGAGGGTCATGGCAGCCATTCCTGACGATCTGCTGGCGCGTCTGGCAGCCACGATTGAGGCGCGCCGCGGCACCGACCCGGAGCGCTCCTATGTCGCCCGGCTGCTGCACAAGGGCGAAGACGCGATCCTCAAGAAGATCGGCGAGGAAGCGACCGAAACCGTGATGGCCGCCAAGGACGGCGATCGGCACAAGATCGTCGCCGAGACCGCCGACCTGTGGTTCCACACCCTGGTGATGCTGGCCCATTACAATCTGTCGCCGTCTGATGTGCTGGCCGAGCTGGCCCGTCGAGAGGGGCTCTCGGGCATCGACGAAAAAGCACGGCGCAGCCCCGACTGACAAGGATTTCAAGTGAAACACGACTGCATTTTCTGCCGCATCGTTCGCGGTGAGATTCCGAGCCGCAAGGTGTATGAGGATGACGACATCCTCGCCTTTCACGACATCAATCCGGCCGCCCCGGTGCATTTCCTGATCATCCCCAAGGTGCATGTCGAGAATCTCTACGATGCCGACATGGGCCATCAGGCGGTGCTCGGCAAGGTGCTCGGCATGGCCGGCGAACTCGCCCGGCAACAGGGGCTTGACGATGGTTTTCGCACGGTCATCAACACCGGAAGGATCGGTCGGCAGGAGGTGTATCATCTTCATCTGCACGTTTTGGGCGGTCCCGAGCCTCTCAACCTCGGCATCAAGGGCGCCTGATCAAGGAGTGTCACCATGGGTTCACTGAGCATCTGGCACTGGCTGATCGTGCTGGTCATCATCATGCTGGTCTTCGGCACCAAGAAGCTGCGCAACATCGGGTCTGACCTGGGCGGCGCGGTCAAGGGGTTCAAGGACGGCGTGAAAGAAGGTGCCGAGTCGGCCACTGCCGACACGAATGCCTCCAAGACCATCGACGTCGAAGCCCGTCCCAAGTCCTGATTCATTGCGGGCAGGGCCCTGACGGGTCGGCCCGGGGCCCGACCCGTCGATCAAGCGGCTTCGGGCCGCTTTTGTGTTTTAACCGTCTGTCGTTTTGCGGTCTGGTTTACTCGTTCGCCTTTTTCCTGACACCCGAGCATGTTCGATATCGGTTTTTCCGAGATGGCGGTCCTGGCGCTTGTGGCACTCGTCGTGCTGGGCCCCGAGCGTCTGCCCAAGGTCGCACGCCAGGCCGGGCACTGGATGGGCAAGCTGCGCCGTTATGTCGACGATGTGAAGTCCGACATCAATCGCCAGATGGAGCTGACCGAGTTGCGCAATCTGCAGACTCAGGTCACCGATGCCGCGCGCGACCTCAAGAATTCGGTCGAGTCGGGCGTGGCCGAGGCGCAGGCCCAGTTCAATGAGGCCCAGCAGTCGCTCGAGTCGGGGCCAACGCCGCCGCCGACCGACTGGGACGCGATCTACAAGACCCGTCGCCAGCGTGAAAAGATCAAGGATCGGCGCATCGAGCGCGAAAAAGAGCTCGGCATCAAGCGGCCGCGCCGCCCCTTTCACCGCTAGGCCTGCGTCTTGGCTCTGAACCCTTTTTCTCGCAAGAAGCCTGAGGTCGACCCCGCCCAGGACGAAAACTTCGTCTCGCATCTGGTCGAGCTGCGCGACCGCATGATCCGCAGCCTGATCGTGGTGCTGATCCTGTTTGCGGTGTGCTTCTATTTCAGCGGCGACATCATGAAGTTCCTGTCCCTGCCGCTGTATGAGGCGCTGCCGGCCGGCAGCAGGCCGATCTTCACCGATCAGGCCGGCGCTTTTTTCACCCTTACCAAGGTCGCCTTCCTCACCGCCTTTCTGATTTCGATGCCCTGGGTGCTCTATCAGGCCTGGGCTTTCGTGGCGCCCGGCCTCTACGAGCACGAAAAGCGCTTCGCGCTGCCCCTGATCGTCTCGAGCGTGTTTTTCATGCTGCTGGGCATCGGCTTTGCCTATCTTTTCGTGCTGCCGGCGGCCTACAAGTTCTTCATTTCGTTCTCGGCGCAAACCGGCGCCGAGACCCTCCAGGATCTGCAGAAATACTGGGACTTCACCCTCTCGATCTTCTTCGGTTTCGGGCTGACCTTCGAGGTGCCGGTGGTCGAGATGCTGCTGGTCAAGCTCGGCATGGTGACCACCACGCAGCTGCGCGAAGCACGCCGCTATGTGATCGTCGGCGCTTTCCTGGTGGCGGCGGTGCTTACGCCACCCGATGTGCTGTCGCAGTTCATGCTCGCGATCCCGCTCATCCTGCTCTATGAGCTCGGCATCTGGCTGTCGGGTTTCATCACCGCGCGCAGCAAGGCGCCGGGGGCCGACGACGAGGCCGCTGCGCCCGGCACCAGCGATTCGTCCTCGGGTTCCTCGTCCTGAGAGACGCCTGGCTTAGCCGGGCTTAATCGCCCTTGCCGCTCAGCTTCGACGCAAAACGCCGCATCCCGCCCAGCCAGCGATCGTAGTCCTTGGCTTTGCGCTCGACATAGGTCAGTACCTGCGGATGCGGCAGGATCAGGAAGGTCTCGGCCGCCATCCCCTCGACCACGCAGTCGGCCAGCGCCTGCGCCGAGATGACGCCATCGTTGGCGGCTGCGGCTGAGCCGGCGCGACCGGCGATCATCGGTGTGTCGACTGCCTGCGGGCACAGCACTGACACCCGGATGCCGTCGTTGCCATGTCTGATCGACAGATATTCGGCCAGCGCGATCGCGGCATGCTTGCTCACCGCATAGGTGGCCGACGGCAGCGAGGTCAGCAGGCCGGCGGCCGAGGCGGTATTGAGCAGATAACCTTCGCCGCGTGCCTTCATGCCCGGCACGACCGCGCGCGCTGCATAGACATGCGCCATGACATGGACCTGCCAGTTGAGGTTCCAGTGAGCATCCGGCGAGAATTCGTCGCCGTCGCGGATCAGCCCGGCATTCGAGCAGAACACATCGATCGGGCCGAAGCGCTTTTCGGTGGCCGCGACCAGCGCCTGCACCTGCGCCTCGTCGCCGACATCACAGGCAAAGGCCATGGCGGGCACGGCTGGCCGACTGCCTTCGCCGCTGCCCAGACGGGCAGCGAGCGCATCGAGCGCGCCCGACTGCGCCGGCAGATCGGCCAGGACCAGCGAGCGCGGTCGCTCGGCGGCAAATCGCAGCGCCAGGGCCGCGCCAATGCCGCTGCCGGCACCGGTAATCACGATTGTGCGATCGGTCAGTTTCATCTTGTCTCCTGCGCAGGGGCTGCGCCTGCGTTGGCGCGGCTCAGTGTGAATCTGCGCAGCTTAGCCGATCGGCTCAGCGCTGCTGAAGCGTCGACAGGTACTCGGTCAGCGCCAGGATGCGTCCGCGCACGGTCCATTCGCTCGGAAAGGGCATGCCGCGCATCTGGTAGTCCGACTGCTCGCGATAGACATTGCCCCAGATCGGCATCTCGCGCGTGCCGTGCGGGCCCGGTTCCGCGGTGGCGCGACCGTCGATGAGTTCGGCGACCGCGTCCTTCGGAAACACCCCGCCGTTGCGGCGTGCAAGACTGGTCAGATCGGCCGGGACGCGGGCCAGAAAGGGCCGCATCGGGCCCCCGCCGCGCGCGTCGATGCCGTGGCAGATCGCGCAGCTCGTTTCGAATTCATGGCGTCCCAGTTCGGCGCCGGTGACAGTCTGCGCCGATGCGGGTGTCGGCAGGCTGACCGACAGCGCCACCATCGCCGTCATCGCCGACCCGACCGCCAGCGCGAGCGCCGCTGACCCTTGGCGGCTGCCCTGAGGCGAACCCGCGCAAGAGGCTGGCACAGCGGGCGAAGCAGCAGACGAAGCAGCAGACGAAGCAGCAGACGAAGCGGCAGGCGGCACGATGAAAGTAGCGGTCATGGCGGTGTCAGGGTGGTCTCAGTTCGGTTCAGGGGCAGTTCAGGGTCGGTTGAAACACAGAGGGCGCCACGCCCGGGCACCACGCCCGGACAACGTGATCCGCGCAGGATCGGGCAGGTCGGGACAAGTCTGCGGGCGAGGCGATCCTGCGCATTGACCCAGATCAAACGCGGGGCGAACGCGGGGCGATCCGGGCTGCGGGGTAAGATCCCGGGATCGATCCGCGGCTTGCCTGATCGACACCTCAACCACCCGGCAGACCCCTCAATCCACCGTGGGTCTGCTGCAGGAGAATCGCCGATGAACGCGCCCAAAGAAGGCCTGCGCCTGATCGCCAGCCTGAACGATCGCTACCTGGCGACCGAAGGCTGGCTCTACATGACCGGCATTCAGGCGCTGGTGCGATTGCCGATTCAGCAGCGGCTGCGCGATGCGGCGGCGGGCCTCAATACCGGCGGCTACATCTCCGGCTATCGCGGCTCGCCGATGGGTCGCTACGACCTCGAGCTGTGGGGCGCGCAGGCCCAGCTCGATCAGCACAATGTGGTGTTTCGCCCGGCGGTCAATGAAGACCTGGCCGCCACCGCGATCTGGGGCGCGCAGTATGTCGGCGTGTTTCCCGGGGCCACTGTCGATGGCGTCTTCGGCATCTGGTACGGCAAAGGGCCGGGCGTCGATCGCTCGGGCGATCCGTTTCGGCATGCCAATCTGGCCGGCACTTCACCGCATGGCGGCGTGCTCGCGATTGCCGGTGACGACCATGGCGCCAAGTCATCAACGGTGGCCAATTATTCCGACCTGAACTTCGTGGCAGCCGGCATCCCGCTGCTCTATCCGAGCAACGCGCAGGAGCTGCTCGACTTCGGTCTGCATGGCATTGCGATGAGCCGGTATTCGGGCTGCTGGTCGGGCATGAAGGTGGTGACCGATGTGGTCGAAGGCGGCGGCTCGGTCCATGTCTCGCCCGATTCGCCGAGAATCGTCGAGCCGCCCGAGCTGCCGGTGCCCGAAGGCGGCGTGCATACCCGGTCCTATGATTCGGCGCTGCCCCAGGAAGACCGGCTCTATCACCACAAGCTGCACCGTGCGGTGGCCTATGCACGGGCCAATCGACTCAATGTCATCGGCGGCGCCGGGCAGGGCGCCCGGATCGGCGTGGTGGCGGCCGGCAAGGCCTGGCAGGACCTTCAGCAGGCCTTCGTGGCACTCGAGCTCGATGCGGCGCGCCTCGATCAGCTCGGCATCCGCACCCTGAAGGTCGGCATGGTCTGGCCGCTCGAGCCGGGCATCGCGCGCGAGTTTGCCGCCGGCCTGTCGCAGGTGCTGGTGGTTGAGGAAAAGCGCCCGCTGCTCGAAGACCAGCTGCGCTCGGTGCTCTACCGGATGGCCGATGCGCCGGCGATCATCGGCAAGCATGCCGACGGCCCGCAGTTTGCCGCCGAGCGGGGCGCTGCGGTGTTTCCGAATGCCGGCGAGATCACGCCGGCGATGGTGGCGCGTGCGCTGGTCGCGTGCCTGCGCCGCGACGATTCGAGCTGCCCGATCGGTCAGCCCGAGCCCGCGGCCGGTGCTCAGCCGGGATCACACGCTGGCGCGCCCTCACTCATTCGTGCGCCGAGTTTCTGTTCCGGCTGCCCGCATGGCCGATCCACCAAGGTGCCCGATGGCAGCCGCGCGCTCGCCGGCATCGGCTGCCACACCATGGCGATGTTCCTCGATCCCACCACGACCACCACGGTCTCGCACATGGGCGGCGAGGGCGCGATGTGGCTCGGTCAGCAGCCCTTCACCACCGAGAAGCATGTCTTCGCCAACATGGGCGACGGCACCTATTTCCATTCGGGTTTCCTGGCGGTCAGGCAGGCGGTGGCCGCGCATGCACCGATCACCTACAAGCTGCTCTACAACGGCTTCGTGTCGATGACCGGCGGCCAGGCAATCGACGGTGAGTTGACCATCCCGGGCACGATCGGCGAGCTGGCTGCCGAGGGCGTCAAAAAGATCGCGCTGGTGAGCGACGATCCCGGCAAATGGCAGGGCACGAGCTTTCCGGCCGGGGTGAGCGTGCATCACCGCTCCGAGCTTGATGCGGTCCAGCGCGAGCTGCGCGAATACCCCGATGTGTCGGTGATCGTCTACGACCAGCCCTGCGCGACCGAGCGCCGGCGGCTGCGCAAGCGCGGCAAGTGGGCCGACCCCGACCGTCGCGCCTTCATCAACAGCGCGGTCTGCGAGGGATGCGGCGATTGCGGCAAGGTCACCAACTGCATGTCGATCGAGCCACTCGAAACCGAGCTCGGTCGCAAGCGCAAGATCAACCAGTCCTCCTGCAATAAGGACTTTTCCTGCACCGAGGGCTTTTGCCCGAGCTTCGTGACGGTCGAGGGCGGCACGCTGCGCAAGTCGGTCGCACCTGCGGCGGCGGTTGCCGATCCGCGAGCAGCGGCTGATCAGGCGGCGCAGGCGGCCTTCGCCACGCTGCCCGAGCCGCAGATTTCGCGCATCGATCGCTCCTTCAGCATCCTGGTGGCCGGCATTGGCGGCACCGGCGTGGTGACCATCGGCCAGACCCTGGCGGTCGCGGCGCATCTGGAGGGCTACTTCAGCTCCAACCTCGATGTGACCGGCCTGGCGCAGAAATACGGCGCGGTCCTGTCGCATGTCAAGATCGCGCCCGATCCGGCGCTGCTGCATGCCACGCGCGTCGCCGCCGGCGAGTGCGACACCCTGATCGGCTGCGACCTGATTGTTTCGGCCGGCGACGAGACGGTCGGCAAACTGCGCCCCGGCAGCAGTGGCGGCGTGATCTGTACCGACATGGTCCCGACCTCCGAGTTCTCGCGCAATCCCGACTGGAACCCGGATGCCGATGCGCTGGTCGCACGCCTCACCGGCGCGCTCGGCGAGCGCGGACTCGGCCTCGAGGCGCTGCGTCTGGCCGGCGCGCTGATGGGCGATGCGATCACCGCCAACATGTTCCTGCTGGGTGCGGCCTGGCAGCGCGGTCTGGTGCCGCTGTCGATGGCCGCGCTCGATCGTGCGATCGAGCTCAACGGCGTGGCAATCGATTCAAACCGACGTGCATTTCTGTGGGGGCGGCGCGCGGCTCACGATCTGACCGCGCTCGAGAAGATCGCCGTTGGTGCGACCTCCCAGGCGGTGCAGGTGGTGCGCTTCGATCCGCGCAAGCCGGCCACGCTGGCGCAAAGCCTGGCGCATCGCACCGCCTTCCTGACCGACTACCAGGACGCCGATTACGCGCGCCGATACACCGACTTCGTCGACCGGGTCGTGCAGGCCGAAAGCGCTGCCGGCCTGGGGGATTCGCTGTCGCGCGCGGTGGTCCGCAATCTGTTCAAACTGATGGCGCACAAGGACGAATGGGAGGTCGCGCGCCTGTATGCCCGCCCCGAATTCAAGGCCGATCTCCAGCGCACCTTCGAAGGCGATATCAAGCTTCGCTTTCATGTGGCGGGTGGGCCGTTCGGGCGGCGCGATCCGGCAACCGGGCGGCTGGTCAAGCGCGAGGTCGGCCCCTGGCTGATGAGCGCTTTCCGGCTGATGGCGCCGCTGCGCAAAGTGCGCGGCAGCCTGCTCGATCCGTTTCGCCATTCCGACGAACGTCGATTGGCGCGCGAACTCCTCGACGGCTATCGGGCCGACATCGAGCGGCTGTTGCCTGAGCTGTCAGCGGCCAATCATGCGATTGCGGTCCGGATTGCCGCACTGCCCGACAAGGTTCGCGGCTATGGCCATGTCCGGCAAGCCAGCGCAAACGCGGCGGCCACCGAACGCGACCGGCTGCTCGCGCAATGGCGCCAGCCGCAGGCGCCCACCGAGACAGCCTGGGTCACCGAGCTGGCACGATGATCCGGATTGATTCGCATGCCTGCAGGCCAGTCGCCTGGCTCAACGGCGGCGGACTGACCCGCGAACTCGCGCGCGGGCCCGTCTCTTCTGCGCAGGCCGAATTCGGCTGGCGCCTGAGTCTGGCCGACATCGAGCGCGATGGGCCTTTTTCGAGCATGCCCGGCTGCGATCGCAGTTTCGCGCTGGTCGAGGGCTCGATCTGGCTCGAGCTTCCTGACGGTCGGGTCGCGCTCGATGCCCGCAGCGATCCGGTGCACTTCGCCGGCGAAGTCGCGCCGATGGCCGAATTGCGCGGCGATTCGATCTGCCGGGCGTTCAATCTGATTCTTGTTCGCGGTCGCTGGGCGGGTCAGATGCGACGTGTTCGGCTGGCCGACGGGCAGCGACTCGATGCCGACTGGGGCGATTTGGCCGAGCCGCACATGCCGGGTGAGCCGTCCGGCGCACCGCAAGCGATGAGCGCCGCAGACGCGGCCGGGCTTGGCCAGCGGCCGGTGCTGGCCTGCTTCCTGTGCCGTGGCCGCCTGAGCGTTGAAGGCAGCCAGGTCGAGGCCGGTGAATACCTGCAGTTCGGTCCTGCCGAGATCCTGCCGACGGCCATCGGCACCGCGAGTCTGATCCAGATCCTGATCAGGCCGATCGCGCCCTGACTCGATGCCCCGAGCCCGCGATGCCGCAAGCATCCACGTCCCGCGCTGCCGATATCAGCCACGCTGCCTTTGAACGCTTTCGCGGCGACCGACTGGGCGCGGGCCGGCTGACTCGGCGACCCGCGCAGTCGACTATTTTCCGCTTCGTGCGCCCGGCTTGGGCCGCTGACCGACCGTGATCGGCAACTCGGTCTCGCGCCCGTCGCGGATGAACGTGAACTTGCTGGTTGAGCCCGGCTTGAGCATTGCAATCGCATTGAGCATCGCGGCGGTGTTGGGAATCGGCTGGCCATCGATCTGAAAGAGGATGTCGCCGGCCAGTACGCCCGCCTTGTCGGCCGGGCCACCTCGCATCACACCGGCGACGATGGCGCCATCCTGGCGCGGCAGCTTGAAGGCCTGCGCCAGTTCGGGGGTCACATCCTGCGGCTCGACGCCGATATAGCCCCGCACGACGCTGCCGTTGCGCACGATCTGCTCCATGACGCTGCGGGCGGTCGAGGTCGGAATCGCAAAGCCGATGCCGAGCGATCCGCCGGTGCGCGAATAGATGGCGGTATTGATGCCGATCAGCCGGCCTTCACTATCGACCAGCGCCCCGCCAGAATTGCCAGGGTTGATCGCGGCATCGGTCTGAATGAAATTCTCGAAGGTGTTGATGCCCAGCTGCGTGCGCCCGAGCGCCGAGATAATGCCCATGGTCACGGTCTGGCCGACGCCAAAGGGATTGCCGATCGCGAGCACCACATCGCCGATGCGGGCATGTTCGGGGTCGCCAAAGACAATCGCCGGCACGTTCGGCAGGTCGATGCGCAGCACCGCCAGGTCGCTTTCCGGGTCGGATCCGACCAGCACCGCCTTGCCGCGGCGCCCATCCGACAGCAGCACCTCGATGCCGTCGGCGCCGTCGATGACATGGTGGTTGGTCAGGATCGTACCGTCGGTCGAGACCACCACCCCCGAGCCCAGGCTGGAGGTCGGCTGGCTGCGCTGCTGCTCGCCCAGATAGCGCTTGTAGAGGGGGTCGTTCAGAAAGGGGTGATCGGGCGGAATGCGGCTTTCCTTGGTGGTATAGATGTTGACCACCGCCGGCGTGGCCCGGCCCGCCGCATCGCTGTATGACAGAATCGGATTGCTGCGGGCGGCATCGATGCCGGACAGGCCAGTCTGGCCGGCCGGCCGATTCGCGATGCCGGGCAGGGCGCTGCCCGGTGAGGCGAGTCGGGCCGGCAGCCATTCAGGCCGCAGCGTGGCCACCACAAAGATCATGGCCAGTCCGATCGCCACGGCCTGAGCGAATGTCAACCAGAGCTTCTTGAGCATGACGGTAACCGGGAATGGGATCGGAAGGCAGGAAGCGGGCCCTGCGGCACCGCTTGATCGGGGCGAGCTCGCTGCGTTTCTCGATGAGCTGCTCAACGCCGGGCGATTCGCCGATTATTGCCCAAACGGTCTGCAGGTGGAAGGCGCGCCGCAGATCACCCGGGTCGTCTGCGGCGTGACCGCCAGCCTGGCGCTGGTCGAGGCCGCGGTGCGCGAGGGTGCGCAGGCACTGCTGGTCCATCACCGCTGGTTCTGGCGTGGAGAGGACCCCCGCGTGATCGG
>Ga0114972_10000521_pt1 | contig 28564 bp, 25 predicted proteins | sample M_140807_EF_Meta_FD_87354 | JGI IMG/M metagenome (GOLD analysis project Ga0114972, IMG submission 87354) | Freshwater microbial communities from Lake Montjoie, Canada to study carbon cycling - M_140807_EF_MetaG | ecosystem: Environmental > Aquatic > Freshwater > Lake | place: Lake Montjoie...
AGGTGACTTGCGGATCGCTTCGAGCAGCTTTTCGAATTCCTGTTGCGATCGAAGCCAGGCCTTTTTGCGGTGATAGGCCATGATCAGCAGCGCAGTCATGATCACCTGCTCGGGCTCGTGGTAGTCGTCGGGCCCACCGGTGCCGAGCGCACTCGACAGTGCCGCTGCGGCCGTGCGACGGGCATGAGCGAGATTCGCCTCGGCTTCCTGGATCCGGAATTCCTCGAAGCTGTAGCGTGCCCAGGACGACACCACCTCGACCTCGAAACGCTGCTTCTGCTCGGCGTCAAGCTGCTGTGGATCGCAGCCTTCACGCAGTGCGAGGATGCGCTTGATCGACTGCGATGCGCCTCGCGTGTGGTGCAGCAAGCCATACTCGGCGAGCATCCTCGATGCGACCCGCACATCGCCCCGGCTGACCTTCTGAAGGTGCAGGTTGACCAGCCCCAGCATGCTCAGCATGGCTCGCTCAAGGTCGGCCCTCAGGTTTTCCGAGCCCAGAATGCTGGCGATCTTGCGGATGGCCTTGGTGCCTTCCTGGATGATGCTGTCACGCTGCTCGGTGCTGATGATCCCGGACCCCACCCCATGGGCCCAGGCCTGCTCAAAGAGGGTGCGTGAATCCCGGCGGGCAATTTCACTCACAGGACATCATCCTCGTCGTCTTCGTCTGCGGCGGACAGTCCCGTCTCGGACGGTTTTGCGGCCTCGGCAAGCAGTTCAGCCTGCGCCTGCCGGTATCGCATCCTGAGCACTTCGAGCACCTCACGAAAGATTTCGTAGTGCTCGCAACGAAGCCGCCAGCCGAGTTCGCGCCAGTCGTTGTCCTGCACTTCACGCAGGCGGACCATCTCGGCGAGCGTCGATTCATCGGGTTCGCCGAAATCCAGATCGCCGTTTGTGGATGGAATTCCGCTGAAATCGTCAGCGTCGAATTCAGAATAGGTGCCATTTCGAAAGAAGTGCTCGATCTCTTCGTGGCGGTCGGAAAAATAGTCGGCCAGTGCCGACACCCCCTCAGCAGTGCTGCCCAGGGTCTCGATGAATTCATCGGTGCGGGCGTCGTCATTGAAGATGACCGCATTGATCATGCCCTTCAGAGAGTCGTGATTGCGTTCCCGATAGCCGCTCTCCAGGCTGACGGCAGCCAGGAACTGCTGCGGTGAGATGAGTTCGCCGACGATGGACGATTTGGAACTGTCGTGCTCGCGCAGGATGGCCACGACATCCTTGGGCGGCATTTCTTCAATGACTCTGGCAAGGGCAAAGTCGCCTTCCTGGTCGGCGAGGAGGGTGAGCGCGCGCTCGGCACTCGAGATGTCTCCCTCATAGACCAGGTTGGAGACAGTGGTGACCAGCGGATGCGTCATTTCGGGCTCCGGCGATCGAAGCCCTGCTGCTCGAGGAAGTCTTCGCCCAGAGACTCGTTGTCTGAATCGGCCTCTTCGTCTGCGTCCTCGCCCTCATCGAAGCGCTCATCCGAAGATTCAGGTGCAGCTCGATTCGCGGCACTCGCAAGCGCATATTCGAGGCCGACGGTGGTCGAGAGAAAATCTTCGCCAGAGGGCTCTTCGAGCACCATCTGAACCATCGATTGAGCCCATCCAGCGATGGTGATGTCCTGTGCGAGTTCGCCCCAGGGGAGAAATTCACCAGGCTCGCGAGACAGCAGCTCACGGATAGATTCCAGGCGCCCCGCCGGAAACTCAAATGCCCGATGAAAAGCCGGCGCGACCATCTCGGGTGCCACATCGATCATCGGCAGCAGGTCCTTGATCGCCTTGCGCTTGTCTTTCAGGCGCGACTGCAGGACGTCTCGACCTTCGGAGTCGTGTCGCAGGTCTTCGATCTCGGCGTGATAGTTCTCCAGCAATTCCGCGAAGTACCGTGACAGCTTCATTCGATGTCCTCCAGGTAGCGGGCGAAGAGGTTGCGCGCCGCCTCGACCGGATTGTCCAGCAGATGCTTCTGACGCTTTTCGTCATGCGCACGGCGGGTGTTTGGATCCATCAGGAGGTCATGCGCCTGCTGGGCGTCGCGAAAATGTCGGGCCGCCTCGGGGTCGGGGTTGCGGTCGGGGTGATAGAAGGAGGCCTTGCGCCGAAAGGCGCGTCGGATGTCCTCAGGGCTTGCCGATGAGGGCACGCCCAAGATGTCGTAGGGATCAGCGCTGGCTGCGGTCATCGTGTTCCTGCAGTGGGTGGGTCGGGCCGGCGAGGTTCATGTGTCAGCCTGGAGTCGGCAGTCTGATTAACGACCACCCCGTGCATCGATCAGCGCACCGGTGACATACGGCGATTCCTCGTCGCTGGCCAGCCAGACGATGGTGTGGGCGATGTCGTCGGGCGTTCCGATACGGCCCATCGGCACACTGCGGGCGATCTCATCAAGCTGGCCAGGCGGGCGTGCTGCATGGATTTCAGTGTCGACCACGCCGGGTCGAACCGCATTGACGCGAATACCTTCGGCTGCAACTTCCTTCGACAGGCCCACCGTGAAGGTGTCGAGTGCACCCTTGGAGGCGGCATAGTGCACCCAGACATTCGTCCCTCCAAGTTGCGAGGCGCCCGAGCCAACATTGACGATGGCGCCGCCCGCACCGCCGTGCTTGCGCGACATGCGCCGAATGGCTTCGCGCGCGCAGATGAAGGGCGCCCAGACATTGACTCGAAGCGTGTCTTCCAGCGGCTGCGATTGAATCTCAGCGACTGTTGACACGCCACCAGTGATACCGGCGTTGTTCACGAGAGCAGTCAGGCGCCCGAGCTGGTCGGCCGTCTCGAATGCCTTGATGATCTCAGCCTCATTGGCAATGTCTGCCCGGATGGCCAGGGCGCGTGCACCCAGGCGTTCAATGTCGGCGACGACCGCGCGGGCCTCGGCATCGCGATCCCGGTAGACGATCGCAATCGACCAGCCGCGTTGTGCGGCCAGCCGGGCCGTGGCTGCGCCGATGCCTCGGCTGGCGCCGGTGATCAGCATGACGCCGCGGTCGGTGTGCGGGGCAGAGGGCATATCGGGCTCCTTCAATGGACGCGGCATCGATTCAGCGCGCTTTGGTGCGAATCGACCAGTCGAATTCAAATCGGCCGTTCATTCGCTGGATCTGTGTATCGAGTACGAGCCGATGATTGTGAGAGTTCAGGGCACCTTCGAGCAAACCGTTGAATGCCCTGGCCACCACCGGGTGAGGCGATTCGAGATCATCCATCAGGCTCCAGCCGGATTGATGCATCTGCACACAGTCATCGCCGATGTGAACCTCGCACTGATCGCCCTGCGCTTTGATGAGGCGCGCCGCGAATTCGGCGAACGCAGCAGGGGAGGGGTCGATGTTCAGTCCCAGCCGGGCTTGCGTCTCGCGGTGAAACTGCATACCGATCAGCTTTGCGGTCAGGCCCATCAGGCTTCCCGCCTCATGCTCACCCCAGAGATTCACCGCGACCGGCAAGGCGGTCCGAATGTACTGCATGGCGTAGTTTCGATGCGCCTTCGCAAGGCGCTGTGCAGGCCAGCTCGAGGTGGGCAAGACAGGTGCGGCATGCGGATCAAAGTCAGGCGCGTCCTCGCCGCGAGCAAATCGCAGGCGCTGGTTCGGGGCCAGATCATGGTCGTGCTCGAAGTAGTACCCCTCCAGGCCGGAATCGCCATCGACGGCTTGCTTGGTGCACACGAAGCCCAGCCTTGGATTGCCCAGCGATACGCCGTTCTGTGCATGCCAGCCCGCCAGCATGGCGCGCGAGACTTCGGTGGGGATGCCGCACAGCGCTGTGCCGGTCCAGGCCCAGCGGGGCACCGGGTATCGAATCCAGGCCTTGCGATCGGATTCATACATGTACTCGACCGGCACGCCGCCGATGTCATTGGACAGGTAGTGGTACTGCGCAGCAGCCACCGCAGCCGGCAGGTGGTCGATGCCCAGCTTCTTGAGGCCTGGCAGGAATCGCTCGAGTCGCTGATGCGAGAAAATCGCCTCGACCAGCTCGGCAGCGCGCGCCGGGCCTCGCCGGGCGACGGTGCTCAGCACGATTCCGGTGAAGAAGGCGCGGTGCCAGTCTGCAACCGCGCGATAGGCGTCATCATTGGACAGCGTGATGTCGCGCTCGGCGCGCGGGCTCTGGTCTGATGCCATCGCGGGCGACCTCTGTGCGTTCATTCCGGTCGTCGAGAATAGCACTGCGGCCTGGTCGAGCCTGAGCGTCCACGGGTCAGACTGCGATCAATGAAATGCATGCTTTGCGCGAGATGAATTGCCTGCGCATACTCGGCGATTTCCTGACAATCAGCGGAGAACCATGCAATCAGCCGATACCGACGCGGTCGCCTTCGACCCCGCGTCCCATCAGATGTGCCCGCAGCGCTGGTTTGACGATTTCGTGATCGGCGAGCGCTTCGTGCTGCCTTCCCGAACCATGACAGAAGCGCTCTTTGCGGCGTTTGCCCTCGCCAGCGGCGACAACCACCCGATTCACTATGACGTCGAATTCTGTCGCGCGCGCGGTATGCCGCATCTGCTGGCGCACGGCTTTCAGGTGGCCATTCAGACTGCGGCGGGTGCAGGGCAGTTTCCGCATGTGGTCAGTGATTCACTCAAGGCGTTTCTGGACCAGAGCAGCCGATTCCTGGCGCCCGTGTATGCCGGTGACACCCTGTACTCGGCGCTTCAGGTTGCAGCACTCGAACCGGGGCGCACGACCGGCGTTCTGACGATGAAGTCGACAGTCCACAATCAGCGCCGCGAACTCGTCATGGACGGCACGCAACGCTACTTGTTGAGGAAGCGCCCATGAATCCTGTCGAATCCTTGCGCGGGCAGATCAAGGTCTGCATGTTCGATCAGTACGGCACCGTGGTCGACATGCAATCCGGTTTGGTCGAGGTGGCCACACCGTATCTGAAGTCAAAGGGTTGGACCGGCAGGCCTGATGCCTTTGTGACCTGGTGGCGCAGAACGCACTTCGAGAACTCGATGATCGATGCGCTGCTGCACACGACTCACACTTCTTATCGGGAAATCGGGCAGCGTGCAGTGGCATACACCCTGGAGCGAGCTGGCATCGAGCACACCGCGCAGGAGGTCGCCGAACTGGTCGAAGCCATCGTTCGGCTCAAACCTTTTCCGGATGTGCCCGCAGCGCTTGCCCGAATGCGGACCCGATACAAGCTGGCAGTGCTGTCAAACGGTGATCCGGACATGCTCGAGAATGCCCGCGCGCACCATCAGGTGCCGTTCGACGCGGTCATTTCTGTAGCCGAGGCTGGCTCGTTCAAGCCGCATGTCGTGACCTACACGACCGCGGCGCGCCTGATGGGCGTTGAATTGCACGAGGTGCTCTTCATTGCGAATCATGCGTTTGACTGCATCGGTGCCAAATCGGCCGGGATGAGAACCGCCTTCATCGATCGGCGCTCAAGGCCCTTTGGAGGCACGCCGCATCAGCCGGATGTGGTCATGCCTGACATGCAATCACTGGCAGAACACCTCGTTCCCTGACGGCATAGAGCCTTCAGGGCACCGATTTATTCGTCAATTTCGATCGCTTCGAGGGTGATGTTTCGGGCTTCGATCTTGCGGCCATCGCGACCGAAATGCGAATGCGACGCACCTTGCGGGGTGCTGCGATACCAGCGCTGCATGCGAGCAGCGGCCTCAACTGCAGCCGAGGGGTCGAGGATCGAGACCAGCGAGAACGGAGTCTGGATCGCGGTGTCGGGGTCTTCGATGATCGCTTCGTATGTTGCTTGCATGCTTGTCTCTCCCGGTAATGGTCGGCGCATCGAGCGCGTGAGTCGAATCTAATGGTCAGGCTGAAGCTCTGCCATCGTTTCCGACCCATTAGCGCCGAGTGGCTTTCCCAGTCCGATGACCGGCGAGTCGACTTTGTAAATCAGCGTGTTTCGTGCACTGCAGTCAACGCAAATAAAAACGGCGCGCTGTTAGCACGCCGCTTGCTGGGTTCGCGTATATCGCTTCAAGCCAGGAGCGCACGCGCCACAATGCCAGCCTGAATTTCTGCTGCACCCTCGAAGACATTCAGGATGCGTGCATCCACGAGGACCCGGCTGATCCGGTATTCCATCGCATAGCCGTTGCCACCGTGGATTTGCGCGGCGTTGTCGGCACATGACCAGGCGACCCGAGCGGCAAGCAGTTTGGCCATGCCAGCTTCGAGGTCGCAGCGGCGTCCGGCATCTTTCTGGCGCGCCGAAAACAGCGTGAGCTGGCGGGCGATCATGATCTCCACAGCCATCCAGGCCAGCTTGTCGGCCACCCTGGGAAATCCGATGATGGCACGCCCGAACTGGTGTCGATCACAGGCGTAAGCCAGGCCCAGTTCCATGGCACTTTGCGCAACGCCCACTGCCCGGGCTGCGGTCTGGATCCGAGCACTCTCGAATGTCTGCATCAACTGCTTGAAGCCATTGCCCTGTGCGCCGCCCAGCAGTGCGGTGCCGGGAATCTCGTAACCGTCAAAGCCGATCTCGTATTCCTTCATGCCCCGATACCCCAGGACCTCGATTTCGCTGCCGCTCATGCCGCGCGCCGGAAAGGGGTTGGCGTCCGTGCCACGGGGCTTGGGCACCAGGAACATCGACAGGCCCTTGTAGCCCGGCTGATCGCGATCGGTGCGGGCAAGCAGGGTCATCAGGTCGCTGCGAGCACCATGTGTGGTCCAGGTCTTGTTGCCATGAATCCGCCACACCGCGTGCCCGTCTGCCGATTGGCCAGGTTCAGCGCGGGTGCGAAGCGAGGCCAGATCAGAGCCAGTGTCGGGCTCTGTGAACGACGCCGTCGGGATGGTGTCGCCGGCCACCAACCCGGGCAACAGCGCCTGCTTCTGGGCCTGCGTGCCGTTGAGCAGGATGAGTTCGCAGGCAATTTCGGTTCGGGTTCCCAGCGATCCCAGGCCGATCCATCCACGCGACAACTCCTCGGTGACAACGCACATGGCGATCTTGTCCATGCCTGAGCCGCCCCAGACTTCCGGCACTGTCAGGCCAAAGACGCCGAGTTCGCCCAATTCAGCAATGATCGAATCGGGAATCAGTTCATTGCGCAGGTGCCAGCCATGCGCCGCCTCGGCATGGTCATCGGACCACCGACCGAACTGGGCCCGAATTTCAGACAGCGCCGGATCCTCATAGCCCGGATCGCCAAAGTCGCGCACGCCTCGCCCACTGGCGATCAGTTCGGCAATACGGCTGCGAACCGCAGGAGCAAAACCATTGAGCCGCAGGGCCTTGACGTCAGGGTCCGACAGGAAGCGCGACAGCGCCTCGCCGTCGAGATCGATCAACTCAGGCCGGAAGATCTCGCCCTGACTCATCGGCAAACCACCGGCCAGCTGGGCGAGGTATTCACCAAATGCGGACTGCAGGATCAGTGACTCCAACTCCCCGCGCGCACCTGCCTCGTTCAGTCGCTGCGCCCAGCCGAGCGTCTCGCGCAGTGCTCTTGCGTAGGTGGCAGCCCAGGCAAAGCCATGTGCGCGGGCCTGCTCACGATTGAGCGCGTCACCACTGCCGTCGCGGGCGAGCCGGGACTGAAGCTGTGAACGCAGCTGGTCAATCAGCTTGTCTGTCGCCTGCAGCGCACGCGCACAGGTCTCATCAAGGCGGTCCAGCAGCAGGGATTCGGCCGCGTCTGACATCGGAAGGATTTCGGGTTTGTTCATTGCGATGACTCGAAGTTCAAATTCAGGTTGAGGGCTGTTTTCCGCCGAGGACACCATCGGCTTGCAGTGACGCGGTGCGTGTCTCGTCAACCTGCAGGACGTCGTGCATGACCTGTACGGTATCGGCGCCGATGATCGATGCGGGTGAGACGGGCGTGCGGGTCGATCGGCTGAACGACAGGGGGGATCCGGTGGTCAGGAAGCGTCCATAACCAGGGTGGTCGATTCGCTTGAACATCGGGTTGGCCTCCGAGACGCGATGGTCTTCGGTGAGCATCTGCTGGAAATCGCGGTACGGACCCCAGAGCAGCGAGCGATCGTTGAATGCCTTTGTCACGTCCTCAAGTGTTCGTGCGGCAAACCATGGACGAAAGACCGCCGAGATCAATTCGCGGGCTTGCCAGCGTCCGTCTTCAGTGTCGAGCGTATGTCCCAGTGCGACGGCTGCGGCGGTGAGCTGAGATTCGATGCCGATGGCTCGGACCAGCGCCTTCCATTGCCGGTCGCTGATGGCAACCACCATCACATGCCGTCCATCCGAGGTGACGAAGGCATCGCCGTAGGCGCCATACAGAAAATTGCCGTCTGCCGAGCGGGAATTGCCGTTGACCTCGACATCTGCAACGTAACCGAGGTTGGCTGCGGTTGCGAAGGCGACATCGGCCAATGTGAGCTTGACCAGCTGCCCTTCACCCGTCAGCCTGCGATGGCGCTCTGCAGCCAGGATCGCGGTGGCCAGTGTCATGCCGGCGAGCATGTCCCAGGCTGGCAGCACATGATTGACGGGCTGCTGGCCGTTGCCGGTCACCAATGGAAAGCCGGCCGCGCAGTTAACTGTGTAGTCGACTGCATTGGCTCCATCCGGAGAGCCGCTGAGTTGAACCATGATCAGGTCAGGGCGACGCGCACTTAGTGCCTCATAGCCGAGATCGCCATCGACGCCCAGATTGGTGAGGAAGATCCCACCTGCCGGGCCGGGCGCGGTGATGAGGTCCTGCATCAGCGTGCGGCCTCGTGGATCTCTCGGGTTGATCTCGATCGAGCGCTTGCCATGATTGAGCGACGCCCAGTACAGGCTGTTGCCGTGGGCATTGAGCGGAAGGCGCTTGGCGTCGATATTGCCCCCGATCGGATCAATTCGGATGACATCGGCCCCGAGTTGCGCCAGCGCCAGCCCGCAGGAGGGTGCGGCGACAAACGCAGAAAATTCGATCACACGCAAGCCTTGAAGAGGAGCTGCGCCAGCAAAGGCTGATCGATCAGGTGTCTCGGTCGACATGATCAGAACATCCTGTAGGCGAGCGCCAACAGGGCGGTGTAATGGGTTCGCTCGCGAACGATGGGCGAGTCGGCCGCCTCGCCGAGCAGCCTGCCGACGCTAATACCGCCAATCACGATCCAGCGCTCATTGATTGCATGATTGGCGCTGATGCCAGTCTGCAGATTGCGGAAACCCGCGCCGGGTGCAAAGGGCGCATAGCCTGTTGCCAGTGACTGCTCCGCATCGACCCCGTACCAGGTCTGCTGGGACTTCGAATTGGCAGCGGTCAGGAAGGCAAACGCGGTCATGAAGGTCGTGGGTGCGAGCATCGTGTTGTATCGGGCGCCGACATCGAATTCGCCGCCGCGGCCGCCTGCCCGAAGGTTGGCGCCCAGCGTCCAGTTCATCGAAAGGTGCTGGGTCAGGTAGGCGCTGGCCTCGACGCCCCAGTCGATGTCGCCCATGCCTCGAAGCGCGGCGGCATCGGCTTCACGACGCCCGAATTGAGGAATCACCCGAATGCCGGCCTGAGTGGCCAGCGTGTTGATGAATGAATATCCGATTCCGCTGCCGGTGCTGGCGAAAAAGCCATTCCGATTGGCGTAATCGATGAGCGGAAGTATTGTCAGGACCCTGTCCTGAGCGCCCAGATAGGCAGGTCTGGACAGTGCGCTGACACCCAGCAGCAGCCTGCTGTCACCTGGGCCTACCGGCGGCAGGCTGACAATGCCCTGATACTGAGCGGCAACGGGCAGTGCGGTGAGCATCAAGGCGCCGGCGAGTGCGCTCAGGGCGGTGCGTCTGGTCATCGGGGGGTCGATCCTGTTGTCGTCAAATGCACGGACAACATGTCCGCTGCAGCGTCAATTCCATCACAAAGTGGGATGCCCGGTTGCCGTAGCATGTCAAAGAGCCGCCTGTAAGCTTTATTTCTAATCTGGGTTCAGACGCCTGCCGTGTCCGGAATAAACCGTTTCGACCTCTTTGCCCGGACCCGCGAGTCTCTAGGCCAGCACCTGAGCGAAGCGCTGTCCGAGGGCCTGTTGGCACTGGCCGATGCGCTTGGGCAATCCGCGACGCGTACCGCTTCGCCCGAAACCGTCGAGGCACTCGTGAACGCCGAGCGCATGCTCCGCACGGACCTCCGGGCCCGGGTGAGGGGCGCTGTTTCGACGCTCAACGACCTGACATTCCGCTTGCTGGAGTTGAACCAGTCCAGTGGGCGTGGCGATGATTCCGCGTGGCTGAGTCTGCTGCCAGAGCGTGAACTCGAGATGCAGATTCTCGCGGATGAACTCGCCAATGCAATCCAGGAGCAGGTGGGTTGCGCTTACGCCGCTTGGCTCAAGCGGATCGAACAGCTGACACTGCACCCCGCCAGTGAGACCCGTGTTCCGTTTGGGGCTGCCACGGTTGCTGCCGCAGCGCTGGCCGCCTTGGAGCCTGTCGCAGCTGACCGATCGCTTCGACCAGCGGTGCGAATGGCGGTGCTCGAAGAGCTGGCGCCCCGCCTGGCACGCGCCCTCAGTCAGACCGATGCCTGGCTTGCTGCTCAGGGAGTGTTGCCGGATGAGCCGACTGCGCGGGTGGGTGCAGGCCAGTCTACCGACGTCGCTCCGAGCGATATTGAATCCGTGCAGGTGAACGGCATCGTTGCGCCAGCCGCCAATGAGGGTGATTTTCCAAGTCGCGCAGCAGAGCAGATCTCTGCGGCGTTGACCGTTTCGAACCACCTCGGATTTCAGCCGCTGGCAACGAATCTGGCTGGCCAACCGAATGTTCAGCGTGCGGCCTGCCTTCCGCGTCCGTTTCAACTGGTGCACGACGCGATCGCCTTTGCGGACAGCCATGGCGTGGAACCGTATTCCCGAGAGGCCCGTCGCCGCTATTTTCTTGCGCCTCGCTCGGAAATGATCCGGATGGGTGCGACGCCTGAGCAGGTGGCGGTGCTTGATCTGGTTGCGGGGCTGTTCGACCAGGTGTCTGACAGCCCCGACATGCCGCTTTCTGCACGTGCCCTGATGTGGCGTCTACAAGAGCCGGTTGCGATTCTGGCGACGCTTGATTCCAGCTATCTGGCAGATGAGCGGCGATCCTTGCGCGCTCTGATTGAAGCGATTGCCTCGATTTCAGGTACGCACCATCGGGAAATCGAGCAGCAAGGCGAAATTTTCCAGCGTCTTGAAACCAGTGTGCGAGCACTGGAAGTCATGGCGCATTCCTTGCAATTGCGTGCCGTGGCATTGGGTACGCAGATTCGCCGGGAGTATGGCCGTGCCGCGGAGGGTGTCTCAACCCTGCTGTCAAAGCTGACACGCGAGCGTCAGGTGGCAGTGGATTCGCATGACCACGGAAATCGCCGAAATGCTTCAAGTCGACCGAGCCGAGAGGTCGAGGAGGCTGTGACGCGCCGATTGGAGCGCGATCTGCGTGAGCGCTTGTCACGCAGTGAAGTGCCAGAGTCGATCCAGGAATTCCTGCTGGCCGTCTGGCTTCGCCACCTGCGAACGGCAGTTCTGCGCGATGGCGAGAACAGCGTCAAGTTCAAGCAGGCCATGCAGGTGGTCGACGACTTGCTTTGGACTCTGGATTCATCCGGGCCGGGTCTCAGCCGCAGGCAACTCGCCAATCGGATTCCGCCCCTGATTCGCACACTCAGACAGGGTGTCAACGCAGTCGGTGCCCGGCAGGAGGAGTATCAACCCTTCCTCGACACCTTGTTCCTGATGCACCTGCGCAAGATGCAGAAAGTGCCTGCTAGTGGTCCCGACACACAGCCGGTGCCTGACGCCACGCACAGTTCCGAACGGGATCAAGACGACCCGCCGACGGTTTTTCTGGATGAGTCAGTGCAAGTCGGCCTTCACGCGGATCGAGAGCTGCCATCCGATTTGCCCGCAGCCCCGACATTGCGTGCCGAAGCGCTCGAAACCCCGGGTTCGACTATGCAGTCCGATGCGAAAGGCCTTGCGGATCCGGTGCTGGTTGCCGATGACGAGCGACTCCCGGCTGTCCTGGCCAGTGTCGATCTCAATGATTTCCCCTCTGCGCCGAGGCGTCTTCAGGTGCGTCCGGAAGAGATCGCTACGACGCTGCGAGTGGGGGATTGGCTTGAGATGGATGGTCGAAGCGGCGAGACCCAGCAGGTCAAAGTCGCCTGGCTGAACAGCGGGCGAACGGTTGTCCTGTTATTGCGCCGTGCCGACCGCCGGGTTGTCTCACTTCAAATGCGTGAGCTTCAGAGGCGTTTTACAAACCGGCTCGCCTGGCTGGTCGTCTGACAGACTGCGCCATGAACTCAGGGTTGCTGGCCTGATTCAAAGGCGAAGGTCACGATGTGATCCGCAGCGAATCGGATGCCGATCGGTAACCCGATTCGATGGTCGTGGTGGCTTGGCACCAGCGCCAGCAATCGTTGCCCGCTCGGCAACTCGAGGGTGTAGAGAAACTGCGCGCCACGAAATGCCTTTCGAAGCACGATCGCCTGAACCGGGCTGGCATCGTCGTGAACGACATCGTCCGGGCGCAACAGCACGAGCAGTCCACCCTGAGTGTCTGCACAGGATATGGCCTGGCGCCGGTCCGCATCCTGTTCGATCGGCAGCATGCCCAATTCGACCTCGATGAAGGCGCCATCTGGCGACTCCATCAGACGACCCGGCAGAAACACGCCCATTCCGACAAAGTCCGCAACGCTGCGCGACGCGGGATGGTGATAGAGGCGATAGGCCTCGTCCCATTGCGCGATGTGCCCGTTTTCCATCACGCCAATCGAATCGGCCAGCGCGAAGGCTTCGTACTGGTCATGCGTGACCAGCAATGTGGTCGTGCCGTGCTGCTTGAGGATGTCGCGCAGCTCCAGTGCGAGTTGCTCGCGCAGATCCGGGTCGAGGTTGGAGAATGGCTCATCGAGGAGCAGCACGGAAGGCGAGGGCGCCAGTGCCCGTGCAAGTGCCACGCGCTGCTGCTGACCGCCTGATAATTCATGGGGAAACCGTGAGCGGTTCCGACTCAGTCCGACCAGTTCAAGCATCGTAGTGACCCTGGACTCCCGCTCGGCATTGCCCATCTGACGCAGACCAAACCCGATATTCGCCGCCACGTCGAGATGGGGGAATAGCGCATAGTCCTGGAACACGACGCCGACACCGCGTCGCTCAGGGGCGAGAACCGAGGACGGACTGGACACCACGCGCTCGCCAATCCGGATTTGACCTTGATCCGGGCGAATGAAGCCGGCCACAGCCCGCAGCGCAGTGGTCTTGCCGCTCCCCGAGCTGCCGAGCAAACAGCCGATCTCGCCGCCTGACAGCGTGAAGCTCAATCCCGACAGCACCTGTATCGGCCCGGCATCACCGCGCAGTGCCACCGAGAGGCCCTCGACACTGAGTGGGGGCGGGACACTGGTCCGTGTGGAGGATGACGGGGCTTCGAACATGTGGAATCAAGGGGATGGGATTCACCGGCTGCTGGATCCGGTATGGCAAGCAGTTGCAAATGCCTATAATTCGCATCTGCATGACAGCCGATTCTAGCTTGAGACACTCGCCTGATTCCCCGCCAACCGGTCGTGGCGTTCGAACGCCTCTGGATTGGCTGGTGGTGGCAATCGCAGTTCTGATTCTGGCGCCACTTGCAGCACTGGCCTGGGTTGCTTGGGCCGGCGCCAACACCGATGCCTTCGCGCATTTGCTCGCCACGGTCTTGCCGCGGTATGCGCTGACCTCTGCCGCACTGCTCGCTATGGTCATCTGCTTTGTGCTGCTGCTCGGAGTCGGCGCGGGATGGATTGTTGCCGCATATGACTTTCCGGGACGTCGACTGCTTGAGGTCGGCATGATCCTGCCGCTGGCGATGCCGGCATTCGTCCTTGCCTATGCTTACACCGATTTTCTCGACGCCAGCGGCCCATTGCAGTCGGCCTTGCGCGAATTGACCGGTTGGTCGATCGGACAGTACTGGTTTCCAAGCGTGCGCTCATTGCCGGGGGCGGCCTTGCTGCTTGCGCTGGCCTTGTATCCCTATGTCTACATGCTGGCTCGTAATGCCTTCGCCGAGCGAAGCGAGTCACTGGGCGAAGCGGCTCGAAGTCTGGGTGTACCAGCGTCCCTGGTCTGGTTCCGGGTGACCTGGCCGGTGGCACGCCCGGCGGTCGTTGCCGGGATGACATTGGTCAGCATGGAAACCCTGGCTGATTTCGGGACGGTCAGTTTCTTCGCTGTTGATACATTCACCTCCGGGATCTACCGCGCCTGGCAGGGAATGGGGGATCGTGCGACGGCCGCCATGTTGTCGCTGGCACTGTTGTGCGTGGTGCTGTTGCTGTTGGCGCTGGAGCGTCGCCAGCGAGGTCGCATGGCATTTCACGCCCGATCGGTGCGCAAGGCCGCAGTCAGGCGACTGAACGGTTGGGCGGGTGCGCTGGCCTGCATGGCCTGCGCGATCCCGGTTTTGTTCGGTTTTCTGATTCCGGCCTGTCTGCTGATTCAAGCGGCGCTGACTCAATCCGCAGGTTTCGATCTGCGTCACCTGATCTGGGCGGGTCACAGCGCCATGCTCTCGGCGGTCGCGGTGTGCCTGATCGTACCCATGGCCCTGTGCGTGAGTTACGCTGTCCGATTGACGTCAACCCGCTGGACGGCCGGTCTCGCCGCTGTCGCTGGCGCAGGCTATGCAGTTCCGGGCGTCGTGCTTGGGGTCGGGTTGCTGGCTGTCGTGGGGGCCGCGGATCAGTGGCTGGCTCGGATCGGAGCTGGCTCGCTTCTGGTTGGAGGGACTGCGATCGCTGTGATCTATGCCTACTGCGTGCGCTTTTTCGCGGTGGCCCAGCAAGGGCTGGACGCCTCACTGAAGCGGATCAGCCCGTCAATGGACGCCAGCGCGAGAACGCTTGGCGCGAGGCCTCTGGAGATGTTGCGCAGAGTGCACTGGCCGATGTTGCGCCCGAGCATCGCGACCGCAGCGCTTCTGGTGTTTGTCGATTGCCTGAAGGAACTGCCTGCCACATTGGTCCTGCGGCCCTTTAACTTCGACACGCTCGCGGTCGTGGCTTACCAGTTCGCCTCGGATGAGCGTCTGGCCGAAGCAGCCGCGCCGTCACTTGCGATCGTTGCGGTTGGTCTGGTGCCGGTACTGGTTCTGGCCCGGAGTTTTCGTCTGATCGGCTCGCGATCCGATCAACCTGCGACCGATCGGCCGAATTCGATCAGCGCAAGGCCCGCTGAAAAAGCGGCCACAACAGCGTGATCCAGGTGGCGAGCGCAAGGATCAGGGCAATCATGACCGCGGCACTGCCCAGATCCTTGGCACGTTTGGACATCTCGTGGCGCTCGACGCCGACCCGATCAACGACAGCTTCGACTGCCGAATTGAGCAGTTCGATGACCAGAACGAGAACGAGCGATCCAATCATCAGGAGCCTGTGGATCGCGTCGACTGGAACGATCAGGGCAACCGGGATCAGCACTGCGCAGACAAATAGCTCCTGGCGAAAGGCCGACTCTTCATTCCAGGCGATTCGAAGTCCAGAGGCGGAATAGCGCAGCGCGCCCTGCAGGCGAGACAGGCCGCCATGACTTTTAAAGGGACTGCGGGTTTCCAATCGATCTGCTCCGAGCGTCAGTTGCGCGGGCAACGTGGTACGTCAGGTCACCGCAGCTTGAGCAACTGGCTCAGGCGACTGCTCCACCGGGACACCGAAGGCATTGGGCGCCCAGTGGATGATTTCCAGACGGCCATCCATGGTCTCCACCAGCGCGGTCAGGCTCTCGACCCAGTCGCCGTCATTGCAGTACAGGATGCCGTCGATTTCACGGATCTCTGCCTTGTGGATGTGGCCGCACACCACGCCGTCATAGCCGCGACGCTTGGCCTCGGATGCCACGGTGTTTTCGAATGCGCTGATGAAATTCACCGCATTCTTGACTTTGTGTTTGAGGTACTGGGACAAGGACCAGTAACCCAGCCCCATCTTGTGCCGGACCCGATTGAAATGGTTGTTCAGCCACAGCGAGAAGGTGTAGGCGGAGTCCCCTAGCTTGGCGAGCCACTTGGCATGCTGAACGACGCCGTCGAAGAGGTCACCATGAACCAGCCACAGGCGTCGCCCGTCGGCCATGACATGCACAGCCTCATCGGCAATCTCGATGCCGCCAAACGACAAACCTCGAAACTGCCGAACCGACTCATCATGGTTGCCCGGCACATAGACGACGCGGGTGCCCTTTCGCGCCTTGCGAAGCACTTTCTGGACGACGTCGTTGTGCTGCTGAGGCCAGTACCAACGGTTGCGCAATTGCCAGGCGTCCAGCACGTCACCGATGAGGTAGAGGGAGTCACATTCGTGCGACTTCAGAAAATCCAGCAGGTAGGCCGACTTGCAGCCGGGGGTACCTAGATGGAGGTCCGAGATGAACACGGCCCGGTAGCGGGTCTGGGTGATGTCGAGGGGGAGATCGCTGGCGTCCACGGGGATGAATTGCACAGGATCCGGGTGACGTCTCGATGACAGCCACATCAAGTTTTTTCTGAACTCCGCATTGCAGTCGTCTGATTGAATTTCTGTTTTTGCTCCGAACCGAACAGTTGACTTGTTTCAGATCGACAACGGCTGTTCCGATCTGTTATAGTGATCGGCTTGCAGGCGCGTAGCTCAGCTGGTTAGAGCACCACCTTGACATGGTGGGGGTCGTTGGTTCGAGTCCAATCGCGCCTACCAGCTTTCCTTGGAGACCCGTTTCGGTATGTGCCGATCGTCAGCGGGATCGGAAAGCAGGTTGGTTTAGGGTGGGTAAAAGAGGGTGGGTAAAAAAGTGCGGCCGGTCCGCGCTTTTTTTTTGTCCCACCTTGCCATGCCGCAGCACATGCCAAAACAGGATGCGATCGTGACCCGAATCACCTTACCGGACGGATCCGTTCGAGAGTTTCCCCAGGCGCCGACAGTGGCCGATGTGGCTGCTTCGATCGGTGCTGGCCTGGCCAAAGCCGCACTCGCGGGGCGCGTCAATGGTGAACTCGTTGACACCTCGTATCGCATCGATTCGGATGCGAACCTGGCCATCGTGACTGACAAAGATGCAGACGGGCTGGAGATCATCCGGCACTCGACCGCACATTTGCTGGCCTACGCGGTCAAGGATCTGTTTCCCGATGCGCAGGTCACGATTGGGCCGGTGATCGAAGACGGATTTTTCTACGACTTTTCGTACAAGCGTCCTTTCACGCCTGAAGATCTCGCGGCGATCGAATCGCGCATGGCGGAACTGGCGAGCAAAGACGAGGTGGTTCAGCGGGAGGTCTGGAATCGCGATGATGCCGTCGCGTTTTTCAATGCGATCGGAGAGCATTACAAGGCCGAGATCATCGCGTCGATTCCGGATGACCAGGATATCCGGCTGTATCGCGAAGGGGCCTTTGTCGATCTGTGCCGCGGGCCTCATGTGCCGTCGACCGGCAAGCTCAAGGTCTTCAAGCTGATGAAGGTCGCCGGCGCCTACTGGCGGGGCGATTCGCGCAATGAAATGCTTCAGCGTATTTACGGCACGGCCTGGTCGCGCAAGGATGATCAGGATGCCTACCTCCATCGACTGGAAGAGGCGGAAAAACGCGACCACCGCAAGCTCGGTCGAGCACTCGATCTCTTTCACCTCCAGGACGACGCACCAGGCATGGTGTTCTGGCATCCGAAGGGCTGGGCGCTCTGGCAGCAGGTCGAGCAGTACATGCGGCGGGTCTATCAGGACAACGGCTACCAGGAGATTCGCTGTCCTCAGATCCTGGATCGGACCTTGTGGGAAAAGTCCGGTCACTGGGAGAACTACAAGGACAACATGTTCTCGACCGCCTCGGAGAATCGCGACTATGCGGTCAAGCCGATGAACTGTCCCGGGCACGTTCAGGTCTTCAACACCGGTCTGCGCAGCTACAGAGACCTGCCACTGCGGTATGGTGAATTCGGGCAGTGCCACCGCAACGAGCCTTCAGGGGCATTGCACGGCATCATGCGCGTGCGCGGTTTTGTGCAGGACGACGGCCATATCTTCTGCACGGAAGATCAGATCCTCGACGAGTGCACGGCCTATACCGCCTTGCTGCATCGGGTCTATGCCGATTTTGGATTCAGCGAGATCCTGTACAAAGTGGCGACCCGTCCGGAGAAGCGAGTCGGCGCCGACGAGCTCTGGGACAAGGCTGAATTTGCACTCATGGAGTCGCTGCGCCGCTCGGGTTGCGAATTCACGATCGCTCCGGGCGACGGCGCCTTTTACGGTCCGAAGATCGAATACACCCTGCGCGATGCGCTCGGACGCCACTGGCAGTGCGGGACGATGCAGGTCGACTTCAACATGCCGCAGCGGCTCGGCGCGGAGTATGTTGCTGACGACAATTCGCGCAGGCACCCGGTCATGCTGCACCGCGCGATCGTCGGTTCGCTAGAGCGCTTCATCGGCATCCTCATCGAAAATCACGCAGGTGCGATGCCACCCTGGCTGGCTCCGGTTCAGGCTGTCGTCATGTGCATCACCGAAGGGCAGGCCCAATACGCTTCGGACGTTGCACAAACGCTGATAAAACAAGGATTTAGGGCTGAATCTGATTTGCGAAACGAAAAGATCGCGTATAAGATCCGCGAGCACAGCCTTCAGAAAGTGCCGTACTTGTTGGTGGTGGGTGACAAGGAACGCCAGGCTGGTCATGTTGCAGTTCGTGCGCGAGGTGGGGTTGATCTGGGCGTGATGTCCCTTGATGCCTTCTCGCAGCGTCTGGCCGAAGAAGTTGCCGACCGTCGGGCTGTTGCCGGCTAAGGCCTCGGACTGATGTTTCTCAGACGCCCGTACTGACACGCTTCACCCGCCGAATTCGGAGAAAACAGCATCGCTACCGCGAACGAACGCGAACGGACTCATCGCCTCAACGCAGAGATCAACGTTCCTGAATTGCGCCTTATGGGCATCGAAAACGAACCGCTCGGCATCGTGTCGACGCGGGAGGCCCTCAGGATGGCCGAAGAGGCCGACGTTGACCTGGTTGAAATTGCCCCGACCGCCCAGCCGCCAGTTGCGCGCCTGATGGATTACGGCAAGTTCAAGTACCAGGAACAAAAGCGAGCGCATGAGGCTCGTCTCAAGCAGAAGGTTATTCAGGTCAAGGAAGTCAAGTTCCGTCCCGGAACCGATGACAACGACTACGACGTCAAACTGCGCAACCTGAACCGCTTCCTGGATGAAGGCGACAAGGCCAAGATCACCTTGCGCTTCCGGGGCCGGGAAATGGCGCACCAGGAGTTTGGCGTGCGCTTGCTTGAACGAATCCGCACAGACCTTGAAGCAGTGGGTCAGGTCGAATCGATGCCCAAGCTCGAAGGTCGGCAGATGGTAATGATCATCGCGCCGAAGAAGAAAAAATAAGAACTGTGGTATAGTCTTCGGTTTCCCTTTTGAGAAAAAGGGGAGCCAAAGCCGCTCGGGTTCCATAAGCGCGGTTTGCCAGGTCTTCGGGCCTGGGCAAACGGTCACCTGGCAGCGGTGCACGACGGAGCATTTTCATGCCCAAGATGAAAACGAAGAAGAGCGCAGCCAAGCGCTTTAGGGTGCGCGCAAGCGGCTCGATCAAGCGGGGTCAGGCGTTCAAGCGCCACATTCTGACCAAGAAGACAACCAAGAATAAGCGTCACCTGCGTGGCGCCGTCCAGGTTCATGAGTCCGACGTTCAGAGCGTCCGGGCCATGATGCCCTACGCATAACGGGAGGCCCAGATGCCACGAGTCAAACGCGGTGTAACCGCCCGTGCCCGCCACAAGAAAGTTCTCGCCCTCGCCAAGGGTTTTCGCGGTCGCCGCAACAACGTCTACCGCATCGCAAAGCAAGCAGTCATGCGCGCGGGTCAGTACGCATACCGCGACCGTCGTACTCGCAAGCGCGTTTTTCGTTCGCTTTGGATCACCCGCATCAACGCGGCTGCTCGCGAGCATGGCATCAGCTACAGCCGTTTCATTGCCGGACTGAACAAATCTGCAGTCGGACTAGACCGCAAGGTTCTGGCTGAACTGGCGGTCAACGATAAGCCGGCGTTCGCTGCCATCGTTGCCCGTGTCAAGGCGTCGATCGGCGCCTGATCCTCGCTTTTGCAATCACACTGAAACGGGGCCCCTTTGGGCTCCGTTTCTTTTTGTTCGATGGCCGAAGCACCTTGCTGGATGAACCGAGTTTGCTCTCCTGGGATGCCCAATGATCCATTCAGAAGATCCGCTAATTGAAGAGGCCCGACGCCTTCTCGAAGAGGCCAGCGACAGTGCCTCACTGGCCAATGCGAAGGCTCGATTCCTTGGAAAGGACGGTGCGCTCACAACTCGTATGAAGGCCTTGGCCAGCCTTGCGCCGCAGGAAAAGGCTGCGGCGGGAAAGAGTCTCAATCTGCTCAAACAAGCCATCGAGGCGCTGGTCTCTGCGCGTCAGGCCGATCTCGATCAGGCCGCACTCCTGGCTCGACTGGCACAGGAGGCCATTGATGTCACGCTGCCCGGCCGGGGTCTGGGACGAGGTGGCCTGCATCCGGTCACGCTGACGATCGAGCGGATCGAGACCATCTTCAGGTCGATCGGATTCGATGTCGCTGATGGACCGGAAATTGAAGAAGATTTCTTCAATTTCACTGCGCTGAATACGCCATTGAACCATCCGGCTCGATCGATGCATGACACCTTCTATGTTGAGGGTGAGGACGACGCGGGCCGATCGCTCTTGCTGCGCACCCACACCAGTCCGATGCAGATTCGCTACGCCCGCATGCACGCGCCACCCATCAAGGTAATTGCGCCGGGAAAGACCTATCGGGTTGACTCGGATGCGACGCACTCGCCGATGTTTCACCAGGTCGAAGGCATGTGGATCGATGAGGATGTCTCTTTCACCGATCTGAAGAATGTGTACACCGAATTTCTGCGGCGATTCTTCGAGCGCGACGATATCGATGTGAGGTTCCGGCCGTCGTATTTCCCCTTTACCGAACCGTCTGCAGAAATCGACATGCGTTTCGCTGACGGCCCTCTGGCGGGTCGATGGCTCGAAGTTTCGGGCGCAGGCCAGGTGCATCCGGATGTCGTGCGCAATATCGGTCTCGATCCTGAACGGTATGTCGGATTTGCGTTCGGTTCCGGCATTGAGCGCCTGGCTATGCTGCGATACGGCGTGGGTGATCTGCGCATGTTCTACGAAAACGACCTTCGATTCCTCGAACAGTTCAGGGACTGACCGCGATGCGATTCTCCGAAAAGTGGCTGCGCGCCTATGCGGACCCAGCCTTGCCCAGTGATGAATTGGCTCACGCACTGACGATGGCCGGCATGGAAGTCGAAGAGCGGGTGCCTGCTGCGCCTGCCTTCTCCAATGTAGTCGTGGCACAGGTCAGGTCGGTGACCCGCCATCCGGATGCCGACAAGCTCAATGTGTGCGAGGTCGATGTCGGTGCGGCTGAGCTGGCTCAGATCGTCTGTGGTGCGCCCAACGTGGCCCCGGGCATGAAGGTGCCGTGCGCTTTGCCGGGTGCCGAATTGCCAGGCGGCATGAAGATCGGTGTGGCGAAGATGCGCGGTGTGCAGAGCAGCGGCATGTTGTGCTCTGCGCGGGAACTGGGGCTGTCCGATGATCATGGTGGTCTGCTCGAACTGCCGCCGGATACCCTGATCGGTCGCTCGCTGCGTGATGCGCTGTCGTTGGACGATCTGGTCTGGACGCTCAAGCTCACTCCGAATCTTGCGCATTGCATGTCAGTGATCGGGTTGGCGCGTGAGGTGTCTGCGATCACGGGTGCGCCCTTGCGGCTTCCGGCCTTTGCGCCGGTGACCGTCTCGATCGATGATCGCTTGCCTGTCAGCATCGAAGCGCCCGAGTTGTGCGGTCGCTTCAGTGGTCGCGTCATTCGAGGCGTCAATGCCCATGCGCCCACGCCCGGCTGGATCCGGGAGCGCCTCGAGCGCAGTGGCCAGCGATCGATTTCAGCCCTGGTTGACTTGTCGAACTACGTGATGCTCGAGTTCGGACGGCCGACCCATGTCTTTGATCTGGCAAAAATTCAGGGCGGTTTGCAGGTGCGCTGGGGGCGCGATGGCGAACAGCTCAAGCTGCTCAATGGTCAGACGATTGCGCTCGGCCCCGATCCGGACGGCTTGCCGGTCGGAGTCATTGCGGATGCCGTTCAGGTCGAAAGCCTGGCAGGCATCATGGGCGGTGACGCCACCGCGGTGTCACTCGACACCACTGACATCTTCGTCGAAGCAGCGTTTTGGTGGCCGGAATCGATTGCAGGTCGTGCCCGACGCTTCAATTTTTCGACGGATGCCGCGCAGCGATTTGAGCGCGGTGTTGATGCCGAGAGTACCGTCGAGCATCTGGATTATCTCAGCCGGCTGATTCTGGAGGTGTGTGGTGGGCAGGCGGGACCGGTTGATGACCTGATCACCCGAGTGCCGGATCGAAAGCCGGTGTCGATGCGTTTGTCACGGGCCCGGAAGGTGATTGGAGCCGATCTCTGCCTGGATGACTGTACGGCCGCATTCGATCGACTTGAGTTGCCCTATCAGGTCGAGGCACTCGATGTCGCCCAATCTGATTTCCGGTTGACTGTCACGCCGCCCTCGCGCCGATTCGATCTGAAGATCGAGGAAGACCTGATCGAGGAGGTGGTGAGGATCTGGGGTGTCGAGCGTTTGCCGGTCCGCCCGGCGCGAATGGCCGCAATTCTGGCTGCAGTACCCGGAGACCGCCGCACCCAGTTGCAGTTGAAGCGTGCATTGGCCGAGCGGGACTGGCAAGAGGTTGTGAATTTCTCGTTTGTCTCCTCGGAAATCGAATCACTCTTGCAAACGGGTGCAAAGCCGATTGCCCTGCGCAATCCGATTGCCGAGAACCTGAATGTGATGCGAACGTCCCTGTGGGGCGGTTTGCTGGAAAATCTTCGCCACAACCTGCGCCGAAGGGCTTCCAGGGTGAGGATTTTTGAGGTCGGGCGCGTCTTTCTGCGCGATCCATCGCAGGGCTCCGGGCCTTTGACTGTCAGCGGAGTTGACCAGCCCTTGCGCCTGGCTGGTCTCGCCTATGGCCCTGCCTTCGAGGAGCAATGGGGCACGGATCTGCGCAGTGTCGACTTCTTCGATATCAAGGCAGATCTCGAAGCGCTGTCACGTTCATCGCTGAGCTTCATGAAAGGCAGTCACGCCGCTTTGCATCCCGGACAAACCGCACACATTCTCGATGCCGGCGGTCGCATGATCGGACATCTTGGCGGCTTGCATCCCCGATTGCTTGCAGAGCTTGATTTGCCGTTGGCGCCGATTGTCTTTGAACTTCAGCTCGATCCGATGCTTCAGGTTCCTGTGCCGGTTCATCGTGAGATTTCGCGCCTGCCACCGGTGATCCGCGACCTGGCCTTCCTTGTTCCGGTCGAGCTTGAGCTGGCAGCGATGCTGGCTCAGATTGAGGCTGCCCGCCAGTCTGACCCGGCGCTTGCAGTGCTGAAACATGTGATGTTGTTTGACGAATACCGCGGTAAAGGATTGGAAAATAAGGAAAAAAGCCTTGCCTTCCGGTTTTGGTTGCAAGATACTCAGCGGACTTTGTCGGACGCCGAGGCTGATGCGGCGATGACCGCCGTCTCGGCGGCACTGTCGAGAACTCTGGGCGCCCGATTGCGTTCCTCCTGATTCTTTGAATTCAGACCCTCCAAGTGTCCAACGATCCTCTGTCCGAAACTCAGACACGCCCAGCTGCCAATTCGGCTCGATCGCAGCCTGATGAAAGCGGGCAGGGCGCTCTGTTATTCGATTCGGATTCGGTTCAGAGTGATCTGATTGATGAATCTGGAAACGGCTTCACCCTGACCAAGGCGGAGCTGGCCGAAATGTTGTTCAATCGCGTCGGCCTGAACAAGCGCGAAGCCAAGGACATGGTCGAAACCTTCTTCGAAGAGATTCGCGACGCGCTAGAGCGCGGTGATACCGTGAAGCTCTCTGGATTTGGCAACTTTCAGCTTCGTGACAAGCCTCAGCGACCTGGGCGAAATCCGAAAACCGGTGAAGCCATCCCCATCTCAGCCCGCAGGGTGGTCACATTCCATGCAAGTCAGAAACTGAAGGCGCTGATAGAGCGCTTTCCCCAAGGCTGAAGTTCGCCCACCGCTGGGTTCCTGACTCGACGATCACTGCGACATGACGACCCAACTGGCTCCTGACACCGACGCCGTCGCGATCGATCAGGCTTTGCCGCCCATCCCGGCCAAGCGCTACTTCACGATTGGTGAGGTCAGTGAGTTATGTGCGGTCAAGCCCCATGTGCTGCGGTATTGGGAGCAGGAGTTCACGCAATTGCGTCCCATGAAGCGTCGGGGAAATCGTCGCTACTACCAGCATCATGAAGTGCTGCTGGTGCGCCGAATTCGTGACCTTCTATACGAGCAGGGCTTCACCATCAGTGGGGCTCGTAATCGGCTTGGCGAGTCACTCCAGTCCGGGCGTCGCCGCGACGTCGCCTCAGTCGTGTCCGATGAAGTTGAGGTCCAGCAAAGCCTCGCCTTCGATGAGGTGTCTCAGGGCACAGATGGGCGTGACTCAGTTCTGGATGAAATAAGAGCAGATCTCAAGGCAGCGCTCCACCTTCTCGAGGCGCATCGCGAAGCTTAGCGTTAGTGGGGTCTGATATACTTACCGGTCTTCGGGGCGTAGCGCAGCCTGGTAGCGCACCTGCATGGGGTGCAGGGGGTCGAGAGTTCAAATCCCTCCGTCCCGACCAAATAATCCGTAGCAAAAGCAAAGGGTTACTGCTCACAAGGCGGTAGCCCTTTGTCCTTTCTGCCTCGCCGCAGGCATGGCAAATGCCGGTTGATTCAAATCGGCTGACCTTTCTGAAGCAATGCCGATCCGTCCTGGCCGCCCGGTCGGCGGCTGTCTTGCCCGGTTCAGTCCGGGCAGTTCGGGAGGAATCACCGTGAAGCGAACTCTGCTCCTGGCGAGCCTGTGCATTGCATTGCTGTCTGCATGCAGTACGGGCTATTCGCCGTCCACATCCATGCGCATGCCCCACGGCACCGAATGCAACAGTGCGCCCAACTCGTGCAGTGATTGGCGCTGATCGCGCCGGTTCGCGCAGTCTGAGACTGAGTCAGGCCGCCATCCGGCGGCCTTCTGCAGCAGGACGTTCGATCGACCCGAGCCATTGGCCCAGGCGGTCGAACGCCTCACGGCACACCCGTTCTGAAATCTGATCCACTATTTCCTTGCGATCGTCTGCACGGGCAACCCGATCGAGGCACGCTGCAATGACCTCGGGTCTCACTCTCAAATCAGCCAGCAATGCGGCAGCAGTGCGCCGCAGATCCAGCGGTGTCCAGGCACCCCCCGAGAGCAGCAATTCCCGAGTGGCCGCCGAACGACCTCGAATCTGTGTGCCCCGTTGACGATCGCGAATCTGCTTGCCAAGCGCCTTGGGCGAAAGCGGCTCGCTGTCCAAGCGGCCCGGGAAGACCCATTGCGAGTCGCGGCAAGTCGACTCTTCCGGACGCAGGTGGCGCAGCGCGAACTCGGATAGCGGCACGACATGCTTGCGGCCGCTGTGACTGAATTGCGCCGGAATCGTCCAGGTGCGTGCGTCGAGATTGATATCAGACCAGCGAATGCAAGCCACCTCGCCGATCCGTGCGCCCGTCGACAGCATCAACCAGGTCGCGCGTCGAATGTGCGGTGCAAGCCCTGCCGAGCGCATGCGCACGGCGAGTTCTGCAATCTCCTCATGACTCAGGGACCGATCACGGGCCTGCTGCGCTCCGCACAAATCGATTTTTCGCAATCCAGCGGTCGGGTCGTCCTCAATCCAACCCTCATGCAGCGCCCACCGGAACATTTGTCGCAAGTCCGCCAGGACGCATCCGGCCTGCCTGGCCGAACCGCGATCGATGATCCTTTTCAGCAAGGACACGATTTGTGATTCATCCACCTGGCAAAGCGGCAATGCCCCGATGCTGGGAAGCACGTCCTTGTGCATGCTTCGGTAGACCGATTCGCCTGCGTCCTTGCGACCGCGCAGGTGAGACTGGTGCCAGTGATCGAATGTGGATTCAACCGTCAGGCTATTGGGTTCGGCCGTGCTGCTCAGGCCCGAGATTGGAACGGTCAGCAGAGACGGGGCGTTGTCCGTGCGCAGTGACAGTGCAACCGCTGTTCGGTGAGTTGAAGCGGCTTTCCTGTCAATGACTCTGAGGCGCTCGGCGCTGATGCGTATGGATGCCAGGGTGCTGTCGGGCCAGGTGCCGATCCGCATTTCCGCCTGAGCACAGTCATCGGGCCGCTGATAGAGGAAGTCGACCACGATCCGTCTGGCCGGATGGCTTTCGACCCTGGCCTGTGCATGCAGGTCAGGGCTGTCGATGAACCGACGTCCCACATCCGATTCGCTCAACTGGTCCAGCACTTCAACGGAAAGCATGGAATCTCGCTCCTGACTGCGGCGTTCTAGATGCGAAGATCATGCTTGGCAGAGGCACTGCACAGGCCAATTGCCGGCCGGACAGACGATCTGCGCCGCCAGACGGTGCCACTTGAGGCACCGGCCTTAATCCGTTTCAGGTGGCTGAAGCAGGATGAGAACGCAAGGGACTCAAGTCCCTGGGCCGCTGTTGGGCCAGTTAAACGATTCAGCGAATCGCGTCAGCCGACTCGATCGGCGGTCTGGGCCTGAGCAGCGCCGTGACGGGTGTGCTGTTGCGTGTTCTCGCAGTCTGGAAACCGCTCGAACATCGCAGCGATCGGCAGTGCTCTGCCGAAGAGATCACCCTGCATGTAGACCACGCCCATCTCACGCAGGCGGGCGTGCACGCTCTCGTTGTGCACATGCTCTGCCACCGTCCTGAGGTTCAGGCGCCGGGCGACCCGCACCGTCGCATTGACGATCTCTTCGTCGATGGGACTGGTGGTCAGGTTCCTGATGAACGATCCGTCGATCTTGAGGTAGTCGAGCGGGAATCGCTTGAGGTATTCGAATGTTGCCAGTCCGGTCCCGAAGTCGTCGAGCGCGATGCCGAATCCCTGGCTCTTGAGGTCATCGACGAGACGTGAAGCAGCTGAGGGATTTCTGATGGCTTCGCTTTCGGTGATCTCGAACACGATCCGCTCTGCCGGTAAGCCGCACAGTGCTCTTTGCTGGCGGATATAGTCCGCGATGCTGCCATCGCTCATGGTCGCGCCCGACAGATTGATCGAACACTTGTGGGTGCGCGCAAGAGCTTGCGGGTTATTCGCAAGCCACTCGAAGCTGCGCTGGATGACCGCACGATCCAGTGTGACGGACATCTGAGACTGAACCGCCAGGGACAGAAATTCCGGAGGCTGAATCAAGCCGCCTTCACGGTCTCGCAGGCGCGTGAGGATCTCGTAGGAAACCGATCCTTCTGGTGCCTCCGGGTCGACGACCGGCTGGGCATAGAGTTCAAGACGCGTTTCTCGAATGGCCTCCCGAAGATGCTCCACTTTGCTCTGGAGCGTTCTGCGTGAGTCAATCATCGACTGTGAAAGCGGCTCGACGAAAAGCTGCGGATCCCGAACGCTGGCTGCTATCGCCTGAGCATCGGCCAGCGATGACAGGCAGTCTTCACTGTTGACCAGTGCATGTCGATCGATCTGAAGGCCACCCACACAGACCTGAAGGCGCAGGCTGCCATGCTCGACTGCAAACAGCTGACCTGCCAGTTGAGCGTATACATCGCGTGCAACATTTCGAACCTGAGCGACTGTGTCGCATTCAATCAGCAGTGCGTACCGCCCGGCAGACAACCTGGCTGCAAACTGAACCCCGTTTTGGCGAAGCAGCAGGGTGGCGGCCGATTGCTCCAACTGCATGGCAGTAATCGGCCCACACAGGTCGCTCACCGAGTCAAAATTGCTCAGATGGATGCCAATCAGACCCAGATTGGGGCGCTCACGCGCAGCGAGTCGATCAGCGAATTCCGACAGCATCCCGCGATCGTTGAGCAGGCCGGTGGTCATGTCCTGGCGGGCCTGGTTCGCGACACGGTCCAGAGCCATGCGACGGTCTGATGCCACAGCTTGGAGAACATGCGCAACAGCGATTGCGCTGAAGAGCAGAACGCTCGACTCAATTGCATGGGCCGAGGGCCCGTCGAGGTGAGTGTCCTGATAGGTGCGGGCTGCCAGAAGGGGCAGGGCGGTCAGCACAAGTGTCACCGCGTGAGCGCCCTCCTCATCACGCAGCGCCGACCACACGACGATTGGAAGATACAGATAGAGCAGCAGGTTGGCTTGCATGGGCATGCCCAGTGCGGACAATGCAATGTGAGCCAACGCCAGCAACAACGCCAACAGGACTGCAGGCAGATCGATTCCAAGTCGACGGCCTGCAGGCAGTGAAGGCGCAGTTGCTTCGAAACCGGCCAGCACAGCGGGCGCAATCAGGACCATGCCCAATCCCCATGAAAGCCAGGGCCCGAGGACCGCACCGCTGTTTGCACCGAGCATGCCGCCTGAGCTCGCGACGAACACTGCTGCGGGCAAAGACCCAATCAGGAGTGCCACCACCAGGAATCGCAGGGTGGCCTGGAGCCGATACTCGGCAGGGTTCCAGTTGCCAAG
>Ga0114972_10000522_pt1 | contig 28536 bp, 10 predicted proteins | sample M_140807_EF_Meta_FD_87354 | JGI IMG/M metagenome (GOLD analysis project Ga0114972, IMG submission 87354) | Freshwater microbial communities from Lake Montjoie, Canada to study carbon cycling - M_140807_EF_MetaG | ecosystem: Environmental > Aquatic > Freshwater > Lake | place: Lake Montjoie...
CGGTCGCGTGACGTGCCGCTTTACCCATGTCTACCCTGACGGGCCAGCGCCCTACTACACGTTCATGGGCCGCGTCCGCCGGGGAAGCGAGCTCACGCAGTGGGCCGAGGTCAAGGCCGCGGCTTCAGAGGCGCTCCTGATGCATGGCGCGACGATCACGCACCACCACGCCGTCGGCCGCACGCACCGTCCATGGTACGACCGCGAGGTAGGCATGGTCTACGGGCGCGCCTTGAGGGCGATGAAGCGCACGCTCGACCCGGCCGGCATCCTGAACCCTGGGGTCTTGGTCGATGTCTAGCGGGCGGCGCGTTGGCGCGCTCCAGAGCTTGCTCGCCGCGTCTCTCGGTTTCCTCTTCGCGGCGACCGACATCGTCCTGCTCATCCTCTTTCAGCAGGAGATCGCCGAGGCGCTCGGTGTACCGCTCGCGCAGGTGCGTATCGCCATCGGCGTTGGCCTCCTCGGGAGCGCGCTCGGCGGCCTCGTCTTCGCGCCGCTCGGGGACCGCTACGGCCGCGTGCGCGCGCTGGGCTGGTCCATCGCACTCTACTCAGTCGCCACCGGCCTCATGGCGTTTGTGCCGTCGATGGCGGCGCTCTTCGCGCTGCGCTTCGTCGCGGGCGTGGGGACGGGCGGCGAATGGTCGCTGGGGTTCGCGCAGGTCGCGGAGGCGTGGCCGAGCGCCGGACGCGGCGCGCGCGGCGGCCTGGTCACGGGCATGTTCAACCTCGGCACCTTTGTGGCCATCGGCCTGTACCACTCGGGGCTCTCTTGGCGCGCCGCGTTCGCGCTCATGTTCCTGCCGGGGTTACTGGGCCTATGGCTGCGCCGCCAGGTGCCTGAGTCGGCGGCGTTTCAGGCCGTCGAGGCGTCACCCGCCGCTCGCTCGCCGCTCCGCGAGGCCTTGGGACCGGCGCATCGTGGGCTCGTCGCGCGCTTGACCCTGCTCTTTGCGCTGCTGAACTTTGGCTTCTACGGCTTCTCGACGCTCTTCATGCAGTTCCTCAGCGCCCCCATCGACCAGGGCGGCCTCGGGCTCGCGCGCGCGGATGAGCTGCCCTTTCACCTCGTCCTGAATTTCTCGGCGCTGGTCGGCGTGCTCACCGCGGGCGCGGCCTCGGACCGCTGGGGACGTCGAGGGGCGTTCACCGTCTGGGCGGGGCTCGGGGCGGCGGCGTTCTCAGGGCTCGGAGCGCTCATGGATGCCCCTCAGGCGTCGCTCGCGCTCACGGTCACCTTTGGTCTGTGCTGCTTCGCGTTCGGGGTCAATGGGATCATGGGGGCGTGGACCCCCGAGCTCTTCCCGACCCGCGTGCGCGCGACGGGTCCAGGGCTTTGCCAGAACCTGGGCAAGGGCATCGGCGGGCTCGCGGGCCCGATCGTGGCAGGACGCGTCCTTGAGGCGCACGGCTACGCGGTGGTCTTCTTGGGTCCGGCGCTCCTCTTCGCGCTGTGCGCCGCGTGGGTCTGGACTTTTCCGCGCGTCGACGGCCGCGCGCTCGAACAGGAGTGAGGCGATGCGCGTGATTCGACGATGGGGTGGGGGAGTTGCCGTCGCGGCGTCCCTGATCGGAGTGGGTTGCGAGTCGGGGGGCACGACGTCCACGGACGCGGCGGACATCGACGCCGGCGCGCCGCTCGACAGCGCGACTCCAGACGCTCGCGCAGACCGCGACGCCCCCGCATACTTCGACGCGGACCTCGACGCGGCATTACCGCTCGACGCCGCGCAGCTCGACGCGGGCGGAAAGCGCGCGGCGGTGCAGCCGACCCCCGGGGCGCTGGACTTGCCGGGCGCGGGCGATCTGAGCGCGCCTGTGCCCGCGGGCCGCGCGCGCGCGGGTCGAGTCGACCTGGACGCCGAGCGCTTGACGGGGCCCGAGGCGAACTGTCGGCTCGGCGACTATCGCTTGGACAACGCCCGCATTCAGACCTGCATTCAGGACTCGGACACCTTCAGTATTTTCTCCTTCGGGGGCGGCACGCTCATCGACGCGCATCGCGCCGACCGACCGGGCAGCGATCTCTTGCTCGAGGTCATCTTCTCGCCCGGGCTCGGCGCGCCCTCTGCGGAGCAGGTGGGCATCGTGCGCGACGGCGCCGACGGCGGGCCCGCGATCTTGCGCGTCGTGGGTCGAGCCCTCCCGAGCCGCCTGCTGCAAGGCGTCCTTCCGGGCGCGTTCCTCCCGCCAGATTTTGCGGTGACGACCGAGTTCGTGCTCTTCCCCGACAGCGACGCGGTGGAGATCAACACCTGGATCGAGGCGGACGTGACCGGCGGCAGCGCGCTGCTGGCCGACGCAGTCTTCTTTGGTGACCGGACCACCAAGCTCGTCCCGGGGCGTCGCGCAGACGAGCAGCCCCTGGGCGACCTGCCGTGGCTCGCCGCGGACGGTCTGGGCGCGGCTTACCGCTACGAGGCGCTCGACGGCGCGCCGATTCAGCTCGTGCCTGTGCCTGCGGATGCGTTGCCGACCAGCCCCGTCAGCTTTGGGACACGCGGCCTGTTTCGGGGTGACCAGGTCTTGATTCGTCGGCGCCTCGTCGTGGGCGCGGACGACATCGAGTCTGTGCGACCCGCTCCCGCGGACGGGCTGGCCACGACGCTTGTGGGCCCGGCGGGCGCGTGGATCGGCATCACGGACCTCGAGGACCGCGAGGTCACCCGCGTGCGCCTCGACGCGACGGGCCGCGGTGGCGTCGCTCTGAGCCCTGGGCGCTGGCGCTGGCGTGTCGTCGACGAGCCGACGCGGCCCGCGGGGGAGCTCGAAGCCGGGGGCGAGGTCACCCTAGACGCGCCTCAGCGGGGTCGAGTCCGGGTCACGACCCGCGACCAAAACGGTGCCGGGATCGCCGCGCGCGTCGAGCTCACACGCGAGGACGGCGAGCGACGCCTCGACTTCATCGTCGACGCCGGCACGATGAGCGTCCCGCCCGGCCGGTGGCGCGCTGTCACGACCCGTGGCTGGCACTTCGACGCCGACGATCGTGTCATCGACATACCCGCCGGCGGTGAGGTGCCGCTCGACGCCGTGCTCACCGAGGAGATTCCCTTTGAGGGGTGGACGACGGGCGAGTTCCACCAGCACGCGAGCCCCAGCATCGACTCCGAGGTCGCGGTCGAGCGGCGCGTCTTGTCGAACCTCGCAGAGGGCATCGGCTTCTTTGCTCCGAGCGAGCACGACGTCGTCTTCGACTTTCGTCCGGTCGTTGAGCGACTGGGCCTGTCCGACCGCGTGCGTGTCCTCACGGGCACCGAAATCTCGCCTCTTTACGGACACTTCGGTGCCTATGGCCTCGAGCCGCAGCCGGACGCTTCGGGGTTCGGCGCGATCGTCCTGCCCGTGTTCGAAGGGGGGCGTTGGCGTGTAAAGCAGGCGCCCGAACTGGTCGCCGATGCCCGCGCGCGCGGCGCCGAGATCATGCAAATCAACCACGGCCGCGAAGGGACGTCGGCCTACTTTGACCACATCGGCCTCGTCGCCGGTGCGCCCCTCGACGTGCTCGATCCGACCGAGTTCACGCGCGACTTCGACACCATGGAGGTCTTCAACGAGCCGGGCGTTTTCTGCCGGTTGTTCGAGGACTGGCTGTCGTTCTGGAACCAGGGTTGGCACATCACCGCGGTCGGCAACAGCGACACCCACAGCGAGGGCGGCGCGCCCGGCTATCCGCGCAACGCGCTGCCGACGCTCGCCGATCGACCCGAGGCCGTCGAGCCCGCCGAGGTCTACGACGCCCTGCGCGCGGGGCGCGTGGTGGTGAGCGGTGGCCTCGTACTCGACTTCCCCGGCAGCGCTGGCCCCGGCGAGGTCCGCGCCCAGCCCGCGGGTACACTGGAGCTGCGGACGCGCGTCCGTTCGCCGCGCTGGGCGCGCGCCGACCACATCTTCGTCTTTGTCAATGGTCGGCTTGCCCTCGAACAAGCCATCGACGCTCCGGACGAAGCCATCACCGACTTCGACGCCACCCTGAGCGTCCCCGTGGCGCGGGATGCGTGGGTCGTCGTGCTCGCCACTGGTCCCGCTCTGCGCTTCATCGCGCCCGGCGCGCCGGCGTTCGCGTTCTCGAACCCCATCGGCGTGGATGTCGATGGGGGGGGCATCACGCCCGTCGGTCCCGGACCGGTCCATCGCCCCGCGCTCGCGACCTGCGACTGAACGCGCGCGGCCTCAGCCGCGGAAATTGTCCTTCATACGTCGCAGCGCCGACAGCACGTTCGTCAACGAGGTGCTCGGTCCGAACCCGATCGCGCTCACGACCTCGGGTCGCGTCGCTCGCAAGAAGATGTTCGTTCGACGCTCCTCGCCGAGCAGCGTCGGCACCGTGGGCCGACCCGCCGCGCGGAGCGCCCTCGCGTGGCTCTCGCGGACCTTCATCGCGTCGTCGTCGGGCAGCAGTCGCCGGGCGAAGCGCAGGTTGTCGAGCGTGTACTCATGTCCGCAGCAAACCACTGTCTCGTCGGGCAGGTCCGCGAGCGTCTCGTAGAGCGCGACGCGCAGGTCCTCGGGCGTGCCCTCAAAGAGGCGCCCACACCCCCCGCTGAAGAGCGTGTCACCGCAGAACAGATGGTCGCTCAAGATATAGGCGACGTGCCCCTTCGTGTGGGCGGGAATCGCTCGCATCTCTGCGCTCATGCCGGCGAACGAGAACCGACCCGGCTCGAGCGCCACATCCAGCGGCGGCAGCCGCGCGGCGTCTGCCGCGGGCCCGTAGACCTTCACGTTCGGGTAGGCCTCGCGGATGCCCTCAACCCCGCCCACGTGGTCCGCGTGATGGTGGGTGAGGAGCACGCCCGTGATGGGCAGGCCCTTGCCGCGCGCCGCATAGAGCACGGGCGCTGCCTCCCCCGGGTCGACGAACCACAGCGTGTCGTCGTCTGCGACGATAAGCCACGCGTAGTTGTCCTTGAGGCATGCGACCGGAACGACCTTCACTCCCACCTCCAGCGCGATGACGGCTTGACGTACCGCCTCGTAAGGCGCAGACTACCGCGGCTTTAGATCCGGAATCGAGAATCGAGGAGACGAAAAATGAAGACTCGTAAGCAGCGCCGCGTCACCGCCCGCAAGAAGGCCGCCCACAAGCGCAAGATCAGCAAGGCCACGAGCCGGGTGAAGAGCCTGCTCAAGAAGAAGACGAACGGCCGCCTCGGCTGAGCGCGCACCGCTCGGCCGCCATTGCGTGGCCGACCTGACCGACCGGCGCCTCAAGCGCCTCAACATGGCCCGCGGTGGGCCGGGCGCCTGAGCGAGTCAGACGCGCGGTCCCCGCAGGAGACGCCGCTCAGGGCACCTGAACGTCCCACACGTTCACGAGTGGCCCAAACTCCTCGCAGCGCCCGTTCGCGCCGTCGCGCGCGACGTCCGTCGGGCGCACCCACAGCGAGTAGTCGACGCGCTTATCGCCGTCGTTGAGGGCAACGTCGCCCGAGACCAGCACGACGACACTTGCGTCGGTCGCGCCGCCGCGGATGACCAGGCACTCCGAGTTCGCCTGCCCGTTCCGATCGGGGTTCTCCCCGAAGTCGACCACCATGCCGTCGTCGTCCAAGGGCAGATAGGTGAGCAGCGCGGAGCCATCCGTAAAGCGTGAGTAGCTCAGGTGTACCGTGCGGTCCTCGCCAGCGGGGACGAGCAAGCGGTAGTGGTCGCCGAGGGCGGCGCGCTCGTCGTTCATGTTTCTGGGGTCCGCGCACAGCCACGCGTCACACACCGCTGCCTCGCCCGCGCCCAGATCGGTCGCGCTCGCGACGTCGTCGTTGTCGCCGAGCTGCTCACGCCAGTCGGGCGCGCAGGTGTCCCCGGGGGGCGTCACGCTGATGGCCAGGTTGTAGCTGTTCTCTTGGGATGCGTCCGCACCCGAGACGAGCACGTAGTAGTCGCCTGCGTCGACGATGTCCTTCTGGACGTCGAGCGCCTCGGGCGAGCCATTGTGCGCGCTGAGCTGCGTCGCGATGCGGCAGCGCGACGCGATGCAGTAGCCCTCGTTGTCCTCGAGGACGCGGTTGCCGTTGGCGTCGCAGTCATTGTCCGTGCGGCAGCCACAAAAGCGCTGCGCGCCCTGCAGGCAGACGCCCGGCGCGCCTGCGCGGCGGCACGCGAGGTCGTCTTGGCACGCGACGTCGTCGGCGACATTGGTGACCGAGGTGTAGAGCCGCAGGTCGAGGTTGCCCGCGGCCGGCGCGAAGGCGTTGGTCGCCACACAGATGCGCGAGCGCGGCTCCCGCACCGAGAAGCGGTACCAGTCCTTGTCACCCACGTTGTCAGGCACGTTGCAGACCAGGCCGTTGTCGTACTCGAAGCGAGCGTTTGAGCCAGGGAGGGCGTCGATTGACGTCGCCGAGGTCGCGGCGTCGTTGCGCGTCGCACCGGGCCCCACCTCGGCGCGGTCGGCGCCGCACATCGCGCTCGGGTCGATTCGGATGCTCAGGCTGTAGGGGTCCGCGGACCCCGCGCCGACGGCCCGCACGCGGACGAAGTACTCGCCAGGTTGGGCGCCGTTGAAGACCGCCGGATCGGCGCTCCCGGCCGCGCCCATGAGGCCACTCGTACCCCGCACATTGCCGTCCGCTGCGCCGATCACCTCGACGACGGCCGTGCCCGCAAGGGCGTCGCTCGTCGCGGTGACCTGGATCTGGTCGCCGTCGTCAGCACGGAAGCGATAGAGGTCGGTCTCCTGGGCGCACAGCGCGAGATCGAGCGGAAGGGCGAGCTCTGCGCTGCGGCGCAGGCGACCGTTCATGGTCACGCCCGGGAGCGCGTCGAGGTTCGCGTTCGCGCCGACGGCGTTGATGACGTCGTTCGGCTCGGCGGCGTCTTCTCGGCACGCCTGACCCGGCTGCAGCAGGCGCACGCACAGGTCGTAGTTGTCGATCACGACATTGTCCGTCTCGCCCCGCAGGCGAATGAGCCATGGCTCGTCCGACAGGCCGACAGTGTCGCGCGGCACATCAATCTCGTAGAGCGTGCGACCCTGCGGCGTGACCATGCCGGCGGCGGTCGCGTAGTTCGGGTTCGCGAGCCCGTTCCGCGCGCGAGATGCCGCGAAGGTCTCGACGACGGCGTCCCCGTCCACGAGGCCGTCGACCGAGAGCTGGAGCGAGAAACCGGCGTTCACGCTCGAGCCCGGGAAGGTGAACCAGTCCTCGTCGCCGTTGCAGGCGCTGCCGTTGAAGCAGAAGAGCTCATCCCCCACGCCGTCCCAGTTGATGGCCTGCGCATTGTCTTGGTTGTTGAAGCCGCGGCCGCCGTTGGCGTCCTCCGAGAGATCGGGGAAGCAGGCGTCGTTGATGGCGTCGATCACGACGACGCGGAGCGTGTACGACTGCGAGAGAGCGTCGTCCGAGGCGACCTCGACGAAGTAGTCGTCGGGGACGCGGACGCCCATGCCCGCGGCGGGGTACTGAATCCGCTTCGGCGAGCCCAGATCAGTCAGCGCGGCCAGCTCAGTGACCTCGTCGCGGTCGATGAGGCGCAGACGCATGTCACCGACGCCGGCGTCGAACTCGAGCGTGACCTGCACGCGGTATCCCTGGAGCATCGGGATCGCGTAGACGTCTGGGTTGCCCCCGCACAGGAGCGCGCCCCGCACCTCGGCGCGGTTGTTGACGAGCCGCAGGGCCGTAGCGGTCGCGGGCGTGTCGTTCGGCGGGTCGGTCTCGTCGTCGCGGCACCCGACGACGCAGCGACCGCCGTCGGCCGCAGGCGCGCAATATTCGTCGAGCGCGCAGTCGTCGCTCGAGCCGCAGAAGTCCCGGCAGAAGAAGCCGACCGGGTCGCAGTACGCGCCGTTCGGGCAGTTGGCGTCCATCTGGCAACCCGGCACGCACGCGCGCTCGTTGTTGCAGACCTCGCCGGCGCCGCAGGAGCTCGGGTCTTGGCGGCAGCCCTCCGAGCAGACGCCCGCGGCGGTGTCGCAGAAGCGGCCTTCGGGGCACTCAACGTCGGTCTGACAGGCCTGACCGGGCTCGCAGAAGTGCTTGCCGGGGTCGCAGACCTGACCCGCTGGGCAGGCGCCGGGGTCACCGGTGCGGCAGCCCAGCGCGCACAGGCCGAACTCGCTGCAGTAGCGGTCGCCCGCGCAGTCGGCGTCCGTCTCGCAGGTCGGGCCACAGGGGTTCGGATCGCAGCTCGAGAGGCTGTCGATGACCTGTCCCTCGGCGCAGGCGGCGGCGTCCTGAACCACGCCGCACGTCGTGCGTTCATCGCCCGTGCAGCAGACCACCGCGGCGACGCAGGCGCGCGTGGCGGGGTCACAGACCTGCCCGGCGCCGCAGCTGTCCGGCGCGCTTCGGCAGCCGTCGACGCAGGCCTTCGCGCCGGTGTCGCAGTACTGGCCGTCGGGGCAGCCGACGTCGGCGGTGCAACCGCCGCACTGCCGGCTAGACGGGTCGCAGAGCTGACCCTCCGGACAGCCCGCGTCGTCGCGACAGCCGCGGGCGCACGCACCGGTCAGGTCGTTCTCATTCGCTCGCGCGCAGTATTCATCCGGGGCACACTCTGTGTCCTCTGTGCACTCGACGGTCGGCGTCGCGCCGCCGATCGGCCCCATGTCGCCCATGTCGGCCTCTTCACACCCGAACAGCCCGCAGCTCGCGTCGGGCGTCTGCGTGAGGCGCTTGCCGCCGCTGCTGTCGGAGCACGCTGCACTGGCCACCGCGAGCGCGATGAGGCCGAGTCGCTTCAAGTTCAGCTTCGCCATGTGTACCCCCACCTGAGCGTCATTCGGTTCAATGTGACACAAAGTGTGACTTACGGGCGCGCTCAGCGCCGCGAAACAAACGCGAGGAGCGCGCGCGAGCGGCGCGCGTTCGCGAACAGCAGCTCGCTGAGCGACTCGTCGACGTGGCGCAGCGCGTTACCGGACGAGACGAGGAGACCGCCCGTCGGGTACACGTCCGTCGGGACGGACGCGAGCGCCGAGCCGGTCACATCGCCATCAAGGGTCGCTGCGTCGCCTGCGTCGCCGGACCATGCGGCGACGCCCGCCGAGGTCGCCGCCCAGACGCCGTTGCTGGTCGCGGCCAGACCGAGCGCAGGGAAGTCGAGCGGCGCGCCGTTGACGACCGCGGCGGCGGCGTCCGCCTCGAAGTCGCCCGCATCGAACGCAAAGACGCGGCGCGCCTTCGCGTCCGCGACGAAGACGCGGTCGCTCATCGGGTCGGCGGCCACATGCGTGAAGACGCCCCCGACGCGTCGTTGTGCCCGGAGCGCGGGCTGACCGCGCTCCGCAGCGGCGACGTCGATCATGCGGACCTCGCCACCTTGTGTGACGACGACGAGCCGGTCGCCGGCGAGGCCGAAGTCGCCGGCCGGCAGGTACGCCAAGGCGGTTGCGCGGCCCATCGCGCCGAGGGGGATACTGCGCAGCGCCTTGAGGCGCTCGGCGTCGATGACCGTGAGCGTGTCGCTGTCGGCGTTGAGCGCCCACGCGCGAGAGGTCCCGTCGGCGGTCGTGCCCGCGGCCACGTCCAGGCAGCCCTGCCCGGTGCGAATCAGGCGGTCGTACGATGCGGACAGCTCGGGGCGCGCGAGGTCGACCACGGCCACCCCGCCGCTGCCGGGCGACGCAGCGAACACGAAGCGACCGCTCGGGTCGGCCGCGAGGCCACCGATGCCGTTCGCGAGGCGGACCTCGTCACGGGGCCGGAAGGTCAGGCGCTGGTCATTCGGGTCACGGCCGTATTCGACAACGCGCAGACGCCCTTCGCCGTCGACGACGCTCGCCGCGACCGCGAACGGGGTGCCGGCGTCCTCGACGCCGATGACGAAGCTGCGCTCACGGATGAGGCCGGACGGCGCGATGACGCGCAGGCGCACCGTGAATTCGCCGGCATCGACGAACGAGGGCGTCCACTGAATGCGCGCCGTGCGGCGACCTTCGGGGCCAACGGGCTCCGACAGCGTGAAGCGCGCCCCCTCGGGCAGCGCGGGTGCTGGGACCTGAATCGGGCCGTCGTACGAGGCGTCATCCTGTTGGGCCGCGAACGCGACGACGTCAATGCTGAGCGGGTCGCCCTCGATCCCGTCGTATCGGGCCTCTGCCGTGACTCGGGGGAGCGCGCGCGTGACGTCGACGTTGACCTCCGCCTCGTCGGTGCCGCCGTCACCGTCGTCGACCGAGACGCGGATGCGGAAGCGCTGAATGCGGTCGTAGGTGTGTCGAACAACTGCGCCGCTCAGGACCGTGCCATCGCCCATATCCCACGTCACGGTCGGGACGTCATCCTCGACGTCCAAGACACGGGCGGTAAAGGTCTGCTCGACGCCGATCTCCAAGCTGCCCTCGGGGAGCACGACCTGGAGTTGCGGCGCGGCGTTGACGATCTCGACCGTAAACTCGGCCGAGTCGACGCTGCCGTCTTCGTCCTCGACCGTCAGACGGACAAGGAACGTGCCGTTGTCGGGCCAGGCGTAGTCGAGCGTCGCGAGCCCCGGGCCCTCGCGGACGACGCCGTTCCCCAAGTCCCAGCGGTAGGTCGTGATGGGGTCCGAAGGCGCCCCCGAGATGCTCGTCGTGGCGTCGAGGCGCAGCCGGACACCCTCGACGCCCGTGTTGCTCCCCTGAGGAAAGAGCACGGCGAAGTCCGCGGTGGGCGAGACGTCGAAGATCGTCACGTTCTTCGTCGCGGGGCGCTCATCGTCCTCGTCGACGGCGGTCAGCGTGACCACGACCGCGCCGTCTCGCTCGAAGACGTGCGTCACGTCGCGCTCGTCCGGGCGCTTGTTGACGACTGGCGTGCCGTCCCCGAAGCTCCAGCGCAGCGCGCGCAGGGGATCGCCCGGCCCGCCCTCGCGGGTGTTCCCCGCCGAGAAGACGAGCGGCTGGCCCTCGACGCCCAACACGGGGCCGACGACCTCGACGACCGGGTCGAGGTCCGCCACCACGACCTGCACAGAGGCCTCATCGGTCGAGCCGTTCACGTCCGTGACCGTGACGCGGACCGTGTACGTTCCGTTGTTGGCGTAGGTGTGCGTCGGGCTGCGCTCCACGGGCCCCTCGAGGATCGGCGAGCCGTCGCCGAAGTCCCAAGCGAAGCTCACGATGGGGTCGTTCCCGCCCGGCGACGCAGTCACCGCGAACGCGGTCGGCTGGCCCTCGACCTGGCGCGCCGCGTCGAAGACGACGAGGTCGCTGATCGAAGGCGCCACGTCGCGCACGACGAGGTCGACCGTCGCCGAGCAGCTCGAGTCCAGGTCGCGGGCCACCAGCGTGACGCGATACGGTCCTGGGGCGTCGAAGACGTAGATGGAGAAATCTTGCCCGAAGATGGACTGGTCGGGCTGCACGCCCGGGCCCGGCAGGTTCTCGAAGTACCAGTCGAACGCGATGATCGGGTCGCTCGGGTGGCCCGCAACTGTGCCCGCTGCGTCGAAGATGATCGCCTGGCCTTGGTCGACCTCGAGGGCGTCTGTGGTGAGGAAGCAGACGGGGTTGACGTCGGTCACCCGAATCACGGCCGACGCTTCCGCCGTCGCGCCGTTCCCCGCGGTCACGCGGAGGCGGATCGTGAAGACGCCATCGCCTCGGTTCGCCTCGAAGGTCGTCGTGGACTGGGTGCCTTCGCGGGCGTCGAAGAAGCCGTCGCCGTTCGTGTCCCACTCGTACCGCACGATGCCGCCGATTTGTGGCGGCGCGCTGCTCCCGCGCGCGTCGAGAACGACGGAGCCGCCTTGAGCGACCTGCGCGGGCGCGACGAGGACCGCCTCGGGCCGCTGCAGGATCGTAAACCGGCGCGTCGCGCTGACTTGAGCCCCGCCGCAGACCGCGGTCGTCACGCTGAGCGTGTAGTCGCCGGGCTCATCGACAGGCGAACCGGGGATAAAGACACTCTCGGGCTCGTTGCCGCGGCGCAGGGTCGCGTTGCGAAAGTCCAGACAGTCTTGCCCGGCCGTGATGCTGTAACTCGGGTTCGCTGAGGCGACCGCGTCGCCCTCGGAGACACCGTCGAACGCGATGACGACGCTCGGGTCGGCCGGGAATTGCCGCGTCGTGACGGCGACCTCCTGCGCGTTGCCGCAGTTATCGGCGACCGTGTAGATGCGCCTAACGCTGCAGCCGTTCGTGACCGTCCTCAGCGCGATCGAGGGCGCCGGGTCCTGTGCGTCCGAGAGGTTGTAGTTCAGCGGGGGAGGAGCCGCGTTACACACGTTCCCGTTGGGCAGGTCGCCTACGGGCCGCATCGTCGGCGCTGCGCGGTCGAGGCGGAACGTGACAGCGTCCTCGCCTGCGGTCTCGTCCGAGACTTGACCACGGACTGTCACGGTGCGCGCCGCACCGTCCTGAATCGCGAACAGGCTGTAGAGGCTCGTCTCTTCGGCGACGCCTTCGGCGGCCGGCGTGAAAGTCGCGACGAACTGTTGATTGCCGTCGACCAAGAACGTCAGTGCGATGGGGTCGGGGACGCCGTTGCCGTTGTTCTCGGAGAGGCGAATTCGCGTCGAAACCGGGTTCACCGGCTGCGCGGCCTCGCCACCCAGGATGCCCCCCAGGAAGGTCTGCCCACCGTTGTTCACGCAGGCGCCTGCCGTGGGGGACAGGATGTCGAGGGAGACGACCGCGGGTCCGCCCGCGAGGGCGAGCGACGGCGCGAGGAGGCAAGCGGCGAACATCGACGTGCGGAGCATAGAGCACCCTTGGGCCGTGAGGCAGTCGAGAGCAGGTCACGACGCGACTCTGAGAGCCGAGAGACTAACCTTGAACGGTCGAATGATCCAAGGGACGCAAACCTGCGTAGGTTGCCTTTCGCGACCGCCGTTCGCGCGCGCGGTCGCTGCGCTACTATGTCGACTCGGAGAGCGTTCTCAGGGGATTCCCAAGGAGGCGAGCGTGAAGAATGCGTGGGTGGGGGGCGTCGCGGTCGTGGCCGTGGCGCTGGGCTTGTGGTTCTGGGGCGAGTCGAATCGCTCGACACCGAAGGGTGAAGCTGCGGCGCCCGAGAGCGATGCGCCGCGCGCGGTTGAGGCGCTGCCGGCCTTCGACGCCGGGGTGGCCGCAGCGGATGTGGGCTTGCAGCCGGACGCAGCGCTCACGGCCGAGCGCGTGCGGGAGGCGGGCCTCTTCGGCCGCCCGGCGACTTGGGTCGAAGGGCAGTTCATGAACGGCACGGGGAGCTGGAAGAAGGTCGCTGATTCGACCTCCCCGACGTTCAAGAACGAGCGAGGCGTTGTGGCACGCGTCCTCGTCGAGGGCGAGAAGGTCGTTGGCGCGCGCATCGAGTTCCCTAAGACCGCGGCCACGGCGGACGTGCAGACGCTGTCGCCTCAGCTCGTCGGGTTTCGGACGGCTCTAGAGCCGCAGGGGTACCAGATGGCCGACCAGAAGCTCGGTGCGCAGCGTTCGGGCGAGTTCACCACGGCCGAGGGGCGCAAGGTGTACTGGAAGGGCGAGGTCTTCAACGCGACCCCGCCCGCGCGGCCCATCTGGATGGAGTATCGACTCTCACCGTTCTGACCCGGCGGCGCGTGCGGGCGCCGCGGGGTCAGCACGGTGATCCGGTCAGGACCTCAGGGCGCCGGCTGCGCCTCGGGGCAGACCGCCGGCCACGGCTGCGGCGCGACGCCCTCACGCGACACGAAGCACGTGTTGTAGGTCCGCACGATCAGGCAGCGCTGGTCATCGTTCGTGTAGTACTGCAGCGCCGCGTCGACCTGCGTGTTGTCGACGAGCGCGAGGCCCGCACGCTGCGAGGTCCGCGCGTTTCGTGCGACCGCAGAGAACTGACCGCAGACGAACTCGACGCGGAGCAGCGAGATCTCGATGCGGAACTTCACCGCGAGCATGAGGCAGGCCTGAATGTTGCGGATGTAGACGCCCTCACCGGCCGCCTCGTAGAGGTCGTCGATCAAGTCCATCAGCAGCAGCTCGTTCTGGAGCGCCTGCTCGTCGGTGATGCACTGGCCGGCGTCGCACACGATCCCGATCGGCAGGCGCACCAAGTCCTGAATGCGCCCGAGTGTGTCGAGCGTGTCGAGCACTTGAGCGTGACCAGGACCGAGGTCGCCGGGGGCGCCGGAGTCGACATACGTCTGCAGCTCGGTGCGGAGCTCGCCGAGCGCCGTGATCAGGTTCGTGTTGACCGCGTTCGCGTTCGCGACGCGACGGACCGGGTCGGCGTTCGCACCCACCGGCTCAGGCACCGCGAACTTGTCGAAGCGGTTACACGGGTCGATCGCGTCCCGCAGGTAGAAGTACGCCTCGTACCCGGCGCCGAAGAGGTCGCGCACGAGCTGAGCGCCGGCGGCGCCCGTCACGTCACGGCGGAAGTTCACGTCGTCGTAAATGGTCCGCAGGTCGGTCAGGTAGCTGTCCGCGCGCACCACCGAGGGGTGGTCCGCCGGCACCGGCGCCCGGTTGGGCTCGCCCGTCACGACGGAGGTGCGCAGCGCGGTCAGGTCACGCAGCAGGGTGCGCGAGATGGCCCACAGCAGGTTGCCGTAGTTGCCGCCGGCCTCCTGCGAGCGCTTGACGTCGAACGTAATCGAGTCCCACGCGACCCAAGCGTCGCCGCGGCGGCCGTAGCGCTCCGCCCACAGCCCATCGACGATGGTGTCGTGCGTGTTGAGCACGCGGCCCTTGGCCACGATAGACGCGTTGGGGTCGTTCCGCACCGCACTGATGCGCGCATCGGCCACCTGCATCAGCTCGGCGAACGTGATCTCACGGACGCGCAGGTTGATCTGTTGCGTCGTTGACGAGTCGCGGTCGTAGACCGTGACTGTGACCGGGTAGTTGCCTGCGTCCTCGAAGATCCAGGTCGCCGCCGCGCCCGCGCGGTCCGGCTGGCCGTCCCCCGTAAAGTCCCACTCGATGCGGGTAATCGGATCGCCGGGGGCGCCCTGCGTGGCGTCGATGCTGAAGCGCATGTCCGCAATCTCGTAAGCGGGGTTGGGCGGCGTGACCGAGTTGATGATGGGGTCGACGTCGCGCACGGTCACCGTGGTGACGACGCTCGCGTTGTTGTCCTCGTCTTGGACGGTCAGGCGCACGTTGTAGAGGCCGTCATTGAGCCACGTGTGCGTCACGGAGTTCGCAGCCGGCGGGAGAACGACACCGTTGGGCGTGCCGTCGTTGAAGTCCCATGTGTAGCGGGTGATCGCGTCGGCTGGGCTGAGCGAGCGGCTCGCCGTCCCGTCGAGCGTCAGCGCGACGCCCTGCGGCACGACATAGGGACCTGCGGCGTTCGCGATGGGCGTGATGTCACGCACCGTGACCTGGAAGAGCTGGTTGGCGGAGCTCCCCAAGGAGTCCGTCGCCCGCAGCTTGCCCGTGAATACACCGTTGACGTCGGTGGGGAAGGTGGCGAGCGGCGACGCGGAGCCGCCCATGGGGGCGTTGCTCGTGAAGTCGAAGGTGCCGTCGTTCGTGAAGTCCCACTCGTAGCGCACGATACGGTCGATGGGCTCGGGCGCCGTCGTCTCCGACGCGTCCAGCTGGAGGCCGCTGCCCTCGTCCACGATGTAGCTCGGTCGACCGACCGGCCCAGCGGGGTCCACGTTCGGGTGACCCGCGATCTGCGCATCGGGCACAGGCGGCCGGTTGACCGCAAAGTTCAAGAGCTGGTGACGCGGCGTGCCGGAGCAGTTCGTGATGGTCAGGTCGAGCGTGTAGTTCCCAGCCTGGTCGACGAGTGTATTCGAGACGTAGTTATTCGCTGCGCCGCCGTTTTGCGCGAGGGTGGCCGTGATGCTGTTCACGCAGTCCGCGGGGCCGACGACCATCCACGTCAGGCGCGTCGACTGCACGAGCTGACCCTCGGTCGCGCCGTTCACGGTGACCTCGACCGGCTCAGCGACGCGCACGTTGCGCACCGCAGAACCGACGTTGCCGCACTTGTCCGTTGCCGTGACCGTGTACGTATCGCGGCAGCCGAGCTCGACGCGCGTCTGCGAGATGCGCGGGCTGGGGTCGCCCGCGTCCTGCACCTGCGGCTGCAGGTCGACGTTCGCGGCCTGGTTGGCGGGCAGGCAGATGTTCTCGCTGACGAGCATGTTCGCGAATGAGACGGCGGGCGCGGTGCGGTCGAACGTGATCGGGCCGCCCGCGTTCACCGTGACAACGCCGCCCTGGGTGTCGTCGAACCGGACCTCAAGCGCGACGCCGCCCTCGGGGACGAGCGCGGGGTTCGCGATGCGGATCGTCCCGTTCACGGGGGTCCCGTTCGCGTTCGTCGCCACATTGTTCTGGCGCGCAACCTCGACGCCGCCTGCGAGGACGATGACGGTGACGGGGTCACCCTCGGGGTCCGCGACCGAGTACGCGACGTCGAACGGCGCCGCGCCGATACAGACCGTCGGGTCGTCCGAGCGCGGCGAGCGAATCTCGCCGACCGGGGGCGCCTCGAGCTGCACGCGAACGGTCGCTTGCGCCGGCTGGCTGCACAGGCGGGGATTACCCGAGTCGCAGACGACCAGGTTGATCAAGAAGTCCTGTCCAATCTGCCACGCGGGGTTGCGGTACCCCGCCACCGTCGCGCCCTCGAAGTCGTCGCTGCCCCCGTTCGGACCGCCGGCGACGTTGTTGTCGTCTGTCCCGAAGAGGCCGTCGTTGTCTGTGTCCCAGCGGTAGGTCGAGATGGCATCGCAGGGCGCGTTCGGGTCGCGTGAGTTGCGGCCATCGAGCGTGACCGCGGCGAAGCCCGCGCCGACGCGGCCCGTGACGTACGGACCGCCCGCGTTCGCGACCGGCGCGACGTTGACGAGGTTCAGGCGGACGGAGACGTTGACCGTCGCCGAGGTGTGACCCGCCGCGTCGACGACGCGGACGCGGGCGACGTAAGGCGTTTGGAGCGCGGCCACGTTGCGGGTGATGCGGGCGCCCTGCGTCTCGAAGACGCCGTCGCCGTCGAAGTCCCACTCGTAGCGCGCGAGGGCGAGGTTGGCGTTACCCGCTGGGCCGTTGCTGAAGGAGCTCGTCGCGTCGAAGACGACTTGCTGGTTACACGCGATCGAGTCGGGGGTCGCCGTCGCGACCGCGGTCGGCAGCGGCACGACGTTGAGCGCGACCGTCTGCGTGGTCTGACGCCCGAAGCGGTCGGTCACGCGCAGACGGACTTGGTATGGGTTGTTGAGCGGACGCGCCGCGTTGATGCCCGCCGCGTTGAGCTGCGCCCACGTGACGGCCTGACCCGGGTTGGCGCCGTTGAACTCGTACGAGCCGTCCGCGTTGAGGTCCCACTCGTAGCGCACAAGGGCGTCGCCGCACGCGACGTCCGGCTCGGACGAGCCGGCGCCGTTCAGCGTGAGGCTATCCCCCACGACGATGGCGTAGGGGCCGCCGGCGTTCGCTACCGGGTCGCGGTTGCCGCTGTTGACATTGAGGTCCACCGTCGTCGTGGCGGTGTTGCCATTCGTGTCGCGGACACGCAGACCGACGCGGATCGGGCCGCTGAACGAGAACTGGTTGTAGACTTGGTTCACAATTTGGCCGCTCAGGTCACCGAACGTGCCGTTGCCGTCGACGTCCCAGTCCCATGCCACCACGTCGATGGTGGGGTGGGGGTGGTCAGAGCGTGAGCCGTCCAGCGTGACGCGGGCGCCGCAGGCGGCCGGGTTCGGGTTCACGGTCGCGAGGGCGACAGGGTTGCGGTTGTAGACGTTCAGCGTCGCCGTATCGCGGCTCCGGAGCTCAGTGATGTCCTCGACCTCAAGCAGCACGCGGAATGTGCCCGGGGCGTTCACGCCCGCGGCCGTGAGCTGCTGCGCGGTGACGTTCTGAACGATGTTCGCGCGGGCGCCGTTCGGGTCCTCGGTGGTGAAATCCCACGCAACGTTCGCCGCGTTGATGTCGCCTGCGTTGTTCACGTCCCAGCGGTAGAAGCGGATGAAGTCGCCGAACTGCGCGGTGTCGGGGTCGCTGGACTGGCTCGGGTCAAGCGCGACGCCATCGCCCAAGAGGATGTGGTAGTTGCGCTCCGGCGGGTTGCTTGGGTCGGCGTCTGCGGTCGGGCTCGTCGGCGGAATGTCGTAGCGGACCTGGGTCCGGACAGTCGCCGTGCGTCCAGCCGAGTCGGTCACGCGCAGCCGCACGAAGACGGGGGGCAGGTTCGCCGGGGGCCGTGCGCCGGCGCCGGGTGCGAAGTCGTAGTTGAAGAGCACGGTCGGCGAGTTGGCGACCTCGTAATTGCCGTCGTCATTCAGGTCCCAGTCGTAGCGCGCGATGGTCACGCCGGGCACCGGTGAGCTGCTCTCGCGCCCGTCGAGGGTCGTCGACGAGTTGCCGTTTGCCAGGTCGACCGGGCTGGGGTCGGGGTTCTGCACGACGATCGCGGTGGGGATACCGCGGTAGATCGTGATCGTCGCGTTCACCGTTGACGTCTGGCCGAACGAGTCGCGCACGCGGAGACTGATCGTATTGGTGGGCAAGCCGGTCGCGCGGTCCGCCGGCCAACGCAGGCCGTTCAGCGTGGCCCACGGCAGCACGGGCTGTGACCCGGCGACGTTGTCGTCGTTGAAGTTGCCGTTGCCGTTGATATCCCACTCGTACGCGACAATCGAGTCGCCGCAGCCGAGGTTCGCGTCTGTCGACGGGGTGCCGTCGAGCGTGAGGTTCTCGCCCTCGAGCACGACATAGTTCGCCTGCGTCGTGCGCGCGACGGGCGCGACGTTGCCTTGGTTTACGTTGACCACGAGCGGCGGCGCGAGGTCCGCAGTGCGGCCGAGGTCGTCCGTGACGCGGAGCACGACGGAGTACTGGCCGAAGCGGTTGTAGCGGTAGGTGAAGCGTTGACCGCCGCCCTCGTAGCCCGGTTGCCCGTCGACGTTCCACTGGTAGCTCGCGATGCTCCGCTGTGGGTTCGGGTGGAAGCTCTGCGCGCCGTCGAACACGACGTCCTGGCCGCAGGCCGCGGGGTTCGGGTTCGCGGTGGCCGCCGCGACCGGTGTCGCGGAGTAGATCGTGACGGTCGTCTCGGCGATGCTCTCCAGCCCGGCAGCGTCGCGCACGCGGAGCGCGAGGCGAATCGGCTGACCTTGCGCCTGGCCCGCAAGCGACGCCCACGGGACCACCGCGTTCGCGCCGTTCGCGAAGTTGAAGTTGTTGCCGTTTCCGAGCTGCCACGCCGAGGTCAGGACGTCCCCGCAGGCGAGGTTCACGTCCGACGCTGTGCCGCGGAGCTGCAGGTTCTGGCCGACCTCGAGGATGTACGGGCCACCATGCGCCGCCGCCGGCGCTTGGTTCGCCGCGGCGTTGACCGTGACCGTGACCGTCTTCTCGTTCGTGAGCGGCGGCACGGGCGGGACCGCGTTGGGTTCGCCTGTATTGTCCACCACCTGCAGCGTCGCCGTGTAGACCCCGGCGCGCTGGTAGGTGTACTGGAACGCGGTCCCGGCGTCGCCCGTGACGAAGTCAGCGCCTCGATTCGCCGCGTTGGGGTCCCACCACAGGCCATCGCGGCTGTCGACGTCCCAGCGATAAGCGACGATGCGGGCGCTCGGGTTCGGATGGAACGACGTGTCGTGCGTGAAGCGCACTTGCCCATTATTGCCGCCGAAGCAGCCCTCGACGACGTTCGCGGGCGCGGCGATGGGCAACGCAACAGGCTTGGGCTTGAACACGGTCTGCGTCACCGTCAACGCGCCCATCGCGCTCGACATGAACGGCGCGTTGAAGCTGCAGGTGACCGAGGTGTGCTCCTCGCAGAAGTCATCCGTGAGCTGGCCGAAGTTGCCGTAGTCGGCCAAGTCGCGGTTCTGAGCGCGGGCGTAATAGACTGCGAACTCGCGAAACCAGTCGATGTTGCCGATGCGTGACACCTCGGGCGTGCCCGTGCGGTAGCCCTTCTGGTGCGAGTACATCGCGTACGTGTTGCCGCAGCGGCCGGCGTTGTAGACCGCGTTGAGGTTGCCGCAGGTGTAGCGGCCATCGCGCCAGAGGCGGTCCTTCCAGCCAATCGACCCCGAACGATTGTTGCTGGTCCAGTTGTTCGCCGTGTACTGCATATAGCGGTCGTACGACTGGCGGAGCTGGCCTCGCGTCAGGCCCGACTGCTGCGGGAAAGCCACAGTGCCGTCGTTGGCCGCGAAGTTGTGCGTGTTCATCCAACGTGCCGACAAGATCGAGCCGCCCGTGAGCTGGAAGTTGCTGCCGCCGTCGCACGAGCGATACGCGCCGCCGCCGTCGCCGCGCTGGTTGTTAATCATGTTGTCGGCCATGCGGTACTTGTGGCGGTTCGGCACGAAGACGCCGAACGAAGAGCCGGCGACCTCGGCTGACTCCAGGCCGACGTACGCCCACTGAGCCGTCGACAAGTCCATCTCGCACGCGCCGCCCGGGCCGTTGTAGGCGGTGTACTCCCACCCGCCGTTCGCGACGCCGCCGTCGACCTGCATGTAGCCGAGCCAGTCGGCCATCTCTTGAATGAAGTACTCCCACTTCATGCCGGCCTGGCCTGCCTGCAGGTTGGTCCCCGCGAAGGTCGGCAGCGTGGTCGCTAGGCCGCCCAGGAGCATGCCCTGAGCGTAGGTGTAGTTGCCGTAACCGCCGGTGTACATGCCGCGGCAGTCACCGGTGCCCGGGATACGGTTGAACGGAACCTCGGTGCCGTTCGCGTTGTAGCCCTTGGTATTCGCCTGCTGGTCGTCCGCGCAGTTCATCCCGTTGTAGCCCGTGCCCGCGGCGAGCACGTAGTTCGCCATCGCCGTGACGTCTTCGGCGTAGGGGTCGGCGTTCCAGATCGCGTCGTTCCGCGCGGCCCACCCGTTCGGCAGCGGGTTGGAGTTGATCGTGTTCGGGGGGTAAGCGGGCAGGTGGCCGTTCGACGTGAAGACCCAGAGGCCGAGGCCGTCGACTGTGGTCTCGCCGCCGATGTGGCCGGCGACCGTCGCCTGGCCAAAGTTACGGCGGCTGCCGATGATGCGGTGGATCCACCACATCGACTCCTGGATCACCATCGCGGAGATGATCTGCAGCCGCTCGTCCGTCCAAGCGCCCGGCTGGTTCTGGGCGATCGTCGGGTCACCGCTCAGAGCGAAGTCATAGACGAAGAGGCGGAAGCTGCTGAACGCGTCGACGTTGTTGCACCGATTGCGCACGCGCACGTTGACCGGGAGCAGGGTGTCGCGCTGCACGTCCGGCACCTCGAAGGTGCGGCCGAGGTCGTATACCGTGCCGCTCAGAGGGCCGACATTGCGGGACGCGTCGTCGTCGTAGTTCCCATTGAAGTTGGTGTCCCACCACACGCGGTAGCCCGCGCCGCAGTTCGCGTTGCGGGCGATCGCTTTCAGCGTGATCCGGGCTCGTTCGTGCGCCGGGTGGGGCAGGCTCGGATTGTTCTGCGCGAACGGGACCGGGATGATCGTCGGATCCCCCTGCGCCGTGGCGCCGAGTGGCCACAGGAGCGCCACCGCCACGAACCAGCTCGCCCACCGCCCCACCAACCTCGAAGTCAGATGCATGGGTTGACCCCTCCGAACGCATTTGCGCGTCAGTATCGCAGAGTTGTGAGGGTAGCGCGAAGTTCCGCTGGCGTTCAATGCAATGCGACTTTTGCCGTGTGGGTGTAAGCCCATCGTCGCTGCGGCACCCGAGAGGTTGCGACGACAGCGCGTGCGCGACTACTCTCAGAAAGACTCGCATCGAGTCGCCCGACTTAGCTCGACTCCGGAGGTCCGCGCGCATGAACGCTCCGCGCCTGCTGCTCTTGACGATGACCGCGAGCCTGCTCGCCTGTGGCGGGGGGGGCGGGTCGTCTACGCCCCCCGGGACAGACGCGGTCGCGCCCTTCGGCGGCCCCGGCGGGAGTGACGGCGGCGGTGGCCGCCCCGTCGGCGGTGCGCCTGACCCAGGCGGCGCGACAGGCGGCGCCGATGGCGCTGTCGGCGGTACGCTGCCGCCGTGTGAGTGCGCCCGCGGCGTCTGCGACGAAGCGGGTGCCTGCGTGGACGCTGCGCCGTGCATGCAGGACGCTCAGTGCTTGAGCGGTCGGATTTGCGAGTCGGGCGCGTGCGTCGCAGGCTGCATGGACGACGCCGCCTGCGCGGAGAGCGGCCGCGCGGACCGCTGCGTCGCCAGCCGCTGCGTCGAGTGCACCGACGACGCCGAGTGCTTCGGCCGCTCGACGTGCGATACGCAGACCGGCTTGTGTATCTCGGCCGAGAACTGCGACGACTCTCGAGAGTGTGTGGGCGCGGATCTCTGTGACGCGCGGACCCACCGCTGCGAGCCGCCGACCAGCTGCGCGGACACCGGCTGCCCCGAAGGACGCGTGTGCGACGCCGCGATCGGACGCTGCGTTTTCCCCGCGACCTGCCAGGCGAGCGACGAATGCCCCATCGGGCAGGTCTGCCCCGTGGGTCGGGACCGTCGCTGTCGACCGTGCGCCGCGGACGACGAGTGCGCGGGTACGCAGCGCTGCGTCGCGGGCGCCTGCGAGGAGAGCGAGTGCGCGGTCGACGCCGACTGCCTCGGGGCGCGGACGTGTGCGACGGGCGCCTGCGTGGCCCCCGCCTGCGTGGACGACGCGGACGAGGACAACGACACGCCCGAGGCCGCGACGCCGGTCCCGCCTGCGCTCCTCGAGGCGACGAGCTGTGGCGGCGACGCCGACTGGTACGCGCTCACGCTGCCGGCGTCGACGTCTGCGACGCTCGTCGTCACAAACTTGGCGGGCGAAGGAGAGCTCGCCGTCGAGGTCGCGGACGCGGACGGGGCGCCGCTGGCGGGTGCGAGCACGCCCGGGCTCGTCGAGGCCGTCGTCGTCGGGCCGTTCAACGTGGAGCGGTCCTTGCGCATCGGCATCACGCAGCCCGTTGCGCCCACCACCGTGCGCTACTCGCTCGAGGCGGAGTTGGTCGCAGTGGCCGAGGTCGGGTGTATCGATGACGCGATTGACGCGACGGTCGGCGACGATGCGGTCGAGAGCGCGCGGCAAGTGCGACCGGCCGGCGCCCCTCCCGTCGACGCGCGCTTCGAGGGTCGCTCCTGCGGCGCTGACGAAGACTGGTTCTGCTTGGACGTCGCTGCGGGCGAAGCGCTCAGCGTCGAGGGCAGCGTGACGCAGGGCAACCTGACGCTGGACGCTGCGCTCCTGCCCGGCGCGGGGGGCGCGCCACTCCGTGAGGTCCAGTGGACGCGCGGCCAGATGGGCGGTGCCCTGACTGCTCAGCAGCGTGGGACCTACTGCCTGCGCCTGCGCGCTCGGTCGGGCGAGGGCGGCTGGGCCGTGCGGATGACGACAACCCCCCGCGCCGTCGCGGACCTGTGCGCTGCAGCCGAGGCGGCCGACCGTCGGACTGCGTTGGATGTGAGTGGCTCGACGACACTGAGCGGCTCGCTCGGCGCGGACGACCTCTTCGACGCCAGCTGCGCTGCGGGCGAGCGCGACGGGGGCGAGGCCATCCACGTCATCGACGTCCTGAGGCCCGGCTTGCTTGTCGCCCGCGTTGTCGGGCGCGCAGGGGGGACGCTCGGGGACCCCGTCTTGAGCATGCGGGGGCAGTGCGCTTCGGCGCTCAGCGAGCTTGCGTGCATCGATGACGGGCTCGACCCAGAGGCGCCCGGGAGCGGGCGTCCGGGTCCGACAGAGGTTCGCGTCGCGCTCCAGCAGGCAGGCTCGGTCGCGCTGATCGTGGGCGGTATCGCGCCCGGCGCCCGGCCGGAGTACGAGTTGAGCCTTGAGCTCCTGCCGCTCGCGGGCGCGCCGCAGAACGAGACCTGCCTGTCCGCGCTGCCCGTGAACCTCGTCAACGGCGCGGCGTCGCTGGTCGCGAATCTAGACCGCGCCGCGGACAACGTGACCGTGCCATGCCTGAACCCGAGCGGTCCAGACGCGGTCTGGAGCCTCACGCTCGAGCGACGGTCGCGCGTCGCCGTGCGCCTAGACGCGGACTTCCCGGTCGGCGCGGCGCTCATTCAGCGCTGCGGCGGCGCCGTGGAGTCCTGTGGCGTCGGGTTCGACGATGCCGTGGTCGCTGCGGGGCAATGGTACCTGGTGGTCGAAGGCTACGGCCCCCAGGCGCGCGGCCGCGTGAACGTCCGTGTCGAGGTCATGCCCGACGCGGCAGCGCCCGCCAACGAGCTCTGCGCGAGCGCCGAGGCGCTCCCCGGACCCATGGGTACGCTCATGGGCGACACGAGCGGGGCTGCGAATGACCTGAGCCTGCCTGCAGGGAATGTGTGCACGGGGTACGCCTCGGACGGCGGCGACGTTGTCTACCGTCTGTCCGTCGAGGCAGGCCGCCGCTATGCGCTCAGCGTGGCACCCGAGGGCGGCTGGGACGCCGCGCTCTATGTCCTGCGCGGGCCGTGCGACAACATCGTTGGCCAGTGCCTCGCCGGCGCAGACGGCGCCCTCGCAGAGCAGCTCACGCTCGACGCCGTCGAGACCGAGGATGTCTATGTCGTCGTGGACGGTGCGGGTGGCGAGCGCGGCCGATTTGCGCTGAGCTGGAGCGTCGAGTAAGCGCGCCCTTCAGCCGTGCACGACTGAGCGCGCGCGGCTGAGCTGGATTCGGACCGCCGGGGTGGTTTCTCCCGGTCGCCCGAGGTCGAGCCACACGCTCGCGGGGAGCGGCGCGGGGAGCGGTGTCCCTCGGCCGAGCTCGAGCGTGACGCGTGGGCCGACGCACCGAGCGACGACGGCCTCTCGCCACAGCGGCGTGGGATCGTTCGACGTCGCGTAGAGCGCGCAATCGAGGGTGAGTCGCGATACGGCGCTCGGTGTTTCGGCGTCGAGGTGTGCCTCGATGAGGAGCGTCGCGGGAAAGACTTGGGGTGACGGCGACGACGCTGCCTGTGGGGCGGGTGCCGTGTCTGCGTGGGCCGGAGCGGGCGCCTCTGCCTCTGGCGTGGGGCGCTCGCCCGAGCGCGGCAAGGGCGCTTCTGGCGCAGGCATGTCGCCGAGGAGTGTGCGCTTGAGCCGTTCGAACAGTCCGGGCTTGGCAGGCGGCTCGGAGGCTGGCCGGGGAGATGCCCGACCGGGTCGCTGCGCCGGCGCCGCGGGGGCCTCGGTGACGCGCTCGGGCGGCGTCTCGGGTTGCTGTGCGCTTGCGGTTTCTGCTTCGGTGCGCTGCCGCTCGAGCCACGCGTCGAGGTCGAAGCGGTCAGCCTCGGTCCACGCGGGATCGTGCGGTGAGCGAGGGAGTTGGGCGTCGCCGTAGGGCGCGGACTTGAGCATGCTCCAGACCGCGGCGAAGGTATCGGCGACGGGTGTACCCGCGCGGCGCGAACGCTCCGCGGCGTTGAAGATGAGGCGACGGGCGCTGCGGCTGCGCAGGTGAAGCAGCACCTCGAGTGCCGCGATCTGGAGATCGACATCGTCTTTGAGCGGCCGCTGACGGTCTGTCAGGCCCGGACCCTCGGTGTGGAGCCCACCGAGGAAAGCGTTGACCAGCGGCAGTTGGCGTTCACCGTCTAGGCGCGCCAAGTTCAGCAGGAGCGCCCGCTTCTCCTCACGCGTCGCGGGTGTCGGTGGGCTCTGCGGCCCGTCGCCTTGGACATGCTTGCAGGCGTTCACGAGGTAGAGGACGAGCCCGCGGTCGCCGCTCGCACCCAAGCGCTCGATCACCTCAATCCGCACGTCCGGGTCGCGGTCGCGCAAGTGAGCGAGGAGCATATTCCGCATCGCCGGCGTCTCGCTGAGCGGCATCGTTCGGACGACGCCCGCGCGCACCGTCGCGCTGGGGTGTGCCGCGACCTTCTGCAGAAAGAGCTGCGTGTCGGCGTCCTCGGCGGGCAAGAGCGAGACCAGGCCCTCGATGAGGGGCGCTTCGACCTCGCGGCGCCCCCAGAAATGAATGTCAGGCCCGAGCGCAGACCGGCTGAGCGCAGCGCGCGTAGACGCTGGCAGGGCGCCGGCCTCGAGCAACGTGGACGTCAAGCGCATCAGCGCTGCGGCGCGCTCTGCGGCGTCCCGCACCGCGTGTGCGCGGGCCGCACCCTCCGTGACCGCCGCCTCTGCGGTCACCTCGTCCTGCGTCGTCAATGCGGCCTCGATCGCGGCCGCGAACGCGCCGTGTGCGTCTGCCTCTGTGCACTCCCGCGCCGCAACGAGGGCCTCGCCCGCCGCCGAGCGAGCATCTTCTCGACGTTCCAAGCGCGAAAGGGTCGCCGCCGCCGCCGCCAGCGCACGCGCGCGGAAGAGGGGTTCGAGCACCCGCCGCGCGCTCCGCAGCGCGTCCACCGGATCGAGCGCTGCGAGTGTTCTCTCGACGCGCTCGAAGCCCTGACCGGACCGGGCTGCGCCCTCGAAGTCCAGCTCGCCGCCCAACAGCGAGATGCGAGCAAAAAAGTCGCGCCCTCTGAGTGTCCGAATCCGGTCGAGCGCGCGGGCCGTGCGGACGAGCTCGTCGCTCTCCGTCTGGGCGCCCGCGTCCTCGGCCATCTGGGCCTCAGACGCGAAGTCGGTCGTTTCGATAGCCGCAGAGCCCGCTTCGGCGTCTTCAGGCAGCTCGAGTGCGCGCTGGCGCAGCGCGTCCCGTCGCGCGGCTTGGAACGCGTCGAACAGCGTCCGCGTCGCCTGAAGCATCCGCGCTTCGTCCGCCTTTTGGACCAGCTCAGCGCACAGATCGAGCCCCGTCGGCGCGTCCAACTCTGCGTTCAGCTCGCGGCTGTAGAGCGCGACCTGACGGAGCGACTTGCTGTCGAGGCGCGGGAGGTGCCGAGCGAGTGCGGCCCGAGCGGCGAGCCCCGGGTCGCCCTGGGGCGCTCGGAGGGCACGGCCGATGAGGGCAAAGACGTGCTTGACCGGCCACCCGATCGGCAGTCGCCGCCCGATGACGTCCGCATGAAAGATGACCTCGACGCCCTTAAGGTTCGCCCGGGACAGCCCGCGCCGCAGCGTTTGCTCCTCTTCGGCAGAGGAGTCGACGACCCGCGCGCTGATGAGCCGAGCGAGCTCCATGAGCTCCGCCCGCTCGATGGCGCCCTCAAGGCTGAGCGCGACGACATTGCGGTGCTCAAAGGCCCCCGTGAGGCGCGTGATGAGCGTCATCATGCCGTATTTGCGGCGAACGACGCGCAGCGCATTCCGAGGGTCAAGAAAGGCGTCCGTCCCTTCGCGCTGGACGAGCAGCTCTTGCATCGACAGGGCCTCGTCCGCGAAGCCGTGCGCGACGACGTCGTCGACGCCACTCGAGAGGGAGGACACGAAGGTGATGAACGCGCGGGCGCCCATCGCCTGTTTGAAGAGCCCGTAGGCTTGGTCCCGCTCGGCGCTCGCCTCGGGGTGCTCCGGAATCCACGTCTTGAAGAGGCTCAGCGCGGCGGTCCGGAGGAGGCTCTTGTCCTTCTCGGCGTCCGAGCGCCAGTCGGCTGCGCCCGTCATCGCTTTTGCTTCGCTCACGGTGGCCTCCCTGGGCGTTGGCCGCGCGGGGCGCGCGGTTGCGGACCCATCCTCGAAAAGGGTATGTAGCAGATCCGGAGCCGCGGCGCGTCAGGGGCGCGCGTTCGCTCAACAGGAGGGCCCTTGGCGGAGTCGTCGGGCAAGGCGGGGCGAGATGAGGGCGCGTCGCGGCCAGTCCGCGAGGCGCTCCGGCGCATCCGGGAGCTCACGACCGACGACGCGCACGGGCTCTCCGGTGGCGCACCTCCGCTCGAGGGGGTCGCGGACGTTGGCCGGCTGCTTCGAGCCGCGGCGGGTGAGCACGGCGAGCTAGAGTTGGTTGTCTCGACGAACCGCCTCACGCTCGCGGACGACGTCGTCTATCGGTCGGACGCGCGTGACGGCAATCTGGCGTTCGAGCTCTTCCGGCAGGGCCTCCGGCGCATTACCTTCCGCCCCGGCGTCACGGACGACGAGCTGCGCCTCTTCGTCGAGGGCTTTACCGCCTGTCGCGCGCTTGAGAGCGTCGACGAGGACTTCGTGAGTCACCTGTGGCGCTCGTCGCCCCTAGGCATCAAGTACGTCGCCCTCGACGGGATCACCGAGCGCCTGTTCATGTCGGACGAGCATGCAACTGCGGCGTTCCGCGAGGTCGTACTCGATTGTTTTCCCGACCTGCTCACTCTGGCGGACGACGACGCACCCGACACAGCCCCGCGGCCGCGCGTGACGCGGGACGACACCGCGAAGGTGCAAGACGTTGTGGAGCGCGCGCGTGGCGCGGCGAAGAGCGTGGCCGCGCCAGCGCAGAGCGTGCGCGCGGCGCTGAGCGAGGCGACCACGGCGGCGCCTGTCGTCGCGCACGCCACGCGGCTGCTCTCGTGCCTCGCGCTGAAGCCCACCTGCGCTGTGGACGGCGACATCGTTGGGCGCGCCCTGCATTACACGATGCGCGTCGCATGGACACGCCTCGGGATGCCCGCCTTCGCGGACGTCGGCCGAACGCTCGACGCGCTGTGGCGCCTTGAGGTCAGCGCGGACCTTGAAACGCGACTCCGGGCCGTTCGTCAGCAGGTCAGCGGTCGAGACGCCGTGAGCTTTGCGGCTCAGCGGGCGGACGCCGAGCAGCCCGAGCAGACCTCTTGGCTGCGCTGGTACTTCGTGACGGCAGGCACCGTGACCTCGCCGGAGCTGCTCGCGCTGATCAGCGGTGCGTCACAGCCCGCCGCGCAGGCCTTCTTGCGCGACCTGTTGCGACGCATGGGCGCGTCTTCGA